>Ga0210398_10000004_pt1:77500-341551 | contig 341551 bp, 267 predicted proteins | sample IncBWC4OmetaG_FD_161047 | JGI IMG/M metagenome (GOLD analysis project Ga0210398, IMG submission 161047) | Forest soil microbial communities from Barre Woods Harvard Forest LTER site, Petersham, Massachusetts, United States - Inc-BW-C-4-O | ecosystem: Environmental > Terrestrial >... | reverse complement strand
CCGGACGTTGAAAAGCATCCGGCGTCGTCCACGAGTTCTGACGGCGTGCTGGCAACAATCCCGCTTGGCACTCGACTGAACTATATTATGCGAATCTCAATAAAGGGATAGTAGTCGAGAAACTCGTCGAGCACCTTCTCGAACGACTCCTTGGTCTCCGGCAGCATTTTCGCGGGTTCGTAAAACGAATAATTGCCGTGGCTTAAAATATTGAGAGTGCGCCCAAAAAGGGTTTCATCCGGGTCTTCTGCGGTTTTCTTGATACAGACCGAAAACTTCTTGTGTCCGTGAAAACTTGATGATTTTTCAAGGAGACCGCGCAACGCATTAAAATGATGGGTGTAAAGCCGGTCGGCATCGCGGGCTTCGCAAATCTCTATGAGCAGCGCCAAGTGATGTAAGAACGGCGTGTCCCCGGTGTAAATTAGGTGGAGCTGGCCGGTTTTCTGGGAGCAAGACAAAAACTGCGGAGCAAATTTCTTCCGGTCTATTTCCCGCAGTTCGTTCCAAAGCACATTGAAAAACAGGGCGTGATGGGTCGAAAAGACGGCTTTGATAGCGTGATCCTTTCTCGCCAGAAGCTGGGCCACATCGTGGCCTACGGCGATGGCGTTGTTTTCATCCAACGACGAAATTGGGTCATCAATATAAATGTATTTAACCCACTTGTAGGCGTCGGCACCATCCAGGGCGAGCTGAGCTATGGCGAGAAAGAAGCACCAGATAAACAGGTTTTCTTCGCCGCGCGACACTTTGATATTGTCAATGGTCGCGCCATTGACCTCGCGGGAGAAGCGAACCAACCATTTGTCGTAATCAATGACGAAGTCAAAGTCCGTGTAACGCTGCAAGAAAGGCCGGATGCGATTATCCATTTCCAGTTCTTTCAGGCCGGCAAAAAAACGGGACTCGGAATTAAGTTGCAAATAACGCTCGCGGTCGCCATCCAAATCATTATCCCAATGAAACAAATCTTCGGTGAAGGCATTGAAATAGAGCGTGTCCCGCTCCTCGCCATTCTTGCCGAGGTCTTTGAAGGCCATGGACAGCCTTGTTTTGCCGGTGCCGTTGTAGGCAAAGAGCAAAATGAACTGTTTTGGCTCCGCGACATTCTGCAACTGTTGGCGCAGATGGGTGGCCAAGGAGTTCCAGGTCTGGAAATGGAACTGCGCTCATGCCTCAGCCTCCTCCGGGGATGGGAAAAGCTGCTGAATTAGCCCATTCTTGTGGGTTTTTAGTGCGTCGAGCTTTTGCGCTTGGGCGGTGATTAGCTCGTCAAACGACGACAGGCAGGCCGAGAGCTTTTGTTGCTCGGCGATGTCGATAGGATAGGAGAAAGGAAGTTCCTTGATCAGTCCTTGGCTCAAGTTGTCCTGTCCGCCGCTGTTGCTTAATCCTCGCATCTCGTCGTAGCGTCCCGCCAAGTTCAGAAATACAAAATACGGGTCTATATCTCCCCGTGGAAGGATTGCGGCACATGCCTGATTGGTTGTCGCTTCAATTCCCAGCAGCGCGACCTTGCCGCGCGTTTTCCCTTGACCATACATTGCAATTAAAACGGTGTTCTTCTTGAATACCTTTGCAGATGAGTTGTTTAACCCCATCTCACTAATAAATTCATCTGAATTACAGATGACGTTAAAATCTACCAGCGAAGTTGTTATCCATGGAATCTTTCCATTCCAATATTCTTTCACTGAACGTTCAGGCGTGCCCCCTGAAGATGTCTCGAAGATATTCCCTAATGAATCACTGATCCATTCCGGGTGAGCGTTGGAATTCCGGGAAGCGGAGGCGGGGGATGGTTTCGCCTTCGCGGGGGAAAAGCTGCTGCATCAGCGCCTTTTTATGGGTCTTGAGCGCGTCGAGTTTTCGGCTGTGGGCGGCAATCAGCTCGTCGAGCGAAGTCAGGCATTCGGCAATGTGTTGTTGTTCGGGGAGCGATGGGCGATGAATTGGAAGCGGCTCCAGCTCAACATAGTATAAATTTGTGACGTTTTGCCCCTCAACGACTTTTGCAAACTGCCTATACAAGCTTCTAAAATAATATGTATAGAACAATGGGTTTTGTTCAGTTTCAAACACACTTATCATTTCGCCGATTGCGATATTTGCCAACGGCAGGTAGCAACAACATTTCCCAAAGTCTTCGGGCTTCTCGCCGACACGAGGGACTAGGATTTCTCCACCCTTGCTAAAACGTAAATTCTTTGGGTCTATATTGGTTCGCGAATATGTTTCAGTAATGATAACGCCAAACTTCGTATATAGTTCCCCGTATCTCACGCATCGAGTTGGAGCATCTTTTTCCAAAGACCATTTAGGGGCGCTTTTCCCATAGTAAAAACTTCCAATATCTCCGATGGTTGTTGGTTCCCACGCGAGCGCGTTGAGGAATTCTGGAAACCTCAACTTCGGCACCAGCGCGGGTTTGGCGTCTTCCTTCATGGCGGTTGTTTTAGTCTTACTGTTCATACGCACTGAGTCCTGAAATTTCCCGTCCTTGGGCACGCTTGTTGAGCACGGGGACGAGGTCTTCCATGAGGACGAGTTCTTTCACCCGGCGAGTTTTCCAGTTCAGCCCGAGCGGTTCCATGAGGTCGGTGAGCTGCTCGCCGTCAAAGATCATGCGTTGCAGAATGGCATCCACGAATTTTTGCAGCGCGTCGGTGGCTAGTCCGTGCTTCCCAGCAATGGCGGCGAGTTCCTGCGCGCTTTTCTCTGCCTTGAACCGTTGGTAGCCCTCGCGGATGGCGGTCTCGCTCAACCCTTCTCCCGCTTTCAGCATGTTGATGTATGCGGCGATGTCGTCGCGCTCGTCCATGAACTTGGCATCGGCCTGAATGAGCCCGATAAGCTGGTCACGACTCATTTTCTGTTTGCCCGGAGCCTGCGCGGAGTAGCGGGCAATCAGCGCCATGATGTAGTCGTAATCAATGACGGCGGAAGCAAAAAGAACGAATTCAAAATCCAGTTGCTGCACTTCCGGGCTGGCCTGGTCGTCGCCCTTCCTCTGCTGCTCTTTAAGGCGCTGGGCGGTTTCCAGATAGACGCCACGGAAAGCATTAAGCTCTTCTTTCGGCAAAACCTGCTCGATAGTGTTTTTGTTTTCCTCGGTGAGGTCGGTGTATTGGTCGAGTTGGGTTTTCAGCCGCTGCACTTCCTTGAAATGGTTGATGAAGGCGCTGCGCGCATCGTCGCCCTTGAGATTGGGCACTGCTTCTGGTTTGCAAGTCAGTCCCTGTGATTTCATGAAGGCATCCAGCTTCTTGATTGAGCTCTGCAATTTCTCAATAACTTTGGGAGCTTGGTCCACCAGCCAGATCTCGCGGGCGCGATCGATTTTCTCGCCGGAGAAAAGGGCAATGGCCTCATTGACGGCGTCCTGCTGCTGGCGGAAGTCGAGGATATTGCCGTAGGGCTTGGTGCCGTTGAGCACGCGATTGGTGCGGGAGAAGGCCTGAATCAGCCCGTGGTGCTTCAGGTTCTTGTCGACATAGAGCGTGTTCAAGTATTTGGAATCAAAGCCGGTGAGCAACATATCCACCACGATTATGATGTCGATTTTTTCTTTACCCTTGAGGGGCATGTCCTGATTGGGAAATTGCTGATCTTTGATGCGCTTCTGCACATCCTGGTAGTAGAGATCGAATTCGTTGATGCTGAAATTGGTGGCAAAGCGGATGTTGTAGTCGGCGATGATGGCTTTGAGCGCATCCTTTTTCTTCTCAGGTTCCTGTTCGTTGTCGGCTTTTTCCTGCGGCAGGTCTTCCTGAATCTGCTGCACATCCTTGTTGCCTTCGGCGGGCGGCGAGAACACGCAGGCGATGTTCAACGGTTGAAAGGCGGGGTCTGATTCCGTTCTTTCGTCCTGTAGCGACTTGAACAGATTGAAGTATTCGATGGCGTCGTTGATAGAGGCAGTAGCCAGAGTGGCGTTGAATCTGCGTCCGCCGGTGGCGGCGTCGTGTTTGTCCAAAATTGCCCCGATGACGGCTTGCTTTGCCAACGTCTCACCTTGCTTAGGCATGTTCTTGCCTTCCGGCTTGTAGTAATCAATGTGGAAGCGCAGGACATTACGGTCGTCAATGGCGTGGGTGATGGTGTAGGCGTGCAGTTCCTTCTGAAAAATGTCGGCAGTGGTCTTAAGGGAGGCCTGCTGACCATCAATCTGCTGATAGGTGGCATTCTGCTCGAAGATCGGTGTGCCGGTGAACCCGAAAAGCTGTGAGTTGGGAAAAAATTCTTTGATGGCTTTGTGGTTCTCGCCGAATTGCGAGCGGTGGCATTCGTCGAAGATGAACACCATTCGCTGGTTTCGCAGCGGTTCCAACTGCTCCTTGTAGGTCGCCTTGCCTTGCTTCTTATTCTCCTTGCTGCGCTTGCTGTTTTCGTCCAAAGCCAGGCCGAGCTTTTGGATGGTGGTGACGATCACCTTGTCGGCATAGTCGTCGGAGAGGAGCCGTCGCACCAAGGCGCCGGTGTGTGTATTTTCCTCGACGCAGCCTTCCTGAAACCGGTTGAATTCCTCCCGCGTCTGCCGGTCGAGGTCCTTGCGGTCCACGACAAACACGCATTTCTCGATGTCGGGGTTGTCCTTGAGCAGAGTGGATGCCTTGAAAGAGGTGAGCGTTTTGCCGCTGCCGGTGGTGTGCCAGATATAGCCGTTGCCGCAATTCTCGTGAATGCAGTCCACGATGGCCTTGACTGCGTAGATCTGATACGGACGCATCATCATCAGCTTTTGCTCGCTGGCAATCAGCACCATGTAGCGGCTGATCATCTGACTCAGGGTGCATTTGGGAAGGAAGGCCTCCGCAAAGCTGTCGAGATGCGTGATCTTCTTGTTGTCCTCGGCAGCGAACTGATACACGGGGAGAAAGCGCTCGTCGGCATTGAAGCTGAAGTGACGGCTGTTGTTGTTGGCGAAATACCAGGTATCGCTTCGATTGCTAACGATGAAAAGCTGTATGAAGCACAGTAGCGTCTTGGTATAACCATTGCCGGGGTCGTTTTTGTAGTCAACAATCTGCTCCATGGCCCGGCGCGGGCTGATGCCGAGGGATTTCAGCTCGATCTGCACCACCGGCACGCCGTTGATGAGCAGGATCACATCATAACGCTGGTGGCTGTTGTCGGTGTTGATGCGGAGCTGGTTGACGACTTCAAACGTGTTTTTGCACCAGTCCTTAATGTTGACCAAGGTGTAGTTCAGCGGCGTGCCATCATCGCGGGTGAAGCTGTTGCGCTCGCGGAGGATTTTGGCGGCGGCGAAGACATCCGGGGTGATGATTTCCTCCAGAAGACGCTCAAACTCGCTATTCCCCAATTGAACCCGATTTAGCGATTGGAATTTCTCACGAAAATTCTTCACCAAGCCATCGCGATCACAAATATCTTGACGATATTCATATTTGAGACTTTGGAGCTTATCGATCAACTGCTCTTCAATTTGGCGCTCAAGTGACATTGCAATCCTTGGAATGATTTTGGGAGAACTCGAACCGTAGCCCGAGCACGACGTGCTTGTAGTCGGAAGGCTCAAGATGTTTGCGCAGCTTGTCGGCGGCCGGAAATAACTCGGACTCGAAGCCGTGGGTTCCGCCGTTCTGGGCCTTGCTTCCGTTGGTCTTTGGTTTGTCTGGCGTCGCCATATATGTCCTGGTGGTGGTTGATAAGAGTATGCGTCGTACGGTCAATTTGACGATATGCTACGCAGGCGGTCGGATGCGCAACCGTACTTGTATCTCGTCATAGACCGGTAGCGGTGTCGAAGCCTCGATGGTGACCGCGATGCCATAGCGAACCGGACCCGGCTCGATCAGCCCCGCGTCTTCCTTGCACCACACGGTGAGAGCGAGGTGGCCGTCATCGATAAATGGAACAGCCGAATCTCCCTCAAAATGCTCGTGGAAGACGCTTCCACGCTTCACGGAGGGATCAGCCGGTTGGCTTTTCTTGCGCTCAACGCCTAGCACCTCGATCGGAGGATGGTGTGGTGCGGCTTCCATGCGCACGCAGCGATAGCCCTGGTGGCCGGGCTTAACGGGAGAGAACCAAGCGACGGTTACTGTCAAGGAGCGGGGGTCGGTCACACGCTCCAAACAACCAGGCAGTGGTATCCGGTAGCTATGGCCATTCTCTGGCTCTAGTTCTCCGTAGCCCACGAGAGTCGCACGGTTTGCGGCGCATTCGAGGGCATCGGTGATATCGGGGACCCCGAATCCGATAAAGCGGCTGGAGTTTTCAGCGCGTTCGACATGCCGGCGTCTGTCGTCGGGGCCGCAAATGGCCTTGAGCATTTCGTCGTTACCGTTCCATCTGGCTGTGTGAACAAGCAACGATTTCACGACAGCTGCATAGTAGCGAGGCTCGATGTCCAGCAGCAGTGATCCGCCTTCCTCGTCCATCAAAGAGTCAAATATCTGGTGCCCCGCGCGGGTGGCAAGAGCTGTCGCAGAACTGGTTCCGGCGCTGAGTGCGACCTGATTTAAGCGGCCCTGGCCAAGAGAATCGGGGGCGGCAGCACTGAGGCCGAATAGTCTGCGGGGGGAACTGACTGAAACGGTGAGACCGCCGCCGCTGCGCTGCACTCGCAGATGTTCCCGGCCACCGGGGAAGTAGATGTCGGGTTTTACCATGCGCCGGTAGCCCAGTCCGAGGCCGGAGCTAACGTTGGGAAGCGTATTGTCCTGGAAAGGATCAACCGCGTTTTGCTGGCCCTGCCGTTCGGCGACGCTATCGTGGTGCCGGGCACCGATGGTTAGAGCGTTCAAGGATTCCGCGGGCGAAAGGATGGTGCGCTCACGCTTGACCGCGTTCATGGCGGTCACGACGGCGCGCTCCCGATCATTCGGGGTGGCGCGCTCGAACGTAGTCCAGTTGTCAAAGGCGGGAATTTCCAGTGGCTCGGATACATTACCGGCACTGACCAGGAATAGCAGGCCATAGCGGTCGGACAGAAAATCGAGTAACCGTGCAAGCGGCGTCACAAGCCCCGTGAATGGGCGGCGCGTGTCGCCCATGGACAAATTAACGAGAAAAACAGAAGGTGCCGCTGCTTGCTCGCCTTCGCTGCCCTTCATACGCAGGACAGCGCGGTAGATCGTATCGATGACGAGTCGCTCGGTTTCAGTGTGTTCCTGGCCGTGATCGTCGGCAATCATGACGGGCCGAACATAGAGAGGACGCGAAAGCGGCTCGCCCCCGTCGTTGCGGTCACCGTGCAAGATGAGGGACGCCATGGCGGTCCCATGCACACGACGTGATACAAGCGCCCGCGCCTGTAAATCGTCGGGATCGTCAAGCAGTAGTCTGTTTGCAAGCAAGGTGTGGGCTTGCAGCGGCACGCCGTCGAGAAGCGCGGCTATGGGTTGCCCGGCAGCAGGAATCTCGGGCCGGTCTTCAGGGGTTGCATCAGGCTCGTCCTCGATTTCCAGTGGACTCAGGAGAACGCTCTGCGGACGGAGAAACATCACGTCATCGGCAATGGCCAACTGAACGGCCCGTGCATCGAGCAAATCCTGCACATAGCCGGATGGAATATCAACAAGCATGCCGTGATAGGCGATTTCAGGAATCATGGATTGATGAAGAACCCTGCCGCCCGCCTCGTCGAGTATGGTTTGCACAGCGCGTGCTGCCTGGCGGCGGCGGGTATCGCTCTCGTGGAACCAAAGCTCGATTTCGGTGCGCACCGGCTGATCCGGGTTTCGCTCTCGCTCTTCCCGCCAGAATGCCAAAGTCTCCTGGGGAATCCGGTCCTGCGGCCCCCACGGTCGCATTGCCTTTAGTTGTCCAAATAGATGCCCGAAGGGCGTGTAGCCCGTGCCGAGCGCTTCCCCCCTGCCCCACCGGTCCCAGAGACTCAAGAGTTCCTCCAAGGCGCGCATGTCGGGCATGGCGAGATAAAGCCGCCCAGGTACAGCCTTGTCGGTCCGGTCTCGTCCTCTCGTTTCCTTACGGTCGTCGATTACGGCAAAGTCTTCATCGGCAACAAATTCGGTCGCATACTCCGCCATGAATTCGAGCCCGTGTACCCTGGCGACGGCATTGAGGAAGTTCTGCACCGTGCCCGCGATTTCAAAAACGATGACCCGCTCCGGTGCCAAACCGTTGGGGTCTTGGCGAAGTTCCGTACCACCTCTCCCAAGGGCCTCCCGAAGGCGATTGAACACGGGCGCAAAGGCGGCCCTCTGGCGACCACCGGAAGGAAACCGAATGTTTGATCCACCGCGGGGCCCAGGACGGGGAGTGGAAGGGTTAGGAGTCGGAAGACGAAGTAGCGGGCGCACCGGCATCGCTGGTTCCTTCCGTTTCTTGGTTCGCTCGATCGCCGGACCGGCGCAGCTTCAACTGGTCGGTTACGATGCTTTTGAGTTGGCGTTGTCCTATCGAGAGGACCTGACGCCTGCGCACGTCCAGACAGAATTGCTCGGCTTCGGCGTAGCTCACATTCCCGAGGCTCTTCGCTATGGCCTGCGGCGAAACACCGGCAGGCTCTCCAAGGCGTTCCATGAAGAGAGCAATATACGATGCGAGTTCGCGCTGATTTGGCAAAGGCAGGTTGAGGCGCACTTGGAAGCGCCGCCATGCGGCGCGGTCGAGCAATTCGGGATGATTTGTCGCCGCTGCGACGATGGTGTAGCTGGGCAGTTCGTCAATCTGCATCAAGAGAGAGGTGACCACGCGCTTTATTTCGCCGGTCTCGTGCACATCGCCTCGCTCTTTCCCGATTGCATCAAATTCATCAAAGAAAAGGACGCATGGCGTGGTCCGCGCGTAGTCGAAGACGCGCTTGAGCCTGGCGGCAGTTTCACCCAGATAACTGCCGATCATGGCTTCGTAGCGGACAACAAACATGGTGGCAGCCACGGCTTCGGCGAGTGCTTCCGCCAGGGTGGTCTTGCCTGTACCCGGAGGCCCAACAAGGAGAATGCGGCTTCGAGGCTCCAGGCCATGCGCACGCAACAAATCGGCACGTTGCTGCTCTTCGATGAACTCCTCGACGCTTTGACGGGCAACGATTGAAAGCACGAGTTCGTCGAGCCGTCTGCGCGGCGTGATCTCCGAAATGAAATCCCTGCCCCGGTAGGAAGGGTCTATGGCGTTGATGGCGGTCCCATTTTTTCCGTTTCCATTGACGGGCTGAATGACCTTCGAGAGCCGGTCGGCCAGAACACCGTGGTGATTAGCGCGCTCTTCGGCGATGATGGCTTCCGCGGCCGTCCGAAATCCGCGCATGTCGCCTGCGGTCCCGGCTTTAACGAGCGACACCAGGAGATCACTGCGCGCCACGTGAACCTCCCGTGCCGTTCTTCCGAAGCTTCTCGATAGCCGCTTCGAGGAACCAATTGTTGCGCGATAAAGGGACTTCGCGTTGCCCCAAATCCTCGTCAATTTTCTTCACTACGTCCTCCGGCAAGCGGACGGTCACAGGGAGCCTCGCGGCTGCGACTTTTCTAGACGTTCGATTACCGGGCTTACGGTTCATAATGACATCATAATGCATTCACTGTGAAACGCAATCGCTCGACTAGTCATATTAGCGCATCTCGCCCATTTTTAAACTGTCCGTTTGATCCGCAACTGCGGCATGCCAGGCTCTTCTGCCGGCCGCGCTCCACCATGCGGCGGCGTTCGTCACCGTAACACGCACATAGCTGGCATCCCCTCGGTCTGGCGCTCCGCGTCGCCATATTCGGCTTGACGACACCTGCGCTTGCCTTTATGAGTATTTTCTCATATAATGGGCCGACGCTTGGATGAACACGTAAGGCCGGTCGCATGGCTGGGCGATTCCCGAAAGCAGGTCAAAAACTTCCCGCCGGAGGTCCGCAGAACCATCGGGTCGGCGCTGTACGACGCGCAGAAAGGCGAGAAAGCGCCGATTGCCAAGCCGTTCAAGGGTGTCGGCAGCGGGGTGTTTGAGATCGTACTACGATTCGATACTGACGCCTACCGGGCGGTGTATGCGGTTCAGATTGGCAGGCGGGTGTACGTACTGCACGCCTTCCAGAAAAAATCCAGGCATGGGATCGCAACACCCAAGTCGGATGTGGATCTGATAAAGCAACGCTACCGGCTAGCCGTGAAAATGGAGGAAGAGGAATGACTCGGAAAAAAGACCCTGAATACGAAATTGGCAGCGGCAACGTGTTCGCCGACCTGGGGCTTGACGACGCCGATGAGCTTCTCACGCGCGCGCAGCTTGGTCACACCGTCCGCCTGATCCTGAAGGCAAGGAGGCTCAAACAGCGGGAAATCGCCGAACTGCTCGGCATCGACCAGGCGGAGGTGTCCAAACTGATGAATGGTCAGTACCATCTTTTCGCCGAAGGGCGACTGTTTGCTTTTCTGAAGTCCCTGGAGCAAAAGGTCACGATCCAGGTGAGCCGACACCACAAAGGCGAACCCTACCAGGAGGTGACGCTTGCTACCTGACGCGGATAATCGCGATTTTCTGGAAATTGAAAGCGCCGGTGAGGTGATCGTATTGCGGACCGTTCCTGAAAACCCGTCGCTTTCCAAGGAACAGGGTGTCTGGGTGCTTTACACCGGTGATCCCCTGCCCCCCTCCGCCACGGATAATGTGCTGCAGCAGGCACGCGAGGAACGCGACTTGGCGAATCGCGGCAACGGAGGATAAAGGGACTTTGGGAGTCAGGCCCGGCTCTGCTGCCGGCCGCGCTCCAGCCACGCGGCGGCGTTCGTCACCGTCACGTGCACATAACCGGCATCCCCTCCCCTCCCCCGTTCGCGGGCCTTCTCGCTCACTTCGAGGAGCTTCGCCTCCGTGTCCTCCTGGCTCCAGCCGCGCTGCAGAGCGAGGTAGGACCACCAGAAATCAGCCCGGCTGCGGTCAGGGCCATCGTGCCCCTGCGGGGCGCCGGCAAGCGCCCTTTCGTAGCTGGGCCATTGCCGCCCCTTATCAGACCTGTTCTCACCGCGGCGCGTGAATTTCAGCGGCGGCGCCGTTACCGGCTCGCGCGGCGCGAGTAGCCCCAGGGCTTCCAGCTGCTCCGGCGTCATGACGCGGCCGGGATGGGTTTCCACGATGGTCACGGTGGGAAATTCGGGTGCGTACTTAGTTTTGAAGTTCTCCGTGCCGGCGACACGCGTGGCGTGCGAGGCCGACTTGTCATTTCCACCCACAGCCTTGCGCACGCGGCGCGTGAATTCCTTGAAGGCCTCCTTCCCTTCCGGGATGCCGGAAACCGCTATCCATGCCTGGTGGTTTCCGGGACTGGTGGCGTGGATGATAAACACGGCGGGGCGGACACGGTCGAACTGCTCGGAATTCAGGTCATCGAGCTGGACAAAAGCCACTCCGGGTCCGGTCGGCCGGATAATAAGGTTCTCCCCGCCCGTGATTGTTTTGCCTTCGGGAGTCTGGCAAGGTTTGCGGATCGCTGCGGTTCGTACCATCGCGGGCATAAGCCGATGGAGGTCGCCCGTTTGGTAGGTCTTTCCCCAGAGCAACTGCTGATTGACATCGGTTTTGGTGACGACGAATGACCGGGCGCCCACGCTGGTGAAAGTGTCGAGCATGCGGATTGCGGCTGCGGTATCGCCCATGAGCCCCCTACCCTTTTCATCTGGCTGCACAGTCATTTGCTTCCAGTTGGACTCGACGATAAATGTATGCGATGAGACATGCAAGGATTGCATAGTGTCGAACCACTAATAGACGGCCTTACAGCCCCCCGCCGTGATTCATTGGGATAGTCAAGGAAGGGTCTGCCCTTCCTTGGGAAGCGAAAGGCTTCGATAGCCTTGAGCTTCCATGCTTCTCAATATTTCGGTACTTTGTCGGGTTATCAGGAACGGTTTTGCTGTTAGATAAGTTAAATATCTGAGTTAAAGAAGTTAGAGGGTTGATCGAAGCCTAATTGTGTACGAAGATCAATGCGATGTGAACCCTGCCCGTTCCTGATAACCCGAATAAATGTTCCTAATACCCCGTTGAAAAGTTCCTGATAGCACGAGGTTCTGTTCCTGATATCCGTTGGAGTGGCAGAATTCCGCAGAGTTATCCACAGGTTAGTGGAATCCGATGGACACTCATTCAGTGTGGCGTTCCTGATACCCCGACGACCATCAGATAAGATGTTGTAATCATTCAATACACGTTCTGGGGGAGCCCGTTCCATCGGGTTATCAGGAACGGCCTTCTAAGAAACCTGGGAGCGGTTGCGGGAGTGGTGCTGGCGCACCCAGCCATAGAACGCAGCTTCATAGTTCTTTGGCGTTCTGTCGGGGTCTTCGTCCACCCAATCGTTGAAGGCGTCCTGTAGGGCATAGATATCCCAGCCGGGAAATTCGCTGCGAATTTGGGCAATCGTCCGCTCGGACAGCGTGCGGATGAGCGGATTCAGGAGCGGCAGGTTATGGGTGCGGGGCGCTTCATTCTGCGTCGCCTGCCGTGTGCGTGGCGCAAGTTTCGGGGTCGGCTTCCATTCCTGGTGCTCCCCCTCCCCTGCATATTCGCGCTTTAGCATGTGGACGAGTGGCTCTCCCTCGGTTTCGGAGCGGACAGAGAGTGAGAACCCCGGAAGGTCATTGCGCTGGATGATGCGCAGGATTTCGAATTTGAAGCGGCGGTAGGTGCCTTCGGCGCCGGATTTCTCAAAGAGGACCGGCATGGAAATCGCAAAACCGTCGGCACCGTTGCCACCGGCGTGCTTGCGGGCCACGCGGTATAGCCAGCGCTCTCGGCCTCCGGTGATGGAAAAATACGCGGGATCGATGGAAAGCACTCCGCCGTCCTCCGTCACCCCTCGGTAAAACCAGTCCGAGACGGTGAGGGTGAGTCCCCTGCTCTCTCGCGTTGAGGCGTCTATGAGGTCATCCCATTGGTCAATCCAGCTGAACATCGTCGTCTTCTGGCTTCGGTTTGTGCGGATGTTCGTGGTGACGACCGTCGTCTTCAACCGCTCCAGGGAGTCGCGGAGCTGGGCGTAGTCCCTGCCGCCCGTCGAGCGCGCGATCGCTTTGAGCAGATCATGCGGCTGGAACTTCAGCTCACGCGGAATATCGTTGGTGCCGCGGTTCTTCAGGTCGCAGAGGACCGAGGCCGCCCAGATGAGGATGTCGGCGTCCCAGATGGTGGCCATACCGTAGTCCTGGTGCGGCTGGACGGTAACGAAGATGCCGTCGTTCTCGTTGACGTACTCGATGGGCTTCATGCGCTTTGATTTCGACAGCGAAAAGAACGGGCGCTCCATCGTGTCCTTCTGGTCGCGGAACCGCAGATCGACGATGGTCGGGAGAAACAGGTCAAACTGGGGATTGTAAAAGCGAGCCTTGCTCATGTTGGTTTTTTGAGTTCGCGTTGCAGGGCTTCGATGGCGCGCTGAAGCGTGTAACCCAACACCCAGCCTTGGGCTTCGGTGACGGCGTAGAATGCATCGACCGTCGCTTGCAGGGCCTTTACATTGAATTGGACGTTGCGCCCGGTGCGGTAACGGCGTGCGGCGCGTTTGGCTTGCGCCTCGGGTTTCGGAGCGGCTGCTTCCCGGCTGCGGAAATGCGCGGCTTGCGCGACCGCCCTCACCTGCTCGGCTCCAGGCGCTTTGGCATCGATGGCGGTTTTGGGCGAGAAGCTGCCCACGTCAAGCGGTTGAGCCTCACCTTCTTCGAAGATACTGGCGCGCGGTTTTGGCATCAGGCGACCTCTTCGCGTTGTTTGGCCGGCGCATTCGCTTTTAGTGTCTCTATGACCTCTCCCGCGAAGAGCTTTGCGTTCAACCTGGCGGCGGGAAGGTTGGCCACCTGCGCGGGATCGAGGTCTGAAAGCGTGCCTCCGAAAGCGAACACGGCGCGGTACGCCTCGCGTTCGTGAATCTGGCAGCCAAACATCGGAATCTTGTTTTGTGCGAATTCTGCTTCGATGCTTTGCAGCGTGCGTGGGCGTATGGCCGCGCTCGTGCGCGTGAAGAGAATCGCAAAAGGAATCTTCCTCTGGAAAGCCTTTTCCTGGCCTTTCACCAGTTTGATGGCTTTCACCGCCTCGGTCGCGTCGAGATGGGAGCCCTGGGCGGGAATGATCACGAGGTCGGCGCGGCTCATGGCGTAGCCCGCCATCATGGACGCGGTGCCTTCCAAATCGACAATGACGAAGGTGGTCATAAGCGCCGCCTTCTCGATGGTGTCGATGATGGATTCCTCCGTCGTCGTGGCGATCACCGCGAGTTTTTCAGGTTTTCCCGGACGGTTGGCCCATTGGCTCAGCGGCCGGTTGGGGTCAGCGTCGATCATGGTCACGGAGCCGCCGTGGCTTGCGAGTTCAGTTGCGAGCAAGACCGCCGCGGTGGATTTGCCGACGCCCCCTTTCGGGCTTGCGAACACAATGGTTGGCATATAAAGTCCGTGCTGAATACAAAATCTGGTACGAACACTATCCGATAGCTAATCGATACTCAAGTGGAATCGGAATGCTATCAGGTAGCCTTCCGATATCAGAGGGATACTGGTGCGCTTTCGGATAGCTCTCGGCTACTGGATATCTCCATAGTTTCCGAAGGCTACCCGATAGCTAGTGGATACCGGATAGCCATCTGAAATCGGTTAGCTACCGGATATCCATATATGCCGGTGGAAGGGCAGGGGCCTTTAGCCGCGCAGTGATGTGTTGACGCCGCTCTCCCACACCTCCAGCATCCGTTGTCCAATCTCAGCAAACTCCGGATGTTCCGTCATGTAGGAATGGACTTCTCGTGTGGTCTCCTGAACCGCTTCCGCGATGCGCTCCAGAATCTGCCTTGTCTTCGCGGGCGTTCCGCCGCCCCTGGTTTCCCCGAGCTTCCTCAGTTCCTTTGCCATCGGCCATCTTGTCGAGCCGTTGAGGGTGAGGGCCAGGCTGTCTTTGGGGAGGTACACGGACGTGGTCACGAGATCGTAAACCGGCGCGAGCCGTGCCTCGCCCCGGACATCGTCATAGACGATCCCAAAATTCTTCAGATGCGCGTCGCCATTGCGAAGCGCGCAGCTAAGCGCAATCAGCATGAAAAGCTTCTCCAGGTCCTCGTTGACATGAGTGGAGTTCGCGAACTGGGCGAATCGCTTCATCACCTGGGTCTCGTAGCTGCCGCGATATTTCTCGTCGGTCCTGCGGGCGTTGAGTGCGCAGAAATCCTCAAATCCCCGGTGAGTCCCGTCCATGCGCAGATCGAAGCGGTCGATGACCAGCGCCATGCCGTCTTCTGCAAGGCGAAAGGGGGGCACGTCGAGTCCGCACTTGCAAGCCGCCGTCAGGCAGAAATATTCGTTGGCGGCAAGCTGCGGATATTCGTTCGGCTCCCACAGCTTCACGATATGCGTAGCACCGCGGCAGCTATGCGAGAGGCGGTGGCCTGACTGCTCCATCTCGGCGAAGGCGTTTTCGTCGCGCACGAGAATCTTGGGCTGCACGCCGCTGATGCCGGAGTAGGACGCGAACTTTTCCAGCAGGTAGCGGAACAGATCGCCGCCGCGCCTGCGTTCGAGAATCTCATCGACCGACTGAAACGGCACGTCCTCGTGCAACTGCTCCTTGTCGCCGGTGTACCGTATGCGGCCGACCTGCGAGTGGCCGACGATTGACAGCAGGTCGAATTCGTCAAAGGTGCCGGTGGCTTTGGCAAAAGCAAGACGCAGACGCTCGCGCAGGAACCCCTCCGGCAGATTCATCTCGAAGATGGGGGGCAGGCCGAAGGGCACACTCCAGGAGGGGAGGCGAACGGGCATGGTAATGGACACCGCGCGCGCGGCGGGCGTATCGGGCAGGTAGGCGAACGTGCTGCCGCGCTCGCCGTGACGATCAAGCAGCCCGGCCTCAGCGGCGTCGGTCCAGACTTTTAGCATCGCGATCCTCCTGCATCAGTTCGTCGAGGGTGGGGCGCTGCGAGCTTGCCGTCTGGAGCGTCAGCTCCAGCCCGAGTGCTGCAAGCAGTCTGGTAACTTTGGAAAAGCCCAGTTCGCCGGCGCGTCCGTTTTCAAGCGCGTCGAGTGTAGCCCGGCTGACGCCGGCCTTGCGCGACAGTTCTGCCTGGCTGAGTTTGAGCGTTTTGCGTCGCCGGGCGATCTGTCCGCCTATGGAGATCAGGTCAAGCATTATGCCCAGTATATTAGGCATAAAAGCCATTTGCAAGACGTTTGCCTAATGTATTAGGCAATTTAGAGGTGAGCCCCGTAATGCCTTAGGCAAGCATCGATGCGGGGTGAATGGCGCTGACATTGCCGTAGCGCTTGAAGTCGGCGATATTGAACGTGAGAATGGTATCGATCAAGTAAACGCTCATGACGGCCCCCAGGCGGGCATCGTAAACCTTGACGCCCTGGACGCGGTGGTCCTGCACGAGCCGTTTCCAAACAGGGTAGATCGCCGGGATGTCCGGCAACAGAGTCAGCAAGCTTTCGATGCTGGCGACTTCCTGAAGCGCTTCCTCATGCGATAGTCCCAGCCCGTTCACCTCTGCCGGCCGGGTGGCCACATTCCAGAACTCGGCGATGTTCTGGGCGCAGAAGAAGACGGCATCCTCTTGCCGCAACAGCTTTGAGACGGCGGAGGTGGCTTGCGAGGAGAGCGGGTGGGTCGGCTGGGCACTGCGCAGAAGAATATTCGTGTCAACCAGGACACGCATCAGTGGTCGCGGCCTTCATACATGGCTTCGCGGCTGACGGCGTAGTCGGACAGGGGAGGGGTGGCACGATGATTAGCGGACCAAGCCTCATAGGCCGCCGCTCGCTGCTCAGGCGATAGTGTGATCTTGGCCGCCGGAAGCACGACGCCTTCAACCATGGAAAGCAGGTATTCCTCGACGGTCATTCCGCTGGCCTGCGCCTGCGCCAGGAGTCCCGCTTCGATTTCGGGCTTGAAATTCAGGGTGACGGTCATTGCTTCCTCTACGATCCAGTGTACGTCTATCCTACCCTAGCGCGAGAGGGCGGGATTGTCCACGCCAAAAGGCTGTTTTGGCTGGCATGGTTTTCACTCCACTTTCACTCAGTTAAGGGGCGATTTCGCTGGGGAATGGTGGAAGTTGCTGATTTCCATGCACCTGTATTCACCGCCGTAGACGCCATTGTCTTTTATTTTCAATCTACGTTCATTTTCCCAAGCTGGACGTCGCGGGTTCGATTCCCGTCTCCCGCTCCATCTTTTCAATAACTTACAGCTTAGCCTTTGACCTGAACGGCCGTTTGAACGTCACTAAGAAACACGCCGACCATAAGCCGCTGACGGCAGGAGACTTACTCCCGCATCATGAACGCCATCGGACTTGACCGGCGCTGCTGATGTCCGCTGCTCGTTCCGTCCATTTCTTCCAAGGCCACTTCGGTTCATGACTGCCGGGAAGTGAATGCCAGCAGAGGTGGCTTTACCTGCGCTTGGCAACGTGCTCGAGGCCAGGATCTGTGCTACGAGCGAATCCGGATGCAAGCGCAATCGGCGCTACCGACTGCTGTAATTGCTCGCAAGTCTGTTGCGTGCAGGCCGGCGCAGGCGCAACCTACGCCCGTTTTTGGTAGTGCTCCAAATTAGAGCACCACCCCGTTTTTGCACGTCTTGACACGCCGACAGGTTCGGAGGCCAGATCGCGAAGAATAGGGCCAACAACACCATCGATACTAAAATTGTCTTGGTTCAGCGTGAAATGGAGAGTCGCGGGTTTTCGATGGCTAGTATTCCGCCCCTTCGGGGGGGGGATTTTCAAGGCATGGGGAAATCTATCGAAGCCGATGCAGGAGGAGAGGACGGCGGTTGAGGCCGTCCCCCGCTCATCGTCTTCGATGAGTTTCCACCAGGTTATCCCTCGGCACGGTTGCGTCCCCGCAGAGCCGGCTTCCGTTTCACCCGGCCGGATCAGTTTAGCGCCGCCTTCGAGGAATCGCCAGGCGGGGGCGACGGCTGGACCCGGGCCTCCTGACGGCGGAGTTGCCGCTGCCGCCGCGCGGCTTCCAGCTTGCGATCGCGCTCGGCAAAGATCTGCGGCTCGCGTCCCTCCAACTTGGCCAGAGGCGTGATGTAGCCGATCGCACTGTGAAGACGAACCCGATTGTAATGGTCCACGTAGCGCCCCACCAAGCGGCGCGCGTCCTCCAGGGACAGCGGCACTCCCGGGCGCACACACTCGCCTTTCAGCGATTGGTGCCAGCGCTCGATTTTGCCGTTCGATTGCGGATAAAACGGCGAAGTGCGCACGTGGGTCATGCCGCAAATGCGGATGAACTCTTTGAAGTCGCGGGCGATGAACTGCGGTCCGTTGTCGGAGATGATCCGCGGTGAGGCTTGCGGAAACTGCTCGCGCGCCCGCTGCAAGATGATTTCGACCTCGGCCTCGGTCATCGACTCGCGAATCTCCCAATGCACCAGATAGCGGCTGTAACCGTCCAACACGCTGCAGAGGTAATAGAACGTCCCCGCCAGATTCACATAGGAGATGTCCACATGCCAGTGCTGGTGTGGACCCAGCGGTTGCTGGAAACCCCGGCCCTTGCTGGAGGGCTTGCCTTTCCAGCGCGCCAGCCGGCCCGCCTGGTGCAGAACTCGCCAGACGCTGGCCGGACTCACGGCCACCACGTCGGCATCCAGCATCATAAAGGTCAGCCGCCGATAGCCTTCCAGCGGGTAGCGGTCGTGGAACTCCACAATCGCCCGCTTCTCCCGCTCTTCCAGCCAGAAATCGCGGGGAACCCAGCCGTTGTGTTCGTTCACCTTGCCGTAGCGGGCCCGCCAGTCGTAGAACTTGCTGGAGGCCACGCCCAGCCAGCGAACAATCCTCTGGGCCGCGATCTCGGTGCGCTCGTTCCAGCGGCGCACGAAGTCGATCACCTGGTCGCGGGTGTCGTGGGGTACCCATTGGCTTTTCAGATCTCCCCAAGACTTTTTTTTAGCGCCACGTGCTCTTCCATGAGCTCGGCCAGGACCTCGTCCTTCTTCTTCAGCTTGCCTTCCAGGAAGGCGATGCGCTGCTCGCGGGCCTCCACCTGCTTGTCGGCGCGAGGAGCCGGTCCGAAGGCCGCCGCTCCGTTCTCAAAGAACTGCTTCAGCCAGCGGTAAAAGACCGTGGGATGGACGTGATATTCGTCGCACAAACTGGAAACCGGAACCCGATCCACCAAGTGCCGACGAAGAATGGCCACCTTCTCCTCGGGAGTATGATGCTTGCGCTCGTTGCTCATGAGCCCTCTACGTTGTAGCTATCTTAACGGGAGGACTCTCCATTTTCAGCTTAGGCAGGACAACTCCCGCATCATGAACGCCATCGGACTTGACCGGCGCTGCTAATGTCCGCTGCTCGTTCCGTCCATTTCTTCCAAGTTCACTTCGGTTCATGACTGCCGGGAAGTGAATGCCAGCAGAGGTGGCTTTACCCGCGCTTGGCAACGTGCTCGAGGCCAGGATCTGTGCTACGAGCGAATCCGGATGCAAGCGCAACCGGCGCTACCGACTGCTGTAATTGCTCGCAAGTCTGTTGCGTGCAGGCCGGCGCAGGCGCAACCTACGCCCGTTTTTGGTAGTGCTCTAAATTAGAGCACCACCCCGTTTTTGCACGTCTTGACGGGCCGACAGGTTCGGAGGCCAGATCGCGAAGAATAGGGCCAACAACACCATCGATACTAAAATGTCTTCGCCCATTCGGGGCCTGGGGGAACCCGCGGAGGCGCAAAAGCCCTCATGCTCTTGACCCTCCTCTGCACTCTTCAAACCCGGGTAAGACTCTGAGTGCAGCTCGGCCGATGTAACCTCAACTCATTGCTCGGTCCCGTTTGACGAATGACAAATCAAAGCGATCCCGAAAAATCTGTGAAAGGAGGGACGCCCCCGTCCTCATGCTCGTGGCGAGACCGCGCTTCGTCGCGAGCCCGCACCCCCTCGTTGCGAGCCCGCACTCTCTCCTCCTCAGCTGCCTCTTCACGCCGCACGTCGTCTTCGGCCCGGGACCAATCCGCTTCCGGTGATCCGATTGGGCTGCCACGCTCTTCCCAAAGACGGTGTGCCCGGACTGCGATTTCCTCCTGCGGTGAATTCTGGGTTTGATGCGTCATCAAATCATCACTCATGATCGTTGCCTCCTTAAAAAGGGTTTCAGTGGCGGCCTTCTCGTCGACGCCACGGGTAGCCGGCGCTTGCAGGCCACATCTCGGACTCACTTGGGCACTTACTGTGCCGCTTTGACCGTTTCGCCCATCTCTATGGCCTCCGAGCGATAACTAACGGATGACCCGCGAGCGGTTTCGGGTCCCGCGCACACCTTTAATTTGGGAACATTCTTCGTCTCGGCGAGTTACTCTCCCATCGAAAGCCATAGCCGAAGTTGCCGTCACATCTGAATTGTGATTCTCCCGGGCGCTCGAATTGTTGATTCCAATGTTCACAGTCGCCTGCCGCAGTGGATGTACAAGGCTACACGCCTGCCCGTTACCCCGCCAGGTATGTGCAGGTCAGCTGCCGAACGCGAGCGTCGGCCACGCCTGGTGACATCGCGGGTACAGGGAGCACTTCAAGTGCGTATTTCCGTGTAAGTTGCACGACGTGCTGAACTCTTCGGGGATTGACGGCGTTCGGTAGCAGATTCTTGCGTTGAGCTATAGATGGTGCCAGCTCTCCATCAACTGCTTGCAGGTTAGCGTTATCAGATTTGAGCTAGTGTGGAGGGATTCAAGCCAGGAGCACTCCTCGCGACCTGAGCGTTGGCGCAACGGACTCGAGGAGGAGCCAGCGCGGCATCTGAAAGCAGGATCCGCGCTGGCCTGTTTGAGGGGGCAGGGGCGAGCTTAAGTTCTTAGGGGTTGGTTTCCTGGCTGAGTTTGGTCAGAAGTGGCTGAGCCACCTCGGGGACATCGGTATGGCCGCCGACGACCTCACCGTTTGTAATCGGCTTGCCATAGAGCGCCTTGTTAGTTGAATCGTCGGCTTTCAACGTCACACCATCGAGATCGAAACCGGCGAAAGTTCCCTTGGTTTGGCTGAAAAACAGAAGCTTCGCGTCCGTGTCGCCGTGCGCTGACTTGCCGTCAACCCACGCGGCTGAAGCATCGGACCCGACGCTGAAGCGACCCGACAACAGCTTTGACCGCAGCTCTTTATCCATTGAGAGAATGACGATGTTGATCTTTTCGCCGCCGAGTTGCACGCCTAAACTCGCGGATTCCAAACTCACGGCGCCAGGCGCCGACCAGTTGTCGCCGTTTCGGCAGGAAATAAATCCGCGGCCAAATCCCACGCCGACTCCCGCGGCACCCTTCTTGAAGCCTGGAATAACGGCCACGCAGTCCGCCTTGGCGAATTGTTCGGGCTGGATGCCGCGCCCAGAGGAATCCGTGAACTGATCGAGCACCACGGCGGCGCTTTCAAGCCGATCGTGGGCCTCTTCTGGATTGGCTGCCTGAAGGACCGCCGTCACGGTGAGGACGGCGACAATGCAACCGATCCGTGATTTCAGTGACATGATTCGTTTCTCCTTTACTCAATCTTGACGGGTAGCGATCACGCCCGATTGTCCAAGCGCGATTTGACCCGGCGTAATACTGGAACGCACTGGGGGTGTGCAATTAGCCTTCCAGACGCAACTCGGCCGCTCGGGAGAGGCAAGTCATTGAGCATGTGGAGTGGTGAAGAGGCCAGGATCTTTCGGCACCGAAACTCTTTGGGCCAGCGGATTGGCAGGTGCTGGTGTTTTGGCACCCGCCGCCGTCAATCAGGCTTCAAGCGGAAGTGTTGCAAACAGGCGCGAGCAGGCAGCTCCGCCTGGATCGCCGGTCATGCGATCCCCCTGTTTTCCGATGGCGGCATCCCAGTGACATGCCGCATCAGGTCCCAATGTGTTCAACAACGCCGCGAATCAACTCTTCTGCGCCGCCGGCGGAGCCAAGGCGACGGCAGCTTCGGAAGTAAGCAGCAGGAACGCAAAAGTCTCCTGCAAATAGAGGCGGACTGCGGTATCGGTGTGATTGAGATAGCCGACGGAAGCGTCCTGGCCGATGTGCAGTTCGAAGTCGCCGCCGCGCGTGGTCATCACGACCGCGCCCTGAACGGCAGGCGCCCAGATGATCTTGTCTTCAACCAGCCGCTTGACATGCTCCAGGACTGGATACCCGTGATCACTGGTTTCGGCCAGCGCAGTATAAGCATCGGAACCGAGCAGCACCGTGTAGGGTCCATTGACGCCGGCAATCCGCAGCTGGCTGAGTGCCTGGGCGATGGCTTGCGGGTACTCACGGACATCGCCCGGCAGCGTTCTCTTCGGATTGCTGGTTCCCTCGGTGATGCCGACGATCCCAGCCGCGCTGTAGCCGACAAAGATGGCGCCATCCTCCGCGAAAGCCAGGCGGCGCGCTGCGATCTTGGCCGGTTCCCAGTCGGAATCATTGGCGCCACGCTCCACATCATCAATCGTCGGCCGCTCCAGTTCGAAGGGAACCCGAAGCTCGACCAGCGCCTTGACCTCCCGCTGGCGCGCGTGGACGCCGTCCCCCGGCGTCGCGATGTCCCGTAGGTGACCAGTGCCCACGGCGGAGAGGCCCGCGCCCGCCGGTCCCCGCACATCCACGGCTCGCCGGCCGGCCAGGTGGCGCTTGAACGTCCGCGTCACTTCCTCTTCGATCTGAGCCCAGGCGGCATCGGAAATCGGGGCAAGCTCGCGATGCAGGTTATTCATGTTCGATGTCTCCTTTCAGGGAACCGATACGCAACGAACCATCGCTCTCGCGGGGGGCGGCCAGCGCGGCCTCTGGGGCCTGCGAAACGCCTACGGGAGCGTCAGTTCCATCTTCCGTTATATTCTCCAGGAACGTCGCGGTCGGCACGAAAAAGAGGCTCCCGGTAACGGCACGGCTGAAGTCGAGCAGACGATCATAGTTGCCAGGCGGCTGCCCGACAAACATGTTCTCCAGCATCTGCTCAATGGTTCGAGGCGAACGGCTGTAACCAATGAAGTAGGTTCCGAATTCGCCCGAGCCCGCACGCCCGAAAGGCATGTTATCGCGCAGAATTTTGATCTCCTGGCCGTTCTCCACGATCGTCGTCAGCGCGTTGTGCGCGGAGGAGGGTTTAACCGCGTCGTCCAACTCGATGTCAGATAGCTTGGTTCGCCCGATAATTCGTTCCTGCGCCTCCGTGGACAATGCATTCCAGCCGAACACGTCGTGAAGGTACTTCTGCACGATGACGTAACTTCCGCCTGCAAAGCTGGGATCCTCGTCGCCGATGAGCGCCGCCTCCGCCGCTTCATCGCCCCGGGGATTCTCGGTGCCGTCAACAAAGCCCAGCAAATCCCGGTCGTCGAAGTACCGAAAGCCGTGCACCTCGTCGACGGCCGAAGCCGCTTCACCGATTCGCGTCATGATCTGGGCCGCCATCTCAAAACACAGATCCATGCGCTTCGCACGGATGTGGAACAAGAGGTCGGCCGCGCTAGAGACGGCATGGCGCGCCCCAGCACGAATCTCGCGAAAAGGATGCAGCTCCGCCGGACGCGGCACGCCGAAGAGCCGGTCCCAGGCATCAGACCCAATCCCCATGATGCAGGAAAGCCCGGCTTCAAGGTCGCGAAATTCCACCGCCCGAAAAATGGCCGCGAGATCCGCGCAGAAAGACCGGATGATGGTGCGATTGCCGGAGCCGGGCTTCAGCGTGACGACCAGAAAGATGGCGGCGCGAGTCAGCGGAGCAATGACCGCTTGCGCGACGCCGCGCGTGCTCCCGCCAAGTTGTGGACCGCCGGTTGGACTGACCGCCATCAGAATTCACCCTGGGAAGCTGGCCCGACCTTCGATCAGCGACAGACTGGGACAACCCTCCCCGCGCGAGAGCCAGCTTACCATCGCCTCTCGATGATTTCCACACCGTGCGTCAAGTCGCATTACCTCATCGAACTCGTCAGTGAAGCGAAGCGAATGCGACACATGTCGGGCGTCAAGAAGTCGACGACGGAGAAAACGAGCGGCTCTTTGTCCTCAAGAATAAGTTGTTCGAGAAAGAGGCGTTCTCCCCCAGTTCGCGCCTCCTTTGCCCGCCAGGCAGAGCCGTGCCCGCAAGCCATTCACCTTTCAGAAGATTCGAGTTCTTGGACACGACGGGAAGCTGCATCCAGCTTGACCTGCCAAGACTCTCGGTGATAAGCATCATGGTTTCTCCAGTCTGGCCGCGAATCCGCCGGAACCTGAATGGGTTCGACTGAGAGTGCAAGGAGGCTTGCCATGAGTACCGTCCCTAAATGCCTGCTCCCCGCCTGGATCATCCTGACCCTGGTGCACTCGAACGCCCTTGCCGCCGCGGGCGCTGAGTTTCGTCCGCCTGCCGTTCCCCTGGTCACGAGCGACCCTTACTTCAGCATCTGGTCGTTCGCAGACCATCTGACGGACGAGACTACGCGGCACTGGACGGGCACGCCGCAGAGCCTGACAAGCATGGCGCTGATCGACAGCAAACCGTATCGCCTGATGGGCGCCGAACCGGAGGGCGTGCCTCCGCTGCCGCAGTCGAGTGTTGACGTGCTGCCCACGCGGACGATTTACACCTTCGAAGGCGCGGGAGTGCGCGTCACGCTGACCTTCATGACACCGCTTCTGCCCGCCGACCTCGACGTCTTGTCGCGGCCCGCGACATATGTCGACTGGGTAATTCAGGCGAGCGATGGAAAAGAGCACCGCGTGGCCGTCTATTTTGACGCCAGCGCCGCGCTGGCCGTGAATACGCTGGACGAGCCTGTGGTGTGGTCGCGCGCCACAGGCGAGGAATGGAAGAGCGGGCCTGCGGCTGTGCGCGTGGGCACCGAGGCGCAACCCGTGCTGGGCAAAAAGGGCGACAACCTTCGCATCGACTGGGGCTACCTCTACGTCTCGTCCGACAAATCAGGCAAGATGGTTTTCGCCGAGGCTGCGACGGCCCGCGACGCCTTCGCGCAAGGCAAGACAGTGCCGAGCAGCGATGCTGCGGGCGGTCCTGCGCCTGCCAAGAGCGCTCCCGCGCTCGTGGTCGATTTTCCCGCAAGCCGCACCACGCATGGCTGGCTCGCCCACACCGTCGTTCTCGCTTACGACGACATCTACTCGATTGATTACTTCCAACATCACCTGCGGGCGTGGTGGCGGCGAAATGGCGCCACGGCAGCGGACCTGCTCTCCTTGGCTTGGCGCGATCATGGGTCCCTCACCGCCCAGTGCCGCAGTTTTGATGAGGACTTGATGGCGGATCTCACCCGCCAAGGCGGTTCGAAGTATGCGCGTATCGCGGCGCTCTCCTACCGCCAGAGCTTTGCCGCGCAGAAGCTCGTCGCCAGCCCGGAAGGCAAGCCCTATTTGCTACCCAAGGAAAACTTCTCGAACGGGTGCATCGGCACCGTGGACGTCATCTATCCGACAGCTCCCATTCTTCTGCTTTTGAATCCCGCCCTCGAACAAGCTTCCCTGGCGCCCGTGCTTGATTATGCCAACTCGGGCCGATGGCACTTCCCGTTTGCCCCTCACGATTTGGGTACCTACCCGCTGGCCGAGGGTCAGGTCTATGGTGGCAAAGAGACCTCCGTGGAAGACCAGATGCCGGTGGAAGAATCGGGCAATTTCCTGATACTCATGGGGGCACTGGCCAAAGTTGAAGGGAATGCGGCCTTCGCCGGGGAATACTGGGGCTTGCTCGAGAAATGGGCCGCCTACCTTAAGGACGCCGGTCTCGACCCCGCCAATCAACTTTGCACGGACGATTTCGCGGGTCACCTAGCTCACAACGCAAACCTTTCCCTAAAAGCCATCGAAGCGCTCGGCTCGTACGCCACACTCGCCGGATTGACAGGCCACCAGGACGAGGCGATCACTTACCGCCAAATTGCAGAACAGTTCGCTTCGCGCTGGGTGAGCATGGCCGCGGACGGCGATCATTACAAACTGGCCTTCGACAAGCCAGGCACCTGGAGCCAGCACTACAACCTCGTTTGGGATCGTCTGCTCGGACTGAACCTGTTTCCTGCGGAGGTCGCTCGCAAGGATATCGCCTTCTACCAGACCAAGCTGAACCGTTTTGGCCTGCCTCTCGATAACCGGCGCGACTACACCAAGCTGGACTGGGAATTCTGGACCGCGACTTTGGCCGATTCGCCCTCGGGCTTTGAAGTTCTTGTCGGGCCCATTTACGACTGGGTGAATCAGACGACGAAACGAGTCCCGCTCACCGATTGGTACTCCACCACGACCGGCAAGCAGGAGGGATTTCAGGCCCGGTCGGTGGTGGGCGGAGTCTACATCAAAATGCTCGGTGATCCCGAGCTATGGAAGAAGTGGTCGACGGAAGGAATCCGAGCCCCCGCCAAGAAAAATCCCGCAGCGAACTAGACCAGCCGGCTGTCGTCTTGGCGGAGGCCGATTGCAAGACCGCAGCTTCCTCGGTCTTACGGGCGGGAGTTTTCCAACTGCTCGAAGGTCAGGTTCAGGATCGGGTACTGCTTCCAATCCTTGTAATCGAAGTGCCACCACTCCTCTTCGTAGACGGAAAAGCCCTCCGCCTCCATCGCCGACCGCAGCAGGTCGCGGTGCCAGCGCTCGCGCGCGGTGCCGCCGGGATAGAACGGATAAGACCGCTCCGACATCTCGTCGTAGCCGCCCGTCATGCGAACCGGCTCAGCGGTCTTCAGATCGTAGAGCGTCAGGTCCACGGCGCACCCGCGATTGTGCCGCGACCCCTGCTCAGGATCGGCGACAAAGATGCGCTTCTCCGGCGGCGTGCCCTCCCAGAACACTTTTGTCACATACCAGGGGCGGTATGAATCGTGAATCAGCAGCCCGTAGCCCAACGCGTGCAGGCGCTGCGATGCCCTCGCCACGGCTTCTGCGGCAGGGCGCTGCATGTAGGCGCGCGGTTCAAGGTAGAGTGGCGCGCCCAAAAAATTCCGGCTCGTGGCATAGCGGATATCGAGCTTGATGGTGGGGTCGAGTTGGTTCAACTGGACCAGGTCGGGCTCGCGAAACGTCCCTTTTTCAACCGGTGGCCGGGCGGCAAGCGCCTCCTCGCGCAGCTTGGCCACCGGCTTGAGCGGCGTGATCTGGAAGACCTGTCCGGGTGCGTCGAAAGGCCGTCGGTCGTAAACAAGATTCCCCACGCGCGCGCCGGTCACCGCATGCGCTGCGTCGCGCAAGAACGCTACGGTTTGGGCGCCATGCGGTCCGTTGGCTGGCAGTTCAAACAGATCTGCTGAAACGGCGCGCAGCGTCTCCAGATCGAACCACCCGGCCAGGATGTGAAGCTCCCCGCCGTCTTCCAGCACATAGAACCTCGCGAGGTCCGAACCGTATTCGCCAATGAGCGCGGCCCACTCGGGCTTGACCTCTCCGGGCACCGCAGTCGGATCGTTCGGGTCGAACTGCCCTCCGAAGAGGTGAGCCTTTTGCCCCGTGACCAGGGACGCTGCCGTGCTCGAGGGTGCGGGTGCCGGTTGCGCCGACGCGGCCGCGTAGAATGGCAACGTTGCCAAAGCGGCAATCGAGAATCTGCGCAAGCGCGAGAGAGCCATGCGTCCGCCTTCCTCAAGATCTGCCTGATTCACTCGAATTCTAACCTGTGAACACGCGGCAGCGAAAGCCCCCCATACCGGGAAGAATAATGGAACTATTCGGCAACATGGCGCGTAATCCAGGCATGGAGAATCTGCTCGCCGACTTGCGACACGCCTTTCGTGTCTTGCGAAAGAGTCCCGGTTTCACGGCTATCGCCATCGCAGCGCTCGCGCTCGGTATTGGCGCCAACACCGCCATCTTTTCGGTAATCAACGTTGTCCTGCTGAAGCCGCTGCCGTATCCCGACGCCGACCGGATCATGGCGGTCGTTCGCGGTTATCCCGATTTCCAGGGCAGCAACTCGGCTTCCGTCCCGAAATTCAACGCCTGGAAGAAGAACGACGTCTTCGAGGCCATGGCTGCTTACGACTTCGCCGGTCCGGGGATGAACATCGGAGGCAGCGACCGCCCCGAGCAGGTGAAGGGAATCCATGTTTCATCGGAATTCTTCCGGGTTTTTGGAGTGTCGCCGGTGATCGGCCGGACCTTCACCGCCGATGAGGACATCCCCAACGGGCCCAAGGTGGCGGTGATCAGTTATCAACTCTTCAGCGGGCGTCTGGGCGGCGATGTGCGATTGGTGGGCACGCCCATTCAGATCGGCGGCGAGCCCACCACCGTAGTGGGAGTCCTACCGGCCACTTTCAAGACCGACCCACCGGCGGATATCTTCATTCCCTTGCAGGCCGATCCGAACAGCACGGATCAAGGCCACTATCTGTCGGTGGCAGGACTATTGAAGCCGGACGTTACTCTCGAAGCCGCGAGGGCTCAGATGAAGGTCGTCGGCGAGCGGTTCCGCCAGGCCAACCCTACGTGGATGGACAAGACCGAAAGCGTGGCCGTGGCGCCGCTGCAAGAAGCGCAGGTGGGCGACGTGAAATTGCCTTTGATGATCCTGCTCGGCGCAGTGGGATTCGTGCTCCTGATCGCCTGCGCGAATGTGGCCAACCTGCAACTCGCGCGCGCGACCACCCGGCAGAGGGAAATAGCCATCCGCACGGCCATCGGAGCAAGCCGCCTGCGCATCGTCCGGCAACTCCTGACCGAGAGCGTGGTCTTGGCCCTGGCCGGCGGTGTTCTTGGCTTTCTGATTGGCGCCTGGGGTGTGCGGGTGCTGATCGCTATCGCGCCGGGCAATCTGCCGCACATCAGCGACAGTCTGCAATCCTCGACCGCGGTATCGGCGCTCGATTGGCGCGTACTCGCCTTTACGCTGGCTGTTTCTTTCTCGACCGGCATCCTGTTCGGACTCTTTCCGGCCGTGCACGTATCCCGGCTGGACTTAAATTCCGCGCTCAAAGACACCAGCGGCCGTTCGGGAACGGGCCGCCATCAGAACCGCGCGCGCGGCTTCCTGGTGGTGAGCGAGATCGCGCTGGCGGTGATCCTGTTGGTAGGCGCGGCGCTGATGATCCGCACGTTCGCCAGCCTGCGTGCGGTGAATCCGGGCTTCGATCCGCACAACGTCCTGACATTGCAGACTTCCCTTTCCGGGGGCCGGTACAACACCACCGCCAAGGTCGACAACCTGGTCCGGCAAATGACGCCGCGCTTGGAGAGCTTGCCTGGAGTGCAATCCGTAGCGACCACCGTTATGCTGCCAGTCGAGGGTGGCATCGACCTGCCCTTCAACATCGCCGGCAAGCCGCCCGCAAAGGGTGATGTGTACAACGGCGACGAACAATGGCGTTCGGTATCGGCCCACTACTTTGCGGCGTTCAGGATTCCGCTCCTGCGGGGACGCGCCTTCAGCGAGCACAACACGGGAAACTCCGCGCGCGTGGTGATCGTTAACCAGGCCTTCGCCAAGAAATACTGGCAGAACGAAGATCCGATCGGCCACACCATGACGATCGGCAAAGGCATGGGTCCCGAATTCGAGGAGCCCGCTCGTGAAATCGTCGGCATCGTTGGCAACGTGCGCGAAAACGGGTTGACGGGCTCCGATCAAGCTGTCATGTATGTGCCGGCGAGCCAGATCACGGACGGGCTCACGCAACTGGCGAACAAAGTGATCCCGCTGAGCTGGGTGGTGCGCACATCCATGGAACCGACAGCGCTCACCGCCGCGATTCAGCACGAGTTTCTGGCGGTGGACGATCAATTGCCGGTTTCCAAATTCCGCACAATGGAACAGGTGATCTCGGAATCCACCGCGCGCGCGGACTTCAATATGCTGCTGCTAACGATTTTCGGGGGTACGGCTTTGCTGCTGGCGGCTCTCGGAATATACGGATTAATGTCCTATTCGGTGGAACAACGGACGCAGGAGATCGGCATCCGCGTGGCGCTGGGCGCCAGTGGCAACCACATTCTTGGGATGGTGCTCCGGCGCGGTCTGTTGCTGGCGGGCATCGGGCTGGCGGTAGGGCTGGGGGCGGCATTCGGTCTCACGCGGCTGCTCTCAAGCCTCCTGTTCGGCATCAAGGCCAGTGACCCCATCGCATTCGGCGCCGTGATGGTTACCCTGGCGTCGGTGGCGTTGGTGGCGATCTATGTTCCAGCGCGCCGGGCAGCCCGCATCGATCCGCTCATCGCGCTGCGCAACGAATAACCAGGAACGAGCAGCCGAAAAGTTGGCGAGATCGCAGTTCGAAGCTGCGTAGCCCTTGCCGATCAGAGGCTCCATTCCGTCCCCGAGAATCTCTGGACGACTCCGCAACACCGAATAGTCCCTTTCCCTTGATTTCCGTCGCCGAGACCCCTCTCCAGCGTCAGTTCTAAAAAACCGCTTGACACGCACCTACAGCCGTAGTAGCGTCGCATACATGGATAGGAGAACAAGATGACCGGGTCGAAACTAACCAAGCTCGAATTGCGGATCATGGAGGCCCTCTGGACGCGGGGCGAGTGCTCCATCCGCGACATTCAGGAAACCTTTCCCGAACCGGACCGGCCTGCTTACACAACCGTTCAAACCATCGTCTATCGGTTGGAAGGGAAGCACGCCGTGCGCCGCATGAGGAAGGTGGGCAACTTTCATATCTTCGAAGCTGCGATTTCCCGCGACGCCGCGCAGCGCCGGCTGATTGATGACCTGCTCGCGCTATTCGGCGGGCGTACGCAGCCGGTGATGGCGCGCCTGATTGAATCCGGCAAACTCACGCTCAAGGATGTGAAGGAGGCCGAGAAGGCTCTCCGCAAGCTTGAGAAACAAGCTTGAGAGAAAGGATACAGCGCAATGAATCCTAAAGACATTTCCTCAGCTTGGACGGTGATCGCACCCGCATTGGCGAATCACTTGTGGCAATCAACTGTATTCGCCCTGGCTGCGGGCCTCCTCACACTGGCGTTGCGAAAGAACCACGCGCGCGCCCGCTACTGGCTTTGGCTGGCGGCGTCGATGAAGTTTCTCGTCCCGTTCTCGCTTTTGGTAAGCGCCGGCAGTCACTTCGCAACGTCTCGCGGAACGGCTGCGATGGAATCCGGGCTCTACTTCGCGCTGCAGCAAATGAGCCAGCCTTTTACGCAGATAACAGCGGCCCATCTGGCGCATCCTTCTGCCGCAGTTTCCACCGCGCACGTCGCGAATTTAGGCCATCTGTGGCCCGTTCTCCTGCTCCTGGGCTGGCTCTGTGGATTTGTGGTGTTGATCTGGACGTGGAGCGTACGCTGGAGAAGAATGTCGCGGGCTTGCCTCGCAGCCAGTCACCTTCGTGAGGGACGCGAGGTCGAGGCGCTCCGCCGCGTCGAGCGTGCCGCCGGGGCGCGGCCGCCGATCCGCATGCTGCTGTCCCGGGCGTCGATGGAACCGGGACTGTTCGGTATCGCGCGGCCGGTATTGCTTTGGCCGGCAGGCATATCCGAGCGGCTCGAAGACGCGCATCTCGAGGCGATTCTCGCGCACGAACTGTGGCATGTACGCCGCCGGGACAATCTTGCGGCGGCGCTGCACATGGCGGTGGAGGCCGTCTTCTGGTTTCACCCGTTGGTCTGGTGGCTCGGGGCGCGACTGGTTGAGGAGCGCGAGCGCGCCTGCGACGAAGCCGTGTTGCAGCTTGGCCAGAAACCGCGGGTCTATGCCGAGAGCATTCTGAAAGCCTGCGAGTTCTGCGTCGGCTCGCCTTTGGCATGCGCGGCCGGAGTGACGGGATCGGACCTGAAGGGTCGAATCGTCCGAATTATGACGGAGCGGGGCGCGCTGAAGCTGGGCCTGCGAAAAAAGGTATTGCTCGGCGCGGCGGCGGTCGTCGCCGTGGTCGTGCCCATTGTATTCGGCCTGGCCCGCGGGCAGCAAGACGAACCCACGTCGGCGGCCGTCAACGCCCTCGCCAGCACCGCGAAGTTCGACGTAGCCTCGATCAAGCGGGCCGCACCGAGCGGCCCCCGGATGATGTTCAGAATCATGAACTCGCCCGACGGAAAGTTTTCCGCCTCGGGTCCAACGGTGAAGTTGCTCATTCAGCTCGCCTACAACGTTCAACCTTCCCAAATCGAGGGCGGACCGAGTTGGATCAACTCCGATCATTTCGAAATTGAAGCGAAATCTGACAGCTCCCTCGACGAGCAAATCAAGAAGCTCAGTCGCGACGATGCGAACATCGTCAAAAACCACATGCTTCAGCAGCTTCTTGCCGATCGCTTCAATTTGAAGATCCATCACGAAACAAAACAACTCCCCATCTACGCTCTAGTGGTCGCGAAGAACGGTCCCAAGATCGAGGAAGTAAAGGATGACGCCTCCGGGCCCGCAGGCGGGTCAGGCCCGGGCGGCCCGGGGCCCAACCGGGGAGTCCGGATGACGATGGGCGGGGGAGAGCAGCACCTGGATTTTCAAGGCTCGCCTATGTGGTTCCTGGTGAGACTCCTGTCGGAGCAGCTTGGCCGCACGGTCATCGACAAAACGGGACTTACCGGGAGATACAAGTTCAGCCTCCACTGGACTCCCGATCCGGGTATGGGTGGGATGATGGGTCCTCCGGGAATGGGGCCGGGGGCCGCTCCCGGCGGGAATGCACCCATCGGAGCGGGCGGCGCCCCCTCGACGCCTGATTCGTCAACGCCTGATTCGTCCGGGCCTTCGATTTTCACTGCGCTTCAGGAGCAAGCCGGACTGAAACTGGAGTCGGAGAAGGGGCCGGTCGATGCGATTGTGATCGATCATGTCGAACCGCCTTCGGCAAACTGAACTTCGTCGTTAACCTTGATCAGGGGCAAGCCGGACCAGTGTCCAGCCTTCCCCTGAGAAAGGATCGCACATCCGGATGAATTCGTCGTGCCGCCATGTTCGTCGAGTTGTGGACAAACCGCCTTCGCCTTCTCTGCCTGGTCGCTTTGCTAACGATCTCAAGCAATGCGGCAGCTTCGGAGTATCACGGAACCGTCACCTTCGGTGGCTTGCCCCTTCCGGGCGCCACGATTACGTTGATGCAGGGCGGCAAGAGTTTTTCGACGGTCAGCGATCAGCGGGGCGTCTATTCGTTTCCGGACCTGCCTGACGGAACCTGGACTATCGAAGTCCAGATGACAGGCTTTGCGCCGCTGAAACAAGACGTCGCAATCGAGCCAGGCACTCCGCCGGCAGTTTGGGATCTCAAGCTGCTCCCTCTTGCTCAAATCAAAGCGCAAATTGCCTCACCGGTTCCCGCAGCTCCAAGCTCGCCCTCGGAGGCCCACGCGACGGAGCCCGAGCCGCAGACGCAGCAGGCTACGGGCCAAGGCGCAGCCTCGTCGCAGGAAGATCTGGCCCAACTCGCTTCTGCAGGACTGCTCATCAACGGCAGCCTTAGCAATGGAGCGGCGACCCCGTTTGCGCTGCCCCCAGCGTTCGGAAACAATCGCTATGGCGGAAACGGGCTCTACCGTTTCGGCCTCGGCGCAGTGCTGGATAATTCCTCTCTGGACGCGTCGCCTTTTTCTCTGACAGGTCAGCGGACGCCTAAGCCCGTCTATAACCGGATTACCGGCCTCGGGACGTTCGGCGGTCCGCTGAAGATTCCGCACCTGGTTCAAAATGGCCCGTACGTCTTCGCCGCTTACCAGTGGACCCGCACCGTCAACGCCACAACATCATCGGCATTGGTACCGGACGCCGCCGAACGCAGCGGCGACCTGTCGCAGTCGGCCGGCCCTCTCGGCCAGACCACCCCGATCTTCGATCCCGCCACCGGGTCGCCCTTCGAAGGGAACGTGATTCCGTCAGGCCGCATCAGCCCGCAAGCGCAAGCCTTGCTCAACTTGTATCCGCTGCCCAATCTGACCGGCAGCGCGCCGTACAACTACCAGGTCCCGCTCGTCAGCGACATTCACCAGAGCGCTTTGCAATCGCGCTTCGACCAGACGGCCGGGAAGACGAACGAAGTCTACGGAGGCTTCGCCTTCGAGAGCAGCCACACGGCCGCGCCGAATGTGTTCGGCTTCCTCGACAGCACCGACCTGCTGGGAATCAGCACCAACGTCACATGGTGGCGCCGTCTGAGCCAGCAGCTCTTCATGAACCTCGGATTCCAGTTCACCCACCTGGGAACCCAGGTCAAGCCATACTTCCAGAATCGGCAGAACGTGTCCGGCGAGGCCGGCATATCCGGCAACGATCAGGACCCGAGAGATTGGGGACCGCCCGCCCTCACTTTCGCGAGCGGCATTGCAGGACTTTCCGACTCCAATGCCTCATTCAATCGTAACCAGACGAGTGCCATTTCCGATTCCATCCTATGGAGTCACGGCGCGCAGAACGTAACGTTCGGCGGCGATTTCCGGCGGGAGGAGTTTAACTATCTGTCGCAACAGAACCCGCGCGGCGTGTTCACCTTCACCGGCGCGGCGACCGCAGGCAGCGACGGCGCCCCAGCGAGCGGCTCGGCATTCGCCGATTTTCTGCTGGGCATTCCTGACACGAGCGCGCTGGCCTTCGGAAACGCCGACAAGTATTTCCGGGAATCGGTCTACGATGCCTTCGTCAACGACGACTATCGACTGCGGCCGAACTTCACTCTCAACGCTGGAATCCGGTGGGAGTACGGCGCGCCGATCACCGAGTTATTCGATCGTCTGGTGAATCTGGACATCTCGCCGGGCTTTGCGGCGGCCGCGCCGGTGCTCGGGAGCGATCCCGTTGGGCCGTTGACCGGACAGACCTATCCGAATTCGCTCATTCGTCCGGACAGGAGTGGCTTTGAGCCGCGCGTCGGAATCGCGTGGCGGCCCATCGGTGGATCGTCGCTGGTGGTTCGCGCCGGGTACGGCGTCAACTACGATACCTCGGTCTACCAGACGATCGCTCTGCAAATGGCTCAGCAGGCCCCGCTGTCAAAAAGCGTGAACTTACAAAACAGCCCCGCGTGTCCGCTCACCCTGGCCAAGGCGTTTGGCTCCTGCCCCGCGGTCACCGCGGACACTTTCGGCATTGACCCGAACTTTCGCGTGGGCTACGCGCAGAATTGGGACCTTGCCATTCAGCGCGACCTGCCAGGGTCTCTGCAATTGACAGCCACCTACCTGGGCACCGAGGGAACACGCGGACTTCAAGAGTTTCTGCCCAACACCTACCCGCTCGGCGCCCAAAATCTCTGCCAGGGGTGTCCCGTCGGTTTTGCTTTCTTCGCTTCCAACGGCAATTCAACCCGCCAAGCCGGCCAGATCCAGCTGCGCAGGCGCCTCGCAAGCGGCTTCACGGGAACGCTGCAGTACACCTACTCGAAGGCCATCGACGACGATTCACAGTTGGGAGGGCAGGGGCCGGTTTCAACCGGGAGTGCAACCACCCTGCCCTGGCAGGGCTCCGGCCTCGCGTCATCCAGCCAGACGTCTCAAGGTCCTACGAACATTGCTCAGAACTGGCTCGACTTGAGCGCCGAACGAAGTCTCTCTTCATTCGATCAGCGCAATCTGCTGGCCGTGCAGTTGCAGTACACGACAGGCATGGGGCTCGCCGGAGAGACACTGCTGAGCGGAAAGAAAGGCGCCATCTTCAAGGAGTGGACTCTCCTCAGCCAGATTACGTACGGCAGCGGACTGCCTGAGACGCCCGTGTATCTCGCGGCGGTATCCGGAACAGGATTCACGGGGACGATCCGTCCGGACTACACGGGTGCGCCGCTTTATTCGGCTCCCGCCGGGCTTTCCGTGAATCCGGCTGCATACGCTCCTCCGGCCGTCGGCCAGTGGGGAGACGCGGGCAGATTTTCGATCATCGGCCCCGACGCGTTCAGCCTGAATGCTTCCATCGGGCGGACCTTCCGGCTGCACGGCCGGTTCAATCTCGATCTGCGATTCGATTTCACCAACGTCCTGAATCATCCGACGTTCACGAGTTGGATCACGACGATCAACAGCGCGCAATTCGGACTGCCGGCCGCGGTGAATCCCATGCGGAGCGTGCAGACTACGCTACGCCTCCGGTTCTAAGAGATGAACACTAGCCAAGTGATGAGCGACAACCATGGAGCATGTCGAGGGACGCGGGCGGGCCGTCCCCGGCCGGGATGGGCGCTCGTGGGGATTCTGGCGGCCATTCTGGTCATCGCACTGCCCGCCGTCGCGCAGCAGGTCGGCCAAAACGCTCCACTCGAGGCCAAGCAAACAGCGACGCTCAAGGTCAACGTCCAGCTTGTCGTCGAAACGGTATCCGTGAAGGATAAGCAGGGCAAAGCAGTCGAAGGCCTGACCGCGAAAGATTTCACGGTTACGGAAAACGGCGTTCCGCAGGTCATTTCCTTCTTCCAGTACGAAGAATTACCGAACGCCGCGCCGCCTGAGCCCGAGTCCGCATCTGCCCCGGCCGTCCGCGTTTACGACAAGCTCGTGCGAACCCAGATCCTGCCGGAAGCCCCGGGGAATAACCGCTATAAGGACCGGCGTCTGCTGGCGCTTTACTTTGACATGACTTCGATGCCGCCCGCCGATCAATTCCGGGCGTTGAATGCGGGGCAGAAGTTCATCGAAACGGAGATGCGTCCGAACGATCTTGTGGCAATCCTTCGCTATTCCGGCGGTTCTGTTGATGTGCTGTCGGATTTCACCGCCGACCGCGGCCTGCTGCTGAGCATTCTGCAAACGCTGCTGGTCGGAGAGGACCGGGGTCTCGAAGAAACGACCACTGACGCCAGCACCTCCGATGTCGGCGCAGCCTTCGGGCAAGACGACACCGAGTTCAACGTCTTCAATACCGACCGCCAACTGGCCGCGCTTCAGACCGCAGCCAAGATGCTGGGGCAACTGAGCGAGAAGAAGGAGCTGATCTACTTCGCGAGCGGCCTTCGGCTGAACGGCCTCGATAACCAGGCGCAACTTCACGCCACCATTGACGACGCGATCCGCGCCGGCGTGTCCTTCTGGCCCATCGACGCGCGCGGTCTGGTGGCGGAGGCGCCTCTCGGCGATGCCACGAAAGCGTCGCAGGGCAACATAGGCATGTACACGGGGGCCGCGGCCCTGGCCCTGACGAGCGACTTCCAGCAGTCGCAGGATACCCTCTACGCGTTGGGAAACGATACGGGCGGCAAAGCCCTGTTCGACTACAACGATCTCGCCAGGGGACTCGTGCAGGCGGAGCAAGCCATCTCGAGCTACTACATCCTGGGATACTACACTACCGACAAGGCAGAAGATGGGAAATTCCGGCGGATCAAGATCTCGCTGAACGGGAACCTCGCGGCCAGTCTGGACTACCGTCAGGGCTACTACGCGGGCAAGGAGTTCAAGCAGTTCACGCCCGCCGACAAGGAGCGGCAGCTCGAAGATGCCCTGATGCTGCCGGATCCTATTACCGACCTCACGATTGCGATGGAGATTGATTACTTCCAGCTGAATCGCGCCGAATATTTCACGCCGATTGTCGTCAAGATTCCAGGCCGCGAGCTGGCGCTGGCCAAGCGGCGCGGCGCGGCGCACACGCTCCTCGATTTCATCGGTGAGATCAAGGACGAGGACGGAACGACAGTCAGCAACCTGCGCGACAAGGTGGACATCAAGCTGAGCGACGCTACCGCCGCCGAACTCGCCAAACGGCCGATCGAGTACGATGCCGGTTTCACGCTGTTGCCCGGGAAGTACACGATCAAATTTCTTGCGCGCGACGCGGAAACAGGCCGAATTGGGACCTATCAAACCACCTTTGTCATACCCAACCTGAACCACGAAGAGAAGAGGATTCCGATCAGCTCCGTCGTGCTGAGCAGCCAGCGCGTACACCTCAAGGAAGCGCTCTACAACGCCGTCAAGGCGAAGGACGAAAAACAGGAAGCCACAAACCCGTTGGTCGAGAACGGGTGGAAGCTGGTTCCCAGCGTGACGCGGGTCTTCAAGCGAGACCAGAGTCTATTCGTTTACCTGCAGGCGTACGAGCAGGGCGCCGCGCCGGTCCGCCCCCTGGTTGCTTTCGTGAGCTTCTACCGCGGCCAGAAGAAGGCCTTCGAAACGCCGCCTGAGCAGGTGACATACACGTCGAACAGTCGTCTGAACCCCGTGCCGGTCCGCTTCGATGTAGCCCTTCATCAGTTGGCGCCGGGTGAGTACGAGTGCCAGGTAACCGTTGTGGACCCGGGAGGACAAAAGGGAGCTTTCTGGCGAGCGCCCATTGTGCTTCTGGAGTAAGGTCACTCCGCAGTGCCACTATCATCCAGTCAACCCTGCAGCACGAGTTTGGCTCTGAATCCGCTGAACAAAGCCACCGCCAAGACCGCCTGACTGATTCCAAAGGACTTATCCCGATGTGTGCTTCGGCTTTTTTCGCTTCGTTTGGCTTCGTTTTGGCCCATTTTTAAGGTCGATTTATTGATTCCATTGTTCTTAGTGGCTTCGTTTTCCAAAATTTTAGATTCTTTTTTTTGGGGGTTTTCGCAGACTGCGTGGAATGATCACCGTCGCAGTACAGGTTTCAAGCCTGTCCCATGCGACTATGAGCGCGCGGGCTTGGCGCGATTCCGAACCGGAATGGATTCCTTGAATCATCGCGTGGTTGGGTGATCGGACCATTGAGCCACATCCTCCGCCACATGCGCGGGACCGTGGGCACGGCCGCGACCGGTGAGAAAGTTTATTTGGCTCAATGTTTTCAATGTGTTCGTCTGTGGAAAAGCGTGGCCACCCGACCCGCCCGCTCCCTGCGCACTACTGACCACCGGATTCTTCTCTGCGCGATGAAGGGAATTCACCACCAAAGGCCCAGAGCAACCGGTCGCAAATCAAAGGCAAAGCTCTCACCACGGAGACCACAGAGACTCAGAGTTTTTTCCTTTCTGTGCTCCTGATCGCCAAGTTCTTATCTATGCGCGAAGAAAAATTCACCACGGAGCTTTACCAGAGAACATTGAACTCACTGCAGCTTCCCACGAATCACGGTGATCGACCCGATCGGCAGCGTATAGATTCCGTCGGACGGCGGTGTCATGGTCGCGTTCTTATCCTCGCTCGGGGCGTTGCAATACTGTACGAGGGCGACAGGTCCTGCGAAAGAATGCTCGACGCGATTGGCATCATCGATGACGAGACGAACCTGGTGGGCCGCATGCAAATCGTGATTGATCAGCATCAGCGACCAGTTTCCATCCGGCCGCTCGACCGCGTACGAGGTAATCACCGTGCGCCCGGCAGCGTCGATCAGGCCGGCCGAGGCGGGGAAAATCTGGTTGGCCTCTCCGCCGTGCTCGAGCCACTCGAAGTTGATCATGTGCGCGGAAGTGAAGGGCGTGTACTGCGGCGATCCGTACGCGCCGCCGCCGCTCGGTCCGCCGCCATAATTCCAGCGATCGGAGGCGCCATTGTTGATCGCCGGCCGGTAGAACGCCTTCCCTCCCCCGGCAAAGAACGTGCCGAAGGCATCGCACTCCCAGATGGCGCGGCCCGTCACGCCGAGGTAGCCCTTGCTGCTTCCCCCGGCCGTGATTCCGCTCTCGGAAATAATCAGCGGCACACTTGCGGGAACGCCGTCCTCCCGCCACATCTGCAGGACGTGCTTCATGATTCCCGGTTCGATGTAAAGGGTGTCCCACTCATCCGGCGGACTGCCTCCGTTCACCATGAACGGGTAGTGTTCGAACGACATGAAGGAGAGGTCACTCAGATGTCCGTGGGCCTTGAGGTAGTCGACGAACCGGGCCATCCAGGAACTGCGTCCCTGGTCATCCGCCCAGAGGGTGATGTCTTTATCGACGCCTTCGAACACCGGCCCGCCCAGTTTGGCGTCAGGAGTGAGCTTGTGGATGGCGTCCGCCCACTGACAATAGATCGCGCCGTAGTCTTCCGGCATGGTGTGCTTGCCGTCGCACTCCTCCCCAATCTCGATCCCCGCCACCGGATAACCGCGCTTGTGGATGTACGCAACCTCGTGGGCGCAATCTTCGGGAGTGTCATAAATCGCCGCGCAGGCAACGAGCGCCGGGTGTCCCATGGTCAACCCGCTGGTAAAGAAATTGTCCATGCCGTTGTATTCGTCGTGGCCGCCCGTGACCAGATTATCGGCTGCGTGCCAGGGGTCGACCGAAGATGCGCAGAAGGACCCGGCGGTGTCCTCCGCCGATCCCGGGAAGGCCTCGGCCGCTCCACCGCCTCCGTGACGGCGCTCGCGCGGCTTCGATGGCCCTGGCTCCACGCCGTTCGCCGGATAGGCAATCGAGTAGGCCCCGGCGGCGTCCATCGTCCCAACCGAAAGCGTCTGGAGGGCGTAACCTACGCAGTTCCGAATGTCCCCGGCGCCATGCGTGTCGCATGTTCCGGAGGATTTCGACATCAAGACGCGCACGAATCGGGCGGTAATCGGCTTGTCGCAGAGCTTCAAATGCACGTCACCGCCCTTGCCGTTCGTAACCGTGCCCGACGGAAAGGGCTTCCAGACGCCATTCGGCCCCATGTCCCAGTCCAAGACGTTGTTGTCGCCGATCCAGTACTGCACCACGTACGTGGCTGCGTAAGGGTTCACCCACTGGATGTGGATCGCATCGACTGCCCGGGCGATCCCCATATCGATTACGACCCATTGCGGGTGCAGCGCGTCGCCTTCGCCCGTGAAATGGCTGGTCAGGTAGGGATTGCTCTTCCAGTAGCTCTGCGGGCCCTCCACCAGCGGTTCATCGCCGCTGGTCATGAAGTCGCGATGGGGCAGCGAATAGGAGTAGCCGTAGTGGATGGGTTCGCCCAGATCAGCGCTGCCGGCGAAATATCCGCTCTTGGTGACCGGATCGCTCCAGGCGCCGTTCTCGTTCCAGTGCCATGCGGACAGGCGCAACTCGCTGTTGTTGCGCATGGTGATGGAGCCCCAGCCCAGGTTCTTGATCCCCCGAATCGTCTCGGGCTTGCTGAGATTGTCCACCTGCGCCTTGGTCAGATCGTCCATCCACGCCCCGGTGGCCGTGTCGGGATAGATCGTGTTCAGGACGTGCTCCGGCGTCACGTCAACGTGGACCGTCGTGACCGGGCCGGCCGTGTCCGCCTGCGCAGCCGGTTGCGCGCTAACCCGTAAAGGAACGCGGCTGGAGATCGCGACCAGGCCGAGGGTGGAAGCGAGTGCCATACACCGAGGAATGCTCGACGAGATTCGCGTGAACAGGTCAGTCATGACGCACGCTCCTGTTAGAACCGCCGCGGCCCAACGCGCCGTTCGTTGCCTGAATCGGATCCGAGGTGCGGAAAGGAACAGGTCCTTCGGAATGTAGCTCGGGCAACCGTCATAGGCGTTCGAAATCATACCGCTGACGGTCCGAACAGGAAAGTCCTCGTAGGTCAAATTGATGGCGGGCTGTGGACAATGAAGATCAATATCAAGTCGCTGCGGTGGCGTGGGTAAGAGAGTTTGCGTGAAGACTCTTGGCTGGCGCGCCAGCGGCTTGCCACCCTGCTGTGCGGAAGAGTTTGTGTGAAGACTTTTGGCTTGCGCGGCAGCGGCTTGCCGCCCTGCTGTGCGGAAAGGCTCCGCCTTTCCGGCAGGCCGCCAAAACCTAATCTCTATAGCCCTGCTGGACGGAAAGGCGGAGCCTTTCCGCACAGCAGGGCGGCAAAGCCGCAGGTCTTCACACACACTCCTGAGTTCGTACCGGCTGCTATGCCACTGCTGAGATCGTGAGAAAGCGTCGGACTGCTTCCCTGGATGGCATGGACGGCTGCGCACCCTTGCGCGTAGTCGAGAGCGCCGCTACCGCGCACGCAAACCGGCACGATTCCTCCAACCCCTTGCCGCTCGAGATGCCCACGGCCAGTCCGGCATTGAAGGCGTCGCCAGCGGCCGTGGTATCAACGGAGTCCACTCTGAAGGAAGGGACGAGGCCCTCGAACCCATCACCACTGACGTAGGCGCCCTGGCTTCCCATCTTGATGACGACCATCTGAGGGCCCATCCCGCGCAACCTTCGGGCCCGCTCAACCGCGACGGCCGGGCTCAGCGGGCCCGGCGAGCCGTTGCACAGCACGGCGGACTCCGACTCGTTGGGGGTCAGGTAAGTGACCAGTTGAAGCAATCGAGCGGGCAGACGACGGGCCGGGGCCGGGTCGAGCATCAGGGGCACGCGAAAGCGCTGCGCCTGTTGTGCGAGATATTCGATGGTATCGAGCGGGATTTCAAGCTGGCTCAGGATCATTACCGCAGAAGCGAGCAGCGGGGCGGCGTCGTCAATATCTTCGGGGCGCATCGCGCCGTTCGCGCCGGGGATCACCACGATGGTGTTCTGACCTGCCCGATCGACGTTGATCAACGCCACACCGGAGGGAACGCCCGCGGCCACTCCCACCTTGCGCACCAGGACCCCGCCCGCGCGAAGGGCGCGGCGGAGCGGCCCGCCGAACTCATCGTCGCCGACCTTGGCTACCATCGCCGCTGGGTACCCGAGCCGGGCGATCGCGACAGCCTGATTGGCTCCCTTGCCGCCGTGAAATGTTCGGAAGCCGCTTCCGGTTATCGTCTCGCCCGGGACGGGAAGTCTCGAGGCGGAGGCAACCATGTCCACGTTGATGCTTCCCACCACTACTATGCGCTTGGGAGTCATTCGGTTCTTATCCTATCGGGGCGAACGCAACACAGACCAGCCCGGCAACGAAGAGCGCGAACATCAGTGCCAGGAAGCGGTGAGTCACGGTGTCAGCGCCCTGAAGCTCTTTTCAAACGAACAGCATCCTGCTGGCAAGCGATTGTCAAGGCCGGCTCGCTTGCGGCGTCGGATGGGTCATCAGTTCCACAAACATGTCATAGAATTTTTGCTTATCAAGCTCCTCATTTACCTGAACCGGCTGCTCCCCCATACCTGGATTGTCGCCAGGCAGCCAGCTCATCGTGTCTCCGTAGTTGGCTCCGTGGTTGATGTTCGCGTCCAGATACATCACCTCCTGTTTGGTGATGATGGCGGGATCGACCCACGCGGCAAAGGTGAGTTCGTCCCACATGTAGCCCTCCGTGGCAAACTTCGCGAGATAATGAGACAACGGAGTTGAACCTTTGGCAATCCTGGCCGTAAGATCTTTGCTCATCCAGGTCTTAATCGAGATGTCGAGCGGCGTGCACGTAATCTTGTGCCAGGGCGCCCTGAGCACGATATGCGCCGCCTCGGGATCCCACCACAGATTGAAGTCACGAGCGAGCAGGCTGGATTCCTTATAGTCCACGTTCTGAGGGTTAATTCGCGCGCCGTTAAATACCAGCTCCTTCGCTAACTCCGGAACCTGCGAATCGATGGCAATTGCGAGACCGAGGTTCGTCAATGGCCCGGCGGTCAAAATGGTGATTTGATGCGGATACTGGTGCACCATACGGACAATGAAGTGGGCCGCGTCTTCATTGGCAGGCTTGATAGTCGGATTGCCCTCGGCCAGTTCAGGAACAACAAAAGGATCATGAACCTTCCCGTAGTTCCACGCGCCCTGATATCGAATCTTTCCGTATAGCTTTTCCCAACGGGCGGTGGCTTCCTTGGTGTTTATAAGAGGGAATACGGCCCCCGGCACCACGGGGATGTCGGGCCGGCCAATGATCTCCAGCAGTCGAAGCGTGTGGGCGACCTCTTCGTCTCTCCACCCGTCGCCGGTGACCACAGTGATGCCGAGTGGTTCTACTTGAGGAGACTGAAGGAGAACCAGGATGGCTTGCAGGTCCGTATAGGCTGGCCCCATCGCGTCCTGATCGATGATGACCTTCTGCCTTTCCTGTGCCGATAGGGGCAGGCTGAGGCTGAAAATGCTCAGAAGGAGGGCGCTGCAACACCTCAGCGCAGAAAGAGCGTAGCTCGTGGTACCCGGCCGATCCCGTCTTCGATTATTCATCGCGTCGAACCCGCGAAGCTTGTAATTGAAAGTTGCCGTATTCATCTTTCGCTGTCTCCCCCTGTGCTGACGAGTTTGGTCTCGAGGATCACGGATGACGATGGCTGCCGAGACGGTGAAGCCGCTCTTGGCCGGCGGAGTCTCTTGCTTCGCTATCGTGGCCTGAGGATGCTGTTACCAAGAACGCCCAGATTTTGACCGTCGGCGTCCTGCACAAAGACACTCACTCGAAAGGCGTCGGGCGGAAGCTTGAGAGTTTTGTCCACCCTCACTACCTCGCGAGGATCTACAGGCGCAATCGGGAAATGGCCCAACTCTTCACCCCGCGCGGTGTAAAAGGCCGCCACCAGGGTGCCCGGTTCAAAAACGCCAAAGACACCCGTCAGGCGAACCTGGTCACCATTAATCTCACCGCTTAGTGGCTCGCTGATCGCTCCGGCCGGGACGGCATCACGAACGGGATTCGTAATCCGGGTTGGAGACCAGTAGACGGAGAACGAGTATTCCTCGCCCGGATCGAGCGTGGCGTATGGACTCATGACTTCGCCTTCCATGAAGTACGGAGTCTTGTGGGGGTCGTCAGCAAGCACCTGATCAAAGGGCCCCCGGGAGATCACGCCCGGGCCATCGCTCCAGGACTCGACGGAAGCGCCGTCGGGATACTCGTCCTCCGGAAAGTACTTGAAGTTTTCAACATATGCGATGTTTTTTTGCCCGTTCACGACGGCGAACCACCCGCCGCTCGCGTCCATGGCCACCCGCCCCACCCGGTAGAGGTAATGGATACGCAGCATCCGGCCGCCATCGATGAGCTCATAGCTCGGGTGGCGGACGTCGCCGTAATAGTTGTAGTAGCCGCGCGGGTACTTGCTGTGGGGATTCAACGGAATATACAGGTACAGTTCCGGATTCGGCTTGGAGGCGTCGTGGATGTCCGATGCGTCGTTTTGAATGAGGTGCCAGATGCCCCAGCGCACCTGCCGGCGGCTGATATTGCGCATCACCTGGTCCACCTTGATTTGGGTGGTGCCCCGGAACACGTGAATGGTCCGCTCGAACTGAACCCCGGTGCGAAGATCCTGAGGGCTCGTGACGCGGAACGCCACTTCCTCGGGTGTCTCCTTCACAACTTCAGATTTGAACTCGCTGCCGTCAAGAGTGTAATTGGGGATGCTCGCCCACTCGGCATCGCTCATCCAGCCTTCCGGGCCGGGCCAGACTTTGTCGCCGCCGTAATCGGCCCAGCCGGCCTGGGGGTTATTCTGGCTTTCGGGAAGGACCTTTCCAGCAAGGTCGTGGTTTACAAAGAAGAACTCCTGATCGCCCAGTTGCAACTGAATCACGCGGCCGCCGATCTGAGGCGTGATCAGCGCGCTAACGATGCCGTTCGTCAGGCGCCAGGCGCTCCACCCCTGGTAAGTGGTCTTCTCGATTCGCGCGGCGTATGAATCTGAAGCTGCGCGAGGGCTCATTTGAGGAGTCAGCAGCGCCAGGACCAGGGCAACCAAATAAATCGGCAGAACGGGCCGAGACCGGCAGAACCTGTACACGTTTCATCACCTCAATTGGTAAAGGGCTGCGCACGAACTCGGTCAAAAAATCAGCTTGAGCGCCAACTGCATGATCCGAGGCTGCCATGCCCCGCTCACTTCGCCGTTGCCCAGATTGTTGAGATTGCCGCTGCATGGTTCGCCTGGCGGCGTGTCGCCCCCGCAGAACGAGTTAATCGTTTTCCATTGCGGGTGGTTGAAGGTGTTGAAAGTCTCCCAACGAAATTGCAGCGTAGAGTGCTCCCCGCTGAACCATGGGAGCTCGAAGTTCTTCAGCAGGGCCATGTCCCAGTTATTCCGTCCAGGACCCGTGAGGACGTTTCTACCCATGTAACCGAACATTCCGGGTTCACCGTTGGAATAAAGCTGTGACAAGTTTGGCTGAGCGATGGCACCCGGGTTAAACCAACCTGGCGTGGGACCGAACTCCGGATCATCGATGGTACTCTTCTGGATCTGCAGCTTACCAACGGTATTACATCGAATTCCCTCACCGATACCCGAACTCAGGCCGGAGATGCCGCAGTCGAAGTCGACCGGCTCACCCGTGAAAAAGCTGGTGATGCCACTGAGTTCCCAACCACCGAGAGCGCCGCGCACCGCGCCGTTACTGGCGTTCCGGAAAAATGGCATGTCGTACACATAGTTCAATTGCAGCACTTGTGTCCGATTCAGGCTGGAGGTCCCGCGCCATCGGCTCAAGTCCGAATCGTCGACGCCTGACCCGCCGGTAACGTCCGAGGCGGTATCAATATTGTGCGACCACGTGTACGCCGCCTGGAATGTCACGCCGTGTCCGACCCGGTGCTGGAGACTGGCCTGCAACGCGTTGTATTCAGAAATACCGTTGTTATCCCGCATTGTGATCGAGCTGTAACCTGTATACGGAACGAAATAGGAAGTGGGAAGAACGTTGTTGATCAGAAGGGATTGCACGTTGCAGTTCCCCTGCGGTCCGCAAGCCATAGTACCTGCGAGGGACGGGACGCTGACCGTGGTGGCACCGTCGGGAACCTGGTTGATCTGGAAGGACGTGCCCAGGTGTCTGCCCAGTGTGCCCGCGTAATTGACTGTAACCAGAGTTCCGGCGGGAAATTCGTGCTGGACGCCAAAGCTAAATTGTTGTACCGCGGGCCACTTTGTGTAAAGCGGAAGGGCCGTCGCGCTAGCCGGACCCAAAGGACCGGGCCCAATGCTTTGATACCCGTTAACGTTGTAGATGGCGGGTACAAGGTGGTATGGCGGCTGACCACCCAGGTTTTCCGAATTCGTTTCGTCACCATTGCCAAACTCATAATAAATGCCGTACCCGCCGCGTATGACCGTCTTTCCCCCGCCCGTCGGATCATAGGCAAACCCGAAGCGAGGACCCCAAGTGCCGTAGGAGCCGTGCATGCAGCCCTTCGGGATCGGGCTTGTCCCGCATTCGACCAGCCCATTTCCAAAGATTGTGTAATTGTAAACCTGGCCCGTCGCCTGATTGGGCGCTATATTCCCGTTCGCGTCGAGAGGCGCCTGTAGCGCGGGGTTGTAAAGGCCCGGTATGAAACTTGCGTCGAGTGTCGGGTTCGTGACGTCGTGCATCGGCACGTAGTAGTAATAGCGCAGGCCAAGATTCAGGGTCAGCCGCTGGCTAACCTTCCAGTCGTCCTGGACGTAGGGCTCGAGGTCGGTGAATCTCCAATGGCCGCGACCGTATCCTCCAACCGGTACTCCGTTTACCGTGAAAGTCTCCTCCTGATACTGAGCCATCCTGCCGAGGTAGAGGTCGGCCAGAGCGTTCCCCGTGGTCACCGCATTCGAGCTGTTGAAGTTCATGAATCCCTGCGTTCCCACATTAGGCTGAGGTTGCTCGTTTTTTTCGTATTTTTCGAGATAAAAGCCGGTCTTGATATTGTGGTTGCCCTGAACGAGAACGACGTTGTCTTTCAGGGTGTAGGTTGGCCCGGCATTGTTCCAAGGGCGAGGTCCCGCGTCTTCGGCCAGGCAGAACGGGGTGCCGCCGCAAACGGAAATTCCGGGCAGCAGGGGCACGTTCTGGTTGGGTGCGAAAATCGTCGAGGCCGTCCACGTAGCGGGCTTGTCAATGGAACCGGCCGGTGATGAGGGTCCCGCGGCAGGCGTGATGTAAATGTGGTTGACTGTGTAGCCCGCGATCACTTCATTCATGAGGCTCGGCTTGAAGATGTGCGTTAGATGGACAACAGCGGTCTTGCCGGGACTGCTGAATTGAGATTCTCCTGTGTCGAGCGTGGAGGAGGTCCATAGCGCGGGAATGGCCACTTGGTCCCAGGCGTCGTTGGTAAACCGGACAAATGCTGAGGTTTTCTCGTTGAAGTTTTGATCCACACGAATCTGCTCTTCCCGCCAGTTGGTCGGTATGCTGGGGGCTGAAATGTAGTTATCCACACCGTTGTTGGGCAGAGGAATATCAGCATCCAGTAAGGCGGCCCCATTTGGATTGATTGGAACAGTGTCGGCGCTAAACGGCTGGCCGGTAACCGGGTTCGTTGGAACCGTGCAATTCGAAATCAGGCTGTTGTAGTTTGACGACTTCGGATCACACTCGCTGAAATTACCCGTACGCATCAGCAGGGAGGGTACGGGCGAAGTGATGACCTCTCCCTGCCGGTAACGCCGCCATTCCTCTGACCAGAAGAAGAACGTCTTTGACTTGTCGGTGTTGTAATGCCCGGGAATGTAGAACGGTCCGCCCAGAGTATAGCCAAACTCGTTCCGCTTTAGCGGAGTCTTGGGGGCGTTGCCGCCCGGCGGTGCGATCTGGCGATTCGCAAACCAATCGTTCGCATCGAATAGGTCGTTGCGCACGTACTCGTAGGCATCGCCGTGCCACTCCTTCGTCCCGGATTTCGTGACCACCTCGATATTCGCACCTGGGTGACGGCCCATCTCGGCGCCGTAATTCGACGTGCTAATCCGGAACTCCGCGATGCTGTCCAGACTGGGAGTCGTGTTGAACGCCAGCCCCCCGGAGCCTTCGTCAGCGTTGTTCCCACCGTCGATCTCCCAGTTGCTATACTCCATGCGATTGCCGTTAAACGAGATGTTGGCATAACCCATAACGCTGACCTGCGAGGTATCGAGAGAGTTGTCCGGCATGGCGCCGGGCACGAGCAGGGACAGTGCCACGAAATTGCGCCCGTTAAGATTCAAGCTCACGATCTGTTTCCCCGAAATCAAGTCGGAGACGGCCGCAGTCTCTGTTTGAACGTGCGGCACGTTTCCTGTCACGGTAACTTGGTTGGTCACCTTGCCCACGGAAAGCTGCATGTCGACCCGCTGCGCGGCTCCCACGCTCAAAGTGATGCCGTTGCGTACGAGTTTCTCGAAGCCCGGCGCTTCTGCGGTTACGACGTAGTCGCCGATTGGGACGCTGGACGCGGAAAACGCCCCGTTCCCGTTGCTCGTGAGATTGCGAACGAACCCCTTGTCCGGATTGGATATGGTGACCCGGGCCGACGGGACCGCCGCGCCGCTCGAATCTGTCACTGTGCCTACAATGGTCGCCGTGTCCTGCGCCAAGACTATTCCGCTACCAAGACTCAAGCTCAGTAGGGCCGACAGTAAAAGTTTTCCCGTCATCGACAACCTCCCCGCTGCCGTTGGCTCTTCATCGGGATGAATCGATTCAATTAATACGTCCAACATCGTTAGATGAACCGATTCAATCGAGCCGTATTGTTTACACCCACAGGGAAAGTATTGTCAAGATGTTTTTCTTGTGGTCTTATATTGGGTCTGCACGGGGCGCAGGTTTCGTCGAAACTGAATATTCGGAAGTCACGCGGCTGCACCCGGTTCGGGACTTCCTTCTGCTAGGCTGGTAGCGTAAATGACGACGATTAAAGAGGTTGCAAAGCGAGCTGGCGTCTCGGTGGGAACGGCTTCAAACGTCCTTAGCGGCACGGTTCCCGTAAGCCCTGCACGGCGTGAATCGGTCCTGGCTGCGATTCGAGACCTCGGCTATCACCCCAGTGACGTCGCCCGCAGCCTCAAGTTGCGCCGCACGAACATGCTCGGGCTCGTCGTCTCCGACATCACGAATCCATTCTTTGCACAACTCGTACGTGGGGCAGAGGAGGCAGCGCTCGCTCAAGGGTATCTGCTGTTGACGTTCAACACGGATGATCGTGTCGAGCGCGAGAAGCATGTCTTGGGCGTCCTCAGGGGCAGACGCGTGGACGGAGTCTTGCTTGTAGTCGCTCCGATTCGCGGGGAGTCCTCGCACATCGCGGAAACCATCGCAAGAGGTACACCCGTGGTCTGCCTTGACCGCGTTCCACGTGGTGTCAGCGTTGATTCCGTGACGGTCGACAATGCCAGGGCGGCCCGGGAATGCGTGGAACACTTGCTGGACATGAGACACCGGCGGATCGGTATTCTCACGGGCTCAATGCTGCTGGCGACCGCGCAAGAACGCATGCGAGGTTACCGCCGGGCCTTGCAGGCTCACGGTCTAAGCGTTGATCCGGCGTTGGTCAAAGAGGGTAACTTTCGGATGGAGAGCGGGTACGAGTTGGCCTCGGAGCTTCTCAGGAGCCCGAACCGCCCCACAGCGCTCTTCGTTTCAAATGGATTGATGGCCATCGGCGCCTTGCGGGCGGTTGCCGACCTTGGTCTCCGATGCCCTGAGGATGTTGCTCTCGCAACCTTCGACGATCTACCGTTAAGCGAAGTCCTTTCACCTCCGCTCACCTCGGTCGCACAGCCAGCCTACCAAATGGGCTATGAAGGCGCGCGGATTCTCTTCGACAGAATCAAGTCGAAGAGAATGGATGGCCCGGTCAGAGTCAGGCTTCAGGCCCAATTGAAAATTCGACAGTCATCTGCCTTTGCTCGGTCGGAGGTCACAGAGCGTCAACGACCCGAAGGACAGGCATCGTCTGTCCCCATGCCGAGCATCGAGCCGGACTGACTCTCGCTGTGGCGCTCGGGATCAGAGGGCTCGAGGCTAGCCCAAACCCTCACTTAAGTGCCAGCACCAGAATCCCGACCGCCGCGATCCAGCTACCCAACACTCTGAATCCGATTTGCAGCCATGGCGGTCGTAGCGCCCGCACGGAGCCGATGCCATAGGCGACCACGAATAAGCCGGCAAGCGCCAAGCCGGGGATGAAGCGGTAGGCTGAGACCTGGCTGCCTAGCTCAGAGCCGTTGGCTACTCCGATCGTTATGCCGAGAACGGTACTCAGCGCAACCGCAACAATGGGCGGCAGGGAACGCCGGGCGGCCACCAGCAAGCCCAGCACGGCCATCGAGCCGAGGTTGATCCAGCCGACCACGGTGGGCGCAGGCGCGAAACTCCCAAGCGCTGCGCCGACCGTCAGGCCTGGCGGAAAGGCGGCCAGCATCAGGATGGCTGACCTACGGACCTGCTGGCCAGCAAGCAAGCCGAGCGCAATCATTGGCAGTAAGCACTCGATGGCCGTAAGCGGGTGAAGCACTCCGGCATAAAAGTCTCCGACCCCCGGCATGGGATGGGCCGATACGGCGGTTGGCCAGAGGAGAAGTCGAAAGACCGCAAGACCCGCGGAAACCAGAATTCGCGTCGCCCGCGTCTTCATCGAATGAGCCCCAGAAGAAGATAAACGCCCACGGCGCTGATGCCCGCTCCCATGCCGCGAAGCGCCTTCACGCCGATCGGCCAGCGTTCGATCAAGCCCAGGGCGATGCCGGTAACGTGCAGGAGGCCGGTTGCCAGCACGAATCCAACGCCATAGGCCAGCGGGTAAGCCGCCTTGGGAAGCTCCACCCCATGCGCATAGCCATGAAAGATGGCGAACGATCCGACGATGACCGCTGCCACAGCGATGGGCGGACGCGCCGACAAGACAATCATCAGACCGAGAATTGCGGCGGATGCCGCTACTCCGATCTCGCCCCCCGGCAACGGCACTCCTCGCACTCCCAATGCCCCGCCGAAAGACATCACCAGCGGGAAGGTAACCGGCAGCAGCCAGATGGCGGGCTTGCGGAGCTGCGTTCCCCAGATTCCCACCGCCACCATGGCAAGGATATGATCGATCCCGGTCAACGGGTGCGTGAACCCGCTCACGAAGCCCACGCCCAGTCCAGAATTCGGATGGGCGAACGCGGGCGAGGCCACCAGCGCCAAGGCGGAAACCACCCAGGCGCAGCGCGCCGCAAAGGGTCGTGCTCGCCTTTTCAAAGCAGAAAGAGTCATGAAAAACCACCTCCGCGATCCGATCCTAAATCGAAAATGCCTGGACGCACCTCTGGAGAAACCAGAACGAAGCGAGTGAGCCGATGGCGTAGGGCGGAACTTGGTACGTCCATCGTAGCCACTTGATTTCCAGGGTTCGCAAAGAGTAGATGAAGGCGAGAACGACGCCGACAAACGCAATCTGCCCCGCTTCAACGCCCACGTTGAACGAAAATAGGGCCAGCGGTATGTCCCCGGATGGTATTCCGATTCGCGACAGCGTCCCGGCGAATCCGAATCCATGCAGGAGTCCGAAGGCGAAGGCCACAATCCACGGTTTGCGGTAGGTCAGGCCTTGAACCCCACGCCGGTGTTGAGCGAGCTCCGCGGCCAGGAACACGATGCTCAGCGCGATCACGGCTTCGATTGGAGTGGGCGACAGGTGGACAACTCCAAAGGTGGCCAGAGCCAGCGTCGCGGTGTGAGCGATGGTAAAGGCGGTGATCGTCTTGAACAGCATGCGCGCGCCGGGCACGATCAGAAGCAGTGCGAGCACGAAAAGCAAGTGGTCGATGCCGTAAAGAATGTGGCCGATTCCCAGGCGTACGTAGCCTAGCGCATCCACACGCCTCCGGCCGTCCTTGCGCACGACGAACGAAGGCGCGAGTGGCCTCAGGATCTGCGTGACGCTTGTGCCGTCGGTAAACGTGATCCGCACCAGCACGTCGAGGATCGTAACCGAGAGATTGTCAATTTCGATCGTTCCGCCCGCAAGACCCTGGGCGCCGCACTGAATGACGCCGCGCTCGACTACCGATGCTGGAGCCTCTTGGGACGCGAGTTGTTTCGGGACAACGCAGTTTGGCGGGAAGATTGGGTAGATCGCAGGCGGCGGACCCTCGGCGGCCGGAACCCTCCAGAGCATCTCGAAAGACCCCGGCGCGGTCTCGTTCAGTTCGAGGTAGGCGGGCAGGCTGGTGTGCGCTCGCAGTGTCGACGAGGCTCCGGACAGCAGGAGCGCCAGACCAAGGCCCAGGTAGATCCCAGCTTTCCCGCCGGGCGCATTTGCATTCCCAGAACCCCACGTCGGCTGATTTCCCGCTCGCCTTTTGGTGTTCGCCAACGTGACGAGCGATACACGCGGTAGCTTGGACAGATGGAACATGTGCCTCACTCAGGACCCCTAATCGACGTCCGCCGCCGACCCTGCGGTTGGGGCCGCGCTCGGAGCCGGCACCGCCTGTGACTTCGCCGCGGCCAGAGCACCTTGGTCGATCTCGACCTGGTACCGCTTGCGTAACCTGTCGTAATAGCCGTCGCTGGCAGCCTGGAGGCGCTGATTTTTGTAATCAATCGCCACCTGACTCCGAATCTCACTGAGCGCGGGCAGCCGCGGCGCAACGTGCTCCAGGACGCAGACCAGATGCCAGCCATAGGTCGATCGGACGGGCCCCGCCCATTTTCCCGACTCCAGCTCCAGCACCTTAACCGCGAACTCGTCTCCGAACAGGTTCTTGATCTGGTCGCGCGTCTGCGGTGGATACTCGCTCCGCAGCATGAAGTTGTCTCCCAACCTGGCTCCCAGAATCGCAGCGTCCGCGCGGCTGATCTGGCTTGATTCCAAGCGCGCCAGCACGTCGCGAGCGTCCTGGAAAGCCGCCGCGCCCCGCCGCGACGAGCTGAAGTAGATGTGCGTGAACCCGGCCTCGGCCGGCAGGCTGTACTTCTGGCGATTGCTCTCGAAAAACTGCTGAAGGTCGGCCTCCGAAGGGTCGTTGGTCGAGGCGATCTCCTGTGAGAGGAACTCCATCTTCTCTACCAGGCGCCGGCGAATGATGGTGTCATCCTTGTCGAGACCTGAGTCCAGGGCTTCGCGGTAATAAATCTCTTCGCGAACGTAGTCTGCGATCAGATTGTCCATCTGCTTCGCATCGGGGGGACGTCCCCATTGCCGTGTCCAGATCTCTCTCAATCGCTGGATTTCCGGCGCCGAGACCTGGATTCGACTCCGGTTGTTCCCCGCCGCTGAACGGCCGAAGAGGCTACTCAATATAAGGAGCAACGCCCCGGCGAGCAGGAAGTGAGCCAGGGGCTCGCGCATCACACTCCTGAGTGACGGCGTCTTGAGCCACGGGATGGCAGCCCGGCGCCAACTCGTGAGGTGGCACTCCCGCGGCTCGCCTTCATCCACGATGCTTAGCGACGTCGCAACTGTTTCGACCTCAATCTCCGTTTGCGTGGAAAGAGGCATTATTTGAACTCCCTTTCGTCATTGCGCGCTGGGCGTGTACCAGATCGGCGAACTCCAGGCCCGCTCCTGGACGGTAGCCGGCACGTTGTCCGGCAATTTCAATCCCAACTGGTGGGCGTCGTAGGTGCTCCAGCGACAGGTCGGGTTCTCCAGGGCGCGAACGTAGTAAAAGGCACGGTCGGACGGGTTGGAGTCTGGATCCGTCCAGGTGGTGCTGAGTTCGGCCGCGCCCTTGTTGCTGGAATAACTGCAGTCCGTGAGATTGACCTTAGCCCCGTTGTCCGGGCAGCGATGCGTTTTGCCGTCCGGGGCCAAGCCGTCCGAGCAGGCGACGTCGTAGACCCGCTCGAAGGTCTTGGGGCCTTCAGCCCAGCCTTTGATCACTTGGATTTTCTGCAAGCCGGCGCTGCTCGGGTCTTTAATGGCCCAGACCACAAAGCGAGGCGCTCTCGTGCCTGCGGGGCTTGGGGGCAGATCGCCGCCCATCGGGACGCCGTCACGATAGGCCCGTTGCAACAGGTCGGGACGCCGATCCAGATCATCGGGGTAATTCCAGCCGGCGAAGAAGCGCACGCGGATACGCGTCCCGCTGGTGGCGAAGGATTCCCGGCGTTTCAGGGCGTCGAAGATTGACTCCCGGGTGTTCTCTTCCGCCCACACGCCAGCGAGGCCTCCAGGATTGAAGGCAATCTCCTTGATGGGAACCCTCTCGGCGAGCTCGCGATCGAGCCGGCTCTCGGGCCTGCTGTCCGTCAGACCATGTGCTCCGTGCCAAGTCGCTTCGTCGGTTGAGCCGGGCGCTGATGAATGCGTGTCTGTGCTGCCGATGAAGCCATACTTGAACGGATTGACGCCGTACTGCTGTTCTAACACGAGGCCGGTCTTGAGAGCGTTCCGCACATAGTCGGCGGCGCGCGCGCAGAATGCCTCCTCGCCGGGCTTGCAGGGCTTGAAAAGCTGTTCGAAGTTGCACTGCTCGTCGTCGGTGCCAAGCCCTGTGGAGCATTCCGAATTGCCTTTCACCTGGTGGATCTCAACCAAGGGCTCCGTCCTGGCCCGGCGCTTCAGACCGTCAGCGTTAAACGGACTTCCGTCGCTGTTCTCGGTGGCGAAGTCGCGTCCCCAGCCCCAGTTCGTGTTGTGAGGTATGGAGATCACCTGGCAATCATCGGTGCAGTCGCGCTCGAGCCACTGCCAAAGGCGTTCAGGTGTGTTGTTGAGCTCGACGGCGCTTAGCACCGTGTCCGGCAATTTCCCTCCGCGGAAGATCACGTTGCGATGCAACATGCCGACCCGCTTGAAGCCTGCGGTCCACTCGAAACCAGCAAACGTCGTAAACAAACCAGGCTGATAGAACTCGTTTGCGTTTCTCTGAATCTGCTTCCAGATGCTGCGGGCGCGTTCGACGCACTTGTTTCGTTCGCCGGGGGCAACATCACCGCAAATCTCGGTGTTGTGCCGGGCCGGGCTGATGTCGAAATAGCTGGAAATCAGACCCGTAAACAACGTCCTGGAGGTGTCGTAATCCTGGTCCGCCCAGCGCAGATCCCGACAGATGGACGTGTTGTACGCAGGGTCGGCGGGGTCCTGACACAACGAGATCTCTCCCAGCCAGATGTCATGATCGGTGACCGCCATGAAATCCAGGGGCACGCGCAACTGGCTGCGGACTCCGCCGGGCAAAACCACCGCCTCGCCCCGGCCGTAACGGTAGGCCACACGCGGATCATTGCGATTACCCATGGCATAGGCGTCCAGTGAGTAGCTGGTATGCACGTGAAGGTCGCCGAAGTAGGCGTTGCGCAGCGCATTGGGCGCGGGAAGCGGCCCGGCAGGTGCCGACTGAGTAGCGCTGGCGGGCGTTGCTCCCTTGCCGCGACTCGAGTCGGACGCGTACCAGAAGGACGCCGCAGAGATCAGAAGGATCGCAACAAGCTGAGACGCGATTTTTCTCGACCGTTTGAGTACGCTGGACTGAGTTGACAACGGCTTCCTCCAAAGAGTCGGTCAATCGAGGCGAACAACGTGCGACGCCGGCGACGGATGGGCCGCAGCCAGCCTTCCCCCCTCATTCAGCCGCGGGCGTATACCAGATGGGCGAGCTCCACGCCCTCTCCTGAATCACAGGCGGCACGTTCTCCGGGAGTTTGACTTTGGCGGCGATGGCGTCGTGCGTGCTCCAACGGCATGTCGGATTCTCGAACACCCGTGCGTAGTAGAACGCGCGGTCCGAGGCTTTGAACTGCGGATCGCTCCAGGTCGCGCTCAGCTCTGAAGCCCCTCTGTCCGCAGAATAGCTGCAGTCGTTGGTGTCGGCTCTCGCCCCATTGTCCGGGCAGCGATGCGTGGTCGCGTCGGGCGCGAGGCCGTCCGAGCAGGCCACGTCGTATACCTCTTCAAACGTCTGGCCGCCCTCGGCCCAGCCTTTCACAATCTGGATCTTCTGCAGGCTGGCGCTGTTCGGATCTTTTGTGGCCCAGACGACCAGCCGGGGAGCCTGGGCGTCGGAAGGCCTGTGGGGTAGATCACCGCCCATGGGCACGCCGCCCTTATAAGCCTGCTCAAGCAGGTCGCGGCTCTTGTCGAGGTCGCTCGGGTAGTTCCAGCCGGCAAAGAAGCGAACGCGAATGCGGGTGCCGCTGGTCGCGAAGGATTCGCGCCGCTTTAAGGCATCGAAGATCGATTCGCGCGTATTCTCTTCCGACCAGACTCCGGCCAGACCGCCGGGGTTGAAGGCAATGGAGTCGATGGGAAAATCCTTGGAGAGACGCATGTGCAGGCGGGCGTCCGCCGTGTTGTCATTCAAGCTGGCTTGGCCTGGCCAATGGCCTTCGACTGTCGAGCCCGGAGCGCTCGAGTGCGTGTCCGTGTCGGCGATGAATCCATACTTGAAGGGATTCACGCCATACTGATCTTCGAGCACTAGCCCGGTCTTGAGGGCGTTGCGGACGTAGTCGCTGGCGCGCGCGCAGAAGACTTCTTCACCCGGCTTGCAAGGCTTGAAGACCTGCTCGAAATTGCACTGCTCGTCGTTGGTTCCGAGACCCGGTGAGCACTCAGAATTGCCTTTGATTTGGTAGATCTCGATCAGCGGCTCGGTCTTGATCCGCCGCTCGAGGCCCTCGCGAGTGAACGGCGTTCCATCGCTGTTCTTGGTGTCCAGGTCAACGCCCCAGCCGAAGTTCGTGTTGTGCGGAATCGAGATCACCTGGCAATCGCCGGTGCAGTCCCTCTCCAGCCATTGCCAGAGTCGCTCGGGTGAGTTATTCAGATCCACCGCGCTGAACACGGAATCAGGAAGCTTCCCGCCCCGGAAAATCACGTTGCGATGCAGCATGCCCATCCGCTTGAAACCGGCCGTCCATTCAAAGCCGGCGAAAGTGGTGAAGGTCCCCGGCTGGTAGAATTCGTCGGCGTTGACCTGTATCTGTTGCCAGATGCTGCGGGCCCGCTGGAAGCACTTGTTGCGTTCGTCCGGCTCGCTGCTTCCGCAGATCTCCGCGCTGCGCGTCGCGGGAATATTCTGTGCGGCCTTCGCCAGGCCGAACATGATCTGCGAGCCCTGCTTGGCGTCCTGGTCCGAGGATCGAAGGTCGCGGCAGGCAGCGGTGTTATAGGCCGCATCGGTGGGGTCCTGGCAGAGCGACAGTTCCCCAAGCCAGATGTCATGATCGGTGACCGCCATGAAATCGAGCGGGACCGTCAACTGGCTTTTGACGCCGCCCGGGAGCGTTACGGCCTCGCCTCGCCCGTAGCGATAGGCCATCCGCGGGTCGTTCCGGTTCCCCATGGCATAAGCATCCAGCGAATAGCTGGTATGAACGTGCAAGTCGCCGAAGTAGGCGTTTCGCAGCGGGTTGGGAGCGGTCGCCGGCGCGGATTGGCCGGGCGCAGACGCGCGTTTTGTGTCGCTGGCCAGAGCCTTGGCGCGATGCGGGTGAAAGACGAATGCCCCGGCAAGGACGAGGGCACATAAGGACGTGAGCACGGCAATCTGTCGTATTCTGCGTTGCGGCAATGTTTCCACGGTGTGCCTCCGGTCCGGGTCTTTGAGGGGCAAACCCCTCGCGGTTCAGCAGACTTGAACGGTCCGACTTGCGTCAAAAGTACAACTTGAGCGCCAGTTGTACTTCCCGCGACAATCTTTGAAACGTATACGGCGAGCCGGCCGACGTGATGGCTCCGGCGCCCGGAGCCCCGATCGTGACGCCGGGATTGTTAAATTGCGGTGTGTTGAAGATGTTGAAGAGTTCGGCGCGGAACTGGAGGCTGCGGGGGCTGCCCTCTCCGAGAGCGAAGTTCTTGAACGCGGAGAAATCTAGCTGCCGGGTCGGCGGACCTTGCAGACTGTTGCGCGCCGCGTCTCCAAACTGAAGCGTGGGCGGCGTGCTGAATGCCGCAATGTTAAACCATTCCTGCACGCTACGCTCGCCGGACGGCAAGGAACCGTTGCCCGGACCGATCAGTTCGGCTCGGGAGCCGCTACCGATGTTCAGCGTGTTCGTCGCGGCAAGAACCGAGAACGGAATGCCGCTGTAGACACTCAGGATGCCGTTCGCTTGCCATCCCTGAACAAGCGGCCGCAGCCTTCCGGACGAGTGGAAGGGCAGCAGGTATGTGGTACTGGCAACGAAGCGCTGCGGGATGTTGTAATCCGCGTTTCCATAGTCCAGCCGCAGGTTGTAGGAATCGGTGAAGAGGGCTCCGCCACTGCCGACGTCGAGCGAGGCGTAGTCCGTGGTGTGACTATAGGTGTAGGCAAGCTGGAAGTTGAGATTCCCGGTTACGCGGCGCTCGGCCGTGACCTGGAGGGCATGGTACCGCGAGGTGTCGATGTTCTCAACGTCCGTGATGCTCTGGAACAGGGGGAAGGGACGCCGCTCCACGATGGGGGTGGTGCCCGGCACCGGCTGGTTGATGTTCGCCTGGGCCTGCAGGTGCGTACCTGCGGTTCCGACATAGGCCACGGTCAGACGAGTGGAGGCCGTAAGTTGCTGTTGCACTGTTGCGTTCCACTGCTGCGTGTAGGGCATGGGCGTGTAGGGCTGCAATGCATAGAGGCTCGACCCCAGGACCGTTCCGGATGAGGGATGCGAGAACCCCGCGGATGCCGGCGTGGCGCCCGTAAAATTGAACTGGCTGTTGGTGTAGGCCGTGTTGATCAACTCGGGCGGATTCGCGGTCACGTCCAAAGAAAACGGTACCTGCGGCGCCGAATAGAAGATGCCATAAGCGGCCCGGACCACTGTCTTGGGACGCACGTGGTACGCGACGCCGACGCGAGGCATGAAGTTCGTGGGATTATCGTGCACCCCGCTCGCCGGAATCCCGTCCGTTCCGACCTGCGCCACTCCGGAAGGGGGCGTGAAGGCGTACGCCCGGGTGTAGGCTTCCACCCACGGCCAGCCAAGGAAGTTCTCATAGCGGACGCCAAGATTGAGCGTCAGCTTTTCGGTGGCTTTAAAGTCGTCCTGCAGGTAGCCCGCGATGTCCGACTGCCGCATGCCCCGGGTTCCGCTCAGGAACTGAAGACTGCCGGAGATCGGCTTGCCTAAAAGCAGGTCCGCGAGGCCGAGGCCGGTGGCCGAGGTTAGGGCAGGATCGGAACTGAACGCCGTCGTGAAATTCAATGTTCCGCGAAGGTTGGCGGTTTGAAACACATTGTACTGCAACCGCATGAATTCCCCGCCGATATTCAGCGTATGCCGGCCGCGGACCAGAGTGACGTCGTCATCCCACTGGTAGTTGTTACTCACGATGATTGCCGGGAGGTTTCCATAGGATCCCAGCGCCTGGGTGCCCGTGATGTTGATGAGCGGCAGACCGTCCGTAGCGGGGTCGCCCGGAACGTTGCTTCCTGGTATGCCAATCGCCGTCGCCAGCGCCTGGCCAGTATTGGCGTCCGTGGAATTGATGCCGATTCGCGACCACCCCATGCGGACCGAATTGACGGTAGTGGGCGAAATCAGATGAGTTTCGCTCAGCACCGCCTGGTTCGAAGGTTCAAGCGACAGCCCTGAAATCACGCCTCCGACGGCGGGCGCCGGCAGCGGGCCAGGCTGAAATATGTCGTCGCGCGCGTGGCTGTAACGGACAAAACCGCTGTCCTTATCCGAAAACGTCCTGTCGACTCTGCCGTCAAATTCATCCTCAGAGAGCCAACGGATCGGATCGTAAAGAAAGTTGTTGGCGATACCGGGCAAGTTAGGTACGGGATAGAGGTTCATGATGTTCTGCCCGACCATGTCAATGCGATCCGGCGGGATGATGTTTCCGGGAAACTGCGAACGCGAATATCCACCGCCCGGAAGAGACACCTGTGTCGACGGATCGTAGATCTGCTGTGGCGCTGCCGAGAAGTCTCCATCCCGAAACGCCGCAGTCGGCACCGTGCTCACGTAAGTGAGCCCCTGGCGCGTACGGGTGCCTTGATAGTCGGCAAAAAAGAACGTCTTGGGATTCTTGCGCGATCCGAGCGGTCCGCCAATCGTGCCTCCAAACTGGTTCATCTTGAACCCGGGCAGATTCTGGTCAAAGAAATTCCGCGCGTCCAGGTCGGAATTCCGCAGGAACTCAAACAAGTCGCCGTGGAACTGGCTCGCTCCGGATTTGAAGATGAGGTTCACCGTCCCGCCGCCGCCGCGTCCGTAGCGAGCATCGGGGACTGAGGTTTCTTCCCGGAATTCATCGACGGCGTCGAGCGGAGGAAAAAGCACGATGCCAAGCCCGTTGTGGTTTTCGTTGTCGCTGATGCCGTCGAGCAGGTAGTGGTTTTCCTCCAGCCTCAAACCGTTGACCGAATAACTCGTGCTTCCCCGCACAGCGCTGAGCGCGACCGTGCCCGTGATCTCAGACTGCGCCGGAGCGACACCTGCCGCGAGCCCCATCAACTGGGCAAAATTCCGGCTGTTCAGAGGGAGATTCTTCACCGCCGTCGCGGTGCGCAAGTTCGAAAGAGTACTGTTCTGGGTGTCGAGTTGTAGGGTCGAAGCCTTAACGTTGATAACCTGGGTCGTCTTGCCAGGAGCAAGCACCACATCGATTTCTTTCCGCTGGGCCACCTCGAGCCGAACCGGCTGGACGACAGTCCCGAAGCCAGGTGCACTCACCGCCACCTCGTAGTCGCCGGAAGAAAGCGGCGGCGAAACGTAAATGCCGTCCTCATTCGTGATAGTTTTGCTTTCCCGGCCCGTCGACGAGTTGCGGACGTCAACCTGCGCGCCGACCAGTATCGCTCCCGAGTTGTCCTTGACCAGGCCGGAAACCACGCACGTATCTACGATTTGTGCCCGGGCGAACTCGGCCACGACAAACAACGCAGCCCCCACCAACACAAACTGCAGCGCAACCCGAAGCAGCGCAATCGCTTTCATGACCTTTTCCTCCGTTCCACTTGCCTGCCCCTCTGAGTGCGTATCAATCGGCGCCATATGATAGCATATCTATCTAGATACTAGACATACAGAGCCGACCTGCATTAGGCCGGCACCCTCTGCTATCTGGTGAACCCTCGCCACGCCTGGACCGTCTGATCAGGCAGGCGATAATTCTCCGGTGCGGGGACTTCACATACACAAGTATATCAATCGAGATACTTATATACATGAGAGCGCCGAGCCATGTCAATAGGTTTTTCGTGATCAAAATGATTAACGTTGTCGTTCTCGAAAGAGAGAATCCGAGGCGCGCTCGCCCAATCTGGGCCACGAGGTTGGATGACGCAGGGGCGAGCCGGCCGGCCCCGTCGCAGTCGCGCGTTGCGAGAAATGGGAAGCCCGGGCCAAGAGCGCCAGCTTTACGGCGAGCGAGTCCCGATCGCGTTGCTCGGATTTGTCATTCGTAGCGTAGCGCTACGATTGGATCAACGTGCGACGCCCTTCGCGCCGGCAAATACGCGGCCAGCAGCGTCACGAGGGTGATGGAAAAACCGGCCGTCAGCAAAGTGAGGGGGTCTGACGGGCTCAGTCCGAACAGTTGGCTCCGTACCAGGCGGCCGGCGGCCAACGTAGCCAGGATGCCGACGGCAGACCCGATCCCCAGCAGAAGTAAAGATTCCTTCAGCACCAGCCACAGCACGCCGCCCGACTATGCCCCCAGCGCCATGCGGATGCCGATTTCGTTCGTGCGGCGCACGACGTTATAGCTCATCACTCCGTAAAGACCGATACAGGCGAGCACCAGGGCCAGCAGTGCAAAGAACACCGAGAGCTGAGCGATCAATTCCTCGTGATCCAAATATCGATCCACCTGCTGCGTCAGAGTTCTGACGTTGAGAACGGGCAGATTGCTGTCGATTCCAGCAAGCGTCCGCCGCACGTCCTCTGCGATCTTGGTTGGGTTTCCTGCTGCACGAACCTGAACCCAGTTTGCGTAAAGGTCTTCGCCGGAAAGTTGGAGCAGTACCGGATAAACCATCCTTTCCGCAGTTTCCCGCGGGCCATGGTACTTCGCGTTTCGAGCTACACCGACAACTTCGAACGTGTTGGTTCCGGATGGGTCGCTGAAGGTGATGTGCCGGCCGATCGGGTTTTGGCGAGGGAAGTAGTAGTCTGCGGCAGTTCGATTGATGACCGCAGCTTTCGGTGAGCTCGCAGTGTCTTGCGGGCCGATGGACCGACCAAGCACGACGGGGATGCCGACCGTCTCGAAATACTCCGGTCCTACGCCGTTCAGTGAACTTAACATGTCCTCATTGGGCTGTGGTGCGTGTCCCTCGGGTGACAATTCATCCTTCCAGCCCCCCCGCTCATGGGCGGAATTGATGAAAGCGTAGCCGATCGAACGCCTGGAAGACCGCTGAGCGTGTCATGAATCCGCTGGTAGAGCCCGCCGATCTGGCCGGGCGCGTATCCTGCAATTCGGGCATCGATATTCACTAGCAGCACGCTTTCGCGGTCGAAGCCAAAATCCTGATCCCTCAGGTTACGAAGCGTGCGAACGAACAGGCCCGCGCCCGCCAGGAGCAGCAGGGAAAGCGCTATTTGCACGGCCACCAAAGCCTTGGGAAGCGGGAAGTGGCCGGCATGAGTGGCATCGCCGGTCACGGTTCGCGAGCCTGCCTTGAGGCCGGGAGCGAGGCTGACACGCGAGACGCGAAGGGCAGGCGCCAAGCCGAACAACAAGCCCGTAAGTAGCTACGCCACCAGGGTGAAAGCGAGCACTTGCGTGTCCGGACCCGACTTGAGGGCGATGTTGTCGGAGCCAGCCACGACAAAGCGGACTAAAGCGCGCGTTCCCCAGTACGCACACAGCAGTCCCAGGGCGCCGCCGAAGCAGGACAGCAGCAGAGTCTCAGTGAGCAACTGGCGGATGATCCTCGAGCGGCCGGCGCCGAGCGCTAACCGGGTCGATACTTCTTTCTCGCGCGCCGCCGTCCGGGCGAGTAGAAGGTTGGCCAGGTTGGCGCATGCGATCAGAAGCACCAAGATCACCTGCGGCTGCAGGGTGAGCGGCATCCACAAATCAGGCGGATCAGCCTGAACGCTCTCGCCGAAGAAAGCCGCAGGCGCAACCCCGATCACGGTGAAGGGCGTGCCATTCACCATAACCGAGGCTCCCAGCACTGCCGGATCGCTTGCGAACTTCCGTTGCCAATCGTGATAGCTGATAACGGCCACGGGGTTGCGCCCTGGAGCAACGGCGTCGGACGGTTCGATCGGCCGGCCCAGGATCGGCTCAACCCCGAGGACGCCGAAATAGTTGCCGGATACCAGTCGTGCGTCAACTTGCTCCGGTAGACTTGAGGCCGAACCGGCAAACCCCGACTGTGTGAGACTGCCAAAAGCGTACAGACCCCGGAATACTGCGCCCTGATTTTCAATCTGCTTTTAGAAGTCGTAAGCGAAGAGATCCCACGCTCCCGGGTTCAATCCGGCGATGACTCCCCCGCAGTCGGCGACACCGAACGAAATAAGCTGCTGGGGGTCGCGCACGGGCAGCGTTTTCAGCAGCAGGTCATTGATCAAGGTGAAGATCGACGTGTTGGCTGCCGACGCCGAGCGCCAGCGAAAGCACCGCGACGCCGCTGCTGACATAGCTAGACTATGCCAGAGTGCAACGGTCAGCAGGCCTTGTCAAGCAAGTTGGCTGAATTGAAATCACGTCTTCGGAAGGGCCGGTCTCACGCCGGGCCAGTTAGCTCTTTGCCTATGCCTGCGATCTCCCAAGAGCATCAATGGCTTGCCGAATAAGCTTCGGATAGTTGCGCAGCAAACGCTGTTTTCTAGTCAACCAAGCTCGGCTTGAGTTGAGTTCCATGCGAGATCGCGCCATTGCATCCCGGATGCGATCCGGCGCAGGACCTCCGTCCACCTTGCGAACCTCTATGAAGTGCATCGGATCGAGCGCCCTCAGGCACTCCTGCTCGGTGGTTTTCAAACGGCGTTGAATTAACTTTGGCGCCAAGCGCCTCACGGCTCTGGCCATCCGCTTATGACTGTAATCGGCTCCCGTTTCTTTCACAGCCTCTGAAACGAGGTGGTGCGCCGAGCGAAAACTCAGGCCTTCGTTTCGTACCAGAGTGTCAGCCAACTCAGTTACCGTTAACGACGCGCCATAAACACGTTGGCGTAGGCGTGCACCGCGCACCTCGGCATCAGTCACCAGGCCGGTTAACAATCGTACGGCCCTCGAGGCATCATTAAGCATTGAGAGGACCAGCGGCTGAAGGTCGTCTTCGCTGTCCACGATATCGCCAAATGGCGTGTTGTGGCTGCAAGTGAACACGGCTTGAGCCTGTCCCAACGCTTTGCTTGCGAGTATACGCGTGTGTTCAAGTGCAACGGGATTTCGCTTTTGGGGCATGATGCTGCTGACTTGCACGTACCCGTCGCTCAAACGCAGGAAACCGAACTCCGCCGAACACCACAGCAGGAAATCTTGAACCAACCTTCCAAGGTTGATCGTGGCTACGGCCACCACCCCGGCGGCCTCCGTGAGGTAATCGACGGCCGCGATCGCACCGTAAGAGTTGAACTGCATGCCCTCGAAGCCGAGCAGATGAGCGGTGTATTCGCGATCGATGGGAAATCCTGTGGTGGTGATGGCGCAGGCGCCAAGAGGACTCCGGTTGACCGTGGTAAATGCAGCTTGAAGCCGCTTCACGTCCCTTCCCAGAAACTCGACGGCAGCCATCAGGTAGTGGGCGAGCGTGGTAGGTTGAGCAGGCTGGGTATGCGTATATGCAGGCATGAGCGTGCGAACGTGATCGGCCGCCCAGTCAAGAAGGGCCTGCGATGCTTCTATGACGGCCGAAGTCAGTTGGAGAATCTCACGCCGCACGGCCATTCGGTACATAGTAATATCGATATCATTGCGGCTGCGCGCGGTGTGCATTTTGCCCGCGACTTCCTCTCCACACTCGTGCACGAGGCACGTCTCGATGTGAAAGAACAGGTCCTCGCAGGTTCTCTCTCGGGTGGCCGTGGCGAGAGTCGCGCGGTCTAATCGGCCCAGAGCCCGCAGGCATATCTTCGCCTCGCGGCGCCCAATCACTCCCTGACGGCACAGCATCAGGGTGTGAGCAGAATGAATCTCCAGCAAGAAATCGAGGAAGTGCTTCTTGGCATCCTCAAAGTTAACGGCTAGAACCGTCTCATCGTAGATCGGAGCGGGGAAAGGATCTCTCATACGAATCCGCCACAGAATCGGGGTGTCATGTGACTGGAAATCAGCCCGACTTAGCGCGCGACTGCTCTGCGACGCCGGCGCTCAACCTCGTCGAGACGGTCTGTGCGTCGCCGGCGTTTCCTGGACACGCAGGAAGGCGCGAGTTACCGGAGAGGCTGTCCCCTTCCCGGCCGACCTTGCTGCAGAAGGCATAAACCGCTACTGGGGAAGACCGGGACTGTCCGTCATCACCCGAAGAGTGAGCGTCCCAACGGTCCGTCCGTTCGATTCAGCCTTCCAGGTCAGCGCCTGCCACTCCGGTTTCTCCGTGGACGCAGCTACGTAGGCAGTCTGCACGGGATAAACTTCGTGCGCACGCACGGCATACTGTGCCGTGCCGTTCAGTTCGTGCCATGCGGGCGGCAATCCTGACGTCAGGGTTACTTGCACGGATTCGTCAGTGTCGTTGTGGATCAGGATCGGCACGTGAACTTGCGCGCCACTGCCAACCGCGACCTCCGGAGTCTTAATTAAGCCTGGTAGCAAGTCAAGATTATGAGCCTTCCAGAAAGCGCGGTAGAACGCCCACGGCCCACCCAATTCGATTGAGATTCCCTGACCAGCGTCCGGCCGATAGCCTCGCACCGCGGCGTATCGAATGGGGCTCGGGGAAATGCCCTCGAAGACATCCCCCGCGACACTGCCGGGCACTAGCGACTTCCCAAGGGCCAGGCGCTCGGGCTGCTTGAAATACGTGAAGTCGCCCGTCTGAAGTGCAGTCTTCGCCATTTGCCCGGTGTCATCCTGGGTCAGGTGGTAGGCCATCTCTTCGGCGGCGAGCTTGTAGTAAGGCTCGTGCTTGCTCGGTGAAATGTCCGTGGTGACGTACTCCGGACCCTTGCCCTTGAGAAAGTCTGTGCTGACCGCGTCGCTGAAATAATAGATCTTCTTCGCCTGCCAGGGTTGAAGGCCTTCCGTCAGCATAGCGATGCTCCTGCGATCACGCGGCGCCGAGACCTGCTCCGGAAACACCGTCGGATCGCCGGCGAGGTCGAATGCCTCGGTCGCGATCACCGCCGCCGCCTGATGGTCGCCGTGATTTTCGCCGGCCACGTAGTCCGGCAACCACGTCAGGATCACCTCGGGCCGCGTCAGACGCACCAGGCGCACGGTTTCCCATAGGGCATTGCCGTGATTCCAGGTCTCGAGCGAACGCAGCACATCCTGACCGGGCGTATCCGGACCGCCCAGAAACCAGACGTGGAGCACGCCGAAGAAGGCTAATGCTTCGCGAGCCTCGGTCGACCTGATGTCCCCAAGAGCTGCCGCCTGCGCGTTGCTGACAACGTCGCCGCCGCCGTTGCCGGGAGTACCGAAAATTGCGGCCACGCGCTTATGCTGGTCGAAAATCACGCGCGCCAGATATCCGGTGACTTCTGTTTCGTCGTCCGGATGGGCCACGATCACCAGGATATCGGTCTTGAAGCGCTCGTCGGGAGGTGGATTGGGCGGGGCTTCCTGGATCTGCACGCCGGTCGCCGGCGCAGGCTGGGCGGGCGCGCAAAACCGTGGCGCCAATAGGACGATCGCACCCACTGCGAGCGCCAACGAGAATCGAGCGACATGCTGAGGCAAGCGCCGTACATTCATTTCGGTTTCTCACCCTCCCCGCAGACCTGCTCCCAATTGCCGGGTGGCGGTTCACGACGGGCCGAGCGTTTGGCGCAGCCATTGCACCAGGCGATCCTTGTAGAACATCCATTCCGGATGGCCCTCCCAGTTTTCCATACCGTGCGGAGCCTTATCCAGCAGAATCACATCGTGGCGGGCGCGAACCTCGCCCAGGCGCTTGAGGTACTCTTCCGTCCCGGCGTAAAGGTCATCCGCCGTGCCCTGGATGATTAACATGGGCGGCAGCCCGGCGCTCGCATGAAACAGCGGCGAATACTCCCGCAGGACCGCCGGAGCCGGGTCCGCGAAAAGACGCGGGAGCGTGGCCTTGTACTCGGGATCATTTTCCCAACGCTCGAAATTGTAGACGCCGTAAAAGGAGACCACGGCTTGAACTTCACATCCCTGGCAAGGCGTCGAGGCCAATTGCGCCACGAGATGCCCGCTCGCCGACTCGCCCAGCAGCGCCACACGATTCGGGTCCACGTGGAACCAGTCAGCGTGCTGCCGTACGAATCGTATGGCGTTACGCACGTCTTCCAGTTGCTCGGGAACGTGCACGTAGGGCGTGAGGCGATAGTCAATCGAGAACCAGGCGAATCCGGCTTGCGCCAGCGGAGCGAAGACGGGTGAAACATAGGTAATTCTGTCGCCGGCTTCCCATCCGCCGCCGTGAACGATCACCACGGCCGGAAATGGACCCTTGCCTTCCGGAACGTAAGCGTCCAGCAGCAGGTCGCGGCCGCCGGGACGCGAATAAGGAATGTCCTTCCACAGACCCCGGCGGTTTTCGCGCACCCATGCCCTGAGTTTTTCCTTCCAGTACCACTGGTCTGGATGCCAATTCTCGAAGTTGTGAATGGCTCCGGCGACCGGAAAGTATTCACAGGTTTCGAGGCGCTTGCAGAAGTTCTCAACAGGCCCAGGCTCGGCCTCGTCGTCATCGGTCCCGTGGATCATCAGGACACGGGTCGCGGCCGCAATGCCAGCGGGCCGCGCAGCGTTCAGCTTGGCGCCGAACGTCACCACACCGTCGAAGCGCCCCTGCGATGCAACCTGCAAGACGATGGCGGCTCCTGTGTCTTCCCCGATCAGGATCATGCCGTTCGCGAGGTTAAAGCGGCCCGGGCAACGGATGTAATCTATTGCTGTCCTGACGTCGTCGGCCGATCCGTAATCGACGGAGAACCACGCGTAGCCGGCCTTGTCGAGCAGCGGGAAGAGTTGGTCGACGTGCGTGCTCCTGCTGCCGGAGCTGCCGTGGATGATCACCGCCGCGGGCCGGGGCTCGCCAGCCGGGGAGTAAGCATCGAGCGAATAACGCGGCTCATAAGCAAGATTGCCGCGCACCCCCGGTTCGATGAAATCTCCCTCTTGCCCTTGAGCCGCCGGAAGCGCACACGTCTGCGTCCCCATCAGGAGGGCTCCGGCAAAGGCAACGAGCGAGAGCATCAATTTCCTAGAAGCGGAAGTGCAATCCGAACTGCATTTGCCGCATCGGCACCTGGGTTGACGTAATCACGCCGGCCCCGGAGACGTCAACGAGGTTGGCGGGAAGGCCGTAGTTGTCGATATTGAACGCATTGAAGTTTTCCCAGCGGAACTCGAGTGTCTTGCCTTCCGTGATCACGAAGGTCTTGTCGAGCGCCAGGTTGAACACGTAGATCGCAGATCCCCAGAGCGAATCGGCGGAAGCTGTGCCGTCGCGGTAGGGTTGCTCGGGTTCGGAGTACGCCGCCGGATTGTACCACTCGGCGGCGCTTTGATTGGCGACGTGCGGATTTCCGATGATGTCGGCCCGAACCCCGCTGAAGTCGGTGTCGTTGAGCAGGGGCGCGTTGGCGACCATGGGCGAGAACGGCCGTCCGGAGTCGAGCGTGGTGATGCCATCCAGGCTCCAGCCGCCGAGGATCAAGTCCATCGCCTTGCTGGTCGATGAGCCCCATCGCTGGCCATGCCCGTAGGGAATCTGCCACACGTTGGTGAGCGTGAGAGCATGCGTGGAGTTGAAGCTGAGCGGCCCGTAGGACGCGTCCCAGTCGTCGGCGTTATCAAAGCCGCCGCCGCCGAAGTTCGCGATGCCCAGAGCCTTGGAGTAAGTGTAGTTGAGCGTGAAATCCAGGCCGTGAGAGGCGTGCTTCTCCAGCTTGACCTGCAGGGCGTTGTAGTTGCTGTTCGCACAGTTGCAGGTGTAGTAGATCCCCTGCTCCAGACCGTACGCGGCGAAGAACGGCCGGCGTGAGTCAAGGGAGCCCGGTCCGGGCACAGCCTGGTTCATATTCGGATTCAGATACAGGTGGCGCCCCACGTTGCCGACGTAACCGACCTGCAGCGAGAGCCCCCTGCCGAATTCATGCTGCGCGGTCAGGTTCCAGAAATAGGCCTGAGGCACACGGTAGGCGCTGAGCGGCCAGAAGAAGTTAAACGGGCTGACGCCGTCCGGCAAGGGGTACATGCCATTCGCCCCGACGGGCGGATATGGCGGCGGCGGCGGGCCGGCCAGCAGGTTGAAATCCGGACTGTAGGAGTAAACCTGGGGAACCGACTGGACGGTCAAAGCGGGAGGATTGTACTCCGCTCCCTGCCCGAAGATCGCGCCGTAGCCGGCCGCATTGAAGCTCGATCCGTAACCGGCGCGGATGACAGTGTTCGTCCGCAACTGGTAAGCGATGCCGAGGCGCGGTTCGAATCCCAGGTTGTATGGATGGACGCCGAGGTCGAGCGGGATCCCGCCGATTCCCGCGGCCCATTCCATTCCCGTGTCCGGATCGAACATGCCCGTGCCTCCGGGCTTGGCCGCGCGCTGGGGCAGGTAATTCTCATAGCGCAGGCCATAACTCAAGGTCAGCTTCTGGCTGACGCGCCACGTGTCCTGCGCATAGAGGAAAAGGTTCGTCTGGCGGAGGCCGGGATAGTAGTTCCCGCTGGCAATCCGATCGAAAGCCGACGGCTGGGCCAGCATAAAAGAGGCCAGGGCCGCTCCGGTGGTGGCGTTCCCGCCGGCAAGGGTGTCGACGGTAGAGTTTCCAGTAACCGTATCCGTGAAGGTAATCTCACCCGAACGGTGCTCGTCGCTCGGGATGCGCTGCTGCTGGTTGCGCGGAATCTCTGCGCCCCACTTGATGGTGTGATTGCCCTTCTCTTTGGTCCAATTCGTGATCCAGTCGAATTGATTTTCGGTCTCTTTCAGGGGGCAGTTGCACGCGTTCACTCCCAGCGCGTATCCGAAATCAAAGCCGCCGTTGCCATTGATGTAAAAGGCCGGCATACCGCTGGTTTCTTCGGTTCCCTGGTTCAGACCAGGCAATCCCGCCTGCGTCGCCGGGTCGGTCCCCAGCCCGTACGGTTCCACGCGGATTCGGTAGCGGAAAGTCCCGAAGCGAAACTCGCCAACCAGAGTGGGACTGACGGTGTAAGTGAATCCGAGGGCCAGGCTCTGGTTGCGATCCATGGATTGTCCGGCAAAATTGAAGAGCGCGGGCCCTCCGGCCTCCGCCCCGAATGCCGCTGGCGCGTCAATGGTGAAGTCAGCCAGGGAGTAGCGCGCGAAGAAGCTGGCCTTTGCCGAGATGTTGTAATCCAAGCGAACGTCGGGCTGGTCGGCGTCATAAAGCTCGACGCCCGAACCAATGTAGTTGTTAAAGATCTGCCCCGGCGCCCCGGTATTGGGCATCGGGAGATAAGACATGAGGTTGGTTATGGGCGGCGAAACCGGGATCACGTTCACCTGGCCGCCAGTAGTATAGGCTTCCCGGCCGCTTCCATCCGGATTCCCCGTACTGGGGTCAAACACCATGCCGCCCTGCGCCGGAACCGAGCCTCCCTCCGTAGTCGGCACCATGAGTGGGCTTGCGCAGGCACTGGCGGAAACCGACCCATTTGAGCATATATAGCTTCCGAGCAGTCCCTGAAGATTCCCGCCGCGCTCGGCGGCGGTGGGCACCGTTGTGACATCGGACGCGCCATTGCGCTGGCGTGTGCCCTGATAATCGACGAAGAAAAATATCTTATCTTTCTTGATGGGCCCGCCGAACGAGCCGCCGAACTGGTTCCATCGCGTGGGCGGATTCAATCCCGTGAAGGGATTGGCCGAGTTCAGATCGTTGTTCTGAAGATATTCGAATCCAGACCCGTGCCACTGGTTCGTTCCCGACTTCGTGGTCGCCTGCAGGAGAGCCCCGGAAACCGACCCAAACTCAGCGTCGTAATTGCTGGTGGTCACCTTGAGTTCCTGCAGCGAATCCAGATTGGGGTTAACGATGGGTAGCGATAGCAAAGGATTCTGATTGGTCGTGCCGTCCAGCAGAAATCCGTTGGCCGTGAAGTTTTGACCATTGACGTCAATCTGCAAGCCGGACTGTGGATTTTCGGCCGCGGAAACCTGGAAGTTATCCGAGTAAGCGCCCGGCATGACCAACAGGAGCGACGTCAGGTTGCGATTGAGAACGGGAAGGCTCCCGAGCTCGTTGGTGGAGAGTGTTTCACTCACCTCCGCGCGATCCGTCTTGAGCAAGGGGATCTCACTCGTAACATTTACGGTGCTGCTGGCTTTGCCGATGACCAGTTTTGCGTCGACTCGCGTGGCGGCATCCACTTGGACCTCCGCGTCGGCCAGGAAGTTCCCGAACCCCGCGGCTGCGATGGTGACGCGATAGTGCCCCGCCAAGAGGTGCGTCTGAATGTAGTTTCCGTCGGAAATCGTTTGCACGTGGTAGTCAACACCGCGGTCCAAATCGCTGATGGTCACCGCGACCCCAGGAATTACGGCTCCGGCAGGGTCTGTGACCGTACCGAAGATGCTTCCGGAGACAGCCTGGCCAAGGCTGCGCCGAACGGGTACAAGGCAGGCCAAGAGCCCTATGATTATGATAAGAACCTCGGCCGTTTTCGCTCGTCGTTTCATGCTGCTTCCTCCTCCCTCCGGCACATCTCGATGTCGCTCTCGGCCATAATACCAGCTAACAGCCCGCTTCGATTTATGTTTTATGCCGATAGACTTAATCCGCATTCCACCCGAGCCGGGCCGATTTGCGGACCCTCAGCGGCGCAGGAGGGGTCCGCCTACCCAAGGCTGTTGCGTGGCACACGGCGGGCGGGGAGATGACAACGCGGCCGTGCGATGCTGTGGATGGGGAGAACTAAGATGGCGGAGTCAGGCGTGATTCTCCGAAGGCTTCTCTCAAGTAAGGAAGGAGAATCGCCTGGCCAGTTGCATCAGTTTGAGCACGCGGTAAACGCTGACATTGACGCCACGCAGTACGACCTTGGACGCTTTCTCGTCGGCTGCGCTCGCCAGGCTTTCCATCGCTCGAAGCGCTTTCGGACCGATGCGGAGCACCGATGAGAAATCCAAGACGACTTCGCACTGGGCGCCGTTGAGCTTCGCGAGGGCCTCTTTAAGGCCGGGTACGACGCCTTCCGGGCTGACTTTAAACGATAGGGAATTCGTTGCCATGCGCGCACCGTCCTTGTTGTCGTCAGAAAGCCGTCTGCTGCCGGTCACGCGGCCTTCGTAGCCGCCTTCGCCGTGCCTCGCCCGCGGTAGGCCTCCCAAAACAAATCGGCCAGTTCACTGAGCAACGGCATGCGCGGGTTCGTCGGCCACGAGGGATCGTCGAAAGCGATCTTGACCAGATCGGGCACCGCCGGTTCGAACTCTTCCTTCGAGATCCCGAGCTCGGCGATCGAGCGCGGAACCTCCAACCGGTCCAGCAGTTGTTCGGTCGCGGCCACAAGGTTCTTGACCTTTTCCGCGATCGTGTCGCCACCGAGGCCGAGCAGGTCCGCCATCATCGCGTACTTCTTGTGCGCGGTGTACGCCCGCTGGTGCGGCGACGGCATGAACTTGGTCGGAACCGCAGCGTTATAGGCGATGACATGGGGCAGCATGAGCGCGTTGGCCCGGCCGTGCGCGATGCCAAATCGCGCGCCGAAAGCGTGGGCGAGCGCGTGATTCACGCCCACAGAGGCGTTCGAGAAGGCGAGGGCGGCGATACAGGCCGCGTTGTGCATCATGGTGCGCGCCTCTTCATCGCCGGGGTGCTCATACGCGATGGGCAGGTATTTGAAGACGAGTCGAATCGCCTGCATGGCGTTGGCGTCGGTATAGGGCGAAGCATAAACCGATACTCCCGCCTCGAGCGCGTGGGTCAGGCAGTCGATGCCCGTGTCCGCCGTCAGGCCTTTGGGCATCGACAAGACAAACTGCGGATCGACGATTGCTACATCCGGGCTCAGCGAGTAGTCGGCGAGGGTGATCTTGCGCCCGCGCTCTTTATCGAGCAGAACGGCAAACGGGCTGACTTCGCTTCCGGTTCCGCTGGTGGTGGAGATGGCAATCAACCGCAGCCGGTTCGTTTTTTCGACCGGATACTGGAACACTCGCTTGCGGATGTCCAGAAATGGCGCGCCCAGCTCGTCCAGGTCAGCCTCCGGCGATTCGTATTTAAGCTTCATGATCTTGGCCGCGTCAATCACCGAACCGCCGCCAAGAGCGATGATCTGGTCGGCCTTGTAGAACTGAAGCGCCTCGAGCCCCTGCATGACGACTTTCATTTCAGGCTCGGCTTCGGGAATGACCGTCACATGAACCATGGTTTGCGGCGGGAGGTTACGCCGGACTACGTCCACGTGGCCGATCTGCTCGAGGACGGGATTAGTGACAATGATGGTCGAGCGCGACGGGAACTGGCGCAGATTTTGCACGGCGTTCATGTTGAAGTAGATCTGATTCGGTACACGGAACCACATCGGGGCTTGTGTCCTCCTTGCGACCCGCTTGATGTTCAGATAGTGATACACGTTCACGTTGTCGGTCGTGCTGTTGCCCCCGCCCGTTCCACATCCGAACGACAGGGTAGGCACCATGTCGTTGTAAATGCCGCCGATCGCCCCGATCGATCCCGGCGAATTCACAATGATCCGCCCCGCATTGATCACCTCGCTGAACTTCCGGATCACCTCGTCGTTACGCGAGAAGACCACCGCGGTATGCCCGAGCCCGCCCAGATGATTTACGTCGACGCACACCTTGAGCGCTTCATCGACCGACTTCGCCCGATAGACCGCCAGCAGCGGAAATAGTTTCTCGACCGACAACGGATGTTCGCGACCCACGCCGTGAATCGGCGCCATCAGGAGTTTGGTGTCCGGCTTCACGGCGAGACCGACCGCGCGGGCAATGTCGACGGCCTTCTGGCCAACGGCCATGGGGCGCTGGAATCCGGTTTCCGGATCGATCAGCGTGCGTCCGAGCAGCTCTGCCTCCTTTTCATTGCAGATATGAGTGCCGAGCTCGGCGAATTTCTTCAGCACGCGATCGTAGATCTCGTCGTCAATCACCACCGTCTGCTCCGAGGCGCAAATGGTCCCGTTATCGAACGTCTTGGACGTGATGATGTCCACGACCGCCATGTCGAGGTCCGCCGTCTTTTCGAGATAGACGGGAGTATTGCCGGCGCCCACGCCCAGGGCCGGCTTTCCGGAGCTGTAGGCGGCCTTGACCACACCGGGCCCCCCCGTCGCATCGATCAGGCGGACATCCTTGTGGTGCATCAGGTAGGCATTGTCCGCCAGGGTGGATGATTCGACGCAAGTGAAAACGCCTTCGGGCGCGCCGTGTTTCAGCGCCGTCTCAGCCATGATCCGCACGGCCTCGTGGCAGCAATGCCAGGCCTTCGGGTGGGGGCTGAAAACCATCGCATTCCTCGTCTTGATGGCCATGATGCACTTGAAAATGACGGTCGCCGTCGGGTTTGTGATCGGCGTGAGCGAGAAGATGACCCCGATCGGTTCGGCTACCTCGACCAGACCACGTTCCGGAAACTCTCGAATGACGCCAACGGTAGGCTTGTCTTTGACGTAGTTATAGACGAACTCCGCCGCCACCATGTTCTTGATGGCCTTATCTTCCAGAACGCCAAGCTTGGTCTCCTCGATGGCCAGCCGCGCCAGATACTGGGCCTGCTCCATCGCCGCCGAGACCATCGGCTTCACGATGCGATCGACTTCCTCTTGGGTGTATTGAGTGAAGACGGCCGCGGCGGTTTTGGCCTGGTGCACCAGTCGCTCGAGGTAAGCGATCCGCTCTTCACTGAGGCTTGCCGCTTCTTGTGTCATGCTTACGTCCTCTCAAACTCCAGGGTGCGCCGGGGCCGGCGGAACGAATACAGGATGCGGAGCCGGCTCAGGGCCGGCGGCCTTCGCTCGCTGCTTTCGGGGCTTGCCCGCAGCGCTTACGGGGCGCCCAGCCGCTTGGGTAGGCTTCACTCCTGCGGCCAGCCGGAGTTCCTCGAACGAGTCACGGACAAAGTCGCGCAGACGGCGGACGTCGGGAGCAGCCTGGGCGTCCGCGATGAGTCCAAAACAAAGCTTGGTGTCATAGCTCTGCACCGCGCATCCGACACCAAGCTCCCAGCCGGTCGGGACCTGCGGATAGGAGGAAAGCATCCGTTGTCCGGCAGCATAAAGGGGCACCGGCGACCCGGGTACATTCGTGCAGATCATGTTGAAAAGGGACACCGGCAGGATCAACTCGGGTATCCCGCGCCAGAGCAACGCTTGCAAGGGGGTTGGCATGGCGGCGATCCAGCTTGCGGCCAGAGCAACGACCCCCGCCGCCCCGGCGTGCTTCATAACGCTCATCCGTTCTGTGACCGCGTGCATCAGGTGGATCGGGCTGCGCACGTCAAGGGGTAGGGCGACTGGCAGGAAAGAAATCTGATTGCCAAGACCGCCGCCTGAACCGCCATTACGAAGACTGACCGGGCACACGATTCGCACGAAACGATTCACGGTGCTCTCCCCGTGCAGCTTCACGTACCGGGATAAGGCGCGCGTGACTACCGTGAGAATGACGTCGTTCAGCGTGCCGCCGACAACTTCCCGCACGGCCTGCGCCTCGGCAAGGTCCACTTCCGCCCAGCAGAATTTCCGCTCGCTGCCGCAGGGCTTGTTGAACGGCAGCCTCTCAACTGAAACGGCCAGCTCGGGAAGCAGCTCGCCAAGACCCGTGAAGCCGCCCAGCATCCGCCCGCTGAAAAGACCCTCGGCGAAACCGACCACTCCCTTCTCAGCCACCTCCAGATTACGGAGCGTGCCGTCGACCATATCGGAGATCAAATTCGTGAGACTCGGACCCGGAGCTTTGGGGTGTGGCTTTGAAAGAACCGGCTTGCCCGCGGCTCGATGCCCGCGAGGCGTGGTATCCAACACGAAGCTGAGCAACCCAGTGCCCGAAACGCCATCGGCCAAGGCGTGGTGCAGGCGCCAGGTCAGGGCGCCGCGCCCCCCCTTCAGTCCGTCCACCACGTGGACGTCCCATAGCGGCTTGCTGCGGTCCATCGTCTGGCTGAGAATCCGCCCGGCCAGGTCCTCCAATTCGGCCTCACCCCCTGGACGCTCGAGTCGGACCGGGAAGATATGCCGGTGGATGTCGAAGTCGGGGTCGTCCTCCCAGGTCGGCAGGCCGACGTTGAAGGCCGGCATCACGACCTTTTGCCGGTAGCGCGGGATCAGGGGCAGCTTGCGCTCAACGCTGGCTACGAACGGCTCGAACGGTATGGCCCCCTCGAAGATGGATACGCTCGCGATGCCCAGGGGAATCTCCGGGCGTTCGAGATATAAGAAGGCCGCGTCTACGGATGAGAGATGATGGTGCCCAGCCGACCCCTCCGCACCTTCCTGCCGTCCAGGGCGGCGTCCGTTCCCGTTCTGCTTCACATTTACTCTCCGAGTCCCGGGCATGAAAGTCCCTCTCTTCTTGAACTTGCACAAACCGTCCTTGTCCTTGATAACCCGCGTAACGATCCACGAATGTGACTAAACTCACAAGGCCCTGTGATTTTCGCCCCGTAGCACGGCCCGCCTTGGTTCAAGCACGGGTGATCGTCGAAGCTATCTTATTCCCCATCTGGTGATTACGAGCCGCAGGAGCGGTGGTGCTCGGGGCGGTTCGGTTGGGTTCGGTCGGGTTCGGTTGGGCTCGCCTACCCGTTTGCTCGTCGCCTTATTGATTACAAATTGCCGGAAGGAGGGATGTCTCGCCTGGATTAAGCTCAGACTTGTGATCGCCGGTGCGAAGGGCGGCCGGGCGGCCGCCCTCAAGCACCGAATGTGGTAGGAAACAGATCAGCGGACTCAGGCCGCGGCCGCTTCCATGTGGGCTTTCTTGCCCCTTGCAGGACGGTGGGCGACCTTGCGCCCTTCCGCCGGCGCCGCGTTTCTGATCGGCTTGACCGCGAGGTCCATTAACGATTTCTGGGCTGTGGCCAGATTGTGGACGCTCTTTTCGGTCAACTCCGCAAAGGACGTGCGCGGCTTCTTGTGGGCAGCCTCGGGGCGCTCAACAACTTCCCCTACGGCCTCGAGTTGCTGAATGGCCAGTTCCAGCAGCCTCTTTTGGGCGTCGAGGTACTTCTCCACGCCCTCCCGCGCCAGGCGGGATATCATCTTGGACCGCTCACCCACATGCTCGTGGCCGTCCTTACCACCACGGAAAGCTGCGTTCACCTCCTCGGTGGCAAGGTCAAGGAACATCTTCTCGGTGTCGACAAGGTCCTCGATTCCACGCCGTGCCATCTCGACCACGGCGTCGATCGCTTTCAGAGCCTTGCCTTCACGAACGGATTCGGTAACCGCGTGGGTCTGCTCGGCAGCCGCGTCCAGCAGCCGCTTTTGCAGGCCGACGAGCGTCTCCACCCGATGGCGGAAAACATCCGCAACGCCGTGGGCGGCCATCGGCAGGCGCAGCCCTTTCTTCACGCCATCTACCGCCAGCGCGGTCTCACCCGCGGCGAAGTCCAGCAGGATCTTTCCGGCAGTGGTGACGCTCTCAACGCCTTTATCGGCGATCTTGGTCAGGGTGGCGACCGGCCGGAAGCCCGGGTCGCTCAGGCGCTCCCGAATCATACCGATCATCAACGCGTTCTGTTGGGCCGTGAGATCCAGCACGATCTTCTGCGCGGCCACGAAACTCTCAATCCCTTGACGGGCCCAACCCATCAGTGGATTTGTGGACGAGGCAGCCCGGGGTGCCGCTTTCATTTTGGTGGGCATTGGTTTATTTCTCCTCTCGCTCTATGGTATACTGCGTTGCAGTCACTGCGCTGCAGTATCCAAACTCAATGTACGGCTGCGCGCAGACCGATGTCAAGTAAAATCTGAGGTGGGCTAAAAATATTTTTCGAGGCGCTCATGACTAGGCGGAATGTGCTGATTCGGCGATACAACGACCGGCGATTGTATGACACGAGCGTCAGCAGTTACGTGAAGCTCGAAGACATCGCTCGTATGGTCCGGGAGGGAATCGACGTGAAGGTTGTGGACGCCCGCTCCGGCCGGGACCTGACCTCCGTGGTTCTTACGCAGATCGTCGTGGAGGACGCTCGCGACCGCCGGACCGCCCTGCCGCTCGAGTTGTTGCGGCAACTTGTGCAGGCGTCTGACCATGCCACCCACGATTTCGTGTCCTCGTACCTGAACAATGCTTTCGAGCTTTACCAGAAGACGCAAGGGGCCATTCGCAGCCGGCTGTCCAACGCCCAGACTGCCGTCTCGAACCCGTTCGATTTCGTGCGCAGCCTCCTTCCCTCGCCAACGGGGCCCGCCGCGCAGGACGCCGGAGAAATCGAGAGACTCCGCCAGCAGGTGAAGGACTTGGAAGCGCAACTAGCGGCGCGGCGCAAACCCAGGCGCCGGACGCGCACGGCAACCAAACAGTCGGACTAGCATTTCCTTCGCCTGGCCCCCCGATTCCCATCCGCAAACCGAAATCCGGAACCGGAAGCTCAAGGCGCGCACAGCCGGCCCGAACGCTGCACCTCAGACAATGTGTTTCCGACTGTCAGACCCACTTTCTCTCTGTCTTACCGCCCGGTAAGATATCGCTTGCGAGTTATCTTACCTCGCGGTAAGATATAGCCGGTGTCGCCGTGCTCCACCGGCGGGATCGAGCTGGGTCGTCATGCCGAAAAGCGCACTCGTTCCAAAACTTGCTCCCCAACCACATTGGAAGGCCTTTGCCAGCCGGCGTCGCGATCCCGCGAGCAAGCGGGAGGCAGTTCTGAAAACGGCCGCGGAACTGTTCCTGGAAAAAAGCTACGGACGCACCTCGCTGAACGACGTCGCGAAGCGGCTGGGCATCACCAAGCCTGCCCTGTATCACTATTTCCGCAACAAGGAGGAGATTCTCCTCGAGTGCTACCGCTGGGGCACGGGGCTGATCGAAGAAAGCCTCGCGGAGATCGCAGGCCATTGCGGCACGGGTTTGGAGAAGGTTGCGGCCTTCATTTACTCGTACGCCCAGGTCATGACCGTCAATTTCGGAAGATGCGTGATGCGCCTTGACGAGGGCGACCTGTCGAGCAAGGCGCGCGACGAGGTGCGGGCGTACAAGAGGAAGATCGACCGACGGCTGCGATCGTTCATTCAGGATGGCATTCGCGACGGTTCCATCGCCCCCTGCGATCCGAAGATCGCGGCCTTTTCGATCGCGGGCGCCGTGAATTGGATGTGCGTGTGGTATGAGCCCGCAGGACCGCTGTCTGCCGAGGAGATCGCTTCGCAGCTTGCGCGCACCTTGACCCAGGGATTGGCGCGCCGGAAGCCGGAGGCGCTGCGCCGGGCGGCGGCGGGGGGCTCATCGGCGGATTGAGATTGCAGCACGGGGCTTGGGCAGCGCGCGGCGTCTCGCGGGCCCGTGCGGGAAGGGATCGAGGGAATGAGCGGCGGCGGCTTCGAGAAGCCTGAAAAACGCGAGCGCCTCCGGGGTGAGGGGCTGATGGCGGAGATGGATCACGTCCAGGTTCCGGTGCAGCGGTTCGGCGTCGATGATTTCAATGGCCCGGAGCTTCCGGCTCCGCAGTTCCTGGGCCACAGCGATCAGGGGAAGAAATCCGAGGCCAAGCCGCCGCTCCACCATTCGCTTGGCTGCCTCGATGCCCTCCACCTCGAGCACGACGTTCGGCAGCAGGCCGGCACGCCGGAACAGGCCCTGGGTCAGCGTCCAGTCGCTCGAGCCCCGATCGTAAAAGATGAGCGGCCAGGCTTCCACCTCCTCCAGGCGCGCGCGCGGCTGGGACGCGTTGGGATGCCGGGGGTGTCCGGCCAGGATCAGGGGATCGTCGCGCAGCGTGGTGGTCTCAATGTCGGGGTGGTTGAGGGCGCGAGCCACGCCCATGTCGGCTTCTCCGTCGACCACCATTTTCAGCACCTCCTTGGAGTGGCCGGCCCGCACGGTCACCATGGTCTTGGGATGCGCGGTCTGATAGCGCTTCAGGACGTCCGGCAGAAAGTACGTGCAGACGGAGAGCGCCGCCGCAATGCGCAGGGCGCCGGCGGCCGAGGGCTGCAGTTCGTGGACCGCCTGCCTGGCCCCGGCGACGTCTCGCAGCAGTTGCTCGGCGTAGGGTCGCAGCGTCCTGCCGGCCGCGGTGAGCGCAAGTTTGGCGGTGCCGCGAGTAAAAAGGATGGCGCCGAGCGAGTCTTCGAGCGCCTGAATGCGGGCGCTGACCGCCGGCTGGCTGACGTTCAAGACCTCGGCGGCGCGGCGGAACCCGCCCTGAGCGGCGACCGCCAGAAAAGTCTTCACCTGATCAATTTCCATCATGCTCTCCGACGCTCAAACGAGGGCGTTCCCCGCGATTTTATCGTGACGCGAAGCGATAGAGAAATGTTATCGCCCGCTATAATAGGAATCAGTTTGACCGATTGCCCTTCCCGGCGCAAGCTCGTATTGCGGGCGCGGGGGAATGTCGCTCAAAACCGAGGTTGCCCCGCGCAAATCCTGGACTGAATGAGGGAAAATATGGGCACAAACGGGAAACCGGCCAGCTTGGACAAGGAGTGGGGCACGGCGGCGCGCTGGCAGGGCGTCACGCGTCCTTACAGCGGCGCAGACGTGCTTCGGCTGCGCGGATCGGTCACGATTGAGCACACCTTGGCGCGTCTCGGAGCCGAGCGGCTATGGGAACTGCTCCGCACCCGGCCCTACGTCGCTGCCCTCGGGGCTCTGACGGGCAACCAGGCGATCCAACAGGTCAAGGCGGGCCTTGAGGCTGTTTACGTGAGCGGTTGGCAGGTGGCCGGTGACGCCAACGACGCCGGTCAGATGTATCCCGACCAGAGCCTTTACCCTGCGAACAGCGTCCCGAGCGTGGTGCGGCGGATCAATCAAGCCTTGATGCGCGCCGACCAGATCCACCATGCCGAAGGCAAGAATGGGATGCACTGGTTTGCGCCCCTGATCGCCGACGCCGAGGCGGGCTTCGGAGGCAGCCTGAACGCATTCGAGCTTATGAAGGCGATGATCGACGCGGGCGCCGCTTGCGTTCACTTCGAGGACCAATTGTCCTCGGCCAAGAAGTGCGGGCATCTGGGCGGCAAGGTCCTGGTCCCGACCAGCGAAGCCATCCAGAAGCTGGTTGCGGCGCGCCTCGCGGCGGACGTCTCGGGTGTTCCGACCCTGCTGCTCGCGCGAACGGACGCCAACAGCGCGCACCTGCTGACCAGCGACATTGATGCGCGCGACCGCGAATTTCTGACGGGAACACGGACGCCGGAAGGGTTCTTCCGCATCCGGGGCGGCCTCGACTCGGCCACCGCGCGCGGCATCGCCTACGCTCCTTACGCGGACCTGCTGTGGTGCGAGACGGCGAGGCCGGACCTGGACGAGGCGCGCCAGTTCGCGGAGGCGGTCCTTACCCGGCATCCCCACAAGATGCTGGCCTATAACTGCTCACCCTCCTTTAACTGGAGGAAGAACCTTGACGAGTCCACCATCGCCCGCTTCCAGCGCGAGCTCGGGGCCATGGGCTACAAGTTCCAATTTGTGACCCTGGCGGGCTTTCACGCGCTGAACCTATCCATGTTTGAACTGGCGCGTGGTTACAAGCTGGCCGGCATGACCGCCTATTCACGGCTACAGGAAAAAGAGTTCAGCCGCGAGCACCAGTACGGTTATGACGCTGTGAAGCATCAGCGTTTCGTGGGAACGGGGTATTTTGATGATGTCCAGCAGGTGATCTCCGGGGGCCTCGCATCCACGACCGCGCTTGAAGACTCGACCGAAGCCGAGCAGTTTGCCGAAAGCGAAATGGCCCTGCCGCTCTACCCCGGAGACGGGCCCGATGCCGCCTGCCAACCCATTCTTGGCGAGTGCCCGGCGGTGCTGACGCCGACCGAATAGAACCGGGCCGGGGGGCGGCCGGACCGGCCCCCGGCGAGCTCTTACAAAGGAAGATCCATTGCGGTGTTAATCGAAGACGTCGAACGACTGGCCGGTTTTCACCTGAATTGCGCGCCGCCCGGGGCCGGCGAGCGCGATCTTCCGTCGGGCTTCCGGGAGTTTCTGGAGCCCCTGCACCAGAGATTTACTCCCTGGCAACAATCCCTGGTCGCGAAGCGCCACAAAGTCCTTGCAGACTCCCACCGCGGAACCAGACCGGTCCATCTTTCTCCTTCCGCAGCCACGCGCGATGACTGGCACATCGAGTTGCCCAATTGGTGCCAGGACCAGCGCAACCAGATGACGGGACCTGCCGACGACGCCGAGCTGGTGGTGAAGATGCTCAACTCCGGCGCTCCCGGCGTCATGCTGGATCTCGAGGACTCAACGGTCAATGAGTGGGGCCATCAACGCCTGGGAGCCGCCAACATTCTCGAGGCGTTGCGAGGCAGGCTCAATTATTTCGACAAGAAGCGCAACGCGGTGGTCGGCATCCGCCCGGGCCCAACCGTGATCTGGACGCGGCCCCGTGGCCTGCACATCAGCCAGGGCGGCGTCTTCGGAAACGAACTGACTTCCGCGTCGCTGTTCGACGTGGTCCGCATCGCGACCCTGGTGGATCCCGCCGAGTTGAAACATCCCCTCTCGTTCTACATTCCCAAATCGGAATCGTCGGAAGAAGCCCTTTGGTGGCGCGACTTGTTTCAAGCGTTGGCCGAGGCGCGCGGCTGGCCCCGCGCGTACATCAAGTGCATGGCGCTGGTGGAGTCACATCCGCTGGCCTTCCAGATGGAGGAGTTCCTCTACAATCTGCGCGAGCACCTGCTGGGGTTGAATCTGGGACGCTGGGACTATATGGCCAGTCTCATTCACTTCAACCTCGACGATCCCGAATGGGTGCTGCCGGACCGTAACACGATTCCATACAACGTGCCTTTCTTCCAGAACCTCCGCGAGCTGTTGCCGGAGATCTGTCACAAGCACGGAGCGCTGGCCATCGGCGGCATGACCGCGCTCTATCCCAGCCGCGAAGATGCCGAGCTGAACGCGCGGGCCCTGAGCGTGCTCCAGAAAGACAAGAAGAACGAGGCCGACTGCCTGATGGACGGCGCATGGACCGGGCATCCGGACCAGAATCAGATCGCGATTGAGCAGTTCCCCTCCCCCAACCAGCTCGGGGCGCGGCGTGCGCAGGCCGAGCGCTATCCCGATCTCCGTCCCGCGCCCGTCGGCGTGGGCCAAAGGACACTGGCCGGCACGCGGGCGGCGGTGCGGACGGTCATCCGTTACCGCAACGGAGTGTTGAACGGCAAGGGCGCAAGCCTGCTCGACGGCTACATGGAGGACCTGGCGACGGACCGCATCTATCGCCTGATGATCGCCCAGCGGCTGCTCCACGACGCGAGCGTTCCCATCGTCGATGAGTCCGGCCGCGCTGTGGCGCACACGCCGGAACTGGTCACGCGGCTTTTTGACGAGGAACTCGAGAAACTGGTGGCGAACCCGGCTCGCGCAGACCTGGGAACACCGGAGACTTTCCGTGAGGCGCGGCGCATCAGCGAAGCTATGGTAGCAAACCGGGAGTTCAATCCCGTTTGAACGCCTGCGAAGGCATCTCCCTTCGCAGTTATTAAGGAATTCGAATCCGGGGGCAAGAACAATGGCAACGATGGAAACGATGACAGCTCTGGCGCCGAAGCGCGTCAAGGGCGGCAGTTTTCTGACGGAGGAGCGCGATCCCCAGGACGTGTTCACGCCCGAGGACCTCTCCGAGGAACAGCGGCAAATCGCGAAGACCGCGAGCGAATTCGTAATCAACGAGGTCTTGCCGTTTACCGACGAGATCGAAGCCAAGAATTTCGAAATCTCCAAAGGCCTGCTTCGCAAGGCGGGCGAGTTGGGCCTCATGGCGGTGGATGTTCCCGAGACCTACGGCGGCCTCGAGATGGACAAGATGACCTCGGCGGTGATCGCGGAATCGCTCAGCAAGCTGGCGAGCTTCTCCACTGCATTCGGCGCGCACGCGGGCATCGGCACGCTGCCGATCGTGTGGTATGGCACCGAGGCGCAGAAACGGAAATATCTTCCCAAGCTCGCGAGCGGCGAATGGATCGCGGCCTATGCCCTCTCGGAGCATACCTCGGGTTCGGACGCCCTGAATTGCCACACGCGTGCCGCGCTCTCTGAAGATGGGAAGCACTACGTGCTCAACGGCGAAAAGATGTGGATCACCAACAGTGGTTTCGCTGACGTTTTCACGGTCTTCGCCAAGATTGACGGCGAGAAGTTTTCGGCCTTCATCATCGATCGCGCCACGCCGGGACTTTCGATCGGCCCGGAGGAGCACAAACTCGGTATCCGCGGGTCATCCACCTGCCCGTTGATCCTGAGCGATTGCCAGGTGCCGGCGGAGAACCTGCTGGGCGAGGCCGGCAAGGGCCATCATATCGCCTTCAATGTGCTCAATATCGGCCGCCTCAAGCTGGGAGCGGCGTGCCTCGGCGGGGCCCGCCACAGCCTGCTCGACGCGATCCGCTACGCAAAAGAGCGCAAGTCCTTCGGCAAATCGATCGCCGAGTTCGGCTTGATTCAGGAGAAGCTGGCCGAGTGTGCGGCGGGCGTTTACGCCGGTGAGTGCCTGCTGTACCGCACGGTCGGGATGATTGACGCGGCGCTCGCTGGCATCGACGCGCACGCCCCGGGGGCTTCGCGGGAGATTCAGAAACGCATCGAAGAGTATGCGGTCGAATGCTCGATCCTGAAGGTCTGGACGTCTGAGATGCTGGACATGGTCGCCGATCATCTGGTGCAGATTTACGCCGGATACGGGTACGTGGAAGAATACCCGGCGGAGCGCGCCTATCGCGACGCGCGCATCAATCGCATCTTCGAAGGCACCAACGAAATCAACCGTCTGATCATCACCGGCTGGCTCATGAAGCGGGCTATGACGGGACAGTTGCCCCTTCTCGGCGCAATCCAGCAGCTCATGGACGAGGTCACGTCCTTCCCCGCGCCGGCCGGGGACGTTGAAGGACCCCTGGCTGCGGAGCGCAAGATGCTGTCGCAAGCCAAGAAGCTCACGTTGTTTGCGGCCGGGGCTGCCTCGCAGAAGTACCTGCAGGGTCTCGCGGACCAGCAGGAAGTGATGGGCGCGATCGCCGACTGCGTGATCGAGGTCTACGCCATGGAATCCTGCATTCTGCGCGCCGAGAAGCTTGCGGCGTCAGACGACAGGGCGGCGGAGGCTGCCATCATCATGACGCGATTCTATGCTTCGAAGGCCATGCAGGTTGTCGAGCTTTCATCACGTAAAGTGGTGGCTACGGTGGCCGAGGGAGACATGCTGCGCACCCAGGTGGCGATCCTGCGCAAGCTTGCAAAGCACGAACCGGCCGACACCATCGTTCTGGGCCGTGACATCGCCCGCCGCGTGGTCGAGGCAGGCTGCTACACGTTGTAGGGCGGGTCAGCGCGGAAACTCCCGCGCCGAGGGCGGCAGGGGAGGTTCGGCCTCGAGGAAGCGAAGAGTCTCGGGCACGATCCTGCCGCCGCACTCGACCGGCGCTAGATGGCCGCAGCCGTCGAAGATCGCCAGCGATGACTGCGGCATCTCCCGATGCATCTCGTCGGCGCAGAACAGCGGGATGAGGACGTCCTGCTTTCCCCAAACAATAAGCACCGGTGCTTGTATCGATCCGAGCCTGCCGTTCAGGAGATCGGCGCCCGACACCATCGACTTCCGGGCGCGGTCCACCACCCACCCGGTCGGCTGCATTTCCCGAATCATGTCGCGCGCTATGAAACGGGGAATGCGAGACGACTGCGGCGTCAGCCAGGTGAGGAACTCCTCGGCCTGTTCCACGGTGGCCGGATGAAAGAGAGTGAAGTCGAACGCCGGCTTGAAATCGACACCGGCGCTGTCAAACAGAACGAGCCGGCGTACCCGCTCCGGATGCGCCAGCGTGAACTTCAGCGCCACCCAGCCTCCCATCGACCATCCACCGAGGTCGGCGCGAGACAGATGCTGGCTGTCGAAGAACTGATTGAGGACTTCGGATTGTAAGGCAATAGAGTAATCGACGTCCGGGCGCTGCGATTGGCCGAAGCCCAGCAGATCAAGGGCGTAGACGCGATAGCCATGCCGCATCAGCGCGGGCATGAGTAGAGCCCAATCCTGCGCTCTGCCGCCCAGGCCGTGCACGAGCACCAGCGGTCTGCCCTCGCCGCCGGCAAGGTAGTGGATGCGGTACGAGCCGAGCTGAACGTAATCGCTGCGCACGCCGTCCAGTCGCAGTAACCCGCGCGTGACCTGATCCATGATCCAGAAGGGACGCCAGTAGAAGATCGCACCCAAGCAGGCCGCGACCGCGAAGACCAGCGCCAAAGCGCGGCGCAAGTGCCGTCCGCGTTTCATGGGCCGTTCCGGGCTTAGAGGATTGGGCATGCGGTCGAGGATGAAGCCGAAAACGGGGATCCCGAAACCCGGAACTGGCGGCTGTCACTTGCGATGGGCCAACGCCTGCGCTTTGCGGATGCTCTTCTGGCGCAGATCCCAGGAGCCGATGGCTTTCTGAGCGCCGAGACGCGCCATTTCCGCGCTCATCTTGCTCTCGGCGTCTTCAAACGTCTGCTCCGCATCCATCCTGGCGCTATAGGCCTCATCGTCTGCCACCTTTACGCGGTGCACCGCGAGTTTGCTCTTGCTGTCGACGCGCCGGGCATCCTCTTTGGCCTTTTCATACGAGCGCTTTGTCCGGGGATTGCTTTCGAACGACTCCTGCGCCTCCAACTCGCGGTAAGCCTTTGCAGATCGTCGTCCCAGGAGGCTCGCACCTCCTCTGCCCGATTGTCGAGAGCTGCGTTGGCACGGTCAGCGGCAGCTCGCACCCGTTTCTTTTCAAGGAGCCATCGCCAGACCGACCAATCCTTGGCTTGGTTCATTAGCTGCCTGGCTTCTTCCACTTCAATCAGCTCTTGCATACGCTCACTCCCAGGGATTATCCGTCTGCTTCCACGCATCCGGGCTTGAAACGCTCGATCACCATGAATAGCATGCGGGGAAGTTTACCCCACCCCGCACTCCTTTCAAACCCATACAGCCGTCAAACCTAGCCGGAGGCGTCACGCCAGTCTGTGATTCTCAGCACATTCGAAAAAGGAGGCCGATGCGGTGATGGAGATAGCACCGAGTCAAGCCATGCACACTGCCGCCAGGGCCGCGATTATCGACAAGTCCCGCCAAGTGATCGGCTTGCCGCCCGCGCCGCCCAGCAATCAAAACCGGAGACCGTCGCTATTTTGGACGTTGCCCGCGGGCAGCCGAACAGGGAATGTCTGCCGTCAAACCTTCCTGACTCGACTTGGCCAGGATCGTCTCCAAGTGCGGCAAGCCCCTTTCGTCCAATGGGGCGCGTCGCGGAGCCTGAGCGCTGATTCCTATGCCTGATTATGACTTCGATTTCATCGTGATTGGTTCGGGGTTCGGCGGGAGCGTGAGCGCCCATCGCCTGACCGAAAAAGGCTACCGCGTGGCGGTAATGGAGATGGGCCGCCGCTGGACCCCGGAAAACCTGCCTCCCTCGAGCTGGCGCCTGCGACGCTGGGTGTGGCGTCCGAGTCTCGGGCTTAAGGGTTTCTTCAATCTTGAATTCTTCCGGCATGTGGTCATCGCGCACGGGTGCGCCGTAGGCGGTGGCTCGATCACTTATGCCAATACGCTGCTTGTTCCGCGGGACTTGATCTGGGACAACGGATCGTGGGCCGGCCTGGCGCCGTGGAAGGAGGAGATGCCGCCTCACTACGAGACCGCGATCCGCATGCTCGGGGTTATCGAGAATCGCATCCTCGGCCCCGCAGACCACCTGCTCAAACGCGTGGCGGACGCGGCCGGCGTGGGTCACACCTTTTACCGGACGCGCGTGGGCGTCTTCCAGGCGCCCGAAGGCGAAGCCGCTGGCAAGACATACCCGGACCCTTACTTCGGCGGCGCCGGGCCCGAGCGCACCACCTGCATCGCCTGTGGCGGCTGCATGATGGGATGCCGTCACAACGCCAAGAACACCCTCGACAAGAACTACCTCTACTTCGCCGAGAAGCAAGGCGCTCGTATCTTTGCCGAGACCCGGGTCGTCGAGGTTGTGCCGTTGAATGGCAAAGCCGACGGCTGCGACGGCTACGAGGTTCACACGGTGAGGTCCACGTCGCGCCTCCGCAAGCAACCCCGACGCTTCACCTGCCGGGGCGTGGTCTTCGCCGCTTCCGCGCTCGGCAGCATGGACCTGCTCCTTCGCCTCAAAGAGAAAGGGTCGCTGCCCGCCCTCAGTGATCAATTGGGCCAACGGGTGCGCACGAACGCAGAATCACTCATCGGCGTGCGCGTCCCGGGCCGCACTGAGGATCTCTCGAAGGGCGTGGCTATCGGCGCCGGCATCTACATCGACGAACACACCCACATCGAGGCCGTGCGCTATCCCGAAGGCTCGGACGCGCTCGGGGTTCTTTGCACGGTGCTGACCGGAGGGCGGCCCGGCCACACGCGAGTGTTCATCTGGCTTCGCACCCTTCTTAGCTCGTTGCTGCGCCACCCGTGGCGCACCGTGCGCTGCCTGCACCCTTTCGGATGGGCGCGCGAGTCATTGCTGCTGGTCTGCATGCAGACGCTCGAAGGCCACATCAACATGCGCCTGGGCCGGCTGTGGTTCTGGCCCTTCGGGAAGACGCTGGTGAGCTATGGCCCACGAATCCCCCCGTTCATTCCTCAGGCCAACGAATTCGCCCGCAAGGTTGCCGCCCTGATTGGCGGCACCCCGATCAGTATGGTCACCGAAGTCCTCTTCGACGCCCCCGGCACGGCGCATGTGCTGGGCGGCTGCCCGATGGCCCGTACTGCCGCCGAGGGCGTCGTTGATCAGCGGAACCGCGTCTTTGGCTACAAGAACATGTACATCTGCGACGGCTCAGTGATGGCGGCCAATCTGGGAGTGAACCCCAGCCTTACGATCTGCGCCCTTACGGAGCGGGCCATGACCGGCATCCCGACAGCAGCCGCGACGGATTGGAGTGATTCGGCCGAGCCGAGCGGGGCAGCCGAAGAGCCGACGCTGGCCGGAGTGTAAGCATTCAAAGGCACATCAGGTAGGCCCTTTTGTAATCAATGACTTATCCTAGACTATACTATTCGAGAATAATGCTCGACAACCCGGCTAGGTTTTCCGGTCACGGGCGTTTGCCGCTGCCGCGGCACCGGCGGACGGTCGCCTCGACGCCGCTGACTGGCGTCTCGGGAAATAGCGACAATTTAATGTACGCATTCGGTAACACCATGGTAAACTCACTGCCTTCTTTGTCGTACACCGTCCGGCAGCCTGCAGGGGCAATATGTGCTGTCGACGGTTCGGGGGGATTGCGCAACAGTTCGGTCCACACGCCTTCGTGCGTGGGGGGGGTCATCTCAGCTTATGTTCCGCTAAGTCCGGCGCGTATTGAAGTGCTTCAGTCAGACCTCAAGAGAGACCACATTCCTAAGTAGCAGGACTGCGTCCGGACAATTCTGTGCAGCATGAGGGTACGAGCGTCTTGAGTTAAGACGCTGGTTATCGCAGCCACATCGCTCTGCCTGCGCTCGTTCAATAACGCGAGCGTTGCAGAGCCTCGTGCTCGTGTGTGCCTGCGCGAGCAAAGCGATCGACATACTCTTCGGCTGTGGCATTCGCCTATTAAGGTGAGGCTATTTACCGTTGTTTTATATAACCACTTGAATACTTCTATCTACATACACGACACCAAAAGGTAACATGATCTGGCGAACGGAAATTTCCAAGAGGCAAGTCGTTTGTAACTCGGCGGCTTGACCGTGACGATTTGGAATCCAGCTTGCTCAAACGTTGTTTCACGCTTCAGCGGCCTTTGCCTGTTGATGCGTTTCTCGGAAGCGAATCCGAAAGCGCATCAAGGGCGGACGCAAGCGATCCAGTGCGATTCGGGGGACATTCATGAATCCAGCCAAGAAATTCCTTCAATTAAGCGTCGTAATGCTAGCGGTCTGTTTGCCGGTGTGGTGCCAGCAAGAGGGAGCTAGTGTGAATGAAGGTCTCGAAACTGCCGAGCTCTATGTGGACGTTGCCAACGGCTCGGACAATAATCCTGGGACGGCAAGCGAGCCCTTGCAGACAATCGGGGAGTCGGTTCTGCTGGCCACTGCAAACAACGAGAACAACGTCGGCACTCGCGTCATCATCAACCCCGGGGTCTATCGTGAATCCGTGAACTTGAACTCCAATCAATTCATGACGAACATGCCGATTACGTTCGAAGCCGCCATCAACGGTACAGTGATGGTCTCGGGCGCGCAGCAATGGACGGGCTGGCAACCCTACAGTGGCAACAGGAACATCTACACCAATCCCTGGCCTTACTCCTGGGGCCTGTGTCCTCCGGGCCCGCTGGCTCCCCCTTACCCGAATGTCGTGATGCGTCGCGAGATGGTCTTCGTGGAAGGGCGCCTGCTCACACAAGTGCTCTCCCTCAATGAGATGACGGTTTCCACGTTCTACGTCAATGAGAGCGCCGGCACGATCTACATCTGGCCGCCCTCCGGGGTCAACGTCAACACGGCCGATGTCGAAGTCGCCGTGAACCCCGCCGTCTGGACGATCGAAGGCTTTTCAAACGTCGTGCTGCGGGGCCTCACCTTTGAGTATGGTAACTCCTGCCGCGAAAACGGCGCCGTCCTGGTGTACGGACCTTCTCCGAATTCGGTCAGCAACGTTCTGTTCGATACGGACAACTTTCTTTGGAACAACGCGGAAGGCTTGAACCTGGAGCCGACCTTGACGGGCGTCACGGTGCAGAACAGCCTGGCAAACCACAACGGCGAGTCGGGCGTCCAAGTTTACCAGTCGACCAATATCCTCTTCCAAAACATGGCGGCGGACTACAACAATTGGCGGGGCGAATGGGGCACGTATTACAACTTCAATTCGGGGGGCGCTCACTTTTTCGAGGTGCACGACCTGTACCTCACCGACGTAAACCTCTATGACAACTTGACGTGGGGCTCGCATTTCGACACCGATCACATAAACGTCAACATCAAGGGAATGGTGGCCTCTGAAAACTTTCTCGCGGGTGCGCTCATCGAGAAAGACGAAGGACCGATCAACGTTTCGAACAGTTACTTCTGCAACGGCGATCCGACGAGTTCGGTATGGAGCAACATCGGGATGGATGTGCGCGACAGTGAATACGTCACTGTCAGCGGCACGACCTTCGTCAACAATCCCGCCGGAGACGTCGTTATCAATGGCCAGAACGGGGGCTACCAGATCACGAACTGGCAAACTGGGCAGCCGCTAACGGTAATGGGCGAGTATCTCACCCTGATGCAGAATACGTTCGTCGCGGGCACCGCTCAGTCCCTTCTCAACGACAGTGACGCGTGGGATTGGACCTATTTTCAACCCACATTAACTTCCAACTACAACACCTGGTGGAACAGCACAAACAACGAGCCCTACACCATTCCCCAAGGCAACAACATCACAAGCGTTAATTTTGCGGGGTGGCAGGCCGGCACAAACCAGGACCAGCAGTCCGCATGGTCGCAGCCCTCGGGCAGTCTGTACAGCCACTGCAGTCAGTCTCCCGACATGGTCGACTACTGGTTCGTGACGCCCGGCAACCTGGGCCAGCAGACGATCAACCCCGGCGCCTCCGCCGTCTGGCCGGTAAGCATCTTTCCCCTTCGCTTCACGAGCAACGTTACGTTGAGTTATGACATCTCGATGGTTCCGGGAGCCACGGCGAGCTACGGGAGCAACGTTCTCGCTCCGAATGGCAGCACCAACTTCACGATTCAGACGGCGGGCTCGACGCCGGCGGGAACCTACCAGGTCGTCCTAATCGCCAACTCCGGAAACCTCACCAAGGCAATGACTGTTCTGTTGACGGTTCAGTAGTCTTTTCGCCCAAGCGGGGAAGGAGGAACAAAGTTCTCCCCTCCTTCCCCGGCCCCAAAGGGCGCACCCTCCCCGCAACCTCCCCACCAAGCATGATCCCCATCGAACGACGGACGACCTCCGGCACTCCCGCTTGCGCCCTCCAGGACTCCCGCGCTAAAGTTAGGCTCTCGCGAAAGCAGCGCCGAAACGATGCCCAGACGCATTGTGACTACGGAAGACGTCCAGGGGGCTCGGGGTGAGCTTCGCGTGCCGCCCGGCGCCATCGTAACCGACCGCGCGCGCGAACTCTCCTCCGAACTCGGTGTGGCCATAGTCTATGAAGACGGGCCCTCGGAAGCCGCAGTCCTCTCGCCCCGCGTCGTCGCTTTGGGCAGCGATCATGCCGGCTACGATCTGAAAGAATATCTCAAGCAATTCCTGACGGACTCGGGCTACGCGGTACAGGATCAGGGGACACACTCCCGCGACCCCGTGGATTACCCGGATTTTGCGCGCGCCGTGGCGCAAGCGGTCGCCGCCGGCAAGGCCTGGCGGGGGATTGTTGTGGACGGCGCCGGGATCGGATCTGCCATCGCTGCCAACAAAGTCCCTGGCGCTCGCGCCGCCCTTTGCTACGATCGTGCCACCGCCCGAAACAGCCGCGAGCACAATGACGCCAACGTACTGACGCTCGGAGCCCGCCTGATTCCTGCCGAACTCGCGCGCGAAGTGGCGGCGGCGTGGCTCGAAACCAGGTTCGCCGGCGGACGTCACCAGAATCGCATCGACAAGATCACCGCCCTCGAGCAGCGCGGGTTGCCGCCTGAGCCCACCTCCCCGCTGTCCCTCGAGACGGTGTCGATTGAGGAATCCGCGAAGACAGCGCGCGCAGTCCCGGCACAGCCGCAAGCGCCGGCCGGACCGCAGGATTCCAAGGCGCGGGAGCAACTGATTGAGGCCGTCGCCAGAGAGATCCTCTGCCGGCTGGGCGATCAGGAAGCGTGTGCGCTACGCGGACTTGAGATCGACGAGACGGTGTGCCCGGGCTGCGACGGCCGCTGCGCCGAAAGCTGCCCTGCAAAGTCGCGTCGCGTGCTGGCCGCCGGCGCCGCGCGCCTGGGCTCGAGCCTGGGCGCCACCGCGATCCCGCCGGATCTCGCCCGCTTCATCGATCACACCCTGCTTAAGCCCGAGGCCACCGAGAGCGACGTGCGTCGCCTTTGCGCCGAAGCTCGCGAATACCAATTCGCGAGCGTTTGCGTGAACCCCACCTGGATTTCGCTCTGCGCGGGCGAACTGCAGGGCTCGCCGGTCAAGGTCTGTACGGTGGCCGGATTCCCTCTCGGCGCGACCCTCAGTTCCGTCAAGCTCTTCGAGACGGAACAGGCGCTGAAGCTCGGAGCGCTCGAAATCGACATGGTGATCAACGTCGGCGCCCTTAAGTCCGGCCACTATGAGCAGGTGGAGCAGGAGATTCGCGCGCTGGCCGAGGCCTGCCACCGCGGGGGCGCCATCCTGAAAGTCATTCTGGAGTGCGCGCTGCTGACCGACCAGGAAAAGGTGGTGGCTTCGCGTCTCTCGAAATCGGCGGGCGCAGACTTCGTGAAGACGTCGACCGGCTTCGGACCCGGCGGCGCGACCGCTCACGACGTGGAGATCATGCGGCTGGTGGTCGGACCCGAAATGGGCGTCAAAGCCGCGGGCGGCATTCGTGACTACCAGGACTTGCAGAAGATGCTGGCCGCGGGCGCCACCCGCATCGGCGCAAGCGCCAGCGTGAAAATCATGCGCGAAGCTGCCGGCGAAATGTTACACGACACTCGCGCGGCCGCAACCGCCGCCACACCGGCGAAATACTGATGAAGAGCCTTCAGGCAGCCCGAGTCGGCGGGGCAGGCTTGTGCTGCGCAATCGCTGGCAGGAGTCTTGCGGCAGACACGACTTGAAAGCGCCGGCAATTGGCTCGAACTTATTTAACCAGTTGGACTAATAGCCGGCGACGAAACCCGATTCTCACGCGTGTCATCGAACCTTCATACAGCGGAGCTATTCTTAGGCTCGCTCTTGCTCGTGATCGGGAGGTGAACACCGATGGCTAAGCCGACCCAGCCCCTCAGTAGCGATGAATTGCGCCTGATCAACGCCTACTGGCGCGCGGCCAACTATCTCTCGGTCGGGCAGATCTATCTGCTCGACAATCCCCTGCTCAAAGAGCCGCTCAACATCGCGCACGTGAAGCCGCGCCTGCTCGGGCACTGGGGCACTACGCCCGGGCTGAACCTGGTCTACGCTCATCTCAACCGGCTGATCCGCAAGCACGATCTGAACGCGATCTTCGTCACGGGTCCCGGGCATGGCGGCCCCGCTCTGGTGGCGAATACCTATCTCGAAGGCACTTACAGCGAGAGTTATCCACACATCTCGCAGGACGCCGAGGGCATGCGGCGGCTCTTCAAGCAATTCTCGTTTCCAGGCGGGATTCCCAGCCACGTCTCGCCCGAAGTGCCGGGGTCTATCAACGAAGGCGGAGAGCTTGGATACTCTCTCCTGCACGCCTACGGCGCGGTGTTCGACAATCCCGGCCTGCTGGCGGTGTGCGTGGTGGGCGACGGCGAAGCTGAGACGGGCCCGGCGGCCACCAGTTGGCATTCGAACAAGTTCCTGAATCCGGTGCACGACGGTGCGGTGCTGCCGATCCTGCATCTGAACGGCTACAAGATCGCCGGCCCTACGGTGCTGGCGCGCGTGCCTCAAGGCGAGCTGATCGATTTGTTTCAAGGTTACGGCTACGAGCCGTACTTCGTGGAGGGCGATGAGCCGGAAGCGGTCCACCAGGAGCTTGCCGCCGCTCTCGAGAAGATCGTCAAGGCGATCCGCGGTATTCAAAACAAGGCTCGAACCGGGGGATTCCACCAGAGGCCGCGCTGGCCCATGCTGATCCTGCGGACGCCCAAGGGTTGGACGGGCCCGAAAATCGTGGACGGGAAGCAGGTGGAAGGCACGTTCCGGGCACACCAGGTGCCCCTGGCAGATCTTGCTGAGAAGCCCGGCCATCTGAAGATGCTCGAGGAATGGATGAAGAGCTACAAGCCCGAAAACCTGTTCGACGAGAAGGGCACTCTGATTCCCGAACTCGCGGCGCTCGCGCCCGAAGGCAGCCGGCGCATGGGCGCGAACCCGCACGCCAACGGCGGCCTGCTGCTGCGCGAGCTGGCCATACCGGATTTCCGCGCTTACGCCGTCAAAGTCCCTGAGCCCGGCACGGTGCGCGCGGCCTCAACCACCGTGCTCGGCGGCGTGCTGCGCGACGTGATCAAGCTGAACGGGGAACGCCACAATTTCCGCATCGTGGGCCCCGACGAGACGTCATCCAACCGGCTCGACGCGGTCTTCGAGGTCACCGACCGCACATCGACAGCGCAAATCCTGCCGAACGACGATCACGTGTCGCCCGACGGCCGCGTGATGGAAGTGCTGAGCGAGCACATGTGCCAGGGCAGGCTTGAAGGGTACCTGCTCACCGGGCGGCATGGCTTTTTTTCCTGCTACGAGGCCTTCGCCCACATCGTGGATTCGATGTTCAATCAGCACGCCAAATGGCTGAAATCCTGCAACGAAATTCCATGGCGACGCCCCATCGCCTCCCTCAACTATCTGCTGACTTCGCACGTCTGGCGCCAGGACCACAACGGCTTCACTCATCAGGATCCCGGCTTCATAGACAACGTCGTGAACAAGAAGGCGGCGGTTGTCCGCGTCTATCTGCCGCCCGACGCCAACACGCTGCTCTCGGTGGCCGATCACTGCCTGAGGAGCCGCAACTACGTGAACGTGATCATCGCCGGCAAGCATCCTGAACTGCAATGGCTCGATATGGACGCGGCCGTGCGCCACTGTACGGCTGGAGTCAGTGTGTGGGAATGGGCGAGCAATGACCAGAACGTGGAGCCGGACGTGGTAATGGCGTGCGCCGGCGACGTGCCCACCCTCGAAACCCTGGCCGCGGTGGACATCCTGCGCCGGCACGTGCCCGATTTGAAGATCCGGGTGGTGAACGTCGTCGACCTCATGACGCTTCAGCCCTCGACCGAGCATCCCCACGGCCTGCCCGACAAGGATTACGACCTGATCTTCACCACGGATCGCCAGATTATCTTCGCCTTCCACGGCTATCCATGGCTGATCCACCGGCTCACCTATCGCCGCACCAACCAGGAGTTGCACGTGCGCGGCTACAAGGAGGAAGGCACGGTCACCACGCCGTTTGACATGTGCGTGCGCAACGAAATCGACCGTTTTCACCTCGCCATCGACGTTCTGGAGCGGGTGGAGCGGCTTCGCAACGTGACCGCCCACGTCTGGCAGATGTTGCGGGACAAGCTGGTAGATCACCGGCAATACATCGACACGCACGGCGAGGATATGCCGGAAGTGAGTGAGTGGACGTGGCCCGGCCATTAGTTCTTCGTCTTGAGTCTGTGCAGTCCCTCTCGAGACCGGCGATCGGCTGAAAAGGGAAGACCGAGGGTGACGACCGAAAACTACAACTGAAATCGGCCGGAAAGGAACCGATGAAGATTCTGGTGATTAATTGCGGCAGCTCCTCGGTCAAGTTCCAGCTTATCGAGACCAGCCCGGAGAACATCGTGTCGAACACGGACCGGCTGCTGGCCAAGGGCGAGGTGGAGCGGGTGGGGAGCTCCGAATCCTCCGTCACGATTCAAGTTACGGGTGAGCCGGCCTCGCAGTGGGCGCGAGCCACTCGGGATCACACCGAGGCCGTCCAGGCCGGGCTCGAACGCCTGACCCATTCGACGAGCCTGATCCGGAGTCTGAGCGACATCGAAGGCGTCGGTCACCGGATGGTTCACGGCGGCGAGCACTTTACCGAGTCAACCCTGATCGACGACGGCGTGATCCGTGAGATCGAACGCTGCATTCCGCTCGCTCCGCTCCACAATCCGAACAACCTCAGGGGTTATCGCGCCGCGGTTAAGTTGCTGCCGCACGCGAAGCAGGTGGCCGTCTTCGACACCGCCTTTCACCACGCCATGCCTCCGCACGCCTTTCACTACGGCATTCCCTTGATCCATTACACACGCGACCACGTGCGCCGGTACGGTTTCCACGGCACCTCGCACCGTTATCTCAATTACCGTTTCGCCCGCCTTCACGGCCACGATCGCAGCGCCTACAAGGTGATCACCTGCCACCTCGGTAACGGGGCCTCGATGTGCGCCATTGACCACGGCAAATCGATCGATACGTCCATGGGCCTGACGCCCCTCGAAGGCCTGATGATGGGCACGCGGCCCGGTGATCTTGACCCCGGCGCGCTGACCTACCTGCTCGGCCAGGAGGACACGAGTCTCCACGATCTGGAAACCGAGCTGAACCGTTACAGCGGGCTGTACGGGATTTCGGGTATCTCGGGCGATATGCGCGATCTGCTGGGTGAGGCCGAAAAGGGCAACGAGCGGGCATCTCTGGCCATTGAGATGTTCTGCTACCGCGTGAAGAAGTACATCGGCGCCTACCTCGCGGTCCTGAACGGCGCCGACGGCATTGTTTTCGCCGGCGGTATCGGGGAGAACGCGCCGGCGATCCGTGCCCGCATCTGCGATGGCCTCGGCGTGTTTGGCATCCGCCTGGAAGCGGGAGACAACGCCGACGTGCCGGGCCCGGAGAAGCTGATCAGCCCCCGCGGCGCCTCTCCCGAAGTCTGGGTGATTCGCACCGACGAGGAGTTGCTCATCGCACGCGACACCGTGCGTTGCATTCTGGGCATTCCCCATCCTGTTTGAGGAAGTCTGCAGGAGGGCGCTTGCGCGGTTCATTGCAGGGCGGGGCGAGGCGCCTCATCCGAAATACTTCACGGTCATCTGCTGCCACCACGGCCAGTCGTGGCCGGTGCCGTTGCCCCATACGTCCAGCCAGTGAGGAATCTGCTTCTGGTCCATGATGTGGCCCAGGCGTTCGTTGTCCTGCAAACAGCTATCGCGTTCGCCGGTGGCGAGCACGAGCTTCGTGTGGGTGCGATAGCGGCTGAGGTACCAGTCATCGTTGAGGTTCGGCAGGAAATCCGTAGGACAATTGAAGTAACAGTTGTCGTCGTAGTAGCCGTCCAGGAACTGATGAATGTCGAAAGCGCCACTCATGCTCACGGCGTGCGTGACAAGGTCCGGATGACGCAGTGAAAGGTTCATCACGTGATAGCCGCCGAAACTGCAACCGGTAGTGGCAAGTTCCCCGGAGCGATTCTGGGAGCGGATGAAGGGAACGACCTCATTGAGCAGGTATTGCTCGTACTGCATGTGCCGCAGCACGCGGTCGCGCGGGTGGATCTGCTTGTTGTACCAGCTTTCGGAGTCGACGCTGTCCACGCAGAAGGCCTGCACAGCGCCGTCTTCGTAGCGCCACTCGATGGCCTTGATCATGCCGCGGTCTTCGTAATCAAAATAGCGGCCCATCGAAGTGGGAAACACCATCATCGGCGTGCCGGCGTGGCCGAAAATCAGCAGTTCCATGTCCCGGTGCAAGGCCGGGCTGTACCATTTGTGGTATTCGCGGTTCATTCGTCCTCATCTCGGCGTCAGCAGAAATCCGTCGGCAAGCTGGCCGCGGTCAAGAGCCCGCTCTCAACAGGCCCGACTATGTTCACGTCCTCGCAACCTCCAAGTCAAGCTCCGCTTCCGCGAGTAGTGGCGCTCCGGAGTCACGCCCCCGCGGCAGTTATGGCAAGCGCTTGAGTGCGTCGCGGAGTTTCTCCACGCTGAAGTCGGCAGACTCGCAAACCGCAAGCACTCGGCGATCGCGCTCCGCCTGTTCGGCGGCCACACGCGGAATCGCGGAGGCGATCTGCCGGGGCACCGAAAGCAAGCCATGACCGTCACCGTGCAGCAGGTCTCCGGGACGCACTTCCAGGCCGCCGACCATGACGGGAGATCCGAAGTCGATAATGCGGGCATAAACGTGGGAGAGTGCCCGATTGTGCGCGAACACTTGAAGCCCAAGCTTCCGTATCGCGGCCACCTCGCGGACGGCGCCGTTGGTGACGAAAGCTACACCTCCCAAGGCCTTCAGCATAGCGGCGTGCACGTCGCCAAGGAACGCGCCCACGCCCGGCGGCTCGTCCAGGTCCTGCATCACCACGATCCTGGGTTCGGGGACGCTGAGGATGCTCTTCCACCAGTCCGTCCGGTCGTGGTAACTGCGGCCGGCCATCGGCCGCTCGCCGCTGCGCATGCGCGCGGTGGCCGCGTAACCCACCACGGGCGGGAGAGCGTCGAAAATGCACTGAACCTCCGAACTCGCGAAGCCGGTGTTGCGGGCGCGCAGGTCGAAGGTCTCGATCGCATCCTCCACCGCGCACGTTTCAAGATGCCGGAGAGCCTCCAGCTCGGCCGCGCTCAAGAACGGTTCCATGCTGAACGATTGCCTCCTCCGCGGAATCGCCCTCACCCGCTCGATGGGCCAAGTATATAACGCCCGCCCCATGGCGTCATCCGGCGCGCTTTCACGCGTTTGCTCCGGCGGCGCGCAGCCGGCGTTCGATCGCAGCGTGACCCATTTTCATCGCCCAGGCCTGCGGGGTCGCCCACGGCTCGGCGTCGGGCTCATTGACCGATGCGCCGCGCCCGATCAGCAACTCAACCAACTCTTCGCGGCCCCAGCGGCAGGCCCACCCGAGCGGCGTGGACTTCAGAAGATCGTCGCGCAGGTCAAGTCTGGCACCATAATTGATCAGCATGGCGGCGAAGCGGACTCGGTCCGCCTCGTCCGGGACGCCGTGGCGCGCCGCAGTAAAGTGCAAGGCCGTTTGTCCCATGCGCGACACGTTCGGATCTACTCCGTGCCGCATCAGCAATTCCAGGCACCGCAAGCGCTCGTCCGCCGTGACAGGCGGCAGCGCGCCCCTGTCATCGCCCAGACCTCGAATCGGCTGGATGAGAAACCAATTCCAGCGCGGGTCATTTGCCGGCAACTTGAAACGCGGCAGCGCCATCTCGACGATGGCCGGGCAGCCGCTATCGCAGGCAGACCAGCACAAGTCCTCAATCACGCTTTCGCCGACATCCGCGTCCAGCAAGCGCCGGGCCTCGGCAACGTCGTGCGCCTGAGCGACGAGATGAGGCTGTGCCTGCGCCCCGCGCTCGATCAGCAGTTGCTTCATCGCCTCATCGCCGCGCTCGTACGCCCGGCTCAACGGCCAGCCGGAGGCATACACGTTCCCATTTGGATCGGCGCCACGGTCGAGCAGCAGTTCCGCGATGTCACGCCGGCCTGCCGCGGCTGCGTGCCATAAGGGCGCGCCCCAGCTCAGGGTCGGCTCCTCAAGTTCCTGCAGCATCGTTCGCTCGTCAACGTCGAGCCCGAGATCGAGCAGCAGCCGGACTACCTCCAATTGTCCGTGCTTCACGGCAAGCGTGACGAGGCCGCCTTCGGTCCAGCGGATCTCCTGACGCAGCAGGCCGGGATCGGTGGCCACCAACTCGCGGATGCGTTCGGTGTAACCCAACGCTACGGCGGCAGGCAGAGTCACGTCAGCGCCACGATCGAGTAGCAGCTTCGCGACCCCCGGAACGCGCTCGGCACGGTCATTGTACGGACTGGCGGCGAGAGCCGCGCGGTCGAGGGGCGTCAATCCGCGCAGGTCTTTCTTGTGTATGCCGGCGCCGTGCGCGAGCAACCACGCCACCATCTCTCTGTTGGTCGCTTGCGCGGCGGCGTGCAGCGGCGTGCCGCCCGAACGGTCGCAGGCGCGGACCAGCCCGCTGTCTGCCTCGAGCATTCGCGTTGCATCCGCGTTCTCTCCCGCGCGGATAGCCTCATTAATCCGGTCTTGAACCGGAGACACGGTGGCGTTGGGACAGCTCGTCTGCTCGCGACGCCGCTGTTCCTCTTCTTCGATCGCCGCGACGATTTCGGCGTAACCGCGGTCGCGCGCCAGAGCCAGCGCCGTGGTCGCATCGCGGTGCGGCCAGATGCCCTTGCGGGCGTCTGCGCCCGCCCGCATCAGCAATCGCACCATCGCGGCGTCGCGGCGCAAGACCGCGTAATGCAACCCGCGATGTTCGTTATTGCCGGCGGTGTCCATGTGGACCAGTTCCGGCCGCTGTTGAAGCATGGCCTCGACACGACCTCGGTCGCCGGCTTCAACCGCGGCCACAAAGCGGCTGATGGTGACGCCATCGACGAAAGCCTTTAGCTTGGGCCAACTGTCGAAACCGTAAGCGCGGGCCAGCACCAATTGGGCATCGCTGAGCTGGAACGACTCTTGTTCGGCTGCCGGACCCGCTGACGGCGCTTCTTCACGACAATGGGCCCGCACTTCCTCGACGGCCGCAGGTTCACCCGCTCTTAAAGCGTTCAACAGCTCCTTCGCCTGCTTTTTAAGTTGATCGAGATTGGGCTTCTCGGGCAGTGCGCGTGTGGGTACCGAACGATGCGGATGGGACATGATGACCTCCTCTGGGCCTGTTCGGCCCGGCTTGCCCGATGTCCGCTCGTTCGGGCGAAAGGAAGATCACCATGAAGGTGTCTGGCAACAGCGTGTTGTTTCAGTGGGCTCAGCCCTTCCCGCGGACCGGCGGCGCCCGATGCGCACAACTCCATGCTATCACAGCCTCCGGTTGCCGCTCAGGCGTTCAACGGGCTACAATTCTTCCGTCGATCCAGTAATAGCGCTCGCGTCGTTCCTTTCTCGAGGCCAACGCGAAGCGCGCGGGACCGGGAATCGGAGAGAATCGAATGCCTCAGGTCGTGAAAAGCTCCAAAGTATATGACGCGATCATCGTGGGGTCGGGCGCGGGCGGAGGCATGGCCGCCTACGTACTGACAAAAGCGGGCGCGAAATGCCTGATGCTCGAGGCCGGAGCGTGGTTTGATACCGCCAAGGATTCGAAGATGTTGATGTGGCCCTACGAGGCGCCGCATCGCGGTGCGGCCACGCCCGACAAGCCGGCGGGTTACTTCGATCCGGGTTACGGCAGTTGGAATCTGCGCGGCGAGCCCTATACGAACGCCCCCGGCAGCGACTGGCAGTGGTTTCGGACGCGAGCGCTCGGTGGCAAGACCAATCACTGGGGGCGCATTTCGCTGCGCATGGGGCCGTACGATTTCAAACCCTACAGCCGCGACGGCAAGGGTTTCGACTGGCCCATCACGTACGACGATCTGGCGCCCTACTACGACAAGACCGAGGAATTGATCGGCGTCTTTGGGTCCGCTGAAGGGCTCGAGAACACGCCCGACGGCAAGTTCATGCCCGCGCCAGCCCCGCGCTGTCACGAACTGGTGATCCAACAAGCATGCAAGAAACTGGGCATTCCGTGTGTGCCCGCGCGCCTGTCGATCATCACGAAACCCCTCAACGGACGGCCTGCGTGCCACTATTGCGGGCAATGCGGACGTTCCTGCGGCACGGGCTCGAATTTCTCCTCGCCCACCGTGCTCATTCCGCCAGCGCAAGCCACCGGGAATCTCGAGATCCGCTGCGACGCCATGGCCCGCGAGGTTCTGGTGGGTCCGGACGGCCTCGCCACGGGCGTCTCCTATATCGACAAGAAGACCGGCAAGGAAGTTCAGGTGCGCGGCAAGATCGTGGTGCTGGCGGCGAGCTGCTGCGAAACCACGCGGCTGCTGCTGAATTCGAAGAGTAGTTTGTTTCCGAACGGGCTCGCCAACTCGAGCGGCCTAGTGGGGCACTACCTGATGGACACCGTCGGCACCGACGGCACGGTCGGATTCTTCCCCGTGCTGACGGACCTGCCTGCGCACAACTGCGACGGCGTGGGCGGCATGCACCTGTACATGCCGTGGTGGAACTACCAGCAGCAGATGCGCCACGAACTGCCGTTCGCGCGCGGCTACCACATTGAATTCGGCGGCGGACGCCACATGCCCGGCATGGGGATGTTCAACGGCAGCGAGCGCTTCCTCGGCGGAGGATACGGCGTGGAACTGAAGCGCGGCTGCCGCAAAATCTACGGCGCCGTGTTGGGCTTTTCGAGCCGCGGCGAGATGATCCCGAACGAGCAGAGCTACTGCGAGATTGATCCCGACACCGTCGACGAGTGGGGCATACCCGCGCTCAAGTTCCACTTCAAGTTCACGGATGACGAAATCCTGCAGGCGCGGCACGCGCGAGAGACTTTCCGCGAAATCATCGTTGCGGCGGGTGGCGAGGTGATTCGCACGGCGGGCGAAGATGAGAACTGGGGTATTTCCAAGGGTGGCGCGATCATCCACGAGGTCGGCACCACACGCCTCGGAGATGATCGCCGCACTTCTGTGGTGAACGCCTGGTGTCAAGCCTGGGATTGCAAGAACCTGTTCGTGGCCGACGCGGCGCCGTTCGTGAGCAATGCCGACAAGAATCCGACCTTGACGATTTTAGCGCTGGCCTGGAGGACCTCCGAGTACGCGGCGGAGGAGGTGCGCAAGCGAAACATCTGAACACGGATCAACGCGATACTGGCTTGTTCCCGCAGACAACGTGAGCGGACAGAAACGAAGAGCCGCGAGGAGGGGACTTGCCCATCCCTCACTCGCGGCCTGCAAGGATCAAGTCAATCAGAAGGCGTTCAGGAAGACGGAGCCCGCCCCGTTGGCGGCGACCACCGCATCCGTACGGCCGTTGTTCCTCAGGTCGGCCAGGAGAACCCAATACGGTGCCCCTTCCGCGGCGTAGTCAATGGGGGAGTTGAAGGTGCCATCGCCCCGTCCGTACAAAAGCTGGATGGCCTGCATCTGGGAATTCGACACCACCAGGTCCGGGTAGGAGTCGCTGTTGATCAGGCCCACTGCTCCCCAGAGGCTGCCGGCGGCGAGGCTCGCAGTGCGCGCCACCTGAAGCGTGCCGTTTCCATTACCGAGCAGCACGCTGTAGCTCCCGACGTTGAACGTCACCACGTCCGGCTTGCCGTCGCCGTTGACGTCAGCAACGGAAATGGCAGCCGGACCGACGCCCGTAGCGTAGACTGCCGGAGCTTGGAACGTGCCGTCGCCATTACCAACGAATACGCAGATGCCGGAAGTGCCGCCAGACTCTCCTCCGTTTGTCACGATGTCCAGCTTCCCATCGCCATTCAGGTCGCCGATCGCCAGTGCGTTGTTGGAACAACTGGTCCCATAGGCCACGTAAGGCTGGAGCGTTCCGTCGCCGTTTCCGAGGAGAATGTCCACGCCGCCAAGGTCGTCTGCTACCGCAAGGTCGAGCTTGCGGTCGCCATTGAAGTCGGCCGACTCGAGGGCGGTGGGAAGTTGCCCCGAGTGATAGTTGGTGGCAGCCTGGAAGCTTCCGTTTCCGTCTCCAAGCATGATGCTCACCTCGGTGCTCGATCCGGAAGAATATGCCACGTCCAGCTTTCCGTCGCCGTTGAAATCTCCCGTGGTGACGCCGACTGGAATCAGCGACAAAGCCGTGACGACGGGCTTGCCGAAGCTTCCTTTCCCGGTGCCGAGTTGCACGCTAAGACTCGACGGATTGTGCCCGGTGGTAGTCACCAGGTCGGGGAAACCATCGTTGTTGAAATCGCCGGTGGTGGCAGCCGTTCCGGCATAGTAGTTGGTGATCGTTCGAAAGCTTCCGTTGCCGACGCCCCGCAGGATCGAGATGTACCCGCCTTGCCAGGCCGCCACCAGGTCCGTGTTGCCGTCGCCGGTGACACTGCCGGCCGCGAGCGACGTGGCGCCGATGGGTCCCCAAGGAGTCGCGCTGTAGAGGCGCGCCGGCCGGAAGGTGCCGTCGCCGTCACCGAGGAGAACCGTTACCATGTTGGCGTCGGTATTGCTGTTGGACTCGCTGAGCACGGCGATGTCGGCTTTGCCGTCGCCGTTGAAGTCGCCGCCAACCACCTGATCCGCCCCAGCCGAAACGCGGACGCTCAACGGAGTCTGGAAGGTTCCATCTCCGTTGCCGATGAGAACGCTTACGGTTCCGCCGATGTTGGACGTCACCAGGTCGGGGTGGCCGTCATTATTAAAGTCTTCGCTGATCACTGAGTTCGAACCGGAACCAGCGGCGTAGTTCACCGCGGCCTGAAAGGTTCCGTTGCCATTTCCGAGCAGCACGCTCACGGCGCCCGCCTGGGAGCAAGCGAGAGCCAGATCCAGTTTGCCATCCAGGTTGTAGTCCGCGACCGCGATGGAACTCGGCGTGTCGCAGGTGCTGTACCGCGTTCCGGCCCCGAAGCTCCCGTTTCCGTTGTTCAGCAGCACGGTGACGACGCTCGTGTTGTCCGACACTGCCAGGTCAGGCTTGCCGTCCCCGTTGAAATCCGCGGCCGCCACAAAGTTGGCGACGTATCCCGCACCGTAATCCATCGCTCCCTGAAAAGTGCCGTTGCCATTTCCAAAGAGCACGCTGACAGAATTACTGCCGGCGTTGGCTACGGCCAGATCGAGAAACCCGTCGCCGTTGAAATCGGCCACGGCCACCGATCTGGGATCGCTGCCTACGGTATAACTCGTTCTTTGATTGAACGTGCCGTTGCTGTTGAGCATCACGCTTACTCGTTCGCTCGAGTTATCGGCCACGACGACGTCGATCTGGCCGTCGCCGTTAAAATCGCCCAAGGCGACGCCCTGGGGCCAGGTTCCTGCGGCATAAGCGTTCGCCGCCACAAATCCCTGCGCGGCTGCGGGCCGGTAGATCATAAAGACAAGGCAAACAATAATCAGCGCTCGAATCAACCAACTTTCCTGCCGGTTCATCGATTCCTCCTTCGCATTTTGTCGCGATTAGCTATGAATTGGACGCAGCGAATTCGCGGGTTCACCTCCTCGTGGCCGGTGAACGTATCCTGAATTGTACCGCCCGCGACCGGCGCAGTCTATCAGTCGGCGGCTTCCACAAACTCCAGCCGATTGCCCCAGGGATCGTCAGCGTAGAACCGGCGCAGGCCGGGCAGCGTGTCGTCATCGATGATCTTGATCTGTTGTGACCGCAGCCGTTCGCGGAGCGCATCGAGACCGGTCACACGGAAGGCCGGATGCGCTTTCCGCGCCGGCTGGAAGTCGCGCTCCAGGCCCACGTGCAACTGCTGAGCGCCGCAGCGAAACCAGCAGCCGCCGCGAGCCTGAAGACGGAGCGGCTTCTCGATCTCTTCGAGGCCGAGAACGAAGCCGTAGAACTCGCGAGCGGCAATCTCGCAGCCTTGGGGAGCGGCAACCTGGACGTGGTCGATCGCCGTGATTTCTGGCTTCATGAACTGTAGGGTTCGCCCGATAGGAGCGAATCGTCACTCCGATCTTAGCGCCTGCACGGGATCGATCGAGGCCGCGCGGCGGGCCGGTACGAAGCCGGCCAGGAGGGCGCAGGCGCCGAGCACCAGGACAGCGGCGCCCAAAATCACCGGATCATGGCTCTTGACGCCATAAAGCTGGCTCGAGAGCAACCGGCCTCCGGCGAGAGCCGCGGGAATGCCAACCCCGAGACCGAAGGCGAGCTGCAGGAAAGCCCCGCGCAGCACGAGTCCGAGCACGTTGCCGCGATTCGCCCCGAGCGCCATGCGGATGCCGACCTCGCCGGTTCGTTGAGCCACGGAATAGGCCGTCACGCCGCAGAGCCCGACGCACGCGAGGATCAGCGCGAGCAGCCCGAAAAGTTCCGTGAGACGCGTGATGAGCGTGTCCTGGTTGAAGTTCAGACTGAGCTGCTCGGCGAAGCTTTGCATGTTCAGCACCGTCAGATTCGGATCGATATCGGCGAGCGTGTGTCGCACCGCAGACTCGAGATTGTCGGGCTTGCCGGCGCCCCCCGGAATCACCACAATGTGCTGCTTGCCGAGGTCCGAACGCTCACGGGGCAGAAGGTCCGGCTGGGCGCTCAACCACTGTTGAAGGTCGACCGTGACTTCGGCTTGAATGCTCGCCGGCTTGGCGCCGGGTTTCAAGCGCCCGATGGTGTAAAGCCAGTGATCCTCGGGATGATGGAGGATCGAACCCGCGCAAGTCAGCGCCGGCTCGGTCGCAAGCGGCAGCCAGAAATCAGGGGGATTGGCGCGTACCTGGTCGCCGAAGAATCCGGATGGAGCGATGCCCGCAACTGTGTAGGGCACCATGTTGATAGTGAACGTGGCGCCGACCACCGAAGGATCGCCGCCGTAATGCTGCTGCCAGGCGCGGTAGCTCATGACGGCCACGGGCGCCGCGCCGGGCCGATCGTCGTCCGGGGTGATCACTCGTCCCGCGAAGGCTCCAAGCCCGAAGGTCGAGAAATAGTTGCCCGAAACGAACTCACCGACGTAGGGCTCAGCCGTGTCGGCGCCGCTGCTCCGCACGCTCAGGTCAGTGGTGGCAGCCTGGAAACCGGCGAGCTGACTGAATTCCGGCGTGTAATCGCGCAATTGCAGATAGAGCGGGTAGGAATAAAGGCTCCAGTCCTCCTGAAATCCGCCGTTCACGCAGCAAGTGTAATTGTCACCAAGTCGATAGAGTTCACTGGGATTTGCCACGGGCAGGCTTTTGACCATCACGGCGTCCACCAGCGTGAAGATGGCCGTGTTGGCGCCGATGCCGAGCGCCAGCGTGATCACGCACACGATCGCGAATCCGGGCGACTGGCGAAGACGGCGAGCGGCGTAACGAAGGTCCTGGAGAACTGTAGTCATTGATTTCTCCCCGCCTGAAGTGGCGAGTGGCCTGTGACTAGAGGCCCCGCGTCACTTCGGTTCTTATCCATTAGTCCCAGCCAACCGCTCTATTCCATCCGCAGCGCTCGCATGGGATCGACGCTCGCTGCCCTCCGCGCCGGCACGTAACCCGCCAGCAGCGCGCAGGCTGCCAAAATCAAAACGGATCCGGACAAAATCAGCGGATCATAGCTCTTCACGGCATATAGCTGGGAAGCGAGCAACCGCCCGCCGACGAGGGCTACCGGAATACCCAACACAAGGCCCAGGCCGAGTTGCAGGAGCGCTCCGCGCAATATGAGGGCGAGCACATTGCGGCGATTCGCGCCCACCGCCATGCGAATGCCGATCTCGCTCGTGCGGCGCGCGACCGAGTAGGCCGTTACACCGTAGAGCCCCACGCAGGCAAGAACGAGGGCGAGCAGGCCCAAAAGCTCTGTGAGCCTCGCGATCAAGCGGTCCTGATTGAAATTGCGCGCCAGTTGCTCGTTCAGGCTGACGACCTCGAGGACGTTCAAGTTGAGATCGATATCGGCCAGAGTACGACGCACGGTCGCTTCCAGATTCTGCGGCTTGCCGGCCACTCGCAACTCGATGTCGCCGATATAGTGCGAGCCCATCATAAAGCCCAGTTTCGGATCCTTCGCCATCTGCAGGAAGGGCAGGAAGAAGGTTGGATACGCGGGGTCGCGCGCGTCCTGATACTTCGCGTCTTCAGTAACGCCGACGATCTCAAAATCTCCGGCGTTGCGGACATCCCCGAAACCGAAGTGTTTGCCCATGGGATCTTCTTTCGGAAAGAACTTGCGGACGAAAGCCTCGTTCACCACCGCGACCTGCTGCGACGTGGGCGTATCCTCCTCCCCGATAGGGCGGCCGCGCACGAGCGGTGTGCCGATGGTTTCGAAATAGTGCGGTCCCACGCGGTCAAATGAAGCCCCGATTTGCTCATCGGGCGGGTGCCCCTCAATGTGAATGCTGAAGCTCCAGTTCTCGCCGCGCATCGGGCTGTAGATGGAATAGCTGGCGCTGGTCACACCGGGGATTTGCTGAAGCCGCTGTTCGATTCGCTGGTAGAGGCCGTACAGCTTTTCTGGCTTGTACGTGTTCAGGTCGGCGTTCAACCGGACGATCACCCGACCCTCGGGTTCGAAGCCGAATTTTTGATTTTCGAGGTTGCGCAGGGACTCAGTAAGCAGTCCGGCCCCGATCAGCAGGACCGCCGAGAGGGCCACCTGCAGTACCGCCAGCGACCGCCGCGCCAGAGATCCACGATCCCGGGTGGACCGTCCCGCGCCGCGCAGGGCTTCAATGGGATCGGAATGAGAAGTGATCCAGGCGGGAGCGACTCCAAACACAATACCGGTGACCAGGGAGACCAGGAACGCAAAGCCGAGGACCGCGAGCGACGGCGTGGCGCTAATCGGGACAAAATGAGAGCCACGGAAAGCCAGCAGCAGAATGGATCGCGTGCCCGCGAACGCTACGGCGAGACCTGCGAGGCCGCCGAGGACGGCGAGCAGGACGCTCTCCGTGATGATCTGGCGGACAAGCCGGCGCCGGGGGGCGCCTAGAGCCACGCGGATCGCAGTCTCGGACCGCGTAGCGGCGCCGCGCGCGAGAAGCAGGTTGGCGATGTTGGCGCAGGCGATGAGCAGGACGAGGCCGGAGATGGTCATCAGGAGGCGTAAGCCCGCGCCGGTATCCTGCTGCAGGTTCTGAATGCCGCCTCCTGCGGGGGCTACCACGATGTGCTGCTTGTTGAGCCGCGAGCGATCACGCGCCGTAAGGTCGGGCTGGTTGGTTAGCCATTGCTGGAGCTGAACCGTGGCTTTGGATTGGACGCTTTCCGGCCGTACGCCCGGTTTCAGCCGCCCGACGATATACAACCAGTGCATGCCCGGATTGTTCAGGATGGCATTCTGTCCGTCGTGCGCGACCTCGGTCGAGACCGGCATCCAGAAATCGGGAGGATCGGGGCGCAACTGGTCGCCAAAGAATCCCGGCGGCGCGATCCCGGCAATCGTGTAGGGAACCTGATCGATGTTGAAGGTCGCGCCGATAACCGAGGGATCGAGACCGAAGTGTTGCTGCCACGTACGGTAGCTCATCACCGCCACGGGAGCGGCCCCGGCCTTGTCGTCTTCCGGCGTAATCACTCTGCCCGCAAAGGCGCCGAGACCAAAGGTTGAAAAGTAGTTGCCGGTAACAAACTCGCCGATGAAGGGCTCAGCAGGACCGGATGCACCGCTGCGGCGAACGTTCAGGTTCCCCACGCCACCTTGGAAGGCCGCCATCTGGCTGAATTCAGGTTCATGGTCGCGGAACTGCTGGTAAAGCGGATAGGAGAAGATCGCCCAATCATTCTGGAATCCGCCGATCACGCAGCAATTCTCGCTGTTGCCGAGTCGGTAGAGTTCCTCTGGGTGCGCCACGGGCAGCGACTTCAGCATCACGGCGTCCACCAGCGTGAAGATGGCCGTGTTGGCGCCGATGCCGAGCGCCAGGGTGATCACGCACACGGTCGTGAATCCGGGCGACTGGCGCAAGCGGCGGAATCCGTAACGAACGTCCTGCAATAGGCTGATCACCGATCGTCCCCTTTCGATGGACCGCTTATTGGCCGCGCCCGCGGGCTGGTCTAACGCGCACGGACATGGACCAGCGTAAACTCAGATCCGCCATCGTGAGGCCCGACCGCCACGATATGCTGATCGCGAGCGTCGCCGGCCTTCAACTCCACCAGGTGCTCGCCGAACTCGTCGGGACTACAAGCCTCGGGATTTTCGAGCGCGTGCCTGCTAAGCCGGACCGAGACCCGGGTGTCCGTGCCCCCGCCGCACTCGATCACCGTGCCATATGACTTGAGCTGGTCCCTGTAGTACTCCAGCACCTTCTCCGGCGGGTCGTTCGACAGATACTTGCCGGCCATCAACTCGCCAACCGAGACGTTTTCCAGGCTGACTGTCCTCAGCTCCTTGTCGCCTTCCCGGAGTTCCGGCTTCGGCGTCGCTCCAGGGTACAGAGAGAGCCCGACATCCACTGTTGAGGCGTGGTGCTGCGGGGCCTCGACAGACGCCGCCATCACCGCACTCACTATCGATAGCACCATCGTCATCGCAAACACAGAAAGCGCTCGCATCATAGAAACAGTCCTCCTTACATAGGGCCCGCGCAAGAAGTCCATTATTCCATCCTTAGCGCTTGCATGGAATCCACGGAAGCCGCGTGACGCGCCGGCAGATATGCAGCGAGCGCGCCCGTTAGCGCCACCAGCAACCCCGCCAGGGCGAATACGGCCGGGTTCGTGGGCGATGCTCCATACAGCATGGTGGCGAGCAGCCGGCCGCTCGCGATGGAGCCCGCCAGACCGAAGGCGAGTCCGATGGCGACAAGGAGCAGCGCCTGTCTCAGGACCATGGAGAGCACCAGCGACCGGCTGGCGCCGAGCGCCACCCGGACGCCGATCTCGCGCGTACGGCGCGTCACCGAGTAGGTCATCACGCCGTAGAGGCCGACCATCGTCAGCTGGGCGAGGCGCGGGATGCTGTGTCCGCCGAGCGGCAGCACCACGCGCAGAGCGAATTCGGCGAGCACGGTGCCCGCACCGCCGCCGAGCAGCGCCAGCAGCAGACTCTCGGTGAGCAACTGCCGGATCACCCGGCCGCGGCTCGCGCCGATGGCCGCGCGAATGGCCATTTCATGCTCGCGATTCGCCGTGCGGGCGAGCAGCAGATTCGCGATATTGGCGCAGGCAATCAACAGCACCAGGCCCACGGCGCCGAGCAGGATCAATAGCGGCTCGCGGGAATCGCCAACCAAGGTCTCAAGCGCCGGCCGTATGGACGCCTGGCGGGTGTTCGCATCGTCGTTGGGGTACTGTTTGGCGAGGCTTTCGGCGATCACGTTGAGATCGGCGCGCGCCTGCTGAAGGGTTACGCCGGGCTTCAGGCGGCCGAGAGCCGTCAACAGATGGGCGCCACGCTCTTCGGTGATGGGCTCGTCGCCTGCCGGCGCTTCGCGATCGGTGGCGATGGTAGTCCAGAGCTGGATTTCCGGCTCGTTCGCGGGAAATGCGAAGCCCGCCGGCGCCACGCCGACCACAGTGTACAGCTTGCGATCCAGTGTGATCGTGCGCCCGACGATGCTGCGGTCGCCGCCGAATTGATGTTCCCAAAACGTGTGGCTCAGGACCGCCACGTGCGTGCCGGCGCTCTCTTCGGACTGCAAAAAGCCGCGGCCGAGTTCAGGCCGGATGCCGAGCGCCGGGAACAGGTCCCAAGTCGCCATCTCGCCGTCCAACTTCGTGGGCTCGCCCGCGCCGGTCAGGATCACGTTCGTGTCGCGAAAGGTGATCAGGTGCTCGAAAACGCGGTTCTGGGCACGGAAGTCGAAGAAGTCCGGGTAGGACAGGTGACTCGGGACCGGCGCGGTGCGCGTGTTCATCGATTGTACGGTCATCAAGCGATCGGGCTCGGCGTAAGGCAAGGGCTTCAGCAGGACCGTGTTGACCACGCTGAAAACACCCGTGTTGGCTCCGATGCCGAGCGCCAGCGTGAGCACCGCCGCCAGCGCAAACCCAGGCGCATTCCATAACTGGCGGAAGGCGTAGCGAACATCGTGAAGCAGGACGGACATCGGATTTGCCCTCCCGGGAGGATTTTTGTCGTCGATTGCCGACCGGCCTAGGCAGACGAGAATCGGCAAGGAGCAATAAGCACCCCCGATTCCATTCTGAAGTACTGATTCAAAACAGTTTAGAGGGAGAGCGAGAAACTACGGTTGTCCGGATTCGGACGGCGTGTTTCGGCGTGGAACAGGCGCGCGCGTCTAAGGGAATGTCGGTGCAGGGTCAAAAAGAATGAGGCATTAGCGAGTGCGCACGGGATCGGAAGGCTCTAGCGGCAAATTCAGCACTGCCCTAACCTGTTCCACTTGGAAACATCTCCAACGCATCCAGATATTTGAAGGCCAGCCTTGCTCAGATTGGCGAGCTGGTCTTCGGCTTCCTGGCATTCAAGGGACAAATCGGCCTTTTGGCGGCGCTTGTGCTGTTCCGTCATCGGGTGAAATCCTACGCAATGAGGCCGCAGATTCAGACAAAATGTTGCGCGACCCAAGCCCTGAGCGGTTCATAGGACCAAGGGCACATTGACGGGCAGGGCCGTTCTGGCGTATCGTGTGCGGCTCGAAGCATATCAAGCCCGTTCGTCGAACGGGCAAAGCGGGTCGTCGGTACGTGCTCTGGAAACAAAACCGTTGTGTCGATGACGGGAGAAGGTACGATGTCCAATTGCAAATTCCGGCTCATATGAACGCCCTCGACTTGGTTCGACTTCCGGAGCTTATGAAACGCGGCCAGGGCCGGCCCGGGATCACCATTGCGTTGATCGACGGTCCGGTTGCTCGCGATCTCCCCGAACTCGCGGCCGCGAATATCCGGGAAATCCCTGGAAAGCTCAAAGGGACGTGCTCGCGCGCCGACACCATCGCCTGCACGCACGGCACCTTTGTGGCGGGCATGCTTGCGGCCCGCAGAGGCTCCGCCGCACCGGCAATCTGTCCGGGGTGCACGCTCTTGGTTCGTCCGATCTTCGCCGAGACTGCCAACGGGAATCGGGAGATGCCCAGTGCCACGCCCGGGGAACTGGCGGAAGCCATCGTCGATAGCGTCAGTGCGGGTGCGAAAGTGATCAACCTGAGCGCGGCCCTGGTTCAGCCATCGATTCAGGGCGAAAGCGACCTGCAGCAGGCGCTCGATTACGCCGCCCAACGCGGCTCGATCGTGGTGGCGGCGGCCGGCAATCAGGGAAGTGTGGGGAGCTCGGTCATTACGCGCCATTCCTGGGTGATTCCGGTGGCGGCTTGCGATCTTCAGGGGCGGCCGCTCGGTGAGTCGAACCTCGGAAGCTCGATCGGCAGGCGCGGGCTCATGGCACCGGGCGAGGACGTCACCAGCCTCGGCTCCGATGGCAAGGCCAGGAGTTTCGGCGGCACCAGCGCGGCGGCGCCGTTTGTCACGGGCGCCATTGCCCTGCTCTGGTCCGAATTTCCCGCGAGCCCGGCCAGTAGTTTGAAGCTGGCTGTAACGCAAGCGGGAAGATTGCCACGAAGTACAGTGGTGCCGCCGCTGCTGGACGCCTGGGCGGCGTACCAGTCGATGGCCCGCGCCGCGAAATCGATGTGCGCGTGAAGTAAGGATACGGGATGAAACGGAAGGACGCAGCAACGAAGCCGGAGGAGGGAGCGACGCGCGACCCTCGTCGCGTCCGACTGCCGGGCTTTCTCATCGAGGATGAGATCGGCCTGGGCGACGCCATCAAGCGCGCCACCTACGCCATGGGAATCAAGCCATGCGGCGGATGCGAGCGGAGGGCGGCCGCAATGAATCGCTGGATGCATTTCTCACGATAGACCTCACAAGGGAGGATCCGATGGACCCGTCACAGACAACAATCGAAAGGCAGGAGGAAACCCCGATCGCGGTGGCAAGCGCCCCGGCTTCCCGGGAAGCTGAGATCGTTCCGTCGCACTCGTGTCCAACGTGCGGCGGCGGGCAAGCCGCAAAGGCAAATGGCGGCAGCCCATCCTACATCTACGCCATCGGCCGGATCGAGCCGCGCTTTCCCAGGATCTCGGTTGAGAAGGAATTCGCGCAAGCCGTGGGACGCGACAAGACCGAAGGATTCACGGACCGCAAGACGCTTCAGTCCGTGCTCTCCAAGCCTGAGAATCGCTATCTCGCCCGCCAACTGTGCTGGGTGATGACCATCGAGGGCCTCGAGACCTACATCCTCGTGCCGCGCGATCCCGCGGACTTGAGCCTGCTGATCGACGCGTTGCGCCCTACACCGCAGCCCTGGGATCTCGACTGCGTGATCGGGATGCGCGGTCCCAACGCGCCGCCCGAGATGTGCAACGGGCCGATGGTCCCGATTGTGATCTTCGATCAGGTCTATTCCTTCGACCGCGATGCGCTGATCAAATCGATTCCGCGGCCCGAAAAAACTGCGGCGAAGGAGTTCGGTCCTGCAGCCGAGGAGCTGTTCGACCGCATCATGCAGATGACGGATAATGCCGGCGCCACCGACGATAATCGGGCGTTGAATTACCTCGCCGTCCGCTATCCGCGCGTCTACGAGGCGGCGGCCGAAGCGTTCGGACGCAACGAGTCGCTGACGGCGGTGAGCGTGCGTCCGTCAGCGCTGAGCGGCACGCGGAAAGTGGTGGACGTGATTTTTGCCCACACGAACCGGACCACCGACGTGGTGAACAAGCAGTTGGTGAGGGTGGATGTGACCGATGAATTTCCATTCCTGGTCAGCAAGCTGTCGCCGTATTACGACCGGTAGATTTGAACTCCTGACCGGAGGCGCCGGGCGCAAGAGCGGCGGGCGAATCGGGATTCCCAGGTGCTTCGGCAGCGCGCTTTCTGGCCTGAAGGCGAGAATGAGATGAATGCGCCCGCCGACGGTCCGTCGAGGCCAGGGGAGATGCCAAAACGTGATCCGGATGAAACCAAGGAGGTGTGAGATGAACTCAATCAGAGTGCCGGGCTTTACAGCACAGAAATCACTGGCGGTTGAGAGGGACCGTGACTTCACGGCTACCCGTCGGCATTCGCCGGGTGTCTTTGCAAACAACCTGAATGGGTCGGGACTGGTCCAGCCCGCCGATGAAAACGAGCCTGGAGGACCCGGCAACGTGCCCTCCGGTTACGGGCGGGACTGCCAGCTTGTTCCTGTCACGGTCTGTGACGGCAGCCACTGCTGGACCGAGTACCAGTGGGCTTGCACATACTATCCACTCCCGCGATCCGCGGCGGCGGCGTGGTGATGTCGAACGGAATTCAAATGCAAAAAGGAGGTTGGGAATCGAACATGAATATGCCCGGGTTTACGGCAGAAGTTGCGCTTGCCTCGAATCGCCGGTATAGCCGGATCGCCGGCTCATCCAGCACGCAACGAGCGGCGGCAGGCAGGGTTCACCCCGCCCTGATCAACAACGGCGGCGGCAGCAGCGGATCCAGTTGGGCGTGCGCCGATGACGGAACGTGCTACTGTCTCGGGGGAGACCTCTCGGATGACTGTTGGGTTTTGTCGCAGTACTGCATCGATACATTTGAATGCAGCCAGTACCCCCCTTATAAATGCACGTGCCATTGGTACCAGGCGACTCAGCCTACGTTTCCCAGATTTCCCGGTCCCATATTTCCGCGGCCCATTCCCGTCGGAGAGCTTCGGGGTTGGATGCGCTAGCGATCGATGCTCATGAAGGTGGCTGATGTGAGCTTGCCTGGATTTACGGCGGAAGCTTTGCCAATCACGAGAGCTGCCAAACGGAGGAGAAACAGATGAGACTTCCAGGATTCACGGCTGCTACATCTCTTGACGCGGGCCGTTTGTCGTGGCAAGGCGAGGACCGTTACCCGCCGGGCGAGGGCAAGGTGACTCCCCAGCTTCAATGCTGGGGGTGGGAATGGGGCTTTGCCTGCTGCACCGCCGGATTCCATCACTATTGCCTGCGCTGCGACTTGTTTGATTGCTCCATCACGGAGTACCCGTCCGGTGCGGAATTCAGATGAGGAGAAACGAAATGCGCATGCCAGGTTTCACCGCAGCGTCGTCGATTCGATCGTCCGCCGTGCGCCTCTCGGGGTTTATGGCTTTTTGCTCGGACCTATGTGTCAGGGCGGCGTCCGGCTGCTCGAGCGGTTGTGGCGACGACCCCCGACGGACCGGAGGAGGTGCCTGCTCGATCTGAACGATTTCGGCCAGAGGAGTCACGGATCGGCTGTTCGAATGTTACCGATCTGGTGGCCTTGCTCGAGGCGGAGGAGAAGGCGACAGAAAGAGCGGCGTAAAACATGAAGAACCACATGGGCGCGGGATTGGCTATTGGCATCGCTGTGGGGGCTGGACTCGGAGTGGCGTTACATAACATTTCTGTCGGAGTCAGCATCGGAGTCGGCATCGGAGTAGCCTTCGGCACAATCTTCCGCTCAGTCAAACGGAATCAAAATTCAAAGTAGCCCACTCCTGATTTAGCCCATTACCCAACGCCTTTTAGCGGATCTTGCCTCGCGCCGCCACCCTCCATGACCCCGCCGCCTCGCCGCTGCGGTGCAGGAAGACTTCGTCGTGCATGTTCACGCAGGTACAAACGTGGTTCGGGATCACGGTCAGCACCTCGCCCACGCGAAACCGGTGCGCGGAACCCGTGATATCGAGGTATCCATGCTCCTCATTCAGCTTGATGAGCTTCGCGTCCGGCGCCTCGACCACGTGGCCGTAGCCGGACTTGGGCCCGGCGCCGAGCAAATCTGACGAAAAGGTCTTTGACCCCGAGTCGATAATGGCGCGACCCGGCACGGCGGTCGAGACCACGGTGGTCAGCACGCGAGCCGCGCAATCCTCCAGCCCGCAGACGCCTTGATAATAGGTGTTGAGGTCGTTGTACACGTACGTGCCCGGACGGATTTCGGTGATCCCGGGAATGGCCCCCGAAAGCGGCGCCGAAGGCGTAGATCCGCCCGAGACAATATCGACCTCCACGCGGGCCCCGGCGAAGGCGCTACGCGCGCGCGCCACACGGTTCGCCACCCGCTCCGCCTCGGCGCGGCGCTCATCCTCCCCGCCCGAGATGCTCCCGAAATAAGTCATCAGGCCGCGAAACCGCAGTCCCGGCAGCCGCTCGAGAGCGTGCGCCAACTCCACGCAGGCCGGGCCCGGCTCGAGGCCGCACCTGCCGAGGCCGGCGTCGAACTCCACCAACACGCCGATCGAAGCGTTCTGCGCCGCCATCGCGCGCGAGAGTTCGTGGGCCGTAGCTTCGTTGTCGAGCGAGAGCAGCATGCGGCGCCCGAGCGCGAGCGCCGCCAGTCGACGCAGGTTCCCGGCGCCCCAAACCGGATAGGCCAACAGCAAGTCGTCAAAGCCCGCCGCCGCCATGACCTCGGCTTCCCCCACCTTGGCGACCGTCAATCCTGCGGCTCCACGCTCCATCTGCATGCGCGCGGCTTCCGGCGTCTTGTGGGTCTTGATGTGAGGCCGCAAGCCGAGCCCCTGCTCGCGGCAGCGACTGGCCATGCGATCGAGGTTGCGCTCGACGATGTCGAGGTCGACCGTCAACGCCGGGGTTGCGAGTTCACGGATGCTCACCTGAAGATCTCCTCCTGCGCGCCGGCCCGAACCACCGGCCGTCCCTCATTCTTACACCGTTTTGCGGCCGCGGTTGCCACGATTCTGTGGCGGAGAGAATTCACCACGGAGGACACCGAGAACACGGAGAAAAAACTCTGTGAGCCTCTGTAGCCTCCGTGGCGAAAGGTTTTGTCTTTGGTTGCGAGCCGGCGGCCGCACTTTCCCACAGGTGAACACATTGAAAGCATTCAGCCAAATAAACTTTCTCACTAGTCGCTCCCGTACCCACGGTCCCGCGCACTTGGCGGAGGATTTGGCTCGATGACACAACCACTCAATCGCGCGATGATTCAAGAACTCAGTCCCGGTTCAGAATCACACCAAACCCGCGCGCTCCGAGGCGCAGTAAACGGGCTTGAAATCTGCGCTGCGACGGTGATCGCTCCACACCACCTGCGAAAAGCCAAAAAAAAAGAATCTAAAAATTTTGCAAAACGAAGCCACTAAGCCTAATGGAATCAATAAATCGGCCTGAAAAACAGGTCAAAACGAAGCCAAACGAAGCCAGAAAAGCCAAATCGCGGATCGGCCTAAATCCTTTTGAATCAGTAAATCCGTCTTGGCAGTGGCTTCGTTTAAGCAATTCGAAGCCAGACTCGTGCTGCAAGGCCGACCCGCGATAATCCCCGAAGAATTCCCGAGGACGATGGCTTCCGGTGGTCTCGGTTACGCGGAAGATCAAACGGGGCAGGCGCGATCGGCCGGAGCTGAGCCACCAGAAAATCTGAATCCAATTATTTTTTCTGCCGCCGCAACTATTCTCCCGGTGTCGGGTTTATCAGCGCGTGGGGGCATTGTTCCTGATTTGCCCTGTATGCGCAGGCGCCCGGCGGCGTCACCCCATCAAGGATCGAGTGGATGACGGGTCTCAGTTCCAATTCATCGAATCGTAATCAGAAAGCAGCGCCGCAGCCGGCGGCAACAGTCTCGTCCCGGCCGCTCGACGCGGACCGGCAAGCGCAGCACCTCTTGAATCGCATCACCTTTGGACCGCGTCCCGGCGATCTCGAACGCGTTCGCGCCATGGGAGTGCAGGCCTTCCTCAAGGAGCAGCTTCACGCCGAGCGCCTGGATGACTCGGCCTCGGAAGCCCGTCTGAAAATTCTTCCGACGCTCTCCATGTCCACCGGCGAGTTGATCGAGAAGTATCCGCAGCCGAAGCCGGGCGCAGCGGATCCCACGCCCGTGGTCAGGCAAGCGCCTGATTCCATGAAGGCCGACGGCGCGGAGCCGATGTCGTCCGCATCCATGGCACAAACAGGGGCACAGACAGGGGCACAGACAGGGGCACAGACAGGGAACGAGCCGCGCGAGATTCTGCTCGAGCTCGGCCGCGAGCAATTGCTGCGCGCCGTCTACAGCCGCCGCCAGCTTGATGAAGTGATGGTCCAGTTCTGGATGAATCACTTCAACGTCTTCGCGGCCAAGGGCCAGGACAAGTGGATGCTCACTTCTTTCGAGCGCGACACCATCCGCCCGCATGCGCTCGGCAAGTTTGAGGATTTGTTGGTGGCGACGGCAAAGAGCCCGGCCATGCTCTTTTATCTCGACAATTGGCTGAGCGCGGCGCCGGACTCTCAGGCGTACATGGCCCGTCGCTTTGCCTTCGGCGGACCCTTTCGGCGGTTCGGGCCGGAAATGCCTGCCAATTCCGGAATCGCCGGAAACGCACAAGCTCAGAAGCGCGGCCTCAATGAGAACTACGGCCGCGAGCTGATGGAGCTGCACACGCTGGGCGTAGACGGCGGCTATACGCAGCAAGACGTGATTGAGGTGGCGCGTTGCCTGACCGGTTGGACCATCCAGCGCCCCCGGTACGAGTCCGAGTTCTTCTTCAATCCGCGCCTCCACGATGAGGGCTCGAAAACGGTGCTCGGTCATCGCATTGCGGCCGGAGGCGGCATGGACGATGGCCTTCAGGTGCTGCACATTCTGGCCACGCACCCCTCCACGGCCCGCTTCGTCTCGCTCAAGCTTTGCCGCCGGTTTGTGGCGGACGAGCCGCCGGCCGGACTGGTGGACAGGGCCAGCCGGCAATTCATGCAAACGCACGGTGACTTGCGCGCGGTGCTCGAGACCATCGTGAATTCGCCGGAGTTCTATTCGGAGGAAGCCTATCGGGCCAAGGTGAAGTCGCCGTTCGAAATGGTGGCGAGCACGCTGCGTGCCCTGGACGCCGAGACTGATGCCGGGCCTGTATTGCTGGCGCTGATGGGACGCATGGGCGAGCCCATGTTCCTTTATCAATCGCCGGCGGGATTCCCGGACCGGACCAGTACCTGGATCGGCTCCAGCACGCTGCTGGCGCGGCTGAACTTCGCTTCGCTGGTGGCGTCAAACCGCATCCCGGGAACCCAGATCAAGCTCGGGCCTGCGTCATCGGGCGCCGACGGTCAGAGCGCCGGTCCCGGCGGGGGCCAGAGCGCGCCGGCGTCTCCGGGCGATTTCGTGGACGAATTGAATGCGCGGCTCACGGGCGGCACGCTGACCGCGCGCAGCCGGAACGTCATTTTGAAGAGTCTTCAGAGCGATGCGGAGAACGCGCCGGGACAGGCGCCGGAATCGCGGGGCCCGTATGACGAGCTCGCCACCGCGGCTGCGCTGGTCATCGGCTCGCCGGAGTTCCAATGGCGCTGAAGAAGACTCACCACAATCTCGCTGCTCCCGGTTCCCGGTGAGGTCCGTGGTGAATTCGCCCCGCGCGGGGCAAGAGTTATGGCGATCACGCGACGCTACTTCTTGAAGTCGGGAGGCTTGAGCCTGTTTGGTGCGAGCCTCGTGCCCTCGTTCCTCCGGCGCACCGCCTACGCGCTCGACCAGCCGCGCGCGAGCGCGCGAAAGAAGATCCTGGTGGCCGTCTTCCAGCGCGGCGCCGCCGACGGGCTCAACATCGTAGTGCCGTTCGGGGACAAGTCTTACTCCTCCCTTCGGCCGAGCATCGCGATTCCGGAGCCGGGCTCGCGCGCCGCAAGCGCCCAGGGGGCGATCGATCTCGACGGATTCTTCGGCCTCCACCCGAGCCTCGGCGCGCTCAAGCCGCTCTATGACGCGCGCCAGCTCGCCATCGTTCACGCCGCGGGGTCGCCGGACAGTACACGGTCGCACTTCGACGCCCAGGACTATATGGAAACGGCCACGCCCGGCCGAAACGCCACACCGGACGGCTGGCTCAATCGCTACCTCGAAGGTGCGCCCGAGGCCGAGACCACCCCTTTCCGCGCCGTGGCCTTTGCCGCGAGAATGCCGAGGACGCTGGTCGGCGCGGCGCCGGCCCTGGTGCTCGATGACGTGAAGGGCTTCCGTCTTCGGGCGGCGGGAGGCGGCAGCCCATCGGTTTTGCGCGACGGGTTCGAGGCCCTGTACGCCTCGGCTTCCGACCCTTTGCTCGACCGCACCGCGCAGGAGATGTTCGAAGCCGCCGCCACGCTCGAGCAGGTCGGCGCGAAAGACTATCAGCCCGCCGGCGGCGTCGAGTACCCAAAGGGTCCGCTCGGCAAGAGCCTGCGCCAGGTGGCGCAGTTGATCAAGTCAGACGTGGGTCTGGAAGTGGCCTTCGCGGAGGCCGGCGGTTGGGATCATCACGTGAACGAGGGCGGCGTGCAGGGGCAACTCGCCAACAATCTGAAGCAATTTGGCGACGCCCTGGCTGCCTTTCACCAGGACCTTGGCGAACGCATGTCCGACGTGGTGTTGCTGACCATGACCGAGTTCGGCCGCACGGCGCACGAAAACGGCAACCGCGGCACCGATCATGGGCACGCCAGCGCCATGTTCGTGCTGGGCGGACCCGTCAAGGGCGGAAAAGTGTACGGGCAATGGCCCGGGCTCGCTCCCGGCCAGCTTTACGAGGGTCGCGACCTCGCGCTCACCACGGACTTTCGCGATGTGTTCGCGGAGGTGGCGGTGCGGCACCTCGGCGCCGCGGGGTCGGGCGCAATTTTCCCGGGTTTCAGCGTATCGCCGTCGCGCTTCCGGGGTTTTCTTGGCTGAGACGCGTTTGAGGGCTTTGATGCACGGGTTTGAGCAAGGCAGGATCCGAAACGCCACGAACGGCCGGCGAATCGGGCGATCGGGCTGGGACCGGCTAAGACCCGTGGGAGCCGGTCCCGGCTCCGTGGTTGACAATTCAAGCTTCGGGTAGAGGATCACCCGACGAAAGAGCCGGCGCCGGCTTCTTCCCCCCCTTCGAAGCCGTCGCCGGCCTAATCGTTTACGGCACAGTTTAGTGATGATCCAGTGATGGCCTAGCTTTGTAGGCTATCAGCTGCGTTTCCCGCCACGCCTTCACCGCTCGAAACCGCCAGACCCACCGGGCCTTCGACTCCGATCAGGGGTTCTGCTAGACTGGGGGCTGTTCGGGGAGCTTGACGTGATTGCGTTTGGGCGGCATTCCTGGCGGCATTTGGGACTGGTGCTGCTGTGCGCGGGCACGCTCGCGGCGCAAAGCCAGCCCGCGCAGCAGGACCCGTCGCAGCAAGACCAGTCGCAGCAGCCGGGTCAGCCCCCGCCGGCCGACCAGCCATCGCCGCAGCGGCCGACCCTCGGTCCGCCGCCCGACCAGCCGAGTCAACCGAACCGGCCCACGCTGCGCGAGGGAGGTCCGTCGCCGGCGGGTCCGCATGCGCCCAACACCAATGATCCGCAGCGCCTGCTCCATGTCCACAGCATCTTTATCGAAGAGATGGACAACGGCCTGTCGGAGAAGCTGATGGAGCAGATCGGCGTCAAGGGTGTATTTCGCATCGTCGCCAACCGCAAGGACGCCGACGCGGTGTTGCACGGGACGTGTTTTGATTCCACGCACCTCAGGACCGTGCACTCCGAGGTTTTCCTCCAGGGTCGCAACGGCGATGCCATCTGGCAGGATGTGGTTCGCCAGCCCTACAAGCCGCCGCCACTGACCGAAGCCGTGGCGACCACCGCCCAGGCGATCGCCGACGACCTCATCGCGAGCCTCCGTGAGGCCCGGCGGAAATAAGCGCTTTCCCCGGCGCCCACGCATACCCGGGATCGGGCGCGACGCTGTCAGGAGCAGGTGAGTAGCGGCGCGTGAATCCACAGGAGTCGAGTGACTTGTTGACATTCCACAAAATCATGGAAGGGTGCGAAGCAGGGCGGGCGGACGCCTGGCAGGCGTTCGTTGCGGAATACTCCCCGGTTTTTCTGGCGATCCTGAGGGTCTATCTTCGGCCCGCCGGCGCTTCGCAAGCGCCCGAAGCGTGGCGCGCAACTCTGCGGTCGCTCGCCGCGCCCGGCTTCGAACATTTACTCTCGCTCGACCGGCAATCGGAGAAGGAATTGCTTTTGGGCCTGCGCCGGCTGGCGCTCGCGCAGGCCGCGTTACTCTGCCGCCGCGAGCCTGACGTTCCGCCTGCCGCCGCCTTTGACGGGCTTCAGACGTTGTTACGCGGAAGACCGCTTGCGCATCAGCAGATCCTTTTTCTCAAGTTCTCCGGTTATGACGACGCCACCATCGAGAAGATGCTGCGCGCCGCGCCCACGCTGCTGAAACGGGCGTACGAAGAAGGTCAGGCCGACGTCGTCCCGCCCGACGCCGGGAATTGGCTCGGGGCTCTCGAACGTGCCTGGTCGAACTCTACGCCGGATTGCGTCGAACCCCGCAAGCTCATTCGAATTCAGGAAGGCCAGGCCAACTGGTACGACCGCGAGCCGGTCGAGCGGCACGTGGCCGCCTGTCCTCATTGCCTCGAGAACTGGACGGCGCTTGCCGAAGTGCGATACTGGCGGCGCGAGGCTCGCCCGCTCGCGGGACGCGAGGCGGCGAAACTGCTGGAGGGTCTCGGACTCGCGCTCGCGCGCGCCCGCTAGGTCGTACGGCGGAAAAAACCTCGGGCGGTCTCCACCAGCACCTGCGCGCAGCGCGTCACCGAATCGAGATCCACCCATTCCACGGCCTCATGCGCGCCGGCGCCCGCCGGTCCGTAGTTCACGGTCGGAATGCCGGCCGCGGCGAAGAGCGCGGCATCCATCCAGTAGCCCACTCCGATCTCCTCCGGCGCAGATCCGGTCACGGCAGTGGCGGCCTCGCGCACCGTGATCGCGATTTCCGCCTCGCGATCGCAGGTCAGCGGGGGCCGCTCCAAAAGGCTGCGAATCTCCGCTTCCTCGCCGGCGCGTTCGATCACTTCCGCGACTTCGCGCAGCACAGCGGCGGACGTTTCGCCGGGCAGGGTGCGGCGCTCGACTTGCAGCACGCAGGTTTCGGCATAGGTGGAAAGCCCGCTGCCGCCCGAGATCCGCGCGCAATGCTGGGAGGCGGGACCGAGCATGGAATGCGTCCGGCTGCGCAGTTGCGCGCGGTCGAATTGCTCAAGGGCGCTGATGATGCGGCCCATGCGGGCGATAGCGCTCACTCCCAAATCCCAGCGGCTGCCGTGCGCGGCGCGCCCGCGCGTGGTGATCTCGACCCATACGAAGCCTTTATGCGCCAGCACCAGCCGGCCTTCGCTCGGCTCCGTCAGCACGCAGGCATCGGCGGGATGCCGGCGCACAAAGTCCTGCGCGCCCAGGCTCGCGTACTCTTCGTCGGCCACGAGCGCAGCCAGCACGCGTCCGGACGGGGCCTCGCTCGTCAAGACTGCCATGGCGGCCATGATGGCGGCGGCGCTGCCCTTCATGTCATAACTGCCCCGGCCGTAAACCCGTCTGCCTTCCAGGCGGGGTTCGAAGGGCGGAATGGCCATTCCCGCCGTGCCCACGGTGTCGAGGTGCGCGCAGAAAACGAGCGTCCGGCCATCGCCCCGGCCGGCTTCTCCCACAGCATTGGGACGTTCGGGGCCGGCGTCTTCGGTCCAGCTTCGTACGCCTCGCGCCCCGAGCCAGTCGCGGACGGCAGCGGCGATAGCAGCCTCGCTGCAGCCCTCTTCCGGTGCGAGGGCAGGATTCACCGACGGAGTGCGAATCAGGAGCTGGAGCGCATCGAGTGCGTTTGCCTGTAAGATATCTTGCTCGTGCAACGGACACCTCAGGAGTTCGCTGGAATCAGCCAAGCTCGACAAGCTCGCGATTCGGCCGGGCGCACCGCGCTTGGAAAGACAGGCACTCAATGACCAACAAGACCGGCAGCGCGGCCTTCATCGCCAACCCTGCCATCGACCCGCGCTACGTCTGCTTTGAGTTGCGCCTCGGGCGTTCGCGCATCCATCGTTGGGGCGTTTACGCGGCCGAAAAAATCCCGCGAGGCCGCAAAGTGATCGAATACACCGGCGAAAGGATCAACCGGCGCGAGGCGAAGCGCCGCGAGGACACGCACTACCTTTTCGAGGTCGACCCCTATTGGACGCTCGATGGGTCAGTCGGCGGCTCCGGCGCGGAATTGATCAACCACTCCTGCGACCCGAACCTCGAGACGCGCATCCTGAAAGGTCACGTGCTGTACTTCAGCCGGCGCCCCATCCGCAAGGGCGAGGAGATTACAGTCGACTATAACTTCGGCTGGGAGGTCGAGCATGTGAAATGCGACTGCGGCGCGAAGAATTGCCGGGGACTCATTAACGTCAAGTAAGCTCACCGAACGTCGCGCCCTTCCTCGCACTTTTCTCCCGGCTCTCCTTGCGGCTACTTCGTTGCGACCTTGATCAGCCCGATGATCACAGGCACGAGCACGATCGCCCCGATGATCACCCAAGAACCCGGGCGCCCGAAGTTGAGAGTGTAGCCGATGCCGAAGCGCTTCTCGATGAAGAGTGCGGGGTCGTCGGGATTCACGTAGAGGAATCCCGCCTTCCAGTAGCGGTCGAGGGTGCGATCCCCAACCGGACGCCGCCCTTCCTGCGCCTGCTCGGAAACAGAGGCGCGTCGCGATCCTCCCTGGCCTTCACGGACCAACGCAACGACCACGATGGCCGCAAACAGGAGCGGCAGCGCCACCATGGCGGCCATCGGAGGCGGCCCTGACCGCAGCGGCAGCAGCGAAAGGCCGGCGAACGTGATTCCCATCAGATACTCGGTTGCGATCAGCACCAGCACGACCACGCGCCGGAAGTGGCTTTCCGCCTCCCCCGGCGCTCCGCCGAAGCGGACCGGGCGCGACCAGCGCACCAGGCCGTAGGCCAGGCCGGCCATCATCAAGCACATGAGCACGCCTTCGGCCGGCAGACCGTAGACGTTCGCCGGGGTACGCGACGCCCAGCCGTCCGGCCGGCCGTCGAGAGCCCAATGGATGGGAAAGCGGGCCGGGATCTCCGCCCAGCGGCGGTTGAGATCGAGTGCAGCCCCGGCTAGCAGGAGCAGCGGGCCGGCCTCGAGCGCCCAACCTCCGGGCAACCGCGCCGATCGCGCCCGCAACGGCGCTTCACGCTCCGCCACGGGCTCCACCGCGTGCGGCATCACCCGGCGCCGGCAAGACAGGTAGGCCACGAACGAGCCGGCGTATTGAATGAGGATGGCGGCAACGAGCGTGGCCGGCCAACGCGTGCCGGCGGCCACGAGCCCGAGCGCCGCGGCCGCGCACAGCAGGATCAGAGTCCGATAGCGCCCCAGAATCGCGCGGCCTTCGCCGCTGTCGCGAAATCCTGGCGCTACGGTGACCGCGAAATAGAGATCGGGCCGCGTAAGCCGCGGCAGCCAGAAAAGCAGACCACCCACGAGCGCCACGGTCACGGCGAAGAGCAACGCCACGGTTGTGAGAGAGTTCATGGTCACCTCCCTGAGCCCGGCCGCGCCTCGGCGTCGATCCAGGCCGCGGCGTCAGCGATCACTTCCGGCGCGACGTGTCCGGGTTGATTATAGTCCGCCGGGGTACTGAGCGGCGTCGTGTCGCTGGCCGGCACGGGGATGAACAGATGGTAGAGGTTCGGATAAAGCCGGAAGCTGGCGAGCGGATCCCCGGTGAGCGCCCTCTTCCAGCCCTCGAAGTCGGCAATCCGCACCTGGCAGTCCCGCGCGCCCTGCATCACCAGAATCGGAATCTTCAAGCCGGCGGCGGTCTGCGCCGGATCGTAGCTGCGCAGGTCGAGAACGTAAGATCCGGGGATCGGAACTCCAAGCATGGTCACCGTCTGATCGGCCGTCAGGTGCGGATCGCGCATGGCTGCCTCGGTTTTCTCCGCGTCCGCGATCGCCTTTTCGCCCTCCGGTGTGGGCGGGCCCGCCAATCCCACCTGGTACTTCACCTGCTCGACAATCAGGTCCCCGAGCGGACGCGTGTTGCCGGCCATGATGATGATGCCCGCCACCTGCGGGTCTTCCCGCGCGATACGCGGTGCCAGCATGGCGCCGAGACTGTGACCGTCAACGTAGATGCGCTTGGGATCGATTTCGGGCCGGGCGGCGAGCAGTCGCACCGCCGCGCGCGCATCCTCGATGGTCTCCTGTTCCACCGTGAACTGGCCTTTGAAGCTCGCGGGATACTGAAAGGTGCGCTTGTTGTAGCGCAGCACCACGATTCCGCGGCTGGCGAGCCCCCAGGCAAGATCCTTGAAGGGCTTGTTCGGGCCCACGGCTTCATCCTGGTCCGTGGCCCCCGAGCCCTGCACCAGCACCACGGCCGCGAACGGTCCTTTACCCTTGGGCAGCGCGAGAGTGCCCGTCAGCTTCACCGGATCCTCGCCTACCGTGACTGCCTGTTCGGTGAAGGACTCCGGATGCGCGTACGCGGGCGCGGACCAGGGCGTCTTCGGCTGGGGCATTCCGAACCAGAGGCTGGCGACGGCGCCGTCGGAGTCAAAGCCCACGCTAACCGGGATGATCGCAGACTCGAATTCACAGGTCAGCCTGACGACGTGAAGACCCTGCGCTTCTGTGACCTGAGCATCCTTCACCGACTTGAAAGACCCGGCCATGCCCGTCACCTGGTCCCAGGCGGCCCCGAGTTTCTCCGCACTCAAGGCTGCCGCGATCTTCGGCGCGAGTTGGGCGCGGACTTTGTCGAACTGCTTCGCAGCCACCTCGGCGATTACCTCGCGACCCATGGCTTCGAAATCGTGCGCCGGGCGCGGAGGGCCGGCGGTTTGCGGGCCGGAGTCCGTGGCCCCCGCTTGAGCGCTCCAGGAATTCGAGGCCGGCAGGGCCACTGCCGTTGCCAGCGCCAGGATCATCATCCGTTGGTACTTCATTTCGAGCCTCCCTCGTTCAACTCGCTGCCGAGCGCCTTCATCTCGTCGGCAACAGCCCCCCTCGGCACCCCGTGCGCGATCGCCTTGGCTGCGAGATCACGCAGTCGCTGGGCGAATTCAATCCGCGCCTGGGCGCTTGGAGGGGGCTGCCGCCGGTCGATCACCGTCGCGCCGCGTCCGCGCCGCAGGTCGAGCCAGCCTTCGCGGGCCAGCAACCGGTAAGCCTCAGCCACGGTGTTGTGGTGCACGCCAAGGTCGAGCGCCAGCTCGCGCACGGTCGGCAACTGGTCCCCGGGCCGCAGCCGGCGCGCCACCAACTCGCCACGGATGCCGTTCGAAAGCTGCTCGTACACCGGTACGGGCGATTCGAGGTCAATACGTAATATGGGGCTCTCGACGCTCATTGTCCTTTGTACACGTACAATGTACAACTAGCCTTGGAGGATGTCAAGCAGAAAGGCGGGTTACTCTGCGGCAACTCTCTTTTGCCTGCCGAGGTGGGCGGAAAGCATCAGCAGGCATCCGACGAGCGACGTGGTCATCAGCGTGACCATGATGTAGGCGGACGGCAGATGGGCGAGGGCGCCTGCGACCGGCGCGCCCGTGGCGCTGCCCAGATACTGCAGGGTGTGGAAGGTACCCAGCGCCGTTCCGGTTGCGCCTTCGGGGGCCGATTGGCTCACCAGGCTCGGGAGCACGGGCTCGAGGCCCGTGAATCCGATCAGGAAGAGCATGCCGGGCAGCAGCACTGAGATCAACTTGCCCGGAGGCAGGCCCGCGGCGGAAGGCCGGAACAGGAGCAGGGCGCTCGCCAGCATGATGGCAAAGGCGACGGCCGCGAGCGGCCGGCCCCAACCCCGGTCGGCACCGCGCGAAAATCCGAACATGGTGACCCCGCTCGCGAGCACCATGGGCAGCAGCAGATGGTAATACTCGGTCATCCCCAGGTGATACCGCTCCGTGACGAGCAACGGAAAGAAGAACCAGAAGGCCGTCATGAACGTGTTCATCAGGAAGCCGCCGAGATCGATCGTCAGCACCTGGCGGAGCGCAAGCACGCGCAGAACCGGCGTGGGCCGGGTGGCTTGCGGAGGCGTTGCCGGGAGGTACCGCACCAGCAGGGCAACCGTGGCGAGGCCGAGCGCGCCCGTCAGCCAGAACAGCGATGCGGTGCCGAAGCGCCCGGCGATCAGCGGTCCGACGAGGATACCGATCACGAACGACGCCCCGATGGGAATGCCGAGCATGGCCATGGCCGTTGAGCGGCGGCCGGCGGGGACATGGTCGGCGACGGCGGCGAATGCGGTGGCCGTGATGGCGCCGATGCCCTGCACCAGGCGTCCGAAAACCAGGTCGGGCATGCGGAGGGGCGGCGGAAGCCAGGCCGGCACGGCGCAGAGAAACGATCCCAAGCTGAAAATCGTCATGCCGAGGATCAGCACGTTACGCCGCCCGATGCGGTCGGAAAGGCGCCCGAGGGGCAGTTCCGTCACGGCCATGGCCAGGCCGTACGATCCAAAAGCAAAGCCCACCAGGAAACGCGAGGTTGTGAACTGCAAGCCGTAAAGGGTAAACACCGGCAAGACGAGGAACAATCCGAGCATGCGCAGAGCCACGGCGCTCGCCAGCGCCAGAAGCAGCTTCCTCTGTGCAGGGGTGAACGCCGGGCGGGCCGGTGCGGTCGCTGTAGCCATCAGAAGGTCGACTTTTTGCCGGAACGCGGCTGACACTGGCCGTCAGGACGATGAGCTGTCACTGCCCACCGCGAGACGCACCCGATCCTAAGCCCTATTATAGGTCACGAGCGTACAGGTCACGCGCGCCAAGGCTCCACTTCCACCACCAGGCGGCTTTCGAGCACGCTCTTCGGCTCTCGTGCGAGCGTAGCGTCGGGCTTCCAGACCGCCAGGATTGCTGAGCCTTGATAAACGCGCTCGAAGCCGCCCTCCGACTGCGAGACGGTCTCGATGGGTACAACCCACCACCGCGGCTCGGGGTCGGCGGCAAGCGTGATCTTCACGCCCTGCCATTCATCCACCAACGTCAGGGTGCTGCCGGTGAGTTCGCCGCGAAACTTGAGCGGCTGAGGGCTCGAGCCTGGCGCCGAGGCCAGAAAATAGCGTCCGGGCGCGTCCGGGGCGAGCAGATTGAAGACCAGTTCCAATCCGAAGGCGAGCGTCGAGGCGGCCGAATCCGCGCCCAACTCCGATTCACGCGCAACAAGCTCAAAGCGCGACCGGCATTCGATCCGCCAAGTCTCGCCCCGGGCGCTCGTGGAAATCCACTTGGCCGCCCGGAGATTCCAAGGGGCGCCGCCAAGCCTGATTCCGGCCGCAGTGGTCAGTGCGAAACGCGCAACCCCGGACGGATCCAACTCCTCAGGCGCAGCGGTCCACGCGCCGCCCGCCACCTCGCGCCTTTCCTCGAGTCCCAGCAGGTCAAAGTCCTGCCAATCCTTCGCCGCCGGAAAAGCGTAGCTGCGAAAAACATGGCGGGCATAGCGGTCGTAGCGCAGCAGGGCGGCGAGATTCGGCTCTTTTGTGCGCACTGCGTTCGGAATCGAGTCCGGCAAAACGCCCCGCGAGACATCGGCGCCGGCCGCCTCGCGCACCTCACGGTGGTACTCCTCCGGGCGGCGCGCCAGCGAATTGATGAGCTCGATGCCGGCAGGCTTAAAGCGCAAGCTCGAGACCGTGCCACCGTCTGCGGGGCGCAGCACCATGCCATAGAGGGGATGACGGACGAGGATCTCCTCCGCGCCGTCGCAATCGAAATCGGCACGGCGCACGGACTGCGTTGCCACGCTTTCGATCCGGTCGAGAGCGCGTTCGGCCTGGATCAAATGACCGAGGACCCCGGCGCGCAGGTGCGGGGTGTAAAGGCCGCCGAAGACCCCGTGCCAATACGCGTCATTGCACTGCGAGGCCAGGATGTGAGTCTCGGCTTCAGCGAGAAGCGAGGCGTGTTCGGCGGCCGAACCGCCGGCGGTCTCGAGGCGCCGGCTCAGGTCGAGCATCAGCTTGTGGACCTGGTTCGATTCCGGATACTTCGCGAAGAAGTTCCGCCACAAGCCGCCGCGCAGAAAACGGCGAAAGCGCTCGGCGCCCGGCAAGAGATCGCTTTCGGCGAGGCACGCCCGCAGTTCGCGCGCGGCTTCGAGCGGCAGCGCCCAGATCATCATCTCTTCGTAGGAAGCCGCGGGAAGGTAAATGCGCCCGAGCGGCGGATTCGAGCTGAGAAAATCGGCCAGGGTAGTCACTTCCGCCCAATCACTCACTGCCTCGAGCGACTGAAAAAAACGCTCCAGCCAGAAATTCTGGTAGCAGTGCTCGAAGGTTTGCGGCCAGCCGCCGAACTTTTCCAAGTCATCGCCCATGGCGAAAAGCGGCCGCGCCGGCGCGGCGGAAGCGAGACCCTGCCGCAAGGTTTCGATGGTTTCCGAGGGCTCGCGAAAGGGGATGGCGTAGCGCAGCGACTTAAGGCTCGGGACGAGGCGCAAGGGAAAGCCGGCTTCCTCGGTGGCGTAGTAACCGCGCAGGCCGGCGGACTCCACCCCGGCGGCGATAAAGTGGGTGTCGTCGAGCACGATGTACTCCACCCCGGCCTCGGCGAGCGGCCGTGCCAGCGACGGTTCCCACACGCGCTCGGCCAGCCAGGCGCCGCGCGGCGTCACCCCGAAGCGGCTGTGGATGAACCGGCTCAGCTTCAGGATCTGGGCCCGCTTGTCGCGGTCGGAAATCACGGGGAGAATGGGCTCGTAGAAGCCCCCGCCGATCAACTCGACCTGCCCGCGCTCAACGAGCGAGCGCAGCGAGGCGAAGAATTCGGGATGATGGTTCTCGATCCACTCCAGCAGGAATCCACTGTAGTGCAGGCCGACGCGAATCGCGGGATGCGCCTCCAGCATGCCCAGAAACGGGCGATAGGCCTTGCTGTAGGTTTCCTCGATCACGTGATCGAAGTTGCCGACAGGCTGATGCGAGTGCATGAGAAGCGCGAGTGATATTCGGGCCACAAGTTTGCCTTGACGATGGGATGCAGTATCCGGCTTTCCTGAACGGAGCCGCGCCGCTATCCGTTCTTTTAGAATAGAATGGCAGCGCGCCCGGTGTCAGCAAAATCCGCAGGGCGGCCCGCCCCGAGGAGGCGGCAACCATGACTCAGGCGTTCGATCCCACTCCCTTGCTCGGCTGGTGCACTTCGGACCTTGACGTTCTGACCGACTGCCTGCGCCGCGCCGTGGAAATCGAATCGCCGAGCGGCAATCGGCCTGCCATCGACGCCATGGCGCAGTTCTTCGCGGCGGAAATCGAAGCGGCCGGAGGGCGCGCCCAACTGCTCGACCACGACCGGGCCGGGGCCGCCGTAGTCGGTGAATTCCCCGCCACCGCGCGCGCCCGCACCCGCGATGAGGGCAAGCCGCTGCTGCTGCTCGGGCATCATGACACCGTGTGGGAGACCGGCACTCTCGTCTCCATGCCCTTCCTGCTGCGGGCCGGACTTGCTTACGGACCGGGCATCTTCGATATGAAATCGGGAATCGTGTGCGCCTTGTGGGGACTGCGAGCGCTCGGGGCTCTCGCCGTTCCCCGGGGCCGGCCGGTGCGGATGTTTCTGAATCCGGACGAAGAAGTGGCCAGCCACGCCTTTCGCAAGCGCCTGCAGGATGAGGCCCGGCGGGCCGCCGCCGTTCTCGTGCTCGAGCCCGCGGCCGCGGGCGGCGCCCTCAAGACCGCGCGCAAAGGCGTGGGCGAATTGCGCGTCACGGTGCGCGGATGCTCGGCGCACGCCGGCATCAATCCCGCGGCGGGAGTGAATGCGATCACCGAGCTCGCGCGCGTGATTCTTCGCGTCACCGAGCTGGCCGATCCGGAACGCGGCGTCACGTTGACGCCGGGCGTGATTTCGGGTGGAACCCGCAGCAACGTGGTGCCCGAGACGGCGCAGGCCTCGATCGACGTGCGCGTCCCGAGCATGGCGGACGCCCGCCGCGTCGAAAGGCTCGTCCGCGCGATAAAGCCGGCGGATCGCCGCGCCCGGGTCGAGATCGAAGGCGGCATCAACCGCCCGCCGCTCGAACATAAGCGCGCGGCGGCCCTTTACGCCCGGGCGCGCGCTCTTGCGCTCAAGATGGGATTTGATCTCGGGGAGGCTTCGACCGGGGGCGGTTCCGACGGCAACTTTACGGCAGCGCTCGGCATTCCCACCCTCGACGGCTTGGGCGGCGTGGGTGACGGAGCCCATGCGCGCCACGAGCACGTGGTGGTTCGGGAACTTCCCCGCCGGGCAGCGCTGCTGGCCTCTTTGATTGCCACACTCTGAGCTCGGCCGCGCTCCCGAACGATTCGCTTTACTCCGCGACGCCCGCCAGTTCCTTGCGCCAAAGAGCAAGTCCCTGAGCGCCGAGCGCGAGCGTAGCGAGTGTCGCGGGCCGCGCGGACCCCAATCCGGCACCGGGGGCTCCGGGCGCGGTCCCCGTCGATCCGGCCATAATCGGCTTGTTCACTTCGGTCTCATAAGCGTAGCCTTCCACAAAGCCGACAACCCGCGTGCCCAGCGTGCACTTGGCACTCACCTCAGCCCAGCCGAAGTGAACCTCGCCTTTGATGAGAAACTTCAAACCCAGGTAGCGATTGCTCGTATCCACCCAGGATCCCGAGCATCTTCCGGCACTCCTGACAGTGCGGCTATTGAAATACAAACTCGCGGCAGCGGTGTTGAAGGCTTGTGCCGGCCCGATCTGGGCTCCGGCCCGGAGCGCGTACGCATGAAACGGGAATGCGTTCTGTCCCACCACGCCGTTGCCGCGGTCCTTGTAAAAGGGGATGTACGCGTACAGCCGGTTCTGGCAGAAACCCTCGCTCGAGCAGCCCGAGGTCTGATTGATGAAGAAATCGTTCTTGCCGTCGTGGTTGAGGTCAAGCGCGAAAGAGCTGTGACGGGTAATGGCATGATGGACGGGGGTGTAGACCACCTCGGCCCCCGCCGGTTGCGCCGCAGCGAGTAAGCCCACGCCCGCCGCGCCGGCCGCGAGCGCATAGCCATTGAGCCGTGCGAGACAAAGATCCGAAAGATTCGAGGGTTCTCTGGAAGTCCGGGGAGAGCGCATCACAGTCCTCCTTGATGAGGATGAATCGTGCTCCGAATGCGTCGCCGATGATCGTGCGCTCGCGGACCGGGGAAAGTCAAGACCGGGATTGTTAAGAAATTGTCGAACCAGGAGGGATCGATCTCGAGCCCTCGAGACGGCACGTGGGCTGATGCCGAGGCTCAGCCCTGGGCCACGCGCGCCGACTCGCGCTCGAACTTCATCTCACCCTTGCGCAGATCGCCGTCTACGACCACGCGATCGCCCGGCAGGACGTCGCCGTCGAGCAACTTCATGGCCAGGGGGTCCTGGATCAGCCGCTGAATGGCGCGCTTCAGCGGACGCGCGCCGAACTGCGGGTCATAGCCTTCGCGGAACAGCAGCTCACGGGCTTTGTCCGTCAGCTCCAGGTCGACTTTGCGCTCGGCGAGCAGGCGCCGCAGATGAGTGAGCTGCAGCTCGATGATCTTCGCAATCTCGGCCTTGCCGAGCGGATTGAAGATCACGATCTCGTCAATACGGTTGATGAACTCCGGCCGGAACTGCTCGAGCAAGGTCCGCTGGATGCGGCGGCGCAGGTCCTCGGAGATGGCTCGCTGCCCGTCGGAACGCTTGTCGTGGCCTTCGTCCGGGCCCATGGCGGCGTGGATTTCATGACTGGCGATGTTTGAGGTCATGATGATCACCGTGTTGCGAAAATCCACGGTGCGGCCCTGGCCGTCCGTCAACCGGCCTTCGTCGAGAATCTGCAGGAAGATGTTGAAAACGTCGGCATGCGCCTTCTCGATTTCGTCGAAGAGCAGCACCGAGTAAGGCCGGCGCCGGACAGCCTCCGTCAATTGGCCGCCCTCTTCGTAGCCGACATAGCCCGGCGGGGCGCCGATCAGCCGGGCCACCGAGTGCTTCTCCATGTATTCCGACATGTCAATGCGCAGCATGGCGCGCTCGTCGTCAAAGAGAAACCCGGCGAGCGCCCGCGCCAGCTCGGTCTTGCCCACACCAGTCGGACCGAGAAACAGGAACGAACCGATGGGCCGATGCGGATCGGAAAGCCCGGCGCGGCTGCGGCGCACGGCGTTGGCCACGTGCTTCAAAGCGTCGTCCTGACCCACGACGCGCAATCGCAGGCGATCCTCCATCGAGACCAGCTTCTGCACCTCGCCTTCGAGCATCTTGGAGACGGGAATGCCGGTCCACTTGGAGACCACGCGGGCCACGTCCTCTTCGTCCACCTCTTCCTTGAGCATGCGGCCGGCCTGCTGCTTCTTTTCGAGCTCGGCGTTGGCGGCGGCCAGCTGCTTTTCGAGCGCGACCAGCTTTCCGTAGTGAATCTCGGCCGCTTTGTTCAGATCGCCCTCGCGGGTCGCAAGCTGCTCATCGGTCTTGGCCTGCTCGATCTGGCTCTTGAGGTCGCGGATGCGGGTGATCGCTTCCTTCTCCGACTGCCAGCGCAGCTTGAGCGCGCTTGATTTTTCGCGCAGCCCGCTCAACTCCTGCTCGATCGCTTTGCGACGCTCCACCGACGCCGGATCGTCCTCTTTGCGCAGCGCCTGCTTTTCGATTTCGAGCTGGGTGACGCGCCGCTCAATCTGGTCGATTTCGGCCGGCATGGAGTCGATCTCAATGCGCAGGCCGGACGCGGCCTCGTCAATCAGGTCGATAGCCTTATCGGGCAAAAAGCGGTCCGCGATGTAGCGATTGGAGAGCACAGCCGCCGCCACGATGGCCGAGTCCTTGATGCGGACGCCATGGTGAACCTCGTACCTCTCCTTGAGACCACGCAGAATGGCGATGGTATCTTCCACGGTGGGCTCGCCCACGTAGACCGGCTGGAAACGCCGCTCCAGGGCGGCGTCCTTCTCGATGTACTTTTTGTACTCGTTGAGGGTGGTGGCTCCGATGCAGCGCAATTCGCCGCGCGCGAGCGCCGGCTTGAGCATGTTGGAGGCGTCGATGGCGCCCTCGGCCGCGCCCGCCCCAACCAGCGTGTGCAGCTCGTCGATGAAGACAATGACCTGCCCGCTCGACTCCTCGATTTCCTTGAGCACGGCCTTCAGGCGATCTTCGAACTCGCCGCGATACTTCGAGCCGGCGATCATGGCGCCGAGATCGAGCGCCACCAGTCGCTTCGAGCGCAGCGATTCGGGCACGTCGCCGGAGACGATGCGCTGGGCGATGCCTTCCACAATCGCCGTCTTGCCGACCCCGGGCTCACCGATCAGCACCGGATTGTTCTTGGTCCGCCGCGAAAGCACCTGGATCACCCGCCGTACTTCCTCGTCGCGCCCGATCACCGGGTCAAGCTTGCCGCGCCGGGCGAGGTCCGTGAGGTCGCGGGCATAGCGCTCGAGCGCCTGATATTTCGCCTCGGGATTCTGGTCCGTCACCCGCTGCGTTCCGCGCACCGCTTTTAGCGCTTCCAGGATCGCGCGATGGGTGACGCCGAGCCGCTTCAGAATACGGCCCGCCGTCTCGTCCGGCTTGTCCGCGAGCACCAGCAGAAGGTGCTCGGTCGAAACAAACTCGTCCTTGAACCGCTCGGCCTCTTTGGCCGCCTGATCCATGACTTCCTTGAGCGCCGGAGAGAGATAATGGTCGGCCGTGCCGCCCACCTTGGGCAGCTTCTCAATCTCGCTTTCGGCCTGCGCGGCCAGAGTGGTCGGCGCAATTCCGAGGCGGCTTAAAATCGCCGGCACGATCCCGTCCGACTGCTCGGCCAGCGCCAGTAGAAGGTGTACCGGCTCGAGTTGCTGGTTGCCAAAACGCCCGGCGACGTCCTGCGTGCTCTGAAGAGCCTCCTGGGCTTTCACGGTGAACTTGTCAAAACGAGTAGCCATGGTTTTTAACCTGATGCTAAGGATAGGGATTGAATTGCGCAAAGTGCAACCCAAAAGAAGCGAGCCGCACCCGCTCATCTGCGCGGGATGCGGCTCACCGGGATCCGGAGATGAATCGCCACCCCGGATCAGAATGCACTTTCTGCCAAACGGCCTGCCAAACGGCTGCTTCGATAACCTCGTGGCCGCCGGGAGGAGGGCCAGCGGCCCTTCAACTCCCGGCGCGGGCTCCTGCCGGACCTTTCCGACTTACTTGCTCGCGGTCGCGGCCTGCGCCTTGCCTTCGGAGCCCGAAACCTGAATCTTGATGCTCTTCGGCTTGGCTTCCTCGCGCTTGGCGAGGTTCAGGGTCAGGACGCCGTCCTTGTACTCAGCCGTCACGTTCTCCGTGCTGATCGTCGGCGGCAGGCTGAAGGACCGGAAGAACGACCCGTAACTGCGCTCCACCCGATGATAGTTGCCCTCCTGGACGTCTTTCTCCGACTTGCGCTGGCCGCTGATAGAAAGAGTCCCGTTCTCGACCCGAACGTCGACATCCTTGGGGTCGATGCCAGGAAGCTCAGCCTTGATCAACAGGTTGTTGCCCGTCTCGTAGATGTCCACAGCCGGAGCCCAGGCTCCCTTGCTCAGCTCCCGGCCCTCGGGCCCAAAGACCTGGCTAAAGGTCTGGTTAAAGAGCTGGTTGAAGCGGTCCTGCGTGCTCAACAGCTCGCGGAAAGGTTCCCAACGTACAATCGCCATTGTTCTTGCCTCCTTGAAGCGTTTCCCTTGATTGGGTCAGATTGCCTGACCAAGCTAATAGATGCTCGTACCGTGCTATTAGTTTCGTCGTGTCAGTATATTTTAGTGTATTCATATCAAGTATTATTTAAAGCACTTCTTTAAAAATATTTAGAAGCAAATAACGATTGGATTTCGACCCAGATATGCGCCGACGGATGGCCTGACGGGACGAACAGAAGCGGCAACCGGTGGCTTACTCGACCGTGGCAAAATACCCGGGCTTGAACCGAACCCGGACATCTCGTCGCAGCGCCATCACCCGGATGGACCGGTAGGTTCCGTCCAGGGTGGAATTGGTGGGTGTATAGCCGATGAAATACTGATCGTTGAGTTCACGGCCGATCTCTTCTACGGCGTCCGACAGGTGCGCCAGGCGCTCCGCCGTGTAGATGCCGGTCTTGGCGCCCAGACCCTCCTGCTGCGAGGTGTCGCCGACGCTCCCGTGCGAGAGGTATCCGCTGCCGATATCAGCGCCCTCGGGGTCGGATTGCGGGAAGAAGTAGGCGCCTCCGGTGAGTTCCGCCAGACGCTTCATCACGTTGTTCGAGTCCTGGGTAAATCCGTAGGGGGAGTTGATGATGGTGTAGATCACCGTCTCGGCGCGATGCGCCATGGAAACGACCTCGTCGAACGTGTGAGTACTCTGGACGTCGAGGCCGTCGCTTAGCACGACCAGCACGCGGCGCGTGGCCTCCGGGTCGCCGGCTGTGAGGAGTTTGTCACGGCAGGCGGTGAAGATGGCATCGTAGAAAGCCTTGCCGCCGCCGGCCTTGAGGTCGCGGATCTTTTCGTTCAACTCGTCAGGATCGCTCGAAAAATCGTGCAGGATGGTGCTGGTGGCGTCGAAGGTTTCCACGAAGATCTGGTTCTTCGTGTTACGTCCCTTGAGCATGTCAAACAGGAATTCGCTGGCCGCGTCCTTCTCAAAGCTCAGCAACGGGCGGGCGCTGTTGCTCGTATCGATGATGAAACCGATGCGCAAAGGCGGCGCCGGCTCCTGGATGAAGTACTTGATCGGCTGCGGTTTTCCATCTTCGTACACCCGAAAGTCACTCTGAGTGAGATCGATTACCGGCATGCCGCGCTTATCGAGCACGGTCACCGGCACGTTGACGACTTGCACCCGAACCTTGATGTTGCCGCCGGACGTCAGGGGAGGCTGATTTCCTTGTCCCGTCGGAGGCTGAGTTGCGGCGGGCGGGCCCGGAGCCGTCGGGCTCGGAGCCGTGGGGGATTGGGCGCTCTGGGCGGGCGCAAGGCGCGACGATGCCCCGAGGACCAGCGCGAGCAGGCCGGCGGCCACGGTCCCCAACAGCGATCTTGGTCCGTGTTCCGCGGAAGTCGTCCGGGGGGTTCCTGGCTCTGGCATCGTTCACCTCAATCTCTCCATGTTAGCGCAAACGAGCTCCAAGGGCACATGTCCCACCAGTTTTCGGATGCGCACCGAAACGCGCGGGTTTGCGAGTCCATTGCCCGCCGCATCACGAATCGCATAAAATCCCGCCAGAGGCGCAATGCACGTCCACTCGCACTCGCGCTCTACGGCGGCGCTCAAGCTGGCCTTGATCGTCACCCTGGTTCTCGTAACCGTCGAGTTCATTGCCGGTCACGCAGGACGCAGCCTGGCGCTGGTCAGCGACGGGTGGCACAACCTCACCGATCTCCCATCGCTGGCCCTGGCCTGGCTGGCTGTCCGTTTCGAGCGGAAGTCTCCGGATCAACAGAGAACCTACGGCTACCAGCGCGCCGGCGTGCTGGCGGCCTTCGTGAATGCGCTGCTGCTGGTGGCGGTGGCGCTGTACCTCTGTTATGAGGGCTACCAGCGGATCATCAGCCCCGAGGCCACCTCCAGCCGCCTGATGCTGATCGTGGGCGTGGTCGCGCTCGTGATCAACGGCTCGATCTCGCTCGCCTTGAGCACGGGCCGGAGCGACCTGAACCTGCGCGCCGTCTTCATCCACAACCTGGGCGACGCGCTTTCCAACGTCGCCATCATCGCCGGCGCCTGGCTGATTGCGCGCACCGGCCAGCGCCTCATCGATCCTCTTCTGGCCTTCCTGATCGCCGGCATGATCTTATGGAGCGCGGCGGGCGTCGTCGCAGACTCCGCCCGCATCCTTATGGAGGGCGTGCCCAAAGGCATGAGCCCCCCAGCCGTGGCGGCGGTGATGCTGGGCGTGGCAGGTGTGCGCGAGGTGCATGACATCCACGTCTGGAGCCTGGGCTCGAAATCGCACGCCCTCTCCTGTCACGTGCGCATCCTCGACATGCCGACCTCGGAGAGCGAAGTGATCTGCGAGCGCATCCGGCAGGCCCTCGCCGAGAAATTCAGCATCAGCCACACCACCATCCAATTCGAGCACACCCACGTGCCCGGCGATTTTCACCGGTACATGCCCGCGCCCGTGCCTTCGACGAGAAAGTAGCGGACCATTTCTCATTGAAGGGCCTGCTGCGGGTCTCCTGCGGACCCCGTGCTGCGAACCCGGCGCATTCTACAGCCAAACAGGCGGGGCTCTACAGAATCGCCCTGATGGGAGTAACCGCCGGGAGGTCCCGCCGAGCTTAGCCGCGTAGCCCCGACGATAACGCATCTCCTGATAATCCCTTGGAACCGTTGATGCGAAACCTTAGTATTTTTTGCTTGACAGCCGGCCGCATGTAGTGGACAATCCGCCACTACTGGTGCCGGGTAGTCGAGAATTGGCTAAAAAGAACCAACTGAGAGACCGCAACGGTGGTGGCGTGTGATGCACTGCCAGGTGTTAGAAAGCGGCAAACTATGGCGTTTATCAGGAAACGCGGCAACTCCTACTATTTGGTACACAACGTGCGGAAGAAGGGTCGGGTGCGGCAGTTATACCTCGCATGTCTCGGAAGAAGGCCGAGGATCAGCGAGGAGGTTATCCGGGAGGTTATCGCCAAGCACCCCTTCGTTGACGTGGACTGGGCGGTCTTGAAACGAAGAGCTTCGCACGATTTGGTGCAGCCGATGCTGAACGATTCGGAGTATCTGCGGAGCTTGTTGGCGGATATCCGGGGCATGCACCTGGAGATTGCCGATTTTCAGTGGCCGGTGCTTGAGGTATTACGCGACCGCGAATTGCGCGTCCAGTTCGCGACCGAGCTCAAGCTTCTGAGAGGGACGCTGGAAGTGAAGCTGAACCAACTTCGAAAGGGGAGGTTCGCAGGGTTGCAAGCTTCTTGAGGCGAACTAAGGGGGAGGGCATTATGGGAGCAAATCAAACTTTACTGGATCCGAACATTCACAGTCCCGAGGTACGGGACTTCGAGGATGCGCTGGAGCGAAGGGTAGTTGGCCAGGACCGGGCTGTGCGGCGGCTCGCGCGCGTTTACCAGGTCTATATGGCGGGCCTGGCGTCGCCGGGGCGCCCCATCTCCAACCTGTTGCTCCTCGGCCCCACCGGTTCGGGCAAGACGCGGCTGGTGGAAGCCGCAGCCGAGGTGCTTTTCGGCACTTCGAGCGCGGTTCTGAAGATCGACTGCGCCGAGTTCCAGCACAGTCACGAGATCGCCAAGCTCATCGGATCGCCTCCGGGCTATCTCGGCCATCGTGAAACCCAGCCGCTGATTACTCAGGAAGCGCTCGAGCAATACCACACCGACAAAGTGAAGCTGTCGCTCGTGCTCTTCGATGAAATCGAAAAGGCCAGCGACGCGCTCTGGCAATTGCTGCTGGGCATCCTCGACAAGGCCACACTCACGCTCGGCGACAACCGGCGGGTTGATCTCTCCCACGCCATGATCTTTATGACTTCGAACCTGGGCTCCACGGAGGTCAACAAGCTGATGACCGGGACCCTCGGCTTCAACGCCCGGCCGCACGAGAACGACGACCTGCTCGACCAGAAGATCTACCGGGTGGCCACCGAGGCGGCGCGGCGCAAATTCTCGCCCGAGTTCATGAATCGCATTGACAAGGTGATCGTGTTCCGGTCCCTCAAGGAGGACCACCTCGAAAAGATCCTCGACATCGAGTTGTCGCGGGTCCAGGAGCGTATCATCTCTTCTATCAGCGCGCGGCAGTTCGTCTTCAATTGCACTCGTTCCGCGCGCGACTTTCTGCTGCGCGAAGGCGTCGACATGCGCTTCGGGGCCCGTCATCTCAAGCGCGCCATCGAGCGGCACCTCGTATTTCCTCTCTCGAACCTCATCGCCACCTCGCAGATCAACCTGGGCGATTTGATCACCGTGGATTATGACCCGTCAGATTCGTGTTTGACGTTTGTACGCGACGATCAGGGGGCCCTGGTGGCCCCGGACGTGGCGGCCGCCGGCGCAGCCATCCCGCCTCCGAGCGATGTGGTGACGATGACCCACGCCCTGGCCCGGAGTGCTGTAAACACGGGCGGAAACGGCGACAACTGAGAGGCCCACAGGGGCGGCCCGGCGCCGCCCCCCGTCCTCTTTGTTTGCCCACCCTATCTATTCCCGGAGCCTGGGTGCCCATCGTGCATCCTCTACATAACCTCGGTGCCCCGTCTCATCCTGGTTTGCTGCCTTACTGAGTCGTGAAACCCGGCCTCCCATCAAAGCCCGCGTTATAGCGGCCCCGTAACCAGGGTCATACGAGAATCGTCCATTGCTGCTGGGGGGACTTAGGTCAAAGGAGATGAATGTGTACAAACGATTTCTAGCAATAACAGCCAGCGCCGTGTTGGTGCTGGGCCTCGGCCTCACGACGGCAAAAGCGCAGGACTCAACCAGCACTCCGCCCGACAACGCAGCACAGAACCCGCCTCCACAAGGGGGCATGCGGGAGGGCCGCGGCGGGATGAATCCCGACCAGATGCTCGCCCGGCTCGATCAGAGACTCCACTTAAGCGACGACCAGAAAGGTAAGATTCGCACCATCCTTCAGGACAGGGTCGCGGCGATGCAAAAGCTTCGCTCCGACACATCCATGCCGCAGGACGAGCGCCGGAGCAAGATGCAAAGCATCTCCGCCGATCACAACGACCAGATCAAGGCGGTTCTAACCGACGATCAAAAGAAGGAGTTTGACCAGATGATGGAGCACCGCGGCGGCATGCGCAACGGAGGAGGCAATCCGCCTCCGCCCGACAGCCAATCGCCTCCTCCTCCACCGCCGAACCAGTAAGCCCATGAGCGCGGCGGCGCCGTCCGGCACCGCCGCGCCCGCTCTTGTCCTCAGGCAACAAGCGCGCAGACTGGCTCTTCGATGGGCCCTTCTTCACCACATCCACAGCCTTGCGAGGGTCACGGTCCAACCCGTCACTCTTATTAAGAGCGTGTCACAAAACCACGCCCCAACTCTTCCTATCCTTCCGCCGCATCAGTGCGATGCAGTCAACCAACCGATGTCTGTGCGTTGGGTGATCCTGTGTCCTGATGTCCGCTCTTCAAACCGGGCCCGTTAATCGACAAGGACGCCGGCGCTCAATGCCGTCGAGCGCTTTGACGATCGCGCCAGTGGCCCTGAGCACGCGATGGGCAGAGTCCCGGTGCATCCGAAAAATGACGACTCCAAAGCTGCCATGAAAATAACGTGAGGGAATCGGGCGCAAAACGTCGCTTATGAGGTTGTAAGGCGATGAATCAAGGGTTCCCATACGCGATGGGGGCGTGGCTTTAGGGCGCTGCAACGATGCAACTAGCCCTGACCGCCAACCGGGGAGGCTGACCGTGAAAGTGGCTCATTTTGTGACCGGAGCGACAGGATTCGTGGGATCCAACCTCGTTCTCGAGCTTCTGGCGAGATCGGACGCACACATCTATGCCCTGGTCCGGCCAGGACAGGAGGCGGCTTCGGTAAAGCTGCGAAACGCACTGATCTGCTCGGCGCGGGCGGCGGGGCTCGGCCAGTCACTGAATCGCGCCATCGACGAGCGGTGCCACGCGGTGCAGGGAAATGTCGAGGAAGAGGCGTGTGGAGTTGACGCCGCCCGCCTTCCGCGCTTCACCCAGTTCTGGCACGCGGCCGCCTCCCTGCGGTTCGAGGACCGCTATGCGGAGGAAATCTATCGAGCGAATGTGGAGGGCACGCGAAACGCCCTCGCGCTCGCGCGGCGATGCCGTCTCGACCGTCACTTCAACTACGTCAGTACCGCCTACGTCGCCGGATGCCGCAACGGCCTGATTGTCGAAGATGTCGCGCGGGGCCCTGAAACCAACAATCACTACGAAGCCAGCAAGATTCAGGCGGAGATGCTGGTTAACCAGGAGCAAGACCTAGCCACCAGGATCTTCCGGCCGAGCATCGTGATCGGGCACAGCCGCACTTACGCCGTATCCTCCGGCTTCACCGGCCTCTATGGCTTCATGCGGCGGGTTCTGCGGCTGGCCCAGATCATGCGACGGCTGCAGGACGAGCTCGCCGAGCAAACGGACCTGCAGGTGATCGCTGACCCCGCCGCGCCGATGAACCTGATTCCGGTGGACATTGTGGCGCGCCAAATGGTCCGGATCAGCTGCTCCGCTGCCGGGGCGAAGGTTTATCACATTACTAATCCGACGCCGCCCCCCGCCGGAGAAGCGGCCGGCGCGATCTTTCGGGAACTCGGCTTGAAGCCGCCGGTGTTTGTGCGCGATCCGAATCGCTTCACATGGCTCGATCACAAGCTGGATGAGGCCCTGGGCTTCTACCGTTCCTACTTCCGCAGCCACAAGCAGTTCGACCGCAGCAACAGCGACTCTGCCCTCGGCGGCGAGGACGATCCCGGTTACGGGATGGACCTGGCCACGTTGACGTCTTACATCCGCTGGTACGCCGACGTGCTGCGCAGCTCGAGCCGCACCGTGGCAGCGGCGGCCTAGTCCATTCGCTATTTGGCAAGGGAGGCTTTCCATGGCACACCAGATTCAGCCCGTATTCATTGTCGGCACCGGACGGTGCGGGTCGACCATGCTGTCGAACATGCTGCGCGGGCACCGCGACGTGCTCAGTATTTCGGAGTTCCTGGTCACGGTGACCGATCTTGGAAGCCGGATCGCGCAGGCGTTTCCGGAGACTCCCTTGAATGCGGAGCAGGTCTGGTCAGTGCTCGGCTCCTGCCATCCGAAGTCCGCTGTGATGCTTCGCCACGGGATCGAGATGGGCGAGTTCCTCTACGAGCCCGCGCCACCCTCGCGTTTCACCCGGGAGAGTGGCGTTCCCGCCGTTCTGCTGACCACGCTTCCCCATCTCAGCGCGCAGCCCGACGAGCTCTTCGACGAGCTGCGGGAGTTTGTGATGACCCTTGAACCCGCCCGCGCCGTGGTGCAGTACCGGCGGGTCTTCGAGTGGCTCGAGCGGCGCTTTGCGAAGAAAGTCTGGGTGGAGCGCTCGGGCGGGTCGTTGAGAGCAGTGCCGAGGCTCGCGCAAAGCATGCCGGACGCGCGCTTCATCCACATCGTGCGCGACGGACGCGACTGCGCTATCTCCATGAGCCGCCACACGGGCTTCCGCATGATGATGGCGGCCACGATGATGACGACGATCCTGGGCTACGATCCCTTCGATTGCGACAACCGGGCCGGAACCGAGGATCTGCCGGGTTACCTCTACCGCCTGCTTCCGGAGCATTTTGACGTCAACACTTTCCACAACATGGACGCGCCGCCGGCACTCTTCGGGCTTCACTGGTCCGGCGAGATCAAGCGCGGACTGAATGCCCTCGCGGAATTGCCCCGGGAACGGGTTTTGACCCTGCGGTTCGAAGACATCCTGGCCGATCCTGCGCCGTGCCTGCGACAACTGATCGCGTTTATCGCTCCCGAACTGGTAAACGAGGAGTGGGTGCGAAGGTCTGCGGAGATGGTGCGCCCCGTGCGCTCGTCGTGGCAGAGGCTGTCGTCGCAGGAACAGGCGGCGCTCACGGGCGTCTGCCGACCGGGACTCGCCGCGCTGGCCGAATTCGGCCTGGACCGGGAACCGATGCAGGGCTCATTTGCAGCCAAGGCCAGCCCGTCGTGGGTTGGGTCACCGCTCGCTGCCCCGGCGACGGCATGAGAGATTCAGAGGCACGTGCATTTTCTTCGACGCATCCGACGAACTCAAAATCGCAAAGGAGAAAGCCATGAACATCGAGCAAACAGTGATCGACATTGTCGCCCGGGAGCAACACCTGGACCGCAGCACCGTGAGGCTGGACTCAACGTTTGCGGAGCTGGGTATCGATTCGCTGGACGGGATCAATATCCTCTTCGCCCTTGAGGCCGAGATGAACATCTCGATCCCCGACACAGTTGCGAGGAGCATGAAGAGCGTGCAGCAGGTTGTGGACAGCCTGACCCGCGTCATCGAGGGGAAGGACATCTCGGACCTGGTGGCCCTGGCACACGAGGCGACGCCCTCGGCAACAGTTACGGCCTAACCCGGGTGGGCGAATCTGCTCGTCCGGGTCCCAACCAAGCCCCCTCAAGGGAGGACTGTATGCTGCAGAGCCGTGACCTACAAGACCAGGGCGCCCCAAGATATGCCGAGCCCACCGGGGCGCGAAGTTTTCCTCCTCTCGGGAGCGGCCTCAAGGTGCTGATGATTTGGCCACGTTTCCCGGCCTCCTTCTGGACCTTTGAGAAGATCATGGAGATTCTTCCCAAGAAGGCGAACCAGCCGCCTCTCGGCCTTCTCACGGTGGCGGCGCTCTGCCCGAAGAGCTGGGAGCTGCGGCTGATCGATCGTAGCGTCGAAGATCTCCATGAAAGCGATCTGTTATGGGCTGACCTCGTGATGGTCAGCGGTATGCACGTCCAGAAGGATGACATTCGCGTCATTCTCCGGCGCGCCCGGATGCTCGGCAAGCGGACCATGGTGGGCGGCCCTTACGCGAGCAGCGAGCCCCATGAAGTCGCGCGTCTGGCCGATCACGTCGTCGTAGGTGAGCCGGATGAAGTCTTCGGCGAGATCGCTTCCGACCTCGAACGGGGCACGGCGCGGAGCTTATACGTGATCGACCGCAAGCCCGACATCAGCCACACGCCGGCGCCGCGCTTCGACCTGCTCCGGATGGACAAGTACATCTCCATGGCCGTTCAGTTCTCCCGCGGCTGCCCGTTCCAGTGCGAGTTCTGCGACATCATTACCATTTACGGGCGCAAGCCCCGAACCAAAACGCCCGCCCAACTGCTGGCGGAGCTGGATGCCTTGCACGAACTCGGCTGGCGCGACCAGGTTTTCGTGGTCGACGACAACTTCATCGGCAACCACAAGCGCGCGCTCGAACTGGCCCGCAGTCTTGAGGAGTGGCAGCGGTCGCATGACTGTCCGTTCTTCTTTTTCACCGAGGCCTCGATCGACCTCGCTCAAAGGCCGGAGCTGATCGAAGCCATGGTCCGGGCCAATTTCTTCTACGTCTTCGTGGGCATCGAGAGTCCCGCCAAGGATTCGCTGTCCGAGGCCAAGAAATTTCAGAACCTCCGGCGCGACCCGCTTGAGTGCGTCCGCTTCATTCAAAGCCGGGGTCTCTGGGTCACAGGAGGCTTCATTGTGGGCTTCGACTCCGACCCGGAATCCATCTTCGAGCAGCAGCGTGACTTCATCGAGCAGGCAGCCATTCCCTGGGCCATGGCGGGTCTTCTGCAGGCGCCGCCGACCACCCCCCTTTATGAGCGGATGCGAAACGAAGGGCGCTTGTTGCCGGATTCCGTCGCCACCAGTAACTTCAGCCCTCCGAATTTCCGCACGCGACTCCCGCTTCCGGTGCTCCTGCGCGGATACCGAGACATCCTGGCGGCACTCTACTCCCCATCGGGATACTACAATCGGTCGCTGCAGTCGCTGGTTCAATGGGAAAGCAGCAAGGAACAACGGGCAAGGGCGCAATACAGCGTCTGGGCGATGGCGGGTACAGTGTTGCGCTCGATCGTCCGCCAGGGCGTTCTGTCTTCGTATCGGCGCGAATACTGGAAGTTTTTGTCTCGGGTCGTTACCCGTTGGTCGCGGGATCGAGCCAAGTTCCGCATGGGTCTTGTCCTGCTCTTTTCCGGGCACCATTTCATCAACTACGCACAGCGGGTGGTCGATGAGCTTGACGCGCAACTAGAAAAGTTAGCCGCCACGGAAACATCCAGCCGGTTGGACCCTTGCCCTAAGCGGCCGGTAACGGGGTCGCTCGTCCCGGTGGGGCAGCAGTAGCACCGGAGCCATGAAGATGTGCTCACGGCGCAGGAGGGACCAATGTCCATCACACTTGGGTTGAATATGCCGGTTCCGAAGAAAGAGGAGTTGCCGATCCCTCCTGGCCCCAAAGGCCACTGGCTGATCGGCACCGTGCCGATGCTTCGAGGCGATGGCCTTGCGAAGATTGAGGGCTGGGCGCGCGAATACGACGACATTTTCTATTGCCGAGCCATCAACATCGGCTTCTGCGTCGTCAGCAGGCCCGACCTGATCGAGGACGTTCTGGTGACCCAGAGCCGCAACTTCGTGCACGGTCTGGCGCTGGTTGGCAACCGGCGTTTCCTGGGTGACGGATTGCTGACCAGCGAGGGAGAGCTGTGGCGGCGGCAACGATACTTGATGCAGCCGGCGTTTCATCGGCGGAGCATCGGCCGCTACGCCGAGATCATGGTGGAGCATGCCCAAGAGACGCTGGCAGCGTGGAGAACCGGTGAGACTCACGACCTGTACAGCGACATGACACGCCTCGCCCTGGAAATCGTCACCCGTGTGCTGTTCGACGTGGACATCGACGGACACCTGGACCGGGTTATCGCGGCCGCGCGCGCCGGGCAATTGCGCAATTCGCGCGGAATCGCGCCCATGTACGCCCTAAAATACTTTCCCACCCCACGGAATCTGCGCTACCTCTGGACGATTCACCGGCTCGATCCGGTGATCTACCGGATCATACGCGAGCGCCGGGCAAGCGGCCGCCTGGGCACCGATCTCATCTCGATGCTTCTCCAGGCCCGCGATGAGGACGGGATGCCGATGAGTGACCGCCAGGTGCGCGACGAGGTTGTAACCCTTATCTTCACCGGCTCCGAAACCGTCGCGCTGACCCTTTCCTACGTCTGGTACCTTCTGGCCCAACACCCGGATATCCAGGCCAAGGTAGCCAACGAAGTTGCCGAGGTGTTCGGAGGGCGGGCCCCCGCACTCGAAGACCTGCCCAAGCTCATCTACACAGAGAAGGTCATCAAAGAGGCGCTCCGGCTCTATCCTCCCGTCTGGGCTTTCGTTCGCGAAGCCGTGCGGCCCGTTGAAATCGGCGGCTACGCCTTGCCTGCCAGAACTACCGTGGTGCTGAGCCAGTGGGTTTCTCATCGAGATCCCCGCTACTATGACCGGCCACGCGAGTTCCGTCCGGAGCGATGGACGCCGGAGTTCGAAAAGCAACTGCCGAAGTTCGCCTATTTTCCCTTCGGAGGCGGCCAGCGGACCTGCATTGGCGCTTCTTTCGCGAAGATGGAAACCACCCTCCTTCTGGCCACGATGGCGCAGAAGTTCAGTCTGTCTGTGGCTCCCGGGTTTAAGCTCGAGCTCTCGCCTAGCATCACTCTGCAGCCGAAGCGTGGCGTATCCGTGGTACTGCGCGAGCGGGCTGTGCGCAGTTCACCGGACGGGCGGCCCGGTCAGGGTTCGTTACAGGTTCTAACTAACACTCAGTAATCGAGGGCAGGGTGCCGGCCGCAACCAAAGGCAAAGCTTCACCACGGAGGCCAAAGAGGCTCACAAGAACCTGGCGAATCGTGGCGATTAGTACGGAGACCTAGTCAGCGATTGATCGCAGCCATGCCGGCCACGGAATAGCGTGTGCCGATCGCGACGCCGCGAGGCGCAACTTCGTCAATGCGCCGGAAGTCGTCGGCCGTCAGCGGGACGCCGAGCGCCGCCACATTCTCCTCCAGGTACTTCCGGCGCTTGGTACCCGGGATCGGGACGATGTCGTCGCTCTGCGCCAGCACCCAGGCCAGGGCCAACTGCGCAGGCGTGCAACCCTTAGTAGCCGCGATCTCCCGGATCCGCGCCACCAGCGTGAGATTCCGTTGGAAGTTCTCGCCTTGAAAGCGGGGCGACGAGTGGCGCCAATCGTCCGCGGCCAGGTCCTCGGGGCGCTGGATCTGTCCCGTAAGAAATCCCCTACCGAGCGGGCTGTAGGCCACAAAGCCGACGCCGAGCTCGCGGCAGAGCGCCAGCAGGCCATCCTCAGGCTCACGGCTCCAGAGCGAGTATTCGGTCTGCAAGGCCGTAATCGGATGAGTCCGGCACGCGCGGCGCAACGTGTCCGGAGCCGCTTCCGAGAGCCCGACGTGCCGAATCTTGCCCTCGCGGACCAGATCGGCCATCGCCCCAACCGTCTCTTCGATTGGGACGTCCGGGTCCACCCGGTGCTGGTAGTAAAGGTCGATGGTCTCGATTCCCAGCCGGCGCAAACTGCCTTCGCACGACGACCGCACGTATTCAGGGCGTCCGCTGACACCGCGATTCTCCGTGCCCGGTGTGCGCACGATGCCGAACTTGGTGGCCACAACCACGCCCTGACGCCGCCCACGAATCGCGCGGCCGACAAGCTCCTCGTTCAGATACGGGCCGTACACGTCCGCGGTATCGAGGAAGTTGATCCCAAGTTCGAACGCGCGATGAATCGTCGCAATCGACTCCTCATCGTCGCGAGGACCGTAAAACTCGGACATTCCCATGCAGCCAAGACCCTGCTCCGAAACCTTAAGGCCGCTACGCCCCAGTTCCCTCGTTTTCATGCGCTGTCCTCCTCTTGTCTCTATTGCTTTTTCGAATTCGCAACAATTCGCTCTCGTGTTTGATGTCGGAAGGCTGTAGGGGGACGGCTTGCCCCCCCCCTGCTTGTCACCCCCTCGCCCGTCCGCGCGTCAATCCGCGTGGGTAGGGCGAGCCCTACCCCTACGCGGTCAATACGTCGCCCGGCCGCCCGAGATGTCGTAGCACTGGCCCGTCGTAAACGACGCTTCGCGGGATACCAGGTATTGCACCAGGCTCGCCACCTCATCGAGGGTCCCGGTGCGACCCATCGGTATGCGGCTCACCATGTACTGCACCGTCTCGGGCGCCACGCCCTCGAGGATTTTGGTTCGAATCACGGCCGGGGAGATGCAATTCACGGTGATGTCGCCCTTGCCTGCCACTTCTTTGGCCAGAGCCTTGGTAAGGCCGATCACGCTGGCCTTTGTGCTCGAATAAGGGATCATGGTCGGATTCCCTTCCTTGCCTGCAATCGAGGCGACGTTCAGGATGCGGCCGTAGCGGCGCTCCAGCATCTCGCGGACCACGGCTTTCGCGCACAGAAAGACGCCCTTGAGGTTCACGGCATAGACGGCGTCCAGATCGCGTTCATCGAGCTCCCAGAGCGGCACCGTACGTCCGGTGATCCCGGCGTTGTTCACCAGAATATCCACCGGGCCAAGCTTCTGCTCGATCTCGCGGAAGGCGTGCTCGACTGAACCGGAAGACGATACGTCGCACTGCAGGCCGAGCCCTCCGATCTCCCCGGCAACCGCTACGGCGGACTGCTCCTGAAGATCGAGCACCGCCACTCGCGCACCTGCATCGGCCAATCGCCTGGCGATCGCTTCGCCGATCCCCTGCCCGGCGCCGGTCACCGCGGCCACTTGGCCGTCCAAACGGAAGTACGTCTTTTCGCTCATCGTCGCTCCTCTCGTATAACTGAAAGTTGCAATGATACAGCGAGTCGAGCTTACGAGGCCTGCGCGGAATCTGGCACGCGGAATCCGACGTTGGCGGTGAGTTGCTTATGGAGTTACACTTGAAACGACTCACACCGGGGAGGTGGCTGCAGGCATGAAATCACCGGAGATGTTCGGCCTTTCGCGAAGACAATTCTTGAGACGCGCGGGCGCAGGCGCTGCGGGCGCCGCCCTGGCTCCCGCCATTCTGCTCGGGAAGTCCAACAAGTCGGGTAGCCGGGTGGTGCTCGGCGATGGCAGCCACACTTACGAACTTGTGGCAGGTTGGGGCCAGCTCCCGAACGGGGTCAAGTACGGATATACCCACGGCGTGCAGATCGACCGGCACAATCGCGTGATCGTCCACAACCAAAGCAAGGACTCGGTGATCATCTTCGATCACAAGGGCAAATTCATCAAGTCCTGGGGTCCTGAATTCCAGAAGGGCGCGCATGGGTGCCTCCTGCGCAAAGAGGACGGCGTAGAGTATCTGTACCTGTCCGACTACGAGCGCCACATCGTGGTGAAGACCACGCTCGACGGTGAGACGCTGTGGACCATCAATTGGCCGCAGGATTCGGGCGTTTACAAGGAAGAAGCCGAGTTCAAGCCCACCAACACGGTCGTGGCGCCAAACGGCGACATTTACGTGACCGACGGCTACGGTCTGAGCTACGTCCATCAGTACAATTCGAAGCGCGAGCGCATCCGAACTTGGGGCGGCAAGGGCAAGGAGGCCGGCAAGCTCGATTGCCCGCACGGCATCTGGGCAGATACGCGGGGCGACGAGCCGATCCTGGTAGTGGCTGATCGCTCCAATGCCCGCCTTCAGACGTTCACGCTCGATGGCAAGCACATCGCCTTCTACACCGACGCCATGCGCGCGCCGTGCCACTTCGACCAGGCGCGGAATGGCGATCTGCTGATTCCGGACCTGCACGGCGTGGTCACGATCTACGATCGCAACAACAAGTCCGTCGCGCAACTTGGCGACAATCCCGGGGTTTGGGACGCGAAGGCCTGGCCGAACCTGCCCGACACCACCTGGATACCCGGCAAGTTCATCTCGCCGCACGCCGCCTGCTGGGACAAGCACGGGGATATGTACGTGGTTGAGTGGATTCAGGAGGGACGGGTCACGAAGTTACGACGCGTGTGAGGCAGTGCCAACGAGTGGCGAGTGACAAGTGGCAAGCACTCGCGGCCACCGGTTGGGCATCGTCAATCAGCGTTCTTGTAACTTGCCACTTGCCACTCGTACATAGCAGGCGCACCTTTGACTGGAGAACGACCCAATGTTTCGGCTTGATGCCGACAAGAAAATCGAATTCTGCGACGGCGTAAGCCGCCGCGACTTCCTGCACGCCGGCGCGCTTGGATTCCTCGGCCTGACGCTGCCCGAGTTCTTCGCCCTGAAAGCGGCGGGTGCGGTTGATCCCGCCAAGGACGTGAACTGCATCCAACTGATGCTGGTGGGCGGCCCCAGCCAGCTCGACACCTGGGACATGAAGCCGGACGCGCCGGCTTCCATCCGCGGACCCTACAAGCCCATCAAGACCAACGTCTCCGGCATGGAGATTTCGGAAATCTTCCCCCGCATGGCCACGCACGCGGACAAGTTCGCGCTGCTGCGCTCCTGCTATCACACGGCCGCCGCCGTGCACGACACCGGCTGCCAGATGATGCAGACCGGCCGCCTGTTTCAGGGCGGACTCGAGTCGCCGAATTACGGCTCGGTGCTGCGCTACGAAAAGGGACCACGCGGCGACATGCCGCCCAATGTCCTGATCCCTTACACCATCGGGCAGCTCGGCGGCAACCTGCCCCACGGCGATACCGCCGGGTTCCTCGGTAAGGCATACGACCCTTTCGTGCTGAACGCCGACCCTGCCGATCCCAATTTCAAGGTCCCGGACATGCTGCCGCCCGATTACATCTCGGCGGTGCGCGTGGACCGGCGGCGAAGCTGGCGCCAGGAGATCGACAAATCCGTCCAGTATTTTGAGGATGCCAACCAGGACGCGAAGCTCATGGATGCGACCTTTGACCAGGCCTACACCCTGATGACCTCCGCCAAGGCGCGCGAGGCATTTGAGCTCGGGCAGGAGTCCGAGGACGTGCGCAAGCGTTATGGCATGAATCGCTTCGGCCAGGGGTGTTTGCTCGCGCGGCGGCTCGTCGAGCGCGGCGTGCGATTTGTGACCGTCAACATGTTCGAGACCGTGTTCAACGACATCACCTGGGACATTCACGGCTCCGCGCCCTTCAGCCCCATCAGTTGCTACAGCGATCTGGTGGGTCCGATGTTTGATAATGCCTACAGCTCCCTACTTGAGGACCTGAGCCGCCAGGGGCTGCTCGAAAGCACGCTGGTGCTGGCCACGGGCGAGTTCGGACGCACGCCCCGCATCAATCCCGCCGGGGGACGCGATCACTGGCCGCAGTGCTGGACGGCGGTGCTCGCAGGCGGCGGAATCAAGGGCGGGCAAGTCGTGGGAGCGTCGGACAATATCGCCGGCGCGCCCAAAGACCGCCCCGTGATGCCGGCCCATGTCGCAGCCACGGTCTACAAGTGCCTCGGGATTCCGATCGATAAGGAACTGAAGACCCCGCAAGGCCGCGTGGTGCGGCTGGTCGATCACGGGTTCGATCCGATCAATGAGTTGCTGGCGTGACTCCGCCCGGGCAGCCTGTGATAGCATCTATTGAGATGCTTTAACAATGCCTTTAAGGAGCCGAGATCGCATGATTGACACTGACTTCGTCACCGACATCGAGCCTTTGACCGCGTTCAAGCGGGACACGGTGAAATTCGCCAGGCATTTGAAGCGAAGCCGCCGGCCGATGGTTCTGACGGTGGATGGTCGGGCGCGTTTCGTCGTTTTCGACGCGGAGGCCTTCGCAGATTGGAAGGACCAACTCGAAACTGTTCTGGCCGTGCGCGAGGCGCTGGCGGAGGAGGGCCCGGGCCGGCCCGCAGAGCAGGTTCACGCGGAGTTGAGGAAGAAGCACTTTGGCGTATCGCGTCGAGTACAGAAGGCGGGCTGAGCGCGACCTCGACACGCTCGCCAAAACCCTGGGCCCGGAGCGGTTCGAGATGATATGCGACGCCATCGAGAGCCTGGCCATGTTCCCTGAGCGTTGCGCCCTGGCGCCGGAGGGGGCGCTTCGCATCAAAGGCATCCGCAACCTCCTCTGTGGCTCCGGGTTCGGTCGTCTACCGGATCATCTTTCAGGTTCGGGATGAGCGGGTCGAGATTTTGACCGTACGTCACGCCCGGCGTCGACCGCTGCAACGAGTTTGAAGTTGAAGCGCCACTCGAGTCGACCACGGCTTTGATCCGATCGATGAGTTGCTGGCGCAGTTCGTAGTCTCTGTGCCCTCTGTGAAATTCCTCCGTGTTCTCTGTGTCAAAAGCTTTCAACACAGAGGACACTGAGGACCCACGGGGCGCAGAGAGGTGTTGAGATCGACTATGAAGATTCGCAGTTTCTTACTGCTTGTCGCAATTGTCACGGCCTGCAACCTTCCGTTCCTGATTCGCGCTTCGCAGACCGATCAGACTCCGCCCGCATCGATGTCCGCTAAGGACGCGCCCTACCACCAGACGGACATGTCGAAGCCCGCAGCCGGCCCGCCAAATGCGCGGACGGTCCAGCCGGTGGCAGCCCACGCGCGCAGCCTCGCGGGGCTCGTGAAGCTGGAATTGCTGCCGGCCTCCATCGCTTTCACCGGACCGCGGTATAGCCAGCAACTCGTGGTGGAAGCGACGTTCGCTGACGGCCATCAGGAGGATGTGACGGCCGGGGCGACGATCGCATCGTCAAGCCCCGAGGTGGCGAGTGTGGAGAAAGACGGCCTGGCGCGGCCGCAAGGCGACGGCCAGGCGACGCTCACGGCCACCGAGCGCGGCCATCGAGCCACGGCAACCGTGACGGTGAGGGACTTCGCGGCGCCCGCGCCCTGGAGTTTCCGCAACGACGTGCTACCGGTGATGACCAAGGTGGGCTGCAATTCCGGACCCTGCCACGGAGCCGCCGCCGGCAAGAACGGCTTCAAGCTCACCCTGCGCGGCTACGATCCCCAAACCGATTACTACACGCTGACGCATCAGGCCCTGGCTCGCCGCACCGATCGCATGGAGCCCGCCAAGAGCCTGATCCTTCTGAAGCCCACGCTCACCATCCCGCACGGCGGCGGCCGGCGATTCGCCGTAGGCTCGCCCGAGTATGACGTAATGTCGGGCTGGATCGCCCAAGGCATGCCGCCGCCGCTCGATTCTGACCCGCGTGTGACCGCCATCGAGGTGCTTCCGCACGAGGCGTCGCTCGCGCCGGGCGCCGAGCAGCAATTGGTCGTGATGGCGCGCTTTTCCGACGGCCGCGCCCTGGACGTCACGCGCTGGGCGAAGTTCGACAGCGGCGACGAAGGCGTGGCCACCGTAGACGCGAACGGCCACGTCACCATGCACAGCTACGGCGAAGCGCCGGTCACGGTGTGGTACCAGAGCCACGTGGCCTTCGCCCGCCTGCGCATTCCCTTCCCTTACCCGCTCGAACAGGCAGTCTTCAAGAACGCCCCGCGTCACAACTATATTGACGACGACGTGCTGCGGCACCTCGCCGTCCTTCACGTCCCGCCCTCGCGCCCGGCGAGCGACGGCGAGTTCATCCGGCGCGCTTATCTCGACGCGGCCGGCATTCTGCCCACGCCCTCCGAAGTCGAGGCTTTCCTCAAGGACGCGTCGCCCGACAAGCGCGCCCGCCTGATCGATGCCCTCATGAAGCGGCCCGAATTCGTCGACTACTGGGCTTACAAGTGGTCCGACCTGCTGCTCGTGACGAGCAATCGCCTCTCGAACGAGCAAATGTGGAGCTACTACAAGTGGATCCGGGCGAGCGCCGCGGCGGACAAGCCCTGGGATCAGATGGTCCGCGAGATTCTGACGGCCACCGGCAACACTGACGAGAACGGCGCCGCCAACTACTGGATTGTCCACCGCGACCCGCTCGACACGTCCGAAAACGTCGCCCAGGCTTTTCTCGGCATCACCATCACCTGCGCGCATTGCCACAATCATCCCCTGGCCAAGTGGACTCAGAAGGACTACTACGGGATGGCCAACATCTTCGCGCGCGTGCGCCTGAAGACGTACGCGCCCGGCGGATCCCGCGCCGGCGTCGGCCCGCTGTTCAACGACGTTACGGTCTATTCCGCCCCGACGGGCGAGTTCACCGACGACCGTTTCATGATGGTGCTGCCGCCGAAGCCGCTCGACGCCAAGGCCCTCCCGGCGGAGACGCCGGGCGACACGCGCATCTATTTTGCCGACTGGCTGACGTCCGGCGACAATCCGTTTTTCGCGCGCAACATCGTGAATCGCGTCTGGCGCAACTTCATGGGACGCGGTCTGGTGGAACCGGTCGACGACCTCCGCGACACGAATCCCTCGACCAATGACGAACTGCTGAGCGCGCTGACGGCGGATTTCGTGGCGCATCACTTCGACATCGATTACCTGATCCGCACCATCATGCAATCGGCCACCTACCAGACCTCGTCCCAGCCTCTCCCCGAGAACGCCGACGACGACAAGTACGGGTCGCACTACGTCATCAAGCGCCTGCCGGCCGAAGTGCTGCTCGACGCCTACTCGCAGGTGACCCAGCAGCCCGAGAAGTTTGACGGGTATCCGGTGGGGATGCGGGCGCTCCAGTTGCCCGATACGGCCGTGCGATCCTACTTCCTCGACGCCTTCGGCCGTCCCGCGCGCCAGCAGACGCGCGAGAGCGAGCGCACCTCCGTGCCTACCATCACGCAGGCGCTGCACATCATCAACGGCGACACGCTCAACAGCAAGCTGCGCGCGCCGGGGAGCGCGGTGGACATGCTGGTCAAGCTCGGTTTTTCGGATGAGCAGATCGTCGATTACCTGTATCTGGCGGCCTTCAGCCGGCATCCGAACGATTCGGAACGCTCGGCCCTGGTTGGGGCCCTCGCCGCGGCAGAGGCGCAAAAAACGCCCGGAGTGGATGACCCGCGGCGCGCGGCGCTGGTCGATATGAGCTGGGCTATGCTCACGAGCGAAGAGTTTATGTTTAATCATTGAGAAGCTGCGAGAAACCGCGCGTAGAAACTGCCCGTTGTCCGCCGTCCGTTTTTCGCCGCCCGTTTTTCGCCGTACGCTGCCCGTCGCGAGTCGATATTCATGATCCATGCCGCGTCACTGATCACACTCTGGCGCGCGGCGTGAGCCGGAGGTTGAGCCCGTGAAACGCATGATTGACCTCGGTATCCTGTTGGCGCTGGTGCTCTTCACCGGCGCTTTTAAGGCAGACGACCCCGCGCATTTTGACGGAACGTGGGATACGACCGTTTCCTGCAGCAACGCCGCGGGAGCGATGGGCTACTCCTTTCAATTCTCTTCAACCGTGAAGGGCGGCGAACTTCGCGGCGAAAAGGGCGACGAGGGCAAGCCGGGCTGGCTGCAGATTCAGGGAAATATTCAGCCGGACGGGACAGCAAAACTCTACGCCAAGGGCCTGGTGGGCGCGCAGGAATTCGCTGTCGGCCATCGTCCGGCAGGGACGCCATACGGTTATCACATCGAGGCGAAGTTCTCGGACAAGGAAGGCTCAGGCAAACGGGTGGAAGGCCGGCCGTGCGAGGTTACTTTCGTCAAGAAGTAGCGTACGCCGCTCGGGCAGAACGCCACGTTTATGCTCGCCAACGTTATGCTCTCCGTGTCCTCTGTGCTCTCTGTGGTGAGAATCACTTACCACGAACAAGCCTTCACCACGGAGAGCACGGAGATCACGGAGAAAGAAATCCCATGACCGAAAGGGAGAGGCTAAACAGCCTCACCGAGACGATTATAGGGCGCGCCATTCAAGTGCATCGGGTGCTCGGTCCGGGATTACTGGAATCAGCCTAGGAGGCTCGCCTCGCATACGAACTCGCCAAACTCAGATTCGGGGTCGAGGTACAGAAGGCGCTGCCGCTCGTCTACGAACAGGTTAAGCTCGAATGCGGATACCGAATCGATCTCCTGGTGGAACGCTGCGTGGTCATCGAGGTCAAGTCGGTCGACTCCCTCGCACCGATTCACGAGGCGCAGTTAATCTCGTACCTGAAGCTCTCAGGATGCAAGATAGGCCTGCTGGTCAACTTCAACGTGCGGGCTCTCAAGGACGGCATACGGCGGTTCATCAATGGAAAGCTTTGAAGGTTTTCACCACAGAGGACACAGAGGAGCACAGAGAACAGCTTTCTCCGTGATCTCGGTGTTCTCGGTGCTGAAAATCCTTGCTCTTCAGACCGCTGCAGTGCGCACCGCCCTTGCAGTGTGCCTCGCCCTTATTGCTTGCCATCGCGCCTTCGCGTCAGCGTCTGACGGCGCCCAGACGACCGCCCGGCCCCCCCAATTCACCGCGCAAATCGCCCCCATCCTTCAGAAGAACTGCCTCGCCTGCCATTCCGCCGCCTCCAAGATGGGCGGACTGGTCATGGAAAGCTACGACACCCTGATGAAAGGCGGCGCTCACGGCGCGGTGATCGTTCCCGGCAAAGCCGACGAAAGCCGCATGATTCAGATGCTCGAGGGAAGAATCCAACCCCGCATGCCTTTCAACGGCGACCCCCTGCCGGAGGCGGACATCGCCACCATCTTCGCCTGGATCAACGCCGGGGCGACCGGTCCTGCACCCGGTTCCGGTCCGGCCCTCGCGCCCGTCGCAATCCCGGACATCAAGCCGCAGGTGCCGGCGGTCTCATCCGTAGCTTCGGTGAAGTTTTCTCCGGACGGTAAACTCCTGGCGGTGGGCGGATACCAGGAAGTACGCCTGTTCGCTCCCGTTACCGCCGGCAACCTGCCGCCGGCCGGCGGCCTCGCTCAGGCCACGGCCGGCGGTGCCACGGCCACCCTCAGCGGACATGCCGATTACGTTCGCTCACTCGCCTTCAGTCCGGACGGCAACATGCTGGCGAGTGCCGGCGGACCCTGCCAGCGCGGCGGCGAAATCAAGATCTGGGACGTGGCGTCGCGCCGGTTGGTCCGTACCCTGCAGGGCCACAAGGACTGCATTTACTCGGTGGCGTGGAGCCCCAACGGCAAGCTCATCGCCTCCGGTAGCTACGACCGAACGGTCAAGCTATGGGACGCCTCGAGCGGCGCCGAGGTGAAGACCCTGCAGGATCACATCGACGCGGTCTTCGCCGTGGCCTTCAGCCCGGACGGCAAGCGCCTGGCTTCGGCGTCGCAGGACCGCACCGTCAAGATCTGGGACGTCGCGACCGGCCAGCGTTTGTATACCCTGAGCGACGCTTCGGACGGACTCACGAGCCTGGCCTATTCTCCCTCGGGCGACCAGATTGCCGCCGCAGGCTACGACAAGACCATTTATGTCTGGCGCCTCGGTGACAACGACGGGCACTTGGTCCAATCCCTGATCGCAGACGAGGACAGCATTCTGGCGCTGGTCTGGTCTCCCGACGGCAAGACGATCATCACAAGTTCGGCAGATGGCTCCATTCGCTTCCGCGAGGCCGGCACGCTCAATCCCGTCCGGGTGATCGATCGCCAGCCGGACTGGGTGGAGACGCTCGGAATCAGTCCCGACGGCAAGAGTTTGGCGGCGGGGCGGTATGATGGTAGCGTAACGGTGTATGACTCGGGCGCGCCGGGAGCGCTCCGCACAGGTGTGGTGCAACAGCCAAAGGCCACAACTGAATCTAACTGAGCGCCGGCGCAGCATGGCCATGATTATTAGCCGCAACTCTTCGCCTCACCCCGTAGCTCTCTGTGTGCGCGAAGAAAGGATTCACCACAGAGTACACAGAGAACACGGAGAAAAACTCTGCGAGCCTCTGTGGCCTCCGTGGTGAGAGTTTTGCCTTTGGTTTCGGCCGTTGCAGCGCGAAAATCGAAAATGTTACGAGCGAAGCCGTTAGGTTATTGATAACACAGCGCTTCTGTTTTCCATATATGCTGAAAGCCGTTAGGTTGTTGAAAATAAGCAATTTACTTGTTTAAAGCCGTTACGTTACTGACGAGCAATGATTTAACTCAGAAAAACAGGGTCAAAATCGAGCTTGTTGCACGCAATTCGAGGGTTTTTCGATGAAAATCAGGCCTATTTCCGCCGCAATCGTCCTCGCTCTTGGAGGTCTATTCGCCCACTGGCTCGGTGCCAGCGAGCCGATCATCCCGCCGACGATCTCAAAAGTCTGGCCCGCCGGAATGGAGCGCGGCACTACGGCCACCTTCACCGTCGACGGCAGGAATCTGGCCGACGCCAAGGCGGTCCTGTTCGACTCCCCGGGGATCACGGCGCGCGTCACTGAGATCACCGACGTGCCGGAGAAGATCACCGGACCACGCGCCGGCGTCGATCTCGGCGCCCAGGTGCCGCTCGGCAAGAAGCAGACGGCCAGGATCGAGGTGACGGTCGGCAAGAACGTGGCTCCGGGAATCCACAAGTTCCGGATCGAGACCCCGCTCGGGACCTCAGACATGGCGGTGTTCGACGTGGGATCGCTTCCGGAAATCGCAGAGACGCCGCGGCCCGAGGCCGGCGAGTCTCCCGCGCAGGCGGTCACTTTGCCGGCGACGATCGTAGGAGCCATCCAGACCTCGGGCGACACTGACAAGTACCAATTCGACGGCCGGGCTGGCGAGGAGTTTGTTTCCGTGGTGGTGGCCTCCGAACTCGGCTCGCCATTGCAGTCGCTTCTGATACTGCAGGATTCTTCCGGTCAAGTGCTGGCCCGGGCCGGCGAGAACAGCAACAAGGCAGACGCCGTGCTGATCGCGAAGCTGCCGCGCGACGGATCCTACATACTCTCCGTCGCGGATCGCGAAGACGGCGGCGGCGCTGACCACTTCTATCGCCTGAACGCCGGTCCTCTTCCGTACATCACCGGGGTGTTCCCGCTCGGAGTGCGCGCGGGCGAAGCGCGTCCAGTCGCCGTGCAAGGCGTGAACCTCGGCGGCGCTCAGCAGGTGAAGGTCACGCCGCCCGCCGCGGCTGACGGATGGACCACCGTGCCCCTGGTCCTTTCGACGCAGGGGACAGAAACGGCGCAACCGTTGAACACCGTCAAGCTCGCGGTCGGCAACGAGCCTGAGATCCTCGATCGCGAACCCAATAACTCTCCCGCCCAGGCCCAGGCGCTGTCGCTGCCCGTGACCGTCAATGGCCATATCCAGGGGAACGCCGGTCCCGGCGCGGCGCCCGACCAGGATTATTTCCGCTTTCACGCGCGCCAGGGAGAGCGCCTGACCATCGAAGTCGCCGCCTCGCGTCTCGGTTCGCCGCTCGATTCCGTCATCGAGGTTCTGGATGCGCAGGGCAACCCGATTCCGCGCGCCATGGTTCGCTGCCTAAATCAGACGACGACTACGCTCTCGGATCGCGACTCCAGAACTTCGGGAGTGAGGCTGGTTTCCACCTCAGGCCTGCACGAAGGCGATTTTCTGATGATCGGCGACGAACTGGACCAGATCAGCTCGGTGCCCGACCAACCCGACGCCGACATCAACCTCGAAAACATCGGCGGATTGCGCCTGGCTTTCCTCGGCACCTCGCCGGACGTGCACGCGGTGAACACGCCGGTTTATAAGGCCCAGGTTCTGCCGCCGGACGCCGACTTCCCGCCGAACGGCCTGCCCGTATTCCGCCTGACCTGGCGCAATGACGACGGCGGCCCGGGATACGGCGCCGATTCCCGACTGGACTTCGTGGCGCCGCGGGACGCCGACTACATCGTCCGCCTCGCGGACGTGCGCAACCTCGAAGGGGCTGACTTCGCCTATCGCCTGACGGTGCGCGATACCGCGCCGGATTACCAACTGGCGGCCGAACCGTCTAACCCGAATGTGCCGCGAGGCGGCTCCGTGCCCGTCACCGTTCGCGCCGACCGGCTTCCGGGCTACGAAGGACCGATCGCGATTGAAGTACGGGGGCTGCCGCACGGTCTTACGGCGGGCGGGGCCACCATCGCGGCCGGACAGGACTCGACCGACGTGATTCTCTCCGCCGCCGGAGACGCTCCCGAGGGCGCTTCGCCGGCCGCGATCGAGTTCGTAGGCCGGGCTCGCGTGGACGGCCGCGAAATCGTGCGGGTGGCCAACACCGATACGCCGCTGCAGGTCGCTTCGGTGATCCCGCCTCCGGACGTGTTGGTGACGGCCGAGCCGGGCCAGGTCGCCATCGCACCGGGCCAGGAGGTAAAGGTCACGCTTCACGTCGAGCGCCGGAACGGCTTCAAGGGCCGCGTGCCGTGCTCTGTCGAGAACCTGCCTCCGGGCGTCCGCGTGGTGAACGTGGGGCTGAACGGGGTGCTCGTGACCGAGGCGCAGACCACGCGAACCTTCACGCTCCGCGCTGAGGAGTGGGCGAAGCCTATCGATCAGCCGGCGTACGTGGTGGGTGAAGTGGAGTCAAACGCGTCCACATTCCATCCCTCCGCTCCGTTGCTCGTGAGGGTGGAGAACAAGGAGCAGGCTGCAAACGCCGCCGCGGAGGCGGCCGGGCACGGAGCAGCGCCGGCCGTGGGCCAGCCGCCGCGAAATTAGGGGCCGACGGCGGCGGCTGACAATCCAGTAAGGTATTGGCAGATAGAGGACCGATGCCGCCCCAAGTGACTATACGATTCTATACGATTTGATACGGTTAGAAGCAAGACGATAGAGAGGATTTCACCACAGGACGCATAGAGCTCACGGGGGGACTGCTGAGATATTTCCTCCGTGTTCTCTGTGCGCTCTGTGGTGAATTTGTTCTTAGAGAGAAAACGCAGATTGCTGGCATCGAGGGCAATGCGCCGGACGACGGCGCTGAAACCCCTTCGAGCGTTGCATCGTCGGAATCATTTGGCCCGGGAGGCCGTTCAAATGCGTCATAGTAAGCCCCTTTGCCTCGCTGCCATCGCAGGCGGGATCCTATTCATCGCCTTGAGCTGCGGCCATGGCTCAAGCTCGTCCGGTTCGTCTTCATCAACCCCGCCGCCGCCTTCTACAACCGCGGACGCAACCATCTCGCTGAGCGATCCGGGAACGTGCGCGTCACCGAGCGGACCGTTCGCGCACGTCTGGGTGACGATCACCAAGGTAACGGCGAACGTCTCCGCCACTGCCGGGCCAACCGACAGCGGCTGGGTAACGCTGCTCGATCTGACCTCGAAGCCCGCGCAGATTGACTTGTTGAGCCTGACTCCCACCACCTCGACGTCCAACAACGCGTGTGTCCTCAATCTGCTCGGCACCGGCACCGGACTTCCGCCCGGGAACTATCAGCAGGTTCGGCTCTATCTGCTCGCCAACAACGCCTCCGGGACCGGTGTTTCGTCCAACAACTGCGCGGCGGGCTTCTTCAACTGCGTCGGGCTTGCGACGGGCGGAGTGGGCGAACTGCAACTGACCAGCGAACCCACTACGGGCATCCAAATTCCTACCGCCGAGATCATGGGCGGCGGCTTGAATCTCGTGGCCGGGCAGACCGCCAACGTCAACCTCGACTTCAGCGCCTGCGCGTCGATCGTGCAGGAGAGCAATGGCGACTACCGGCTGAAACCCGTGCTGTACGCAGGGACGATTCCCCAGACCACGAACGCCATCAGCGGCACCGTGGTCGACAACAACACGAAGGGCGCGATCGCCAATGCGGTGGTGCTGGTGGAACAGCCGGACTCATCCGGCATCGATCGCGTGGTGGAATCTCAGCTGACGGCTTCCGACGGCACGTTCCTCTTCTGCCCGCTTCCGGCCGGTAATTACGATCTGGTGGTGGCTGCGGCGCTGCCCACTCCGGTCTCGGTGCCGCCGATCGGCGTAGGCACAGCGTATAATCCTACCGTGACGTTCAGCACGCCGGCGGGCACGGCGTCACTCACTATTCCTCTGGTGCCGGAGGGCGCGAACGGAATAAGCAGCTCTCCCACGAAGTTCACAGGGACCGTCAGCACCGCGGGCGCCCAAGCCGTTACCGTAGACGTCGATTTGTCGGTGCTGCATCAGGCTACGCCGACGGGCGGCTCCCCGGTGCAATTCACCGTACCGTCGTTTCCGGGATCAAGCTCCAACGTCGAGACCGGGTCCTACATAAACTGTCCCTCGGGCACAACCTGTGCCACCTACAACCTCTACGTACCCGCAAGCAATCCGAGCGCGGGCACCTACAGTTCGACCGGGACGACGTATTCGACACCGGACTCTGGAAACGTTGCTTACACGGTGGACGCGCAAGCGTTCGTGGACGACGGCTCCAATACTTCCGACTGCTCGTTTTCCGATGTCAGCACGGCCTTAAATTCCGGCGGCGGTACGCTGCTCGCCGCCGGCGGCGCTTTGGTAACGGTGCAGACCCTGGCGTTCACCGGCTGCCAGTAATCCGGCCGCCGGCGATTGGCTGTGACGAATCCCCGGCGCAGCGCGGTCGCACCTTGGTTCGCGCGACATGGGTGAGAGCGATCCAAAAGCGGTAGCCCTGATCGGGCCCGGCCGCATCGGCCAGGCCATGGGACGGCTCTTGGCGGACGCTGGCGTGCCGATCCAATGGATCGCGGCGCGGCGTCCGGCAGCGGCTCGCAGCGCCGCGCGATTCGTCCGCGCGGGCCTCGCGGTAACGCTGCGCTCGCCGGAACTCGGCCGCGCTCGCGTGCTGCTGCTGACAACGTCGGACGAGGCCCTGCCCGAAGTTGCACGGTCGCTGGCCGCGCAGCGTGCCGACTGGAAAGGCTGCGTCGTGCTCCACTCGAGCGGGGCCTGGCCTGCCGGCAGTGAGTCTTCCGTGCTCCAGCCCTTTCGCCGCCGCGGCGCCTCCGCGGCCTCGCTGCATCCGCTCCAAACCGTGCCCAACCGCGAAGCCGGCGTTCGGAATCTCGTCGGATGCTTCTGGGCGGTCGAAGGCGACCCGATCGCCGTGCGATTGGCCCGCCGGTGGGTGCGGGCGCTCCGCGGCATTGCCTTCAGCCTGCCGCCGCAGCGCAAAGCTACGTATCACGCCGCCGCGGTCGTGGCTTGTGCGGGAGTGGTGACGCTGATGACAGGCGCGGAGCGATTGATGGAATCGTGTGGCGTGCCGCAGGCGCAGGCACGCAAGATGCTGGCGGGATTCGTAGCGGAAACTGCGGGAAACTTCGCACGGCTCGGGCGCGGCGCCCTTACCGGACCCGCCGCGCGCGGCGACTGGGCGACCATTCGCAGGCATCGGGAGGCGCTCGGCCGGCAAGCGCCGGATCTGCTGCCCCTATACCGCGAACTGCTGAGGTCAATGGTCCAAATCGCCGGTCGACCCCCACGCCCGACCCCCGCGCCCGACAAAGCGCGAGGGTAGCCGTTAGTACCAGAGCCTACCGCTTGAAGCTTTTCTTCCCCGTCCCTTGTCCCGTGCCTGACAACGGCACGGTTTGTGGGCTGCCGCCGCCGTTGTCCGCCACCGATACGTTCGCGGTGAGCGGGCCGCTGGTTGTCGGCGTGAAAGTCACGGTAATCGTACAGCTGGCGCCGGGGCCAAGCGAGCCGCCGCAGTTGTTGATCTCCGAGAAGCTGCTGGCGTTGGCGCCCGTGATGCTGATGCCGGTGATGGACATGGTCTGGCCGCCACTATTGTTCGTCATCGTGACGTTCTGCGGCGCGCTGCTCGAACCCACGTTGACGGTGCCAAAGCTGAGGCTGGTGGGCGAGAACGACACCACCGTGCCCGTTCCGGTCAACGGTACGGTCTGCGGGCTGCCGGGCGCGTTGTCCGTGAGTGTAATTGTTCCGGTTGACGTTCCGGCCGTCGTGGGTTTGAACTCCACCTGAAATGTGCAGCTGTTGCCGGCGCCGAGCGTAGACCCGCACCGGTTGGAAAGAGGGAATGTCTTACTGCTCGAGACAATGCTCGTGATGTTGAGCGTGATATTCCCGGTATTGGTGAGGGTCACGGTCTGCGGTGCACTGGTGGTGTTGATGGTCTGGTTGGAGAAGGTGAGGCTCGTAGGCGAAAGCATGGCGCCGGCTTGGGTGCCTGTGCCGCTTGTGGTCACGACTTGAGGGCTGTTGGGGGCATTATCGGAAACGGTGATGGTTCCATTCACGGTACCCTGTTGCGTGGGCTGGAACGCGACCATTATCGTGCAGCTCTTGCCAGCCCCGACGCTGTTTCCACAATTGTTCGTCTGTGCGTAACTGGCGCTGGCGACAATACTGTTGATGAGCAACGTCGTGGTGCTGTTGTTCGTCAGGGTGACGGCTTGCGCAGGACTGTTGGTGTTCACCGGGACGTTTCCGAAGCTCAAGCTGCTGGGAGTCAGGGTCACCCCAGGCTGGCTTCCGATACCTGTCAGCGACAGTGTCTGGGGACTTGTCGGGGTGTTATCAACGACCGTGGCTGTCCCATTGAGCGTACCGCCCTGCGTAGGCGTAAATGTAATCGTAGCCGAGCAATTGGCGCCTGGCGCCAGGCTGACGTCGCAATTCCCCTGCTCGCTGTAGTTGCCGCTCGTCGTTAAGCTCGAGATGTTGAGTGCTGTGCCGCTGGGGTTGCTGATCGTAAGCGTCTGCGAGCTCATCTGTCCCACGCCGACAGTCCCAAAGTTGAAGGACGAAGGAGAAAGTGCGATCACCGGCAGGTTCACGAAAACCGCCACGCTGCCCGATCCAAAGTTGGTAGCGATAAAGTCGAGCCCGCCGGCTGAGTTAAACGTGCCCGTCGCCACGGCGAACGGCTTGGTCCCTAGCCCATAGTCGATATGGGGCTGTAACGTGCCGTTCCCGTTGCCGAGCAGGACCGACGCGATCCCGTTTGAGCTGGTGACAACCACGTCGAGATTGTTGCCGCCATTGAGATTACCGAGCGCAATATTGCTTGCGCCCGGCGCCAGGTAATTCACGCGCTGTTGGAATGTGCCGTCGCCGTTTCCAAGCAGGATCGAGACTCCCCCGCCGCCATCGGCGACAGCAACGTCCAGCGTACCGTTGCCTCGAAGAGACCCGATCGCGACGCCCAGGGGCTGATACCCGGTGATATACGTTGTCTGCGTGGTGAAGGCGCCGGTTCCATTGCCGAGCATTACGGAAATGGTGTTACTCGTCGTATTCGCGACCACAAGGTCGTTATCGCCGTTGTTGTTGAGGTCGGCCACTGCAATGGCGGCCGGGAACGTTCCGGCGTTGTAATCCTTGTGCGTTTGAAAGGTCCCGTTGCCGGTACCGAGAAGGACCGAGACCGTATTTGCCAAACTGTTGGTCGTGATCAGGTCCAGGTTTCCGTCGTTATTGACGTCTGCCGCGGCAAGACCGATCGGGCCTGAGCCCACGGCAAAATCGACATGGGCTCCGAAGGTGCCGTTGCCGCTCCCGAGCATTACAGATACGGTACTTGCGCTGCTGTTGGCGGTGGCCACGTCCAGCAAGCCGTCGCCATTGAAATCGGCCACGACAACGCCGGCCGGCCCGGCTCCGGTGGTCAGCGTCGGTCCCGTGGTAAAGGTGCCGTCTCCATTGCCGAACAGAACGAGGGCCGCGCTCGAGCTGGACTCGGCCACGACCGCATCCAGATTCCCGTCGCCATTAAGGTTGCCGACTGCCACTCCCTTGGGCCCCGAGCCAGTGGTGAGCGTATTCTTCCGCTCGGTGAACGTGCCGTCTCCGTCACCGATCAGGACCGTCGCCGTGTTGGAAACCGTGTTGGAAACAGCGAGGTCCACTACGCCGTCCCCGTTGAAATCGGCGCTGGAAAGGCTGTAGGGAAAAGAGCCGGTGGCGTAGTCCACATGGTTCTGGAAGCTCGCGTTGCCATTGTTGATCATGACGGAGATCGTGTTCGCGACGCTGTTCGCGGTGACGAGATCGATAGGGCCGCCGGCGATCAACTGCCCGGCCCACACGTACGCAGGACCCGTTCCGACGTTGAAAACGGTCTGTGCCTGAAATGTGCCGTTGCCGTTCCCGAGCAGTATCGAGACCGTATCGTCAAAATTGTTGGCGACAGCAAGGTCCTCGGAGCCGTCCCCGTTGAAGTTGCCCACGGCGATCCAAAAGGGCTGATTTCCGGTGGCCGGCTGGGTGCTCTGTACTGTGAAAACGCCGTTCGAACTGCCGAGGAGAATCGAAACCGTATTTGACGCGCTGTTGGCAACCGCCAGATCGAGAATGCCGTTATTGCTGAATTGGCCCAGCGCGATGGCGCGAGGACTCGAGCCCACCGTATAGGTCACCTGATTCTGGAAGGAGCCGTTCCCATTGCCCATCAGTACGGAAACCGAATCCCCACCCAAGTTGACCACGGCCAAATCGAGGTTGGCGTCGCTATTGAAGTTGCCGGCAACAATTGCCACGGGAAGCTCTCCGACGGCAGGCACCGACTGCACGGTGAACGTACCATTGCCGTTCCCCAGCAGGATCGAGACGGTGTTGTCAAAAACGTTTGTGATCGCCAGATCCTGGTTCCCGTCGTTGTTGAAATCTCCTGCGACAATGCCGTAAGGCCCGGTGCCTGTGGCAAAGGATGTCGCAGCTCCAAGCGTGCCCGATACCTGGCCGAGCATCACAGACACGGTGTTCGAAGCCTGATCGACAACCGCGAGATCGGGAATCCCGTCGTTGTTGAAGTCCGCGGAGACGCTGCCGCGCGGGTTGGACCCTACTGGGAAGTCTGAACGATTGAAAAGGTACTGCGCCATTGCCTGCGGAGCCGGCGTAACCACGGCCGCCAGGCACAATAGAATGCAAGGAATCAAACCTCGCCGCACGCCGCACCCCCTACCGTGTTGGCTTTTCACGTTTTCTGCCTCCTGCCAGGGCATTCTGTTCACTTCAGCCGCAAGAACAAGGTCAAAGTCGGACCCTGAGAGCGCCGCAACCCGGTCCGCAGCGGCGGAACACATGAAAGCCGAGTTACACTTCAGCCGACTTCCTTGGAGTTGAAACCCGTCCCCCTGTGACTTATGGGTCCTTGGATTGTCATACCCTCACCGGTGCACTGTCAAGTAACGACGCGTGGATTACCACTGTATAGTATGGCGCCTACGTGACAACTCGGGCGGATGCGACAAGCCAATGGCGGACCGTGCGAGCCGCCGGGGAGGCGTTGCCTTGACCGTCCGGATGTGCACCGTCACCAGGCTTCGATGGGGGCAAAAACTTCGCCTGCTTTCGAGATGTTGTCACGGCATTGTAACCAAGGCCCGCCCATACGCCGTGCTAAATTGGGGGGTGCGACTCGGCCGGCAATATAGACGGCCCCGTCCGGCCGGACTGGATCACTGCAGGGAAACCGGGCTTGGCGCCCTCGTAGATGTTCTCGAAAAGGGGAATGTCGATTGAAGAAGCCGTTGCTTCTGTTATTGTTCATCCCGGCCGTGGCTGCAACGCTTGCATCGGCGCAGGACGCAAGCAATACGGCGTCACCCGATGATCAGGCTTGGGACCTGCATGTCCAGTCCACGGTTGTTGGTCAGGCTCACCCTTCGTTCTCTGCTGAGTATACCGGCCCGAACAGCATGACGCCTGGCGCCCAAATCAAAGACACCATCTCGGTGGATGTGACGGGCGGTGTGCGCTTGTGGCAAGGCGGGGCGTTTTTCGGGGACGCCTTGGTGTGGCAGGGATACGGCCTGAGCAACGCTCTTGGCATCGCGGGCTTTCCTAATGGCGAGGCATATCGAGAAGGCAAGACTTATCCGGACGCCTACCTCTGCCGCGCCTTTTTTCGCGAGACAATCGGCCTCGGCGGGGGCAAGGAAGCCGCTGATGACGGGCTCGGCGGTACCAAGGATGTTCGGAACCTGACCCTCACCATAGGCCATCTGAGCGCCAAAGACGTTTTTGACGCCAACTCCTACTCGAACGACCCCCGATCCCAGTTCATGAACTGGGTCCTGGTGGCCAACGGCGCCTGGGACTATCCGGCTAACACGCTGGGGTTTACGAATGGCATCGCGGCGGAATTGAACACCAACGCATGGTCCGGACGGCTGGGCGTATTCCAGGTGTCGAAAGTCCAGAACGGTATTCGACTCGACTGGAACCTGAGCCATGCCTGGTCCGGGGTGGCGGAGGTCGAGAGGCGGTATTCCCCTAAGGGACACGCCGGGGCGATACGCCTGCTGGCCTATGAGGAGCGGGCGCACATGGGAAGCTACGAGGCGACCCTAAGTGACCCGAGCATCGGCCCAGATATCGCGCTCACCGCGGCGTACCGATCCAAGTACGGCTTTGGCATCAATATGGAGCAGGAAATCCGCAAGGATCTCGGGGTCTTCGCGCGCCTGGGCTGGAACGATGGCAAAAACGAGACGTGGGAATTTACCGACGTGGACCGCACTGCGACGGCCGGGCTCAGCCTGAAAGGGGCTCGGTGGCGCCGCCCGCAGGACACGGTCGGCGTCGCCGGAATCCTCAACGGCGTCAGCGCCGCTCATCGGCTGTTTCTTGCAGAGGGCGGTCTGGGAATTACCGTGGGCGACGGCGCTCTGGACTACCGCGCGGAGCGGGTCGCGGAAACCTATTACAACTGGAACATCGCGAAACACTTCTGGTTGGCTCCGGACTATCAATTCGCCGAAGACCCGGCATATAACCACGCTCGCGGCCCCGTCAATATCTTCGCATTGCGGTTCCACACTGAGTTTTGATTTCGCCGGAGCCGGCGCCCAATCCAGGAATTCCGATCATCGTTTTTCCTGCTGTCCACGTTTCGGGATGGCGGTCATGATCACCCGAAGGGCATTGTTCCAGCCTCCGTTGGATCGAGTGACCGACAATAATCTCGCGTCGCTCCTCGCTGGAGTGAAGTTCGTCATCGAACTCCCGCGCCAGAGGGTCGCAAAAGACGGTGACCGCCTCAGCAAACTCAACTTCGTGCTTCATGATATTGCTTGTCGGCTTGCTTTCGTTCCACTCAAATCGCAAGCCCATTCGGTCAAGCTCTCATTGCCCCGCCGTACCCAGACATCGTCCCTTCATTTCGGCCCCTGTCACCGCTGTTTTGGTCCGGTTCCCGCATAGCTGAGTGTGGCACACATGAGCAAAAAGGGCGGGGATTTGTTCCCCGCCCTTGGTTTGCTGCTGATTGCGATCTGAAAGCCGCAGGGCAAAAAGCGAGCCCTGCGCTACTGCCGAGGCAATGTCAGGGTAGCCCTAAGACCTAGCCCCTGACGCCGGGCCCCTGCCTTTAGTACATCCCGCCGCCGCCCGGAGGCATGGCCGGAGCCTTCTCTTCCTTCGACGGATACTCGCTGATCAGAGCTTCCGTGGTGAGAAGGAGAGAAGCGATGGAAGCGGCGTTCTGCAGCGCGGTGCGGACCACCTTGGTGGGATCAATGACGCCCTCGGAAACGAGGTCGCCGAAAGCTTCCGTCTGCGCGTTGAAGCCGTAGTAGGTGTTGTTGTTGTTGCGCACCTTGTCGACGACCACCGCGCCCTCATGCCCCGAGTTCTGGACAATCATGCGCAGCGGCTCTTCGAGCGCCCGCTTGACGATATTGATGCCGATCTGCTCGTCGCCCTCGGCCTTGAGTTTGTCCAAAGCCGGGAGACAGCGAAGCAGGGCCACGCCGCCGCCGGGCACGATGCCCTCTTCGACGGCCGCCTTGGTGGCGTGCATGGCGTCCTCAACCCGAGCCTTCCGTTCCTTCATCTCGGTCTCGGTCGCCGCGCCCACCTTGATCTGGGCCACGCCGCCCACCAGCTTCGCGAGGCGCTCCTGCAGCTTCTCGCGATCGTAGTCGGACGTGGTGTCTTCCACCTGAGTGCGGAGCTGCTTCACGCGGCCTTCGATGTCGGCCGTTTTGCCCGCGCCCTCCACGATGGTGGTGTTGTCCTTGTCAATGGTTACCTTCTTGGCGCGTCCGAGGTCCTCAAGCCGGACGTTCTCGAGCTTGATGCCGAGATCCTCGGTCACCGCCTTGCCGCCCGTGAGGATCGCGATGTCCTCCAGCATGGCCTTGCGGCGATCACCGAAGCCCGGCGCCTTGACGGCCGCGCACTGCAGCGTGCCGCGCAGCTTATTTACCACCAGGGTGGCCAGGGCCTCGCCCTCGACCTCTTCGGCGATGATCAGCAGGGGCTTGCCGCTCTTGGCGATCTGCTCGAGCAGCGGCAGAAGGTCTTTCATGGAGCTGATTTTCTTCTCGTGGATCAGGATGTAGACGTTCTCGAGCGCGCACTCCATCCGGTCCGGATCGGTGACGAAGTAAGGCGAGAGGTAGCCGCGATCGAACTGCATGCCCTCGACCACTTCGAGCGTGGTTTCCATCGTCTTGGACTCTTCCACGGTGATGACGCCGTCCTTGCCGACCTTCTTCATGGCCTCGGCAATGATGGCGCCGATGGTGCTCTCGTTGTTGGCGGACACGGTGCCCACCTGGGCTACCATGGTGCCCTCGACCGGCTTCGAGAGCTTGTCAAGTTCGCCCTTCACGTGCTTCTTGTCGCCGCTCTTGGTTACTTCGTCGTAGCCGCAGATGGCGCGGACCGCCGACTCGATGCCCCGCTTCAGGGCCATCGGGTTGGCGCCGGCCGCTACGGTCTTCACGCCCTCGCGGAAAATCGCCTGGGCAAGCACCGTGGCCGTGGTGGTGCCGTCACCGGCCACGTCCGAGGTCTTGGACGCCACTTCGCGCACCATCTGGGCGCCCATGTTCTCGAGCGGATCCCTCAGCTCGATCTCCTTGGCCACCGTCACGCCGTCCTTGGTGATGGTGGGGGAGCCGAATTTCTTGTCCAGGACCACGTTGCGGCCCTTGGGACCGAGAGTCACCTTGACCGCGTCCGCGAGCTGATTCACGCCCCGCAGGATCGCCTGGCGGCTCTCTTCGCCCCGTACAATCTGCTTTGCATTTGCCATCTTCCATCCTCCCAGATTCTAATCTTTGATTTTTTGATTCTCGTCTTTTGCCGTGTTGCCGGAGTCCGTGGCCGGTTGCCAGCTGCCCGTTGCAGAAGCCCCTCACTCTGTCGAGCCGGCTGCTGCGACGGACAACGGACCACGCACAACGATCAGTTACTTCTTGCCGCCCGCAGCCTTCGACGCATGTTCGATCACGCCGAGCACTTCGTCCTCACGGATGATCAGGTATTCTTCGCCGTCCAGCTTGATCTCAGTGCCGGAGTATTTGCCGAACAGAATGCGGTCACCAACCTTCACGTCGAGGGGAATGAGCTCGCCCTTCTCGCGCTTCCCCTTGCCCACCGCCATCACTTCGGCTTCCTGCGGCTTCTCCTTGGCGCTGTCGGGGATGATGATTCCGCCCTTCACGGTTTCCTTCTCTTCAATCCTCTTGATCACGATACGATCATGGAGAGGTCTCACGTTCATCTTCGGTCTCCTTCCTGCTTTCGGTTGTTTGAGTTTGGTGCGGCGTTATACGATTTGCCGGACTCCAGCCGGCCCCATTCGGACCGCTGTTCCCTCGGGTGATTCGCCGTCGCCCGGTCGCACACAGACGGAGCTCCGTCGGACGGCTCAAAGTCACATTTAGCACTCTCACCCGGAGAGTGCTAATTTAGCCTGCGGAGCCTGGGCTTGTCAAGCAAAATCACGGAGGCGGGCAGGAGCGCTCCGGTTGCGGGTCGAGAAACCAGAGCATCGCAAGGAGGTCGCGCCACACCGCTTCCAGCTCTTGCGTGTCGCCCTTCAGGCGCTGAAGGCTCCGGATGGCGCGTGGCGGCAGGGCCAGGGTGCCGCGAGTTCAGGGCGGCGCCGCCGACATCCGGCTCGCGTCTTGGGGCCGGAGGTACTGGCGGCGTTGCGGCGCCGCGCTTCCGAGGTGTCGAGTTGAGCTTCCGGGCCAGAGAATCTCTCAGGCGGGCGACCGCCGTCATGTACTGGTCGTATAACATAGCGTTAATGATGTGTCAATAAGGTTATTTAAACCGGCGCCAGCCTGCTCCCGCTAACCTTAAGGCGCGCGGTACCATTGGGTAATATTGTTCCGTCAACCGATTGGTACAATCTACTTCAACATCTAGTTTACTATACGGTACATCCAGTTAGAAGCTCGTCGCAATGAGACGGTCCCGGGCTTAAAGTACGGTAACTGTCACAATTCGCTACACCGGTCGGCAAAAAGCAAGCCATTACGCCGGATTCTCGCTATAAACCGGCTTTTGAACCAGCTTCGTATGCGCGGCACTGGCAGTAGAAAGTAATAACTGTTAAGGGACTTGACGAATGTTTTAGGTGCTGATAAAACCTAAAACACTTTGCTACTAGTTGTCTTAAAAGTAGCGAACCTGCCCTCATCTTACCGAGAAGGAGGGGGGGGTCGGTGATCTATCGAATGAGGAGGTTCGTAGTGCATAGTGCAACAGTTAGGATCTCGACATCGTCAAGAGCTGTGGGGCGGCTTCTGTGCGCGCTGGTTTCGGTCATCGCCGGAATCGGGCTCGCTGCCGCAAACAGTTCCGCTCAAACCAACTCAACACTGCTGTACGCGGCGTCCGCTTATGGTACTTACGCCACCGTCGGCAACGTAGTCACGGTGGGTAAGACGGCCCCGGTGATGATCAGCACGCAGTGCGGCACGGCGCAGGTCGGAGTCTCGAAGACTGGCACATCAGCGTCCGTCTCCGATCCTCCATTGCTCTCGACCGGCGTCACCAATACCAGCGCCTCGAGCGCCCTGAACGTGGCGACCAGCAGTTCCACCGTTGCATCGCTCAGCCTGCTTTCCGGCCTGGTCACTGCTTCAGCAGTGACGGCGGTCAGCACAACCAGCGTGAACAGCGAAGGCGCGTTCGAGGAGAGCGGTACCGGTTCCAATTTCACCAACCTGGTGATCGCGGGAATTCCTTTCATAGGCACGCCCGCGCCCAACACCACCGTTCCCCTGCTTGGTTTCGGTAGCGTGGTGTTGAATCAGCAGACCATCGTTCAAACCGCAACTTCCGCTCACTTGACCGTGAACATGATCGACATCTCGATTACGGTTACCAACATCCTGGGCATCCCTGTGGGCACCCAGATCATTGTGGCCGACGCTTACAGCAGCCTCCTCGAGGTCAGATCACCGGCGGCTCTGGGCGGCGAAGCTTACGGAACCCAAATCATCGGTCAACTCGTTACCTCCAGTCCTACTGCTCCGGCGATCGAACCCTGCACCGGAACTGGCGGAAGGACCGTCACAAAGACGCTGGCCGGCGTCACCATACCTCTGGTCCTGAGTTCCGGGACCATTACCGACACCGCTGAAGGGACGGCCACCTCCGCTGGCGCGAACGGGGAAACGTCGGACACGATTCAGGGAGTGAACCTGCTTTCGGGGGTCGTGACGGCTGACGTGATTTCGGACCAGGCAAACGGCTCAACGTCGGACGGCATCCACCTGACGTTGACGACCTCGGGCTCCTTCACCAACATTGTGGTGTTAGGTCAGCCCGGGATTAACGACAACGTACCCCCAAACACCAGGGTCCCGCTGGCAGGCTTCGGTACCCTCTGGCTGCACCGGATCGTCACCACAGCTGACAGCATTGAGATCAGGATGCTGGAGATTCAGATCACGGAAGAGAATGTCTTGGGGCTTCCGATCGGGGCCGATATTCGCGTCGGCGACTCCTCGATTGCACTGCTCAGCGCCAGCGACTAGCGCCTTAACCCATTACGCGTTTGTACCTGCACGGGGCATCGGCAATAACGCCGGCGCCCCTTGCATTTTGAGCGGAGAACGGACTATGGCCGATCGGGCGCGTTGGGGCGCTCGCCCGGAGGCATAGCGGAATAGTGCACGTGGACCAGAACCCACTGGTGCGGGCCCGCCTTGCGATAGATTTGCGTCTCGCGGCCGCTCGTCTGGACCCTGGACCCGTCCTTCCTGGTCTTGGCAGCGAAGGTCCAGGAAAACTCCGCCCAGACTGAGTCGCCGTAAGCGTGCACCTGGATATCGCGCGGCGTAAGGGTCCGCTGGGAGAATCCGGCTTCCATGATGTCCTGATAGAAGTTCTTCTTCACCTGATCCCAGCCATGCTCTTCTCCTCCGGGGTAAATCAGCAAGACGTCCGGCGTATTGGACCAGACCGAGGAGGCCAGGGCGAGATCAACGGGTTCCCGATTGACGGCTTCAGCGTACTTCGCAATGAGTTCCCTGATCTCGTCCGCTGCGGCGGCGCTCTCCGGCGCGCCGGTGGAGGGCGGGGCAGCCGTCGCCTGGCCGTGATCCTGCGGAGCAGCCATACCCCGCGCGCCACCGAGCAGCGTCAAGACCAGCGCCATCTGAAGCGGCCGGACGAACCTGGCTTTTCGATCGCGCATATTCAGCCCTGGTCGCCCCGATTAAGCGGCTTTCAGGTTGTGATGCCGAGGCGATGCTGCATCTCCTCCAGGGTAACGCCTTTCGTCTCGGGGTAAATGAAGAGCACCACGAAGAATTGAATCACGGTCATGGCTGTGAAGAAAACAAAAGGCCAGGCCCCGGAACGGGCCGCCATCACCGGAAAGACGAGGGAGATCGCAAAGTTCATGATCCAGTGCGAGAAGCTGCCGAGGCTCTGTCCCTTGGCGCGAACCTGGGTGGGGAAGATTTCGCCGATGTACACCCAGATCACCGCGCCCTGCGAGAAGGCGAAGCAGGCGATGTAAGCGATCAGCAGCCAGATCAGCAGATCCTGATGCTGATGGAGGGAGAAGATCAGCGAAACGCCGCCGAGGCAGGCGGCATTGCCCACCGCTCCGATCAGCAGCAGGGTCTTGCGGCCAAGCTTGTCGATGAGCGACATCGCGATCATCGTAAACACCAGGTTGGTGGCGCCCACGGCGACCGCTTGCAGGTCACCGGAAACCTTGCCGAACCCGGCCTTGAAGAAAATGTCGTTGAGGTAATAGAGGATGGCGTTGATGCCTTCCAACTGATTGAACATGCCGATGCTGGCCGCAAGGAAGACGGGCATGCGGTACTTCCACGAAAAGAGACGCTCCCCGCCGGCTTCGCCGGTTTCGAGCGAGTGAAGAATGTCCTGGAGATCGCGCTCGTAATCAGGATCGCCGGTCAGTCGCAGCACGGCGCGCGCCTCGTCAAGGCGTCCTTTTTTCACCAGCCAGCGCGGGCTGCGCGGAATGGTGAAGAGCATCGCGAAAAAGAGCGCGGCCGGGAAACCCGCCACGCCGAACTTCCAGCGCCACTCCGAAGGCCCAAGCGAGGCAAGACCCACCAGGTAATTGGAGAGGTAGGCAAGCAGGATGCCGCCCACTACGTTGAATTGGAAGAAACCGACCAGGCGCCCGCGCCACTTGGCCGGCGCGATTTCGGCGATGTACATGGGCGCGAGAACCGACGAGCCGCCGATGCCGAGTCCGCCGATGAAGCGGGCCAACACCAGCGCGTCCCAGTTCCAGGCGAATGCGGATCCGAGGGCGGAAACGAGGTAGAACACCGCCATCCAGCGCAGGCTGTCGCGCCGGCCCCAGCGATCGCCCGGGACGCTCGCGAACAGTGCGCCGATCACTGTGCCCGCGAGCGCACTTGACACGGTTACTCCCAGCAGGCCGGGGGTGAGGCTGTAGGCCTGAGTAAGACCCCGCGTGGTGCCGGAGATGACAGCAGTATCAAAGCCGAACAGCAGCCCGCCTAAGGCGGCCACCACCGTGCTCTTGAGAAGGTATCCCTGGAGCTTCATCGGTACTCCGGAAATCCAAGTTCACCAGCCTACCTTTTTCAGCCGGGCGGCGCAAACGCTCGTTCCGGCAGAGAACTCGAGCCTGCACTACAATGCAGGTTGGGAGCCTCCTCCCAAGCCGGATCAATACTCCACACGCATCAGGCACAGGCCTTGCGCCGGCGCGGTCGGTCCGGCGAGCGTCCGGTCCCGCGCCCGCAGGATTCGCACCACGTCGTCCGGTGCAAACCGGCCTCGCCCCACGTCGACCAGAGTACCCAGGAGGTTGCGGACCATGTGATGGAGGAATCCGCTGCCACAGACCTCGTAAGCCAGAATGCCGCTGCGCTCCCGCCGGAGAATCCTCGAGGAAAAGACGCTCCGCACCATGGACGGTTCCGGGTCATCCTCGTCGGCTGAGCCTGCCGCGGCGAAGGAGGTGAAATCGTGCTCGCCTATGAAGACTTTTGCCCCCTCGGCCATCCGCCGGTGGTCGAGAGGGTACGGATAGTGCCAGACATAGCGCCAGAGAAAGGGCGAGCACACGTCCGACTGGAGAATCCGGTAGCGATAGGTTTTGGAACGGACGGCATAACGCGCGTGGAAGTCCGGCGCGACCTCGTCCACGGCGCGCACGCGGACGGACGGCGGCAGAGCGTCGTTCAGCGCCTTCTCCAGATTCGCGACCGGGATGCGGCAGGAAGTGCTGAAGTTCGCGACCTGGGCGAGCGCGTGCACTCCAGCGTCGGTGCGCCCTGAGGCATAGATTTTCACAGGCCCGCCCAGTATTTTGGCGGCAGCGTCTTCGAGACAAGCCTGCACGGTCGGGAGAGTGGGCTGGCGCTGCCAGCCATGAAAGTCGGTACCGTCGTAGGACAGCAGCAGGCGCAGATTGCGCAGAGGCGCCGGCGCATCTCTCGTCGTACGGCTCATGGCCCAGATAGACTATCGAGGGGCGCGCCCGCCATCAAGCGACCTTTCGAGGGCTCGCGAGTCTCGAGGGGCGCGCGAAAGCTGTCCATTTCCGGACATCGCATCGCACCAGCGGTCACCAGTGGCCCCGATGCAGATCGCTATGTCACGCTGATACAGTTACTTACGGCGCGACCGTGGTGGAATCCTGCGTGCGGTTCATCGGTGTCCCGGAACTCGATCGCGGGGCTCTGATACACTTGGAAACCGCTGTCCCGAGCGCGGCGGCTGGCTTCGAGCAAACCTCTGCGCGTTATAAGCGATCTTGAGGCCAGTCTTCGGGCTGATCGTTCCGTGTTTCGCAACGCGACATCGGGGCTCCACTTAAACGTACGCGGTGTGCCTTTGGCTGAAACTTCGCGTCCCAGAGTTTCGTAATTGTAGTTTGACTCGACAAAAGATCTCGCTCGGCAAGGAGAAGCATAACCAATGAGACTTTCAAGCGCACGGGCGCTCGCAAAATACGTGTTATTCGCCTCGCTGGGGCTCGTTCTGAGCGTGGGTCCGCTTGCGGCCCAGCAAAACGGCGCTCCGACGCAAGCTCCCGCCGTCAGCACTCAGGGTTCGCAGGCGTCGCAGCCGACCGGCGGACTGGCTCCCGGGGCCACGAATCACGATTACAGCCAGAGCCATGCGTTTCCGAACATCTTCGCGCCCTACCTGCCCGAGCCGGTGCCCGAGCCGAGCTTAAACAACTCGCAGCTCCTCCACTCGCTGATGGTCAGCGGCAAGCTCGAACTCTCGCTCGATGACGCCATCGCTCTCGCGATCGAGAACAACCTGACGATCGCCGTTCAGCGCTTCAACGTCCCGTTTGCCCAGCTCGACTTTCTGCGCGCCAAGGCGGGAGGCGCACCCCGTGGCGTGGCAGGAGCATTCCTCTCGAACGCTCTGTTCGCCGGAGCCGTCGGAGCCGGTTTGAGCAGTTCCAGCGGCGGCAGCAGCACGAGCGGCGGCGGCGCGCTCGGCGGCGGAGGTCCCATCAATATCGGCACCATATCCTGCTGCGATCCCGTCGCCGGGTTCAATTACGGTTGGGCCTACAACGTGAACCCGCTCAACTATCAGACTGTAAATCTCGCGCCCACCGTCGCGTCTCACATCACCAGCCTGAGCAGCTTCTTCGGCCAGGGGTTCTTAACGGGCACAAGTTACGCGGTCGGAATCAACGGCTTCCGTGAGAGCAGCACGTCGCCCGCAGCCTTGTTCAACCCTGAAGTACCGACCGGGGCGTTTTTCGGGATCGATCAGCAACTGTTGAATGGCTTCGGCTACCGGGCGAACGCCAAATTCATCCGCATCGCCCAGAACGACCTGAAATTCGCCGACGCCGCCTTCCGTCTTCAGGTCAGCACGACGGTGGCCCAAGTTGTCAACGATTACTACACGTTGCTCTACGACCGTCAGAATGTGGGCGTCGCAGAGGAGGCCGTTAACTACTCCCAGCATCTCCTCGACGACAACAAGAAGCAGGTGCAAATCGGGACCCTCGCGCCTATCGAGGTGGTGCGCGCGGAGTCCGAGTTGGCCACGGACCAGCAGACCCTGATCGTGGCGCAGACTACCCTCAAGCAGCAGGAGCAAGTGCTGAAGACGGAGATCTCGAAACAGGTCACGCCGGACCTGGCCGACCTCGAGATTGATCCGACCGATAAGTTCCCCGAGGCCGAGGCGGAGAATGTTCCTCCGGTCGACGAGGCCTTGCGCGTCGCGTACCAGAATCGCCAGGAAATCACCGAGGCGGACCTGAACCTGGCCAATCAGGACATCACACTGAAGGCTGTCCGTAATGCGCTGTTACCCACCTTGACGGCCTATGCCAGCTACACGCCGTCCGGGTTGTCCGGTAACCAGGCGGTCTATGGCTGCCCGAACACCTATACCTTTAATCCGCTCGACAACACGTGCGCGCTGGGGTCCGCGATTCTCCCCGCCACGATTACGAGCACAAAGCCCGGAGGCATTTCGCAGTCCTTCTCGGGGCTGTTCCGCTCCAACTACCCTTATTACTCTTACGGCCTCAGCTTGTCGATCCCGATCCGCAACCGTACCGAGCAGGCGGACGCCGCCAGAGCGCTGTTCGAGCAGCGCCAGTTGCAAACCCAGCTCCAGGTGCAGAAGAACACCATCGCTCAGGACGTGCGCAACGCGGAGATCGCCGTCACGCAGGCGAAGGCCCAGATCAATGCCACCATCAAAGCGGTCGATCTGGCCCGCCAGACGCTGGACGCAGATCAGAAGAAGTTCCAACTGGGCGAGAGCACGACGTTTCAGTTGATCCAGGACCAGCGGGACCTGACAACGGCCGAGGGCAACCAGTCGAAGGCGTTTCAGACGTTGGCCACCGCCTTGACGCAGTTCACCCAGGCCACGGGCACAACGCTCGATCGTTATCACGTTCAGTTAACTGACGCCAAGAACGGCAAGGTGGCTCATCCACCGAACATCCCTGGAGCGCCGCCTGTTCAGGGGAACGTCGGGTTATCACAATAAGATCCGGGTCGGAGACGTGATCGCCGCCCACGTCTCCGACCGTCCGGGCACGGCAAACAGGCGCCTGTCATCCTGGCGGTCTCTGATGTGCCGGCGGCGTGCGCGATGGGTGAAGTGGCCCGTGCCAGCGCACCGCAAGTGAATCCCTCTTGCAATTTCCCACCGTTCCGTTCGTAGAATCCAACAAGAGCTAACCTTTGCACGCCCGGCATGACTGCGCGCCGGAGACCCGAAGGCCGGAGGTTCAAGCAGCATGAGCGCGAAGAACGGTTCTGCCATCGTCCAGGTCAGCGACCTTCGCAAGAACTACGATAAGGTTGAGGCCATCCGCGGCATCAGCTTCGAGATCCACAAGGGCGAGGTGTTCGGGCTGCTCGGGCCCAATGGCGCCGGCAAAACCAGCACCATCGAGATTCTCGAAGGCCTGCGCCAGCCCGACTCCGGCACGGTTCGCGTATGCGGCCTGGAACCGGCCCAGCAGAGCCGCGAGTTGAAGCAGAGAATCGGGGCCCAGCTTCAGAACACCGTTCTGCCCGATAAGATCAGGGTGGAAGAAGCCATCCGCCTCTTCGGCAGCTTCTACGCCGAAACCGTCCCCCCTGAAACGCTGCTGGCCCGGTTCGGGCTGACGGAGAAGCGGCGCGCGTTCTACGAAACGCTCTCTGGCGGCCAGAAACAGCGGCTGGCGCTGGCCCTGGCGCTCGTTAACGGTCCGGAGCTCGTGTTACTCGATGAGCCGACGGCCGGGCTCGACGCCATGGTGCGGCGCGAAATCTACGCCCTCGTCGAGCAGTTGCGCGCCGAAGGCCGCACCGTGCTGCTCACCACGCATTACATCGAGGAGGCCGAGCGCCTCTGCGACCGCGTGGCCATCGTAGATCAGGGACGGCTGGTGGCACTCGGCACCCCCCGCGAGCTCGTCTCGCGCTCCGGCGAGGGCGCGCGCATCGAAGTCCGCCTGGAGAAGGCGATATCGCGCGAACGCCTGCGCGAGCTTGATGCCGTGCTTGACTGCGCCGAACGTGACGGAGCCTACATCCTCCGGGTTGGGCCCGTGGCCAGGGCCGTGGTTGCCCTCGTGCGCTTGCTCGAGGCGGAGGGTAATACGCTCGTGGACTTGCACATCACCCAGCCCTCGCTCGAGGACGTGTTTGTGGAGATGACGGGACGAAGGATAGAGGATTGACGGGCCGTGAGTTCCAGCAGGCATCGTCTACCGTTCTTGAGGAAGTGAACGAACGGGGACGGATGGAAGCCGACGGGACGGATTTTGGGAGGTAGCGATGGCGGCGATCCGAATTGCGCTGTTGAACATTCGGCTGGCGATGCGAACCAAGGTGGCGCTCTTCTTCACCTTCATTTTTCCGCTCATCTTTCTGTTCGCGTATGGGGCGATCTTCGCACGCGGCAATCCCGCGGGCATGGCCTTCCTGTTCGGACCGGTCGTCGTGCTCCAGGTGATTGGCAGCAGTCTGTGGGGTCTTGGGATGCGATCCGTGGCGGAGCGCGAGCGCGGCAGCCTGCGCCGCTATCGGCTGGCGCCGATCGGTGCCGGAGTCATGGTGCTGAGCAGTGCGCTCGCCAGCTACTTGCTGTTGATTCCAACGGTGGCAGTGATGCTGTTTTGCGCGCGGGTGTTTTTCCACATGCCGATGACCATTAGCGTTCTCGACCTGTGGATACTGGTCACCGCCGGAAGCTTCGCGTTTGCGGGCTTCGGGCTCACCATCGGCAGCGTGGCCAACACCATGCAGGAAGCTCAGGTCTACAACAACATCGCCTTCTTTCCGTTGCTCTTTCTCTCCGGCGCCACCATTCCTTTGGGAGCGTTGCCGCACTGGTTGCAGGCAGTGGCTGCTTTCCTGCCGGCCACTTACCTGGTGGGCGCATTCCAGGGGGTCATGTCCCAGTCTGAGCCGCTCCTCCAGCACTCAGTCGAACTGGGGGTCCTGGTCGTCTCCGGTATTCTTGGTCTCATGTTTGCCTGGAAGCTCTTTCGTTGGGAAAAGGACGAAAAGATCCCGAGATCGGGCAAGCTTTGGGCGCTCACTTTCCTCGCCCCCTTTCTGGCTATGGGCGCCTGGATGAACGCGAACGGCGCCGCCATGGCGGGCTGGTCGCGGACGCTCAACAGCCTCGACAATTCCGATCAGTCACGGAGCGCCGGTCCCGCGGTGACGACAACGGGCAATGGGCCATTTGCCATTGAGCACGCGCGTGTGTTTGACGGCGTAAGCGTCACCCCGGATGAAACCGTGGTCGTGGAGGACGGCAAGATCGCGGCCGTGGGCGCCGCCATCGAGCCTCCGTCGGGAGCCCAGGTGATTGACGGCAGTGGCGACACCCTGCTGCCCGGCCTCATCGACGCGCACGTTCACGTCATGGCGCGCGACGCACTCAGACAGGCTCTCGTTTTCGGCGTCACGACGGACCTTGACATGTTCATGGACTGGCACCTCGCGCAGCAGATCCGGAAGGAGCAGTCCGGCGGCCAGGGCCTCGATCTCGCGGACTTGCGCTCGGCCGGGACGCTCGTCACCGCGCCCGGGGGACACGGCACCGAGTACGGCATGCCGATTCCCACTCTCAGTTCGCCGGCCGATGCGCAGGCCTTTGTAGACGCCCGCATCGCCGAAGGGTCCGATTACATCAAGATCATCGACGACGACGGCAGCGCCTACGGAATCCATTTCCCTACGCTGAGCACGGCGGCCATCGCGGCGGTAGTCGAGGCGGCGCACAAGGGCGGCAAAATGGCGGTGGCGCATATCGGATCGTATCAGGGGGCCAAGGACGTCCTCAATGCAGGTGTGGACGGCCTGATGCACCTGTTCATCGACCGCGCGCCTGACCCCGATTTCGGCCGGTTTGTCGCCGCCCACCACGCCTTCGTGGTTCCCACGCTCAGCGTGCTTCAGGGCATCTGCGGGACGCCGAGCGGGGAATCGCTGATCACGGACCCCGACCTCGGGCCCTACATCCCTGAATCGGTCGATGGCAACCTCCGGCAGAGTTTTCCCCAGCATCCGGGCGAGCACTGCGATTACGCCGCCGCCGAAACCAGCATTCATCTGCTGCAGGCCGCGGACGTGCCGATCCTCGCCGGCACCGATGCGCCGAATCCCGGCACAACCTACGGAGCCAGCCTGCACGGCGAGCTTGAATTGCTGGTCAAGGCCGGCCTCACCCCGCAGGCCGCGTTGGTGGCCGCGACATCGGCGCCGGCCCACGCCTTCCATCTCGATGACCGGGGACGCATCGCGCCCGGTTTGCGCGCCGATCTGGTGCTGGTGAAGGGCGACCCCACCACGGACATCAAGACCACGCGAAAAATTGTGGCCGTGTGGAAACTGGGCGTGGAGGCCGATCGCGACGCCTGGCACGCAAAGCTTCAGACGGCAAACAAGAGCACGGCCGCGGCGCCGGCGGGCTCAGAGTCGGGGCTCGTGAGCGACTTTGACGAAGGCGCCCCGTCGGCGAAGTTCGGCTCCGGCTGGGTGAAGTCCACCGATTCGATGATGGGCGGCAAATCGGTGGTCGACTTCAAGATGGCGGAAGGCGGCGCCGAGAACAGCAAAGGCTCGCTCAAGATTGACGGCGACGTTCTTCCCGGTTACGCCTATCCATGGGCCGGCGCCATGTTCATGCCGGGCGCACAGCCGTTTGCGCCCGCCAATCTTTCCTCAAAGAAAACCATCAGCTTCTGGGCCAAAGGCGACGGAAAGACGTATCGCGTCATGCTCTTCGCCGCCAGCAGCGGACCGATTCCCGCCTGGCAGACCTTCACGGCGGGATCGGAGTGGAAGCACTATAGCTTTCCGCTCGCTTCTTTTCAGGGGATGAACGGGCACGACCTCGAAGGCGTGCTTTTCTGCGGCGGTCCTGAGCCGGGCAAGTTCGCCCTGCAGATTGACGACGTGCGTTTTGATTGATGGAAGAGCCGTCGGAGCCGATGCAGACAAATCAAAGCGCCGCACCCGGGCTCCGGGTCGTCAGGCTCGGACCGGCGTTAGGGGGCGCCCCTCTTGTTATCGCCGGCCAGTCAGAAGCCCCTGTAGCCGACCCTCACGGAAGCGGCCCGCGTTTTGTGCGGCGGTCGGCGATTTCAGCGTCTGACCCCGCCTCTCATCGTCACGACGCCGACTCGATTACTCCTTACTCTCGTACTGCTGCCTGAGGCTCGCCACCACCGCCGGATCGGCAAGCGTGGTAGTGTCGCCGAGCACGCGGCCTTCGGCAATGTCGCGCAACAGGCGCCGCATGATTTTCGCGCTTCGCGTCTTGGGCAACTCGGCGCTGAAGAAGATGTCTTCAGGCCGCGCCAGCGCTCCGATCTTGTGCGCAACGTGCTGCTTCAACTCCTCTTTCAGTTGATCGCTCACCGGCGTTCCCTCTTTTAAGGTCACAAAGGCGCTGATCGCCTGCCCCTTCACTTCGTGGGATTTGCCGATGACCGCCGCTTCCGCCACCGAGGGATGATCGACCAGCGCGCTCTCAACTTCATACGTCGAGATGCGATGACCCGAAACGTTCATCACGTCATCCACCCGGCCCAGCAGCCAGAAATAACCGTCCTCATCCGTCTTGGCGCCGTCGCCCGCGAAGTATCTTCCCGGATAGCGCGACCAGTACTGCCGCACGTAGCGCTCGGGATCACCGTAGATGGTGCGGAACATCGCGGGCCAGGGCTTGTTCAACACCAGATAGCCGCCCGCGCCGGGGCCCACGCGCTCGCCCTTCTCATCCACTACCTCGGCGTCAATGCCAGGGAAAGGCCGCGTGGCGGAGCCGGGTTTGGTGGCCGTGAGACCCGGCAGCGGCGTGATCATGCACATTCCGGTCTCGGTCTGCCACCAGGTGTCAACAATGGGACAGCGCTCGCGGCCGATGTTCTGGTGATACCAGATCCAGGCCTCGGGATTGATCGGCTCACCCACCGTGCCGAGCAGCCGCAGCGCCGCGAGGTCATACTTCGCGGGCCATTCCGTGCCCCAACGCATAAAGGTGCGGATGGCCGTAGGCGCGGTGTAGAGGATATTGACGCCATACTTCTGCGCGATGTGCCAGAAACGGCCGCGATCCGGGTAATCGGGCGAACCCTCGTACATGAGGCTGGTGGTGCCGTTCGCGAGCGGACCGTAGACGATGTACGAATGGCCCGTCACCCAGCCGATGTCGGCCGTACACCAATAGACGTCGTTCTCTTTCACGTCGAAGATGTAACGGTGCGTCGCCGCCGTGCCCACAAGGTATCCACCCGTGGTGTGCACGATCCCTTTGGGCTTGCCCGTGGTGCCGCTCGTGTAGAGCAGGTAGAGGATGTCCTCCGCATCCATCGGCTCGGCTGCGCACTTGCCAGAGGCATGCTCGACCAGGTCGTGCCACCACAGGTCGCGTCCCTCGTGCATGGCGGCTTCCGCTCTTTCGCCCACGCGGTGCACCACCACAACTTTCTCGATCGAAGTGCCGCCGTGCAGGGCCTCATCCACGTTGTGCTTGAGGTGGACCACGTGACCGCGCCGCCACGCCCCGTCGCAGGTAACCAGCACCTTGGCCTGAGCGTCCGCGATGCGCTCCCGCAACGACTCCGCCGAGAATCCGCCGAACACCACGCTGTGCGGCGCGCCGATTTTGGCGCAAGCGAGCAGGGCGATCGGCAGCTCCGGCACCATGCCCATGTAAATCGCCACCCGGTCGCCTTTACGCACCCCGAGCGACTTCAGAGCGTTGGCAAATCGGTTGACCTCGCGCTCGAGCATGCCGAACGTCAACACGCGTGAATCGCCGGGTTCGCCTTCCCATATGATGGCGGCCTTGTTGCGGCGCTCCGAGGCTGCATGACGGTCCACGCAATTGTAGGTGACGTTAAGCTGACCGCCCACAAACCACTTCGCCCAGGGAACATTCCATTCGAGCACCTTGTCCCAAGGCTTGAACCAGTCGAGGTGTTGCGCTTCTTCGGCCCAAAAGCTCTCGAGATCAGCGGCGGCGCGCTCGTAAATCGCGGGGTCGGCCGCGTTCGCCTGCTTGCGAAATTCCTCCGTAGGCACGAACGTACGCCGCTCGTCGAGCAGTGCGTCAAGCCGCTGATGCCCGGTTGCAACCGCGTCCGCCATCGAGACCTCCCAATTCGTGGTGCACTACCGGCAACCTACCACTTCACCAATCTACGCTCAAACTCCATGACGCAGACCGCCTTTCGCCTCTTCAGCTCGTGTTGGCCCGTCTCTCACGAACCCCCCGAAGCGCTCTTGCTGATTCTAAAGGACATAGTGGGTTCGTTCCTCGTTTTAGGCCTTTTTTTCGCGGGCGAACGGCCAAGGCAAGCCCTGGCCCTACGTGTCAAGCGCCTGGCCTTTCATACGCGTCATCGAGAAACTCCACCACGTGCATGACGCGCCGTTTCCGGCCGCCCTCTCCCGAGCCCGCGACTCCAGCGCGCAGTTGCAGCAGGCATCCCGGGTTGGCCGTCAGAATCGTGGTTGCTCCTGTCTCGTTGATTCGCTGCATCTTACTCGCGAGCAGCCGCTCCGCCATCTCATTCTGCGTCACATTATAGATGCCGGCGCTGCCGCAGCAAACCTCGGTCTCCTTCAATTCTACAAACTCCACCCCCGGCACCGCCGCGATCAGCTTGCGGGGCGCGGAGCGAATGCGCTGGGCGTGCAGCAGATGGCACGGGTCCTGATAGGTGACGCGCTCGAGGCCCGCCTGGGTGTCGCGCCGGAAGTCGCGGTTGAGGTCGATGCGCGCGAGGAACTCGGTTGCATCCTCCATGCGGGCGGCGAAGTGGCGCGCGGGCTCCAGCATCTCCGGCTCCTCTTCCTCACAGAGTTGCCCATATTCCTTGAGCACGGAGCCGCAACCCGCCGCATTGGTGATCACCGCGTCAAACCCGTTTGAGAACGCCTCGATGTTGGCGCGCGCGAGCTTCCGGGCCACGTCGCGCATTCCGGCGTGCACCTGCAGAGCGCCGCAGCAGCCCTGCGTCTTGGGGATCACGACCTCGCAGCCGTTCCGAGCCAGCACGCGCACGGTGGCGTCGTTCAGGCGCGCAAAGGCGAGATTCGCTATGCAGCCCGCGAAAAACGCCACGCGGTATCGGCGCTCGCCAAGGGCTGGAACGACGGTCCCCAGCCGCTCGAAGAAGAAGGGACCCTCCATTCGCGGCGCGAGACGCGAGACGTTGCGGAACCGTCTGGGCATCAGCCCGAGGGCGCGCTGCGAAAGCGATTCGAGCCCTGAACGCTGAAAAAAGCGCAACAGCCTGCCCGCGAACTCCAGACGCCGGCGGTAAGGCAAAACCTCGCCCAGAAACATCTCGCGCAGCCAATGCTCGACCGGAGGACGACTGTACCAGCGCTCGATCTGGCCGCGCGCCGTCTCGATCAGCCGTCCGTATTCCACGCCGGACGGGCAGGCGGTCTCGCAGGCGCGGCAATCGAGACATAGATCGAGGTGATGCACCACGCCCGCATCGAGCGCCTGACGTCCCTCGGCGACTTGAATGATCTGGTAGATGCGCCCGCGCGGCGAGTCCATCTCCTGCCCGAGCTCGCGATAGGTGGGGCACGCGTTCAGGCACAATCCGCAGTGAATGCACTTCGAGTAGTAGTCCCAGCGCGGGGCCTCGCCGGGACCGAAGTTGGAGGTTGGGTGACCGAGTGATCGGGACATAGAGTGATCGGGCGACTGAGCGATTGAGTAATCGTCTCGCTGCGCCTCGCCAAACCCCCGTTACAGCAGCGCCAAGAACTCATCGACCGTCAGGCCGGAAGCGCGGATTAGGGCGCGGAGCGTTCCAACTGACAGCTCGCGGTGCTGTGGAACGGAGAGGTCACGCGCACGCCTGGCTTGACCAATACCAAGTGACTTCCCACCTGTCCTATGCGTGTCCAGCCGGCCTTTTCAAAGGCCTTCGCGGCTTCGGCGCCCGAAATGTTTGCGAGCCTTGCCATCTCGGTTAGACCGCAACCACAATGGGCTGCACTCTCTCATCTTCGTCGAGTCCCGCTACGGCCTTTTGGTCCTCAGCCCAAAGCCAAGCCGTGATTGCCTCTTTGATATTCTCGAGTGCCTCTTTTTCGTCCTTGCCTTGCGAGACGCAGCCCGGTAAAGCCGGGCACTGCGCAACGATCCAGCCGTCTTCTGCCTCTTCGAGCGTGACGTGAAAGATCATGACCCGTCTCCCTTCTGCTCAAACGGCCGTCTGCATCGAGCTTCAGACGGAACTCCTCCATCGAGTAACCTTTCGAGGATCCAGAGTGCCAGCAGGGCCGAATCTGTTGGCTGTCGTCTGCTTGGCTTCATTCGCCTGCCTTATATTCCTCCGAGGAACCATCCGGGTGAAAGCGTCCCTTTCGGATCCCATTCCGCCTTCAGCTTGCGCATCACTTCAAAATCATCGCCAACAGGACCCCAAATGTCCATGGCAGGCTTCAAGTCTACAGGGCAGCGGGTCACTACAAGGCTTCCGCCAAGCTTTTGGGCGGTCTGCCGCAGCCTGGCGATCAAAGCGGGATTCGGGGTCCGGGATTCGGGGTTCGGGTCTGCGGATGATCGCTCGGGCCCGCCGTTGCAATTTGCCTGTTGCCATTCCCCGGTGACGAGCCCGAGTTCGACCACGCCCACGCCCAGTTGCACCAATCCAATAGCCTCACAGGCTTCAGCTTGCGCTTCCTGTTCCGTTCGCCCCAGGAACTCTTCGGCTGCGGCGATCGGTAGCGCGGCCCTAAGCACGATCGGAGTCTTCCAGTCCCGCGTCAGCCAGTTCCCAAAATCTGCCACGCGGTCCCAGACGCCGCGCGCTTCGGCGTCCTCGACGGGCGCCATCGAGGAACCAACGGCGGTCGCGAGCGAACTGAGCTCGGCCTGATATCGCGCCATCACACGTTCGGAACCGCCGGCCTCAATCCAAACCGCGGGCTTAGGAGGCCGCCCCGGCCCCTCGCCGCGGACTTCAACCCGGGCGCGGGCCGCGGTATTAAGCAATACGGCGCGCAGAGGACGCAACGGCGAAGCGAGCAGACGGCGCCGGAATTCGCGGCCGGCTGTGAGCGCTTCGATCTCGATGACCCAGGAAGTTCGCTGGGCAACCTGCGGGTGGAGCTTGAATGTAGCCTCGACGATCACACCCAGCGTGTCGTAAGATCCGATCAGGAGTTTTGCCAGATCATAGCCCGCCACATTCTTCACCACGCGTCCGCCGGTTTTGACGATTTTGCCGCCGGCGGTGGCGATCTTCATACCGAGGACCATATCGCGCGGGCCGCCGTAGCGCAGGCGCAACGGCCCTGCCGCATTGGCCGCCAGAATACCGCCGACGCTGGCCTGCGCTCCCCCGGCAGGATCGAGCGGCACCCACAACCGGTGCGCGTCGAGCATCTGCTGCAACGCTCCGAAGCTCATGCCGGGCTCAACGCTCGCCACCAGATCGTCCGGCTCGTAGTAGGTGGTGCGATTCAGATCGCGCAGGGAAAGCGCCACGTCATATTGCTGCGGCCGTGCGCCGATGCCGAGCTTGGTGCCGTTTCCCCACGGGATGACGGCAAGTCCGCGGCTCGCGGCACATTTCAGCATTTCCGCGACCTGGTCAACGGTCGCGGGATACAGCACCCAACTGGGCGTGATGCCGTCGACCGCGAATGCGGCGCGTACGTCAGGATTGCACGACACTCGATCGACGCCGATCGTCGAAGCAAAATCCGTTTGAATGTCCGCTGTTAGCCCACCCAGGGGGTACGCCATAGAGTCATCGACCCCCACTATCCCGACCGACGAGTTCGGCAAACGTCAGGGGCATTACTCTTTCGCCGAAGATTTCCTTCTGCCGCGCCGCGAAGTCGGGGTAATCGGTGTAAGGCACAAGCTCGGCGACAATTCGGCTGCGCTTGCGAATCGCGACCTCCTCGCCGCGCTTCAGTCGCTCCTCGATCTCGGAAAAGCGATACCGCAGGTCTCGAACCGTGGCTGTCTTCACGGAGTCCACATTATATGTGACGCTTCCCGGTAAGTCCGGTCTAAGCCCCGCATTCGTCGGTTTCCATAGCGCCCTACTCGCCGCGCCGGCTCTAACTTATCTGAATTCGCAGCTCCCCGCACATCTTGCCGGAGGGCAGGACCTTTCCGGGATTCAGCAGTCCATCCGGATTGAAGACCGCCTTGGTCCGCCGCATCAGGTCGAGGCCGTCTTCGGAGAAGATCAGGGGCATAAGCTCGTTTTTTTCGATACCGACGCCGTGCTCCCCCGTGATCGACCCGCCGAGTTCCACGCACCGCGTCATGATGGCCTCGGCGGCCTGCACGACGCGCTTCCGCTGCTCGGGATCACGCGCATCGAACAGGATCAGCGGGTGCAGATTGCCGTCGCCGGCGTGGAAGATGTTGCCCACCCGCTGCCCGAAGCGCTGCTCCACCTCGCCGATGTATTCGAGCATCTGCACCAGACGCGTGCGCGGGATCACCCCGTCCTGCACGTAGTAGTTGGGGGACAGGCGTCCGATGGCGCCAAAGGCGTTCTTGCGGCCGCGCCACAGCAGATCGCGTTCTTCGGCGTCGCGCGCGGTGCGCACGGTGCGCGCGTGATTCTCACGGGCGATGGCCTCGAGGTCAAGCGCACTCTCGTCCACCTCTTCTTTCAGGCCCTCGACCTCGATCAGCAGGACGGCCGCCGCGTCCAGGGGATACCCGGCGTGGGTTGCGGCCTCGATGGCGCGCAGCATGAATCCGTCCATCATCTCGAGGGCAGCGGGCGTAATCCCGCGCGCCGTCACCGCCGCCACGGTAGAGGTGGCGTCTCTCACGCGGTCATAAACGGCCAGCAGCGTCTTGGCCGCCTCAGGCAGGCGCGTAAGCCGCACTGTGATCTCGGTAACGATGCCGAGCGTCCCTTCCGACCCCACCATGAGGCCGGTGAGATCGTATCCGGGCCGGTCCCAATGCCGGGCGCCGGTGTGCATCACGCTGCCGTCGGGCAGCACGACTTCGAGTCCGAGCACGTGATTGGTGGTCACGCCCGCGCAAAGCGTGTGCGGACCTCCGGAGTTCTCGGCCACGTTGCCCCCGAGCGTGCAGGCCTTCTGGCTCGAAGGATCGGGCACATAGCCGTAACCGTAATCGGCGGCCGCCAGCGACAGGTCGAGATTGACCACGCCGGGTTGCGCGCGCGCCCGCTCGTTCTCGATATCAATCTCGAGGATCTTCTTCATGCGGGCGAGCGACAGCACGATGCCGCCCTGGATCACCACCGCGCCGCCGCTCAAGCCGGTACCCGCTCCGCGCGCGATCACCGGGACGTGCGCCCCGGCGGCGAGGCGGACGATGGCCGCCACCTCGGCGGTGTTTTCCGGGAAGACGACCGCGTCGGGCACGCGCCGAGATGAGAGCGCGTCATACTCGTAGAGCATCAAATCCCCGGAGCTAGACAGCACGCGGTCGGGTGACGTGATACGGCCGAGAGAGCGCGCCAACTCCGGGGTAGGCATGGTGGTTCCAAGGGGACGCGGCCCTCGTCGCCGGCGGACCTGCGCCCTGATTTGGATTCTATCCCAGGTGCCACTGCCGATGCGTTTGATGGGTCCTCGAATTGCGGCGAAGCCGTGCTAGATTACGACAATGGCTAAAATACTAGTCACGGGATGCGCAGGGTTCATCGGCTTCCACCTCACGCGGCAGCTCCGGGCCCGCGGCGACGAGGTGGTGGGCCTCGACAGCCTCAACGAGTATTACGACGTGAACCTCAAGCGCGCGCGGCTGGCGCTGCTGCACGCGGAGGGCGGCGATCATTTCCGTTTCGTGCAGATGGACCTGAACGACCGGGCGGCGCTCGAATCGCTGTTCGCCGGCGAACGCTTCGAAAGAGTGGTTCACCTCGCCGCCCAGGCGGGCGTGCGCTATTCGCTGACGCATCCGCACGCCTACGCGGAAGCCAATCTGACCGGATTCCTGAACGTGCTCGAAGGCTGCCGGCACTCGGGCGTAGCCCACCTGTTGTTCGCCTCTTCGAGTTCGGTGTATGGCGGCAATACGCGCATGCCGTTCTCGTCGCGCGATCCTGTCGATCACCCCCTGAGCCTTTACGCCGCCACCAAGAAGGCGAATGAGCTCATGGCTCACTCCTACGCGCATCTTTACCGCCTGCCCGCGACCGGCTTGAGATTTTTCACCGTCTACGGGCCCTGGGGCCGGCCCGACATGGCGCTCTTCATCTTCACGCGCGCCATCCTGGAAGACCGGCCCATCGAGATCTTCAACCAGGGCCGCATGCAGCGTGATTTCACCTACGTCGCTGACGTGGTCAACGCCGTGGTGCTTCTGCTCGACCGCATACCCGAACCCGACCCCGAATGGAGCAGCGATCGGCCCGATTCGAGCTCGGCGCCCTACCGCCTTTACAACATCGCGAGCCACCGCCCCGTTGAGCTCGGCGCCTTCGTCGAGATTCTGGAGCGTAAGCTCGGCAAGACCGCCCGCAAGATCCTGCTGCCGATGCAGCCCGGCGACGTGCCCGCAACTTACGCCAACCTTGACGAACTCGTGCGCGACACGGGCTACGAGCCCCGGACGTCCATCGAAGAGGGCGTCAGCCGATTCGTGGATTGGTACCGCGAGTATTATCGCGTGTAGGCCGGATTGTAGCCTACTTCGATGGCGGACCGAAGGCGCTCTGCAGGCTGATGGCCGGCGCCATAAACTCCTGGGTGATGTAAAGCTCTCCGTCCGGGCCCGCCACGATCCCGACCCCGACGTCGGTGAACTTCGGGCTCAGGATGTTGGAGCGATGATTCTGGCCGGAGCGCGGCTCGTTCATAAACGCGGCCTCCGCCGCCTTCACGTCGGGGTCCATGGCGATGTTCTCGCCCACCGCGCGCCAGGAGATGCCGGCGGCCTTCAGGCGCGCGCCCGGCGACCGGCCCTCGGGATCCACATGGCCGAAGTACCCTCGCGCCACCATGTCGCGCGAATGCGCGCGCGCCGCGGCCGCGAGCTCATCATTCCAGCGCAGAGGCACGAGGCGTCCGCCGGTCTCCGCGCGGTTGATGGGATCAGACCGGTCGCGATTGATCAGGTCGCACATCTCTTTTTCCAGGGCCTGGAAGCTCGGGGGCGACGCGGCGGTCTTGTGTTGGTAGAAATGGTGCCAGCCGCTGGACGTTCCCGCGCCGGAGCCCGACGGCGCCGTGGACTGGGCTTGCGCCGGCGCGGGAACTGCGGCTTCGCCGGGCCGATGGCCCGCCACGATCGCCGCCATCATCCCCAAGCCCGCGAGAATCGCAGCCGCCCGGCTGCGTCGAATCTTCTTCATGACCGATCTCTCCGCTCCGCCGCTCGTTCCCAGGCGACGGTGCCAGCGGTAAGTTGGATGCGTCCGGGCTAGCCCCCGCCTCCGGATCGGGCCGGCGGCGCCTGAAAAGCCTCAACCGGCTGGCCGCGCAGCACACCCACAATGCGTTCGGCGGCGTGCCCGTCGCCATAAGGATTCACAGCGCGGGCCATGCGCTCGTGCTCGCGCGGATCATCGAGCAGACGGCGCGCCTCGGTCACGATGCGCTGGCGGTCGCTGCCCACCAGCCGCACGTTGCCGGATTCCACGGCCTCAGGCCGCTCCGTCACTTCGCGCAGCACCAGCACCGGCACGCCCAGCGCAGGCGCCTCCTCCTGAATGCCGCCGGAGTCAGTCAGGATCAGGCGCGAGCGCTTCATCAAGTGGACCAATTGCAGATACTCGAGCGGCGGGGTGAGAATCACATTGGCAAGACCTCCGAGCAGCCGGTGGACAGGCTCCCGGATGTTCGGGTTGGGGTGCACCGGATACAGGATCCGCAGGGCATCGCCGTACTGCCCGGCCAGGTCGCCGAGCGCCTGGCAGATGCTCTCGATAGGCGCGCCAAAGTTCTCGCGGCGGTGCGCCGTCACCAGCACCAGCCGGCGGCCGGCATCCTCGAGCTCGCGACCGCGCCCGCCGAGCGCAGCCGGGTCCCACGGTTGCGCCTCGACCGACCGTAGGGCGTCGATCACCGTGTTGCCCGTGACCACCACCTGCGCCTCGGGCACTCCTTCGCGCAACAGATTCTGCCGAGCGCGCTCCGTGGGCGCAAAGTGCAGGTCCGCGATTACCCCGGCCACACGCCGGTTGATCTCCTCGGGAAACGGACGCCACTTGTCATGGCTGCGCAGTCCGGCCTCCACGTGCCCCACCCTGGAGCGGGCGTAGAACGCGGCCAGGGCCGCCGCCGCCACCGTGGTGGTGTCGCCCTGCACCAGCACCCAGTCCGGACGCGCGCCCCGGAGCACGCGCTCCAACTCCCGCAGCACGGCAGAGGCCACCTGCGACGGCGTCTGGTTCCGCTCCATGAGGTTGAGATCGTAATCCGGCGTGATGCCGAACAGGCCGAGCACCTGGTCGAGCATCTCGCGGTGCTGGGCCGTGACGCACACCTCGGAGGCCACGTCCGCGTGCCGGCGCAGCTCGGCGATAACCGGGGCCAGCTTGATAGCCTCGGGCCGCGTGCCGAAAACGGAAAGGATCTTCATGACTTCAGTTCGGAGTTCCTCAGTTCGGAGTTCGAAATTATCCGTTTCGAAGTTGTTCCGTTCGGACTGCAAAACGCCGGATCCCGAAACGTCGAACTCGGAGGTTCCAACTCCGAACTTTTACGCTATGCTCCCAAGGGAGCGCAGGAACATAAACTCCGTGAGGTTGGCATGATAGCACTCAAACAGCATTCGATTCGCTGGCGCTGCGCTGCGGCCCTGCTCGGGCCGCTTCTGGCGGCGGCGTTGCCTGTCGCCGCCGCAGCCCAGGCCGGCGGCTCCTGGCGCTTTGCGGTGTCGGGCGACTCGCGGAACTGCGGCGACGTGATCATGCCCGCCATCGCGGCCGGCGTCCGGGCGGACCACGCGGCCTTCTATTGGCATCTCGGCGACTATCGCGCCATTTACGATTTCGATCAGGACTATCGCGCGCTCAATCCCAAGGCGAACATCTCGCAGTATGAGGCCGCAGCCTGGCCGGACTTCATCGAACACCAGCTCAAGCCGTTCGGCGGCCTGCCCGTCTACCTCGCCTTGGGCAATCACGAAACCATTCCGCCCAAGACGCGCTCCGACTATCTGGCCCAGTTCGCGGACTGGCTGCTCGCTCCCGCGCTCGAAGCGCAGCGCCTCGCGGACGACCCCGGCGACCACCAGCTCCGCACCTACTACCACTGGATCGAACGCGGCGTCGACTTCGTCACCCTGGACAACGCTACCGCCGACCAGTTTGACTCGGCGCAGCTCGCCTGGCTCGGGAAAGTGCTGGACCGCGACGCCGCGAACTCCGGTGTTCACACGCTCGTGCTCGGCATGCACGAAGCTCTGCCGGACAGCGTCTCTTCCGGGCACAGCATGAACGAGTCTCCGGCGGGCGCCGCCAGCGGCCGGCAGGTCTACAGCGCCCTGCTCAAGTTCCACCGATCGTCCGGCAAGCCCGTGTACGTGCTCGCCAGTCATTCGCACTTCGTCATGAGCAACGTCTACGCCACCGCCTGCCGCACTCCGCAGGATGTCCTGCCGGGGTGGATCGTGGGCACCGCCGGGGCCGTGCGCTATCGCCTGCCCAAAGACCTGGCCGGCTCCGGGGAGCATCGCACGGACGTCTACGGTTACGTGCTGGCGACGGTCGCGGCCGGCGGCGATATTCAGTTCGAATTCAAACCGGTCACCGCCCCCGACATTCCGGCAGCGACGGTGAAGGAATTCACCCAGCCGGTGGTCGACGCCTGCTTCGATGATAACAAAGCGAACTACGTGCCCGACGGTGCGGTCTGCGAGAAACAGTAGGCGGCGACTGCCGACTGCCCAATTGTCGACCAGCGACTGTCAACCGGCGACGACCTGCCGTATACTGTGCCGATGAGCGCCGAATCACACAATCCGTCCGTACTGCAATTGCTGCGCGGTCTACTGCGCAACTATCCCTTCGTCCTGAAGAATTTCAAGCACTATTTCCAGAACCTTTACCGGCGCTCCGTGCGGCGCACAAACGTGGTGGCGCCCTACGCCGCGGTCTTCTACGCCACGCACAAGTGCAACCTGGATTGCAGCTACTGCACGCAGAAGGAACCGGACGTTTTCAGCGACGAACTGCCGACGCGGGAAACCCTCGACCTGTTGCGCATCATCCGGCGTGAGACGGACTCGATTCTCTTTACGGGCGGGGAGCCTCTCTTGCGGGCGGACATCGAGCAACTGGCGGCAGCAGCGCGGCGCGACCTGAAGTTTCGCTCGGTGCTGCTCGTGACGAACGGCACCCTGCTGCACAAGCGGCAGGGCCTCTTCGACTCGCTGCACGGGCTGATCGTAAGCCTCGACTCACTGACGCCCCTCGCGGGTGAGCCGGAATCCAAACCCGGCAACGTGGCGCGGGTGCTCGAGAACCTGCAACTGGCGCGCCGGCAGATGCCGAAGCCGGGCGACGTCACCATCAGCAGCGTCATCGAGGAATGGAACATCGGCGAGATCGAGCGCATCCTCGATTATTGCGGCGAGCAGGGTTTTGTTTTCGCTACCCAGAGCGCCCTAAACGAGAAGATGCCGAACCTGCGCCTGTTGCAGAATCCGCGCTACCGCGCCCTCGTCACAAAGATCATCGAGCGCCGCCGCGCTAAGACACAGCCGATCAACGGCACGCCCAAAGTGCTGCGCACCGTGCTCGAGTTCGGCGACTTTCAGTGCTTCCCCACCATGTTTCCGCGCGTCTACCCGAACGGGGACGTCTTCTATCCGTGCGAGCCGCTGAAAAAGATAGGCGGCAACCTGCTGCGCGAAGGCTCGTTTCGCAAGGTTTTTGCGCGCGGGCGGAAACTCTACGGCGACATCCCCCAGTGCAAGGCCATCTGCCATCTGTTCGGCAACGTGATCTCGTCGTATTACGTGAAGGATTTCTGGGGACTGGCGGGCGACACGATTCGATGAGAGTGCTCTTCTCCGTGTCCTCTGTGCAGCGGCTCCGTGACCCCTGTGTTGAAGGCTCTTAGCAAGGCATCACCAGCCGCCTTCTTAACTGCGGAAGGCCTTTACCACAGGGATCACAGATCTGCGGCACGAGGACACGGAGAATGCGAATGTTCAATAACACCGGGCATCGGAGTCTCTATAAAGCAGCACAGCGCTCGAGCCGGGCAGCGCTCGCGGTCATGGTGTGCGCGGCCGCTGCATTTTCGCAGCAGCCCGCGAGCCGTCCTTCCGCCGGAACGCCCGCGGGCCTGGTGGCGGAGCCTTACACGATTCCGCTCTGGGAGCACGGCGCTCCGGGGGCGTTTGGCCAGGCGCCGGAGGATCAGCCGACGCTTACGGTGTACCTGGCGGTTGACCCCAAGGCGACGGGTACGGCGGTGATCGTGGCTCCGGGCGGCAGTTACGGATTTCTGGCCGTCAATCACGAAGGACGCCAGCCTGCGAACTGGCTCAACGCGCTCGGCGTTACCGCGATCGTGCTCCGCTACCGGTTGGGCCCGCGTTATCACCACCCCATCGAGCTTGGCGACGCCCAGCGCGCCATCCGCCTGGTGCGGGCGCGCGCGGCGGAGTTTGGCGTGCGTCCCGACCGCGTGGGCATCATGGGATTCTCGGCGGGCGGGCACCTGGCTTCGACCGCGGCCACGCACTTTGACGACGGCGACCCCGGCGCCGCCGATCCCGTCGATCGCGCCGGCTCGCGGCCCGACTTCGCCATCCTGATCTATCCAGTGATCGAGATGAGGCCGCCCTACGGGCACCAGGGGTCCGCGCACAATCTGCTCGGCGATCATCCGGACCCGGCGCTGCTCGACGAGCTTTCGAACGATCTCAAGGTCACGCCTCGCACGCCGCCCGCTTTTCTGTTCAGCACCAGCGAGGACGCGACCGTGCCGCCGGAGAACAGCGTCTTGTTTTACCTGGCGCTGCACAAGGCAGGCGTGCCAGCCGAATTGCACGTCTTCGAAAAGGGCCCGCACGGGGTGGGGCTGGATTTGAGCGATCCGTCGGACGGCATCTGGCCCACGCTGCTCGCGAACTGGCTGCGGGGCCGTGGGCTGCTGAGCCAGTGATGCGGCGAGACGCTTCGGTCCGGCGATGGGAACGCGATCGGAACGATCTCAGCGACCTCTGCGTTGAGATTTTCTCTTGCCTGCCTGAGGTTAAGACTTTGACACAAGATCACGGAGGCGCGCACAGAGCACTAGGAAAGGGCTCCGATGATGGCCTGCGTGAATTCGCCGGTGGAAGCAGTGCCCCCCACATCGCGCGTGAGGTGGCGCCGCTCGGAGTAGGTCCGATGAAGAGCGCGTTCGATGCGATTCGCAGGCTCCTCCTGGCCCAGGTGCCGGAGCATCAACACGGCGGAGAGCATAAGCGCGGTGGGATTCGCTTGCTTGCGGCCGGCAATGTCGGGAGCGCTGCCGTGCACGGCCTCGAAGAGCGCGCATTTTTCGCCGAGGTTGGCGCCGGGCACGAGCCCGAGGCCGCCGACCAGGCCGGCGGCAAGGTCCGAGATGATGTCGCCGTAAAGGTTCTCGAGCAACAGCACGTCGAACTGCTGGGGCCGCATCACCAGTTGCATGCAGCAGTTGTCGACGATCACTTCCCGATAGGTAATCTCCGGATATTCCTTCGACACCGTACGCAGGCATTCGAGAAAAAGGCCGTCGGAGAGCTTCATGATGTTGGCCTTGTGCACGCCCGTTACGAGCTTGCGTCCGAACTTGCGCGCGTACTCGAAGGCGAAGCGCGCGATCCGCGTGGAGGCGACGGCGGTGATGATCTTCAAGCTCTCGACCACCCCGGGCACAACCGTATGCTCCAGGCCGGCGTATAGGGACTCCGTGTTCTCGCGCACCACGATCAGGTCCACGTCGGGAAACGGCGTCACAATGCCGGGCAGCTTCTTGACCGGCCGGAAGTTGGCGTAAAGATCGAGGGCCTTGCGCAGGGCCACGTTGATGCTCGGATGGCCTTCGGCCACCGGCGTAGTGATTGGGCCCTTCAAGCCCACGCGAGTCTCGAGCAGGGAGCGCACCAAGGGATCCGCCTCGATGGCGTCGCGCGTTCGCCCGAGGATCGGCTGGGCCTTCAGCTCCACCCACTCAACAGCGGCGCCGGCAGCCTCCAGCAGATCCACCGTAGCGGCCGCCACTTCGGGGCCAATGCCGTCGCCGGGGATGAGCGTGACGCGGGGCTTTGAGACACTGCCGGAGCCAGATGATGAGGTCATCCGGCTATTCTAGCATCGCGCATCATGAGCCTCCAGATAGCGGAAGGCGCTTCGCACGAGCCCTAGGATGAAACTAACGGGATTGGCTGGGAGGAAGGTGGAACCCGGGGAGGCCCAGAGCCAGCGCAATCTTGGGCAACGCTGGCTCTGGTTGCCATCCCCGGCTCCTTCGCGGAGGGGGGACCGCGGCGTCCTCATAAGCGCTAGGCGCTTTGAAGACGCACCGCCACTACTGCATTCGTCGCTCCAAACCAGAACTGACCCGAAGTCATTGAAACTGCTCGGAGCAGGCGAGAGTGGCGCTAAGAGCCCCAGTGTAAAATCTGCAGAAGAAAGGCTTCTTCGCGCAGATTTTCCATACCCGGCCTCTTTCGGCTGGAATTCGGAGACTGTTGCTCGGCTCCGCTTAGTTGCGAGGAAGTGAGTGTCGGGGGCCTTGATCGGAGCTCACACTTTTGGTACCTTAGTCGTAGCTGGCATTTCGCTTGTCGAATGTGGGCCGGCATAAAGGAGTCGCAAAGATGTCGACAAATTTGGAAATTACCCCTTACGCCGCTGAGAAGGTGAAGGAGATTATGGCGCAGCAGCAGCCGCTGCCGCTTGGGCTTAGGGTTTCGGTGGTGGGGGGTGGCTGTTCCGGGTTCTCTTACCAGATGAACTTCGAGAGCGAGACCAATCCCATCGACAAAGTCTTTGATTTCGAAGGGCTCAAGGTGTTCGTCGATCAAGCTTCCCTGATGTATCTGAAGGGCACCAAGATCGACTTCGTAGAGACCCTCGAGGGTTCGGGGTTCAAATTCGAGAACCCGAACGTAAAGTCCACTTGCGGATGTGGAAGTTCTTTCACGGTGTAACTCCCGTTTTCGACTGCCTGACCAGCCCCGGCGCCCTGTGGAAAAGCAGATGCCGGGGCTTGGCGTTTCTGGAGCCCTCTGTTCCAGGCTCATCTTTCAAACTCCCAAAATCGAAAATACTTACGCCGGGTTCGGGGTGGCGCGGCGCCATGCCTTGAGCCTGTATAATCCATAGGGCTCGAATGCGTATTGCTCTGGCGCAGGTCAACACGACGGTCGGCGACTTTGCCGGGAACGTGGAGCGCATCGCCCGTTTTGCCCGCGAGGGCGCGAGCCGGGGAGCGGACCTCGTTGTGTTCCCGGAGCTCGCGATCACGGGGTATCCTCCGCGCGACCTGGTTGAGGAACCGCACTTTGTCGAGCGCTCCGAGCGCGAGCTCGAGCGCCTGGCCGGCCTGGTGCCGGAAGTGCGGATCCTGGTGGGATACGTGCGGCGCTCGGGCGCGAGCCAGGGCAAGGCGGTGGCAGACTCCGCCGCGCTGCTCTACGGCGGCCGGCGCCTGCTGACCTACGACAAGGCCCTGCTGGCCTTTTACGACGTCTTTGACGAATCCCGCTACTTTGAACCCGGCAGCGCGCGGGCGTCCTTCGAACTCGAGGGCTCGCGGATGGCGGTGACCATCTGCGAAGACATTTGGAATGACAAGGGCTTCTGGAAGAAGCACTTCTACGCCGCCAACCCCGTTGAAGACGCCGTGCACGCCGGGGCCGACGTGATTCTCAACATCGCCTCCTCGCCCTTCGCCACCGAAAAGATCGATCTGCGCCGCCGGATGCTGCAAGCCATCGCAAAAGAGCGAGGTCTGCCCGTCGTTTACGTGAACCAGGTGGGCGGCAACGACCAGTTGGTGTTTGACGGCTCCAGCATGGCCGTGGACGCGCGCGGCGAAGTGGTGGCGCGCGCGCGCAGCTTCGAAGAGGACCTGGTCCTGTTTGACGCGGACGCCGGTGCGGGCGAAGTTCGGGCGGGGCCGGGTTCGGACTTCGAGGCCGTCTACTCGGCTCTCACGCTCGGCACGCGCGATTACGTATCCAAGTGCGGGTTCAGCAAGGCGCTGGTCGGGCTGAGCGGCGGCATTGATTCGGCGCTGGTGGCGACCATTGCCGCCGACGCCCTCGGGCCCGAGAACGTTCGCGGCGTCGGCATGCCGGGTCCCTACTCTTCCGAGGGCAGCGTGCGTGACGCCGAGGCCCTGGCCCGCAGCCTCGGGATCGACTTCCGCTTGATCCCGATCGGCGCAGCTTACGCCGCCTTCCAGCAGACGCTCGGTCCGGTTTTCGCGGGCCTGCCGGAAGATGTGACGGAAGAAAACCTTCAGGCGCGCATCCGGGGCAATATCCTGATGGCGCTGTCCAACAAGTTCGGGGCCTTGGTGCTGAGCACCGGCAACAAGAGCGAGCTTGCAGTGGGCTACTGCACGCTCTATGGCGACATGGCCGGCGGCCTGGCCGTGATCGCGGACGTGCCCAAGACGATGGTCTACGAGCTCGCGCGATTTGTGAATCGCGAGCGCGGGCGGATTCCGGTGGCCTCGCTTACCAAGCCGCCGTCGGCAGAGTTGCGTCCCAACCAGACCGACCAGGACTCGCTGCCGCCCTACGAGACGCTGGATGCGATTCTGCGGGCGTACATCGAAGAGCACGAGTGCGCGGAGCAGATCGCAGCCCGGTTGGGCTTCGACGACGCCCTGGTGCGCGCCATCGTGCGAAAGGTCAACCGCGCGGAGTACAAACGCCAGCAGGCGGCGCCGGTGTTGAAGGTTACGGCCAAAGCGTTCGGCATCGGACGGCGCTATCCCATAGCCAATCATTATGAGTGACACCACCATGAGTGACACCGGCCCAGTCCGCTGAAGCATATGTCCGACGTCCCCGCGACCATGAAGGCCCTCGAAGTACGCGCTTATGGCGCGCGGCCTGAGAATCTGGTGCTGGCAGAACGGCCTGTTCCCCGCCCCGGACCCGGCCAGGTTCTGGTGCGCATCGCGGCGGCGCCCGTCAATCCTTCCGACCTCATGTTCGTGCGCGGGCTTTATGGATTCAGAAAAGAGCTGCCCGCCATCCCGGGATTCGAAGGCAGCGGCACGGTGGTGGCGGCGGGCCGCGGACTGATGGCCCGGATTCTTCTTGGCCGCCGCGTCGCTTGCGCGGCTGTCGACCCCGGCAGCCCCGGGGGCACGTGGGCCGAGTATCTCGTGACCTCGGCTCAAACGGTCGTGCCGCTCGGGCGATCTGTCGATCAGGAACAGGCTGCCATGATGCTTGTGAATCCGCTCAGCGCCTGGGCGATGATGGAGATCGCTCGCCAGGGGCGGCATCGCGCCGTCATCCAGACGGCTGCGGCGAGCGCGCTCGGACGCATGATCGTTCGCCTGGGGCGGCGCTTTTCACTGCCCGTGATCAACGTGGTGCGGCGGGACGAACAGGCAGAAGAGTTGCAGGCACTCGGCGCCGAGCACACGGTCGTCTCCACCGACGCAGCCTTCGACCGGCAACTGACCTTGATGGCGCGCCGCCTGCGAGCTACTCTGGCGTTCGACGCGGTGGCCGGCGACATCACTCGCCGCGTGCTCGACGCCATGCCGCGCGGCGGCCAGGCGTTGGTCTACGGCGGTCTCTCGCTTGAGGCCGCCCAGGTGAATCCGGCGGCGTTGATCTTCGAAGGCAAGCGCGTGTGCGGCTTCTGGCTGAGCGAGTGGCTGCGCGGCAAGACGCTGCTCGATCGCTTTCTCCTGTCGAGGCAAGTTCAGGGTATGCTGGCAGGCGATCTTCAAAGCCACGTCCAGGCGCGCCTGGCGCTCGAGGCGGGCGCCCAGGCGCTCGAGCAATACGCACAGAATATGGGCGCGGGCAAGGTACTGTTCGTGCCTTCGATGCGAGGGACGTAGATGAGAGCGATGTAGAGGGTGAACACCTTTGCCGAAGCATGCGTAGCATTGCGCTTGGCGGCGGAAGCTGTCAACCAAGCGCCGGGAAGATAACAACTGACGGATCGGCCGTTGTCTTAAAATGCTTCAAGAAATTCACATCCAGAATTACGCTGTGATCGAAAGCCTGACGGTCGAGTTTCACCCGGGCTTCAGCGTACTCACAGGCGAAACCGGTTCCGGGAAATCCATCCTGGTGGACGCGCTGGATCTGGCGCTCGGTGGACGCGCTTCCCCGGACGTCATCCGCTCCGGGACCGCCCGCGCTACGGTGACCGCGGTATTCCGGGCCGAAGGCGGCGGCCGGCATGGCGCGAAGCCTCCATGGCGTGAGTGGCTTGAACATTACGGCGTCCGGGGCGAGGCCGAAACCGAGATCATCCTGCGGCGCGAGATCCAAGCCGGAGGACGCAGCCGTCTGCTCGTGAACGACGAGCCCGTCACGCTGGCGGCAGTCAAGGAACTGGCGCCAGTGCTGGTCGAAATCCACGGACAGGGCGAACACGCGTCGCTGCTCGAGCGCGAAGCGCAGCTTGATCTTCTCGACGCCTTTGCCCGCACCGCAGAACAAGGGGAACAGGTCGCCCACTTGCACGCCGAGCGCAGGGAACTCGAACGCGAGTGGGCGAGCCTGAATCAGAGCGAGCAGGACCGGCTCCGGACTCTCGATTTGCTTCGCTTCCAGGTTGAGGAACTCGCCGCGGCGCGCCTTGAGCCGGGGGAAGACGAGCGCCTCGAGTCCGAACGCGCCGTGCTGCGTAATCTGGAGAAAGTCCGTGCCGCGGCGTCGGCTGCGCACGCCGCGCTCTACGACGAGGAAGGCTCGGCGCTGGCGCGCCTGGCGACTGCGGAACGGGCCCTCGATGACCTGGCGCGCTACGATCGCGCCCTTGAGCCGCACCGCGAGCCTTTGGCGGCCGCTCGCGTGGCTCTGGACGATCTGGCGCGGGCGCTCGGCGACTACCTCGGCAGGCTCGAAGCCGACCCTGCGCGCCTGGATGAGGTCGAAGACCGCCTGGCCCTTTTCGACCGCCTGAAGCGCAAGTACGGAGGCACGGTGACCGAGATGCTGGCCTTCGGCGAGCGGGCCCGTGATGACCTGGCGCGGCTGGAACACGCCGACGAGCGCCGCGCTGAAGTGCGGCGTCAACTCGAGGCGGCGGCGGGCGCGTATGGCGCCGCGGCTGAATCGCTCTCCCGTGAGCGTCGCGAGGCCGCCTCCCGCCTCGCCAAAGAACTTCATCGCGAACTGGCCCAGCTCGGCATGGAGAAGGCGCGCTTCGAGGTGGGCTTCGAAGACGGGGCATCCGGCCACGCCGCCCTCGAAGGCGGCACACGCGCACCGGGTGGCGAAGAGGAAGCAGCGCCCCTGGCGGGTGGACCCAAAGGAATCGACCGCATTACCTTCCTGGTTTCGCCGAACCCGGGCGAGGAGCTGCGCGCGCTCGATCGCGTGGCTTCGGGCGGAGAGGTCTCGCGCCTGATGCTGGGGCTGAAAACCGTGATCGCCGGGGCCATGGCACGCGAGAGCGACCGCAAGGCACGCACGCTGGTGTTCGACGAAGTGGACGCGGGGATCGGCGGCCATGTAGCCGAGTGCGTGGGCGAGCGACTGAAGCGCCTGGCGAAGGGCAATCAGGTGCTCGCCGTAACCCACCTTCCGCAGATCGCGTGCTTCGCAGACCACCACTACTACGTGGAGAAAATCGAACGAGGGGGGCGGACCTTCGCAGACGTTCAGGTTCTCGGAAGCGAACGGGAGCGCGCCGCCGAACTGGCGCGCATGCTCTCCGGACGCCAGATTACGGCGGCGGTACTCGAGCACGCCGCCGCCATGTTGAAACAAGGCTCTCGCCGGTGAGCGTCCACCGAAGCGGTCCGAGGAAGGGATTTAGCGGGCCGCGCGCGTCGAAGACGACTTCGCCTCCGCAAGCGCGTCCTCAACCGCCTGAACGAAGACCTCCGGAGAAGGTCCGGGGAAGAATCGGCCGTTGACATAGACCGTGGGTGTCTGGTTGACACCCAGATCCTCGCCCTCCTGCCGCCCCGCGTCCACACGGGCCTTGCTGGCTTGCGAGTCATAGCAGACGCCCAGCTTGCCGCGATCGAGACCGGACTGTTCGCCATAACTGAGCAGCAGGTCGCGCACCTGTGAGGAGTTCGCCTGCACGGCATCGACGTCGGGTTGATGCTGGAAGATCAGCGTGCGGTAGGTCACGAACTTCGAGGGATCCATCTGATAGGCGCACTCATTGGCGATGGCGCCGAACCGTCCCCACTGATGCATGGGCAGCGGAAACTCCTTGAACACCACGCGGACCCTGGAACCGTACTTCGGCATGAACTCGGTCTCCAGGTACTGGTGCAGGCGCGCACAGGAAGGACATTCGAGATCGGCGAACTCCACGACAGTCACCGGCGCGTTGGCCGCCCCCTGAGTCGGCTGGTCCTTGAGCGAGATGGTACGCAAGGCCTCCTTGCGCGGGTCCACGTTCAGCCGGTAGATCTCGCTGCTCATGGTCATGAACTTCTTGTCGTCGGTAACAAAGAAAGGCAGCGTTTGTGCCGGATGCGTGCCGTCGCTCGCCGTTACCTGGGTGGTGAGGAATCCGGGATACTTCGACGGCTTCAACTCTGTCGCGGTCACGGTGATCTCGGGATGGAGCTTGAACTGTTCGCGCACCTGTTGCGCGAGGCCGGCGGCATCCGCGTTGCCGCTGAGCGGCACGAGCGGACCCATGAACAGATAACGCCCATCTTTGGAAACGGAAATCGGCTGGTCCTTCGACTGTTTGCCGTCGTTGCTGGTGATGGTCGCCTGGTAGAAATTCGGGTCGGCCGAAGGCTGCAATTCACTCAAGCTCAACTGGACTGTACTCACCACGCCAAAGCGCTCGCGAATAAAGCTCACCAGCTTCTCGTGCGAGGGCGGCTCAGTCGAAGCCGAATCGTGCGCCGGCTTGCCCGCGGTCTGCTTGACGGGCGGGTTACTTTGCGCGGCAAATGTCGCCAGGATGGCGATCAGGATAGCGCCCGCGGCTGCCCCCGCGTTCCTTAGATTTTTCATGATGGATGTTCGCTCCGTTTCCTGCAATGCTCGATACATGTGCCAGTCGGAGATTAACGGGGTCTTCCGATGAGTGGCCGAGCCTCAATTCTAGCCAACGGCTCGCACAAAAATCAACAAAGCAGCCGCGCAAAACCGGCTCAAGCGCCGAAGGCGCCGCGACGGTCCTCGCCGGCAGAGGACTGCTAAACCGGGGCCTTGGCCGCCTCAGCCGGGGCCGGAGAAACCGCCGGCCGCCTCCGGCCCTTGAAAAACCACCAGCGCCCGCCCTTACGGTTGCCGTTCTCCACACCAATCGCCGGTACCAGGGCCAAAGTGGGCAGCCCGAGATAGAACTCGATGTCACGTTCGTCACGCAGAGACTTGTCGCCGAATTCAAAGATAGAGGCCACAGCCAACCCGATGATCAAGCCTCCGGCCAAGCCTCCCAATGTAAACTGCCACCAAACGGGGAAGGACGGGCTCTGGGGCAGGTCGGGAGAGTCGAGCACGGTGAAGGTTTCGCCTTGCCCCTGACTCTCCATATTCACGGACATCTGCGAGGCGTCACGATTGCCAAGGAGCGTGTTGTAGAATTTCAGCGCCGCGTCATGCCCGAGCGTAAGTTTGTTGTACTCCTCCTCAACCGTGGGGCTCACCTGTAATCGCGACTCATAGCCTTTCACCTGCTGCTGGAGCTTTTCCTGTTCCTTGGTCTTTTCGCTGATAAAAATGTCGTCCTGCTTGAGGGTGGCGCGCAATTGCTGGATGGAGAGGGGCGTCTGAGCGCTTGGTGCTGACGATCCACCCTGGGCAGTGCCGGTATTCTGCGCCGTGGTCGCCGCTGAAGCCCCGGACTTCGCGGCGGTCGAACCCGAAGCGCCCGCCGAAGCCGGGGGCTGGGGAGCGGATGGGCTCGATGCGTTGGCCGTCTGCGCGTCAATCTCTTTTTGAAGCCCGACGATGTCTTTCTTCAGCTTGACGATGTCCGGGTAATCATCCGTGTAGCGCGCCTGATCGATGGCCAGCGTATCCTTCATCTTGCTGAGCTCGTCCTTCATCGCCTCGAGCGAACTCGCCTGCTCAGGGTTTGCCGCGGTGGACTTCCAGGCAGCCTCCTGCTGCGAGAGCAACGACTGCTCGTAAGCCCGGTCCTGCTGCGCCCGGTTCACCTGGTCCGTCACCGCTGCAAGCTGCGTGTTGAGAGTGGCCAACACCTGGAGATTGGCCTGGGTGTCATTGGGGAGGGCGCCCAGATTCTTGCGCTTGAAGTCGGCCAACTGCGCATCCTGATCGTCCAGTTGGCGCTTTGCCTCAGCGAGCTGGCCGGATAGGAAATCGGTGGTGCCTTTGGCCACCTGCTCATGCTGCTGCAGATTCTCCGACATGAACATGGAAGTGAGCTCGGTGCAGAGCTGCTGAGCAAGGTGGGCGTTCTCGGCGGTAAACGCCACGCTGAATCCGGGGATGGGCTGCTTCGCGTTGGATTTTGAGGCCTCATCCTGGAAGGTCTGTTCCTTGACGTTGATTGCGTGGCGCATGTCGTCGATGGCTTCCTCCATCGACCCTTTCCTCTCGCTCTTATAAAGGTCGTAGCGCTCGATCAAAGGCTGAAGGCGGGAGCGGCTCTCGATCTGTTCTTCCATGGTCGCGAGGCGGGTGAACAGGTCGTCCGTGGTGACCGCCGGAACCAGGCTCTCCGGCACCGTGGGGCGCTCGATCAGGATCAGGCTTGTTGACGTGTACTCGGGCGTAAGCACCAGCGTGATCAGATACCCGAGGAGGGCGCCCGCCAGCGCCGGCCAGATGATCACGCGCAGGCGACGCCGCAAAATCTTGACATAGTCTTCAAAACCCAGTTCTCGACTGCCAGCCATACTAACCTTCTTCCTTGTCCTCCGCCGTCAGGGCACGACGATCGTGTCTCCTGGCTGCAGGAGAATATTTTGCGCCGTGTCCGAGCCCTTCACAACGTCCTTGTAGTTGAAAGGATACTTGATCTGCTTGCCATTCTGCTGCCGCAGCACATAAATCTTCTTGACGTTGGCGAAGGGCGTGAAACCGCCCGCGCTCGACAAGCCTTGCAACACGGTCATACCGGGCTCCAAAGGATAGGTGCCGCCGCGGGTGACCTCGCCGGTAATGTAAATCCGCTGACTGTTCACTTCAGTCACGATCACGGTGACCTGCGGGTCTGAGATGAATTTCTTGAGGCGCTCCGTCAAATCCGCGGTCAAAGCAGCCGAGGTCCTGCCTGCGGCCTGAACGTCATCGAGCAACGGGAGAGAGATTTTGCCATCCGGCCGCACCGGGACCGCCTTCGAGACATCCGGCTCCTTCCACACCTGCACTTCCAGAACGTCGCCCGGCGAAATCACGTAGTCGCTGCCGACCGGCTGCATCGGCTGCGCGACTTTCGACGCAGGCTTATCCTTCTGCTTGGCAACCGCTGATACCAAACCGGCCGTCAGGAGCAGCGCTAGCGCGAGTGCGACCCGCCCACGAGTCATATGAACTCTCCTCCCATGCATGCGACCAGCTTACCAAATGTTAACCGACGCCGAATCGAATGGCAATCCGCATCCATCACCCAGGCAAAGTGGAGCGCGATGATCCGCCGCATCTGTAAGCTCCAACACGGTTGGATGATGTAAATTATGCCGGCGAATGCCACCGGATCCACTAGGGCCCGCCTAGCCGCGCCCACCCAGCTGCCAAGTCATTTTGGACTTTCACGAAGGGGAACGCGGGTTCGGTTCATCGCCGGCTTGTGCGGATTTTCCACCTTGAATCGGACGAAGTCGCTGCCGCGTCGCGACTTTCGGGCTCCGGTTGGCCGGGCAGCGAAGTTTGGCTCTGAATTGATAGAACAAAGCCACGGCCAACACCGGGTGATTGAATGCAAAAGACTTATGGCGCGCCGAGTTGACTTTGTTTGGCTTTGTCTTGGCCTATTTTTCGGACTATTTTATTGATTGCATGCGACTTAGTGGCTTTATTTTGCAAATTCTTAGATTCCTTTTTTTCGGCCCTTCTAGGTGTTATCGAGGACTAGCTTCGGGCCACACAGTCCCAGTTGTCTCTCCGGTTTTGTCTTGTCGCCGACAACGGGCCAAGGCCGGCACCGCGCGGCCCCTCGTGCCTTCATATTTTTCCACAGGATAATCAGCTGAATCTAAAAGACAAAAGAAATTGTCCCAGAATTTGCGGTCATACCCACATTCCCAATCAGAGATGGTAGCTTGTCCTCCGGCTGGTTGCGAACCGAGAGGTTGTGAGGGCAGTCAAGCTCACGCCTCAGCGCCTGGAGCTTGACTTTACTCGCTCCCAAGCCGAGCGCAGCAGCTGGGCAGGGCAGAGCAAAGACGTCTTGCCGATTGCGGACTGAGGGGAAGGCGATGGTCATCGAGACTCAGACTGTTCCACCGCAATACGATCGCCAGAAGTTGCGGGCGCAATGCCGCACGCGGGCTTTATTCCCGCGGGCTTTGCTCCGAGGTCCGGCGTCCCTGCTGATACTGAGCGGATGCTGCCTCGCGATCATGGCGTTGCCGGTCGCCGGACACCCCCCCTCGGGCACGGCGCGGGTTCCGGTGCCGCCTCCGGCCTCCGAACCTACCGCCCCGTCCTTCGCGCCGGCCCCTGGTCCAACTGCGATAGCACTTCGCAAGGCGCACCCCGACCCCTTCGTTTTCAACCGCTTTATCGTCTCCTACAACGCGATAAACCAGCCGACGTTTCGGCTCTTCACTGCCGCCGCCCCGGCTGGCCAGAATCCCAGACCCGTCAGTCTCGACCAAATCAGCAGGAGCGCATTCGATAATGTCAACAACGCCTTGCGCATCAACGCGACGCCAGGTGCGGGTCAAGGCCAACATACGCCATCGAACGCGGACCAGGTGTTCGCGTCGGTTTTTGACACCACCAGCAACGCTCTGCGGGTGAACTGTATCGTGGGGTGCAGCAGCGTGACTTTGGGTGGCGACCTGAGCGGTAGTATGGCCAGGCAGACAGTGGTGGGCCTTAGCGGGCGTCCTGTTGCGCCTTCCGCGCCATCGCCGAATCAAGTGCTCACTTGGAACGGCTCCGAGTGGGCTCCGATCACGCCTGCGACCGGAGCCGGGACGGGCAACTGCGGACCCAACCAGCTCGTCAGCGCTGTAAATGCGGGTGGCCAACCGAGTTGCATTCAACCCGGATTCGGGAACCTCAGTGGCACGGTGGCTTCCAACCAGTTGCCCGTCGCAAGCGCTTCCGTCCAGGGCGCCTTGCAGTTGACCACGGATCTGGCCGGTACGGGCAATGCTCCTCTCGTGGCCGGTCTGCAAGGACACCCGATTGCCGCCACCGTCCCGGCCGCCAATCAGTTTCTCGGCTGGAACTCGGGTAACTCGCAATGGCAGCCGGTGCAACCCGGTTTCTCGAACGTGAGCGGAATAGCGGGCGCCAGTCAACTGCCCGGCGCAACCACGGGCTCGCAAGGCGCGTTGGTGCTCGCGAAGGACCTGGGAGGTTCTTCCACTTCCCCACAGGTGATTGGACTGCAGGGGAATCCCGTGCAGGCGGTCGTGCCTGGGTCAGGTCAAGTGCTGACCTGGAACGGGTCCAGCTGGACCCCGACCAATCCAGCCATAGGAGCCCAGATCGCCCAAGACCTCGGGGGCACCGTGGGCTCGCCGAAGGTGGTCGGCCTTCAGGGAAACGCCGTCGCTTCGACCGCGCCTGCCGCCAACCAATTTCTCGGCTGGAACGCTGCAGGCACGCAATGGCAACCCGCGCAGCCCGCGTTTTCCAACCTCGGCGGCACCGCTGCTTCCAGTCAGTTGCCGGCTGCCACTGGCGCCGCTCAAGGTGCAGTAACCCTGACCAAGGATCTCGGAGGCACCTCCGCTTCGCCGCAGGTCGTCGGCCTGCAGGGCAACGCCGTCTCCAGCCAGACGCCCTCCAGCAGCCAGGTGCTGACCTGGAACGGGTCCAGCTGGACCCCGACCAATCCAGCCATAGGAGCCCAGATCGCCCAAGACCTGGGTGGCACCGTGGGCTCGCCCAAAGTTGTCGGTCTTCAGGGAAACGCCGTCGCTTCGGGCACGCCTGCCGCCAATCAATTTCTCGGCTGGAATGTTGCCAGCACGCAATGGCAACCCGCGCAGCCCGCGTTTTCCAACCTCGACGGCACCGCTGCTTCCAGTCAGTTGCCGGCCGCCACTGGCGCCGCTCAAGGTGCCGTAACCCTGACCAAGGATCTCGGAGGCACCTCCGCTTCGCCACAGGTTGTCGGCCTGCAGGGCAACGCCGTCGCTTCGACCACGCCTGCGGCAAATCAGTTCCTCGGCTGGAACGCCGCCGGCACACAATGGCAGCCCGCGCAGCCCGCTTTTTCTAACCTCGGCGGCACCGCCTCTTCCAGCCAGTTGCCGGCCGCCACCGGCGCCGCCCAGGGAGCGGTGATCCTCGCCAAAGATCTCGGCGGCACCTCGGCTCTGCCTCAGGTCGTCGGCCTTCAGGGCAATGCCGTCTCTAGCCAGACGCCGTCCAGCAACCAGGTGCTGGCCTGGAACGGGTCCAGTTGGACCCCGACCAACCCCGCCCCAGGAGGAGCTCAGATCGCCCAAGACCTGGGCGGCACCGTGGGCTCGCCCAAAGTTGTCGGTCTTCAGGGAAACGCCGTCGCTTCGACCACGCCTGCCGCGAATCAATTTCTCGGCTGGAATGCTGCCGGCACGCAATGGCAGCCCGCGCAACCCGCTTTTTCAAACCTCGGTGGAACCGCCGCTTCGGGCCAGTTGCCGGCCGCCACCGGCGCCGCTCAAGGTGCCGTGACCCTGGCCAAGGATCTCGGCGGCACTTCCGCTTCGCCGCAGGTCGTCGGGCTGCAGGGTAACGCCGTCTCCAGCCAGACGCCGTCCAGCAACCAGGTGCTGACCTGGAACGGGTCCAGTTGGACCCCGGCCAATCCAGCCACAGGAGTCCAAATCGCCCAAGACCTGGGGGGCAGCGTGGGCTCACCCAAAGTCGTCGGCCTTCAGGGAAACGCCGTCGCTTCGACTGCGCCTGCCGCAAATCAGTTTCTCGGCTGGAATGCTGCCGGAACACAATGGCAGCCCGCGCAACCCGCTTTTTCAAATCTCACGGGTACAGCTTCCGCCAGCCAGATCGCTAATCCGGCAGGGGACCTGACGGGCACTTATGCAGCCAGTACCGTCACCGCAGTGCATTTTGGAACCACGGGGATTCCATTCTCCCCTACGCCGCCAACTTCAGGACAGTGCATTTACTATACCGGGGCCGCGATCGGTGGAACCAGTTGTGGCAGTGGCAGCGGAGGAGTGAATATCGGGGGTCCGATCGGCGGTGGAACTTCAAACAGCCTGCTCTTCCTGAGCAGTTCCGGGAACCTGGCTCAGGACAACTCCAACCTGAATTACAACCCGGCAACTTATACCCTCTTCGCGCAGAATCTGTCGGGCGCGTTGCCATTCTCTTCGCTTGGCGCTTCGACGAACCTGAACGCTCTACTGATTGGCGGGACACTCGAGCCAACCGCTACAGGCGCCATCGAGGCAAGCAGTTTCGTCAGTCAGCATCACTACACGGACGACGGCGCGGTTTTTACGAACCTCGCCGCGGTGGTGGCGGCGGCGCAGGCGGCGTCCTACAAGACTTTCGACGTCGACATTACGAACTGCGGGGAGAACATCGGACCCTCGGCTACGGGGAATCCGTGGAAGGCATTTTCTGATGAGCACTTGCACCTTCAGATTAAAGGTGGCTGCGATGGCAACCCTTCGACCGCGGGTTTGTCAACGGACGTCAACCTGGTGCTGCCTGATCGTTCAGCGCTGCTTTATTACAACGGCGGCTTTTCGTCGAACCCGGGCACATTTCGTGGCGCCGTGATCCAGCCTACCGCCTATTTCGCGGCGCACATGCCGGTCGCCGACCCTACAGTGGCACCCACCTGGAGCGCAAACGCCTCCTGCAGCCCCAACAATTCGGCCTACACCAGCGGCAGTGTCTATGCCGTGGTGAGCGCGGTCAACGTCTCCGAGATCGAGACGCGTTTCAGTCCCCAATCGGCTGCGAACACGGGCATGAGCAGCAGTCTTTGCGCGCAACTGACGTTACCGACACCGCCCGCGAACGCCGCTTATTGGAACATCTACCTTGAAAGCTCAGCCGATGGCATCGGCGGCGCCAACTCGACATTCTATACGCAGATTCCAGTGAGCCAAACCAGTGTAGTCATCAGCGCCGCCAATCCCACCGGGCCCCTTACACCATCTGAGATCAACTTGACCGGATATGCCATTGTGATTCAGGACGGCGGCAGCGCAACGACCGGGCCCTGGGCTTCGGGCACGGCATTCGGCACGGCCGTATGGGGAATTAGCGTTGACGATGCGCAGGCCGGCAGCAGCACGACCGATGCAGGTCAAGGGTGCTTTGGCAATGCCGACGGCGAAGAACTGAGCGGCTTTTACTTCACCGAATGCCGCAACAGCCAGATCTATTCCTGGGGCATCGAGGGCGGTAACGGAAAACTGCACGCGATCAATTCGCAATTGATCGAGCCGCTGCATCAGAAAAGCAGCCTTCCGGCAACCGCTTGTGGCGCGGGTGTACCTTGCGAGCCCGGGGCCATACTCGAAGCCAACAATCCCGTCTGCAACCCTACAATCGTGTGCATCGGCACCGCGCGCCTGCGCAAGTTCGAAGGTATGACCGGCACACCGAATACTAACAATGCTGCGACATGGGACTGCGTCGACGTGGTGGGATCGCTTTCACCCGCCGTATCCCCGGGCGAGGCTACTCCGATCCGCGGCACCGTACACTGCGAAGGTCCGGGTACCGGCAGTGCGATGAGGGCAGCCGTTCGTTGTTCGAACACACAGACCTGCGACGTGGATTCCGTGGAAGGCATTAATGGCCCGGCCGCCGTGGAGGTGCTGCTCGATACCGGCGTTGTGAATGCCCATCTGACCAACGTGATGGCGATCCCGAGCGATTGCGCCGTGAAAGACACGATCACGAACATCAATTGCACGACCACGCCGGGGTTCGCCACCGGCGCCAAGGTCGGGCTGTATGATATGTCGCCGGCCGGGGCCCTGATGGATAATCCGCGCGCCGTGGTTCAACCTCCCGGAGGCAGCTCGCACATCTTCGGCGTGTGGGCGCAGAATTCCGGGGGAACAAAAACCGAGCAGGCGTGGTGGGACTCGAACGGGAACCTCAACCAGTTAGGTCTCACCGGCCTCGTACGAGGCGGAACACCCCTGACAGCGGCGGAGCTCAGCCAGGATGTCACAACGAACGGGAGCAATGTGGCCACGGTCACCGGAATCCGGGGCCACGCCGTCGGGTCGATCACTCCTGCTGTTCTCGGTGACGATTATCGTTGGTCCGTAATCGCCAGTGCCTTCGAACCAACAACGGCGGGAGACAATCTGCAGTTCACCGACAATGGTACCGCCTCCGCTTCCCGATTGGACTTCACCGCGGACGATCCCACCACGGTGAACGTCGACGAGGAATTCCTGGGTGGGGGCGCGACCAGCGGTTTCATCGGCGCCTTGGGCTGGAGTCTGACGAGCATCGGCGCCACGGCCAACATTACCGTGGCCAGTGGGGCCCTTCCCAACCTTGGAGAGGTGCGGCTTTCTTCCGCCGCCACGGCTACAGACGCAGGAGCCATCACGCTGTCCGTCGGTGCGCTTGGGGCGCTCGGCAATACGAGCAACCCATGGTCCGGCGACTGGATCTTCGAGCTCAGCGACACGAGCGGCGTTGCCGGCATCGGCTCGAGGGTCGGCCTGGCAAACACCGTCACGACGGTGGTGCCGACGTATGGCATGTACCTCTGTTATGACACCAGCACAGGGTGCGGCGGGAGCGGCAACACCGGCAACTTCTACTTCTGCATGGACCTCGCCACCGGCGCCGAAACTTGCGTCAACACGACCCAGACCCCGTCAAACAGCGCCTTCGTGCGAGTCAGGATCGACAATTTGAGGGCGGGCGTTGCCACGGCAGGTTACGTGCGATTCCAGTTGTTTTCGAGCGCGGGAGCCTTGCTCGCCGGACCCACAGACTTCTGCTCGAGCGGATGCGCGAATTCCACGGCGCCGCCGTCGGGCAGCGTAACGCCGCTTTTCAACGTCATTTCGTACACGACAGCCAGCGCCGAGGCGATTACGGTCGATGCCTTCAAATTCAAGATGAGGGGCCTCGCGCGATAAATGGTCACGTGCAGGCAGCCTCAAGCGGCACACTGACCCTAGGCTGTGTCATTCCGAGCGAAGCGAGGAATCTCGCTCTGGAAATAGCCGAGTACGCGAGATTCCTCGTCGCCTACGGCTCCTCGGAATGACAGTCTGGACAGGCCTTTCAGCAAATTCCTAGTGGCTTCCTTCGGCTCCGAGCCCGGCCCTATGGTAGATCGCCACGCGATCGCGGCCTGCGTGTTTGGCGTCGTAGAGGGCCTGGTCTACCGCGCTCAGGAGCGCCTGGCCCGTGCTTGCGTGCTCCGGAAAGCACGCTACTCCCACCGAGACGGTCGCAGATTCGAGTCGTTTCCCTTCCGATTCCACGCTTGCTTGGCGGACCGCCTGCCGCAACTCGTCAGCGCGGCGCGCCGCCACTTCGAGCGGGGCGCCCGGCAGGATCAACATAAACTCTTCACCCCCGTAACGGCACGCCACGTCTTCGCGCCGGCTGCGGGCCTCGAGCAGCGCGCCCAGTTGCTTCAGCAGCGCGTCGCCGGCCGCGTGTCCGTAGTTGTCGTTGAAGTCCTTGAAGTGGTCGAGGTCCAGCATAAGGACCGAGAGAGGCTGCCGCCCGTGCTCGGCGCGCCGCACCTCGCGCTCGAGCGCCTCTTCGAGGTAACGGCGGTTAAACAGACCGGTCAGGGCGTCGCGAATCGCCTGCTCGCGCAAGGCCTCGCGAGCGGCCACCAGTTGCTGCTGCACGGCCACGATGCGCTCGCCCGCGAAGAGTCGCGCCCGCAGCTCCTCGCCGCTGAAAGGCTTGGTCAGGTAGTCGTCGGCGCCGGCGCCGAGGCCCTCGATCAAATCCTGCTCCTGGGTCTTCGCGGTGAGCAGCAGGACGTACACGTAAGGCCGGTCGGTCTGTTGCCGCAGCTCGCGGCAAACGGTCAGCCCGTCCTTGTGCGGCATCATCCAGTCGAGGATGGCGAGCCCGGGAGCGTCCTCCGCCTCGAGCGCCTTCCAAGCCTCCATCCCATCACGCGCGGGGACCGCTTCGTATCCCCACTTGGTGAGCATCACCTCGACCAGCCGCAGCGAAATGGGGTCGTCTTCGGCGATCAATACCCTGGTCTTTGCGGCGGTGGTCTTTGAGGCTTCCGGGGTCACGGGATTCTCAGGGGCGGCTCGGGAGCCGAACGGAGCCGGGTTCAGTGCAACGTATCGAAGGAACCTTCGGGCTTGCTGAAAGCCTCGGTCAGGCCCGCCAAAGCGAGTTGCGGCCGCTCCGTAGCTTCCCGCCGGATTTTGCGCCAGACCGCTTCAGGAATCTGCAGGAAGACGCGCACGGTCTCAGGGTCAAACTGATGTCCGCTCTCGCGCCCGATCTCATCGCGGGCCGCTTCGAAAGGGAGGGACGCGCGGTAGGGACGGTCCGAAGTCATGGCGTCGAGCGTGTCGGCGACGGCGAAGATCCGCGCCCCGGGCGGGATCTCCTGGGCACGCAGCCCCTGCGGGTAACCCGTGCCGTCCCAGCGCTCGTGGTGCGTGAGCACGATTTGGGCGGCGGGCGTCAGAAAGGCGATCCGGCACACCAGTTCGTAACCGATGCGCACGTGCGTCTGCATGAGTTCGGTCTCTTCCGGCGTCAGGCGGTCCGGTTTCAGCAGGATGGCGTCGGGGATCCCGATCTTGCCGATGTCGTGCAGGAAGGAACCACGGGCAATCGCGCGCAGGTCCTCGGGCGGGCAATGCAACGCCCGCGCCAGCTCCAGGCAGTAGTGGGTGACGCGCCGCGAATGTCCCTGCGTTTCGATGTCGCGCAGCTCGAGCGCCCCGCCCAGCGCCGCCAGCGTCTCGTCATAGGTGTACTCGATGCGCTTGTTGGCCGCCTGCAACTGGCGCGTCCGCCGGTTCACCATATCTTCAAGGTTAGTCTGATAACCTTCCAGCTCGAGCTTCGCCTGCTCGCTCTGCAAGGCGCGCTCCACACTGTTCACCATCAAGTCGAGTTGCACGGGCTTGAGCAGATAGTCCGCCGCGCCCAACTTCATGGACTCGATGGCGGTACGAACGTCGTCTTCAGTGGTGCAAATCACGAAAGGAAGATGGGGCGAGCGCTCGTGAACGTCCTTAAGCAACTCGAGGCCCGACCTGTCCGGAAGGTGCAACCCCGAAAGGACAAGGTCAAAGGCTCCGCCCTCGAGCTTCGCCTGCGCCTCCCCAGCACTCTTTGCTTCGACACACTCGTGACCCTCCAATACCAGCCGCGCCGCGATCAACGTGCGCGCGGCGGGATCGTGATCTACCACGAGAATACGTGCTTTGCGCGCTGGATCAGTCATGCAAGATTATGCCTCGCTCAATCCTAGATGCCGTGCTGGTTGATGTCAACATGGTGACCGGCGTGATGCCAGCCTGTTGGCCGGCGCGGCTAGACGCGGCTACATGTGTTCGGGGACTTCGATGCCCAGCAGGTCCAGCGTACAACTCAAGGTCTCGCTGATCAGGCGCACCAGGAAGAGCAAAAACGCGCGGCGGGCAGGATCGGCCTCCGCCAGGACGCGATGCTGATGATAGAAGTTGTTGAAAGCCTGAGCCAGCCGGAATGCGTACTTGGCCAGCACGGCCGGCTCCTCGGATGCGACCGCCTGCTGCACCGTCGTCTCGAGCTGCGCCGCCAGCACCACCAATTCCCAGAAGTCACGGCTCTCGCTTCCCTCAAGCATGGAGCGCAGGAGTGCGAGGGGCGGCGCCGATTGCGGCGCCGGAGAAGCCGCGTCTGCGGTGCGAGCCTCCTTGCGGAAAATGCTTCGGGCGCGCACCACGCTGTACTGCAGGTAGGGTCCGGTCTCGCCCTCGAAGGCCAGCGCGTCCTTAAAGTCAAACGCGATGGTGGAGCGCCGCGTGAACTTCAGCAGAAAGTAACGCAGCGCAGCCACGCCGATCATGCGCGCGTAGCTCACCTGCTCCGCGGCGTCGGCGGTGATCCCGCGGCCGCTCACTTCGGCACATGCCTTCTCGATCACGGTATCGATCAAGTCGTCCGCTTTTACGCCCTGGCCGCGACGACCGGACACTTCAACGTAATTGCGCTGCCGGTCCTCGGCGGAGGGCGCAATCCCGAGCGAATCGGCGGCGGCGAGCGACAGGTTCACCACCTCGTAGGCGAAGTGGTGCAGATGCCTGGCCTGGTCGTGGTAGCCCAGCTCATCAAAGGCGGCGGCCACGACGCGCTGCAGGTAAGACTGCCGGCTGTCGATCACGGCATAAGCGGCGGAAGCGCGTCCAAAGGCGGGCGCCGTTGACGGTCCGGCCGAAACGCTGGTCCGCCACAGTACGTGCCCACCGGGATACGTGCAGAAGGGCTCGTAGCCGAAATCGCGGCCGAGCAGGCCGAATTTCCAAAGGTGATAGGCGATGTCCTTGCCGACGTAAGTGACGGTCCCGTTCGAGCGCACGATGATTTTCACGTCGCGCTCGCCGTCTTCATCGCTCGCGGCCGCGCCCTCCTCTTCCCCGCCCTCCGTTTCCGCGTGACCCTCGCCGCCGTCGAGGCTCATAACCCAACAGCCCCGGTTCTTGCCGGACTCTTCGAAGCGGACGGCGTGGCGTTGCTTCAGCAGGTCGAAAGCGTACTTCCAGAAATCGAGACGCAGGATCTCGCTCTCCTGCACCAGCAGGTCGTAGCGGATGCCGAGCCGCAGCACGGTCTCAAGGTGCAGGCGCACAATCGCGGTCGAAATCAGCTCGCCCATCTCGGCAAGATCGCCGTGGCCGTCCTCGATCGCCTTCAGCGTGTCCAAGCGCCGGGCCGCCAGATCAGCATCCTGGTCGTAGGCCTGGGTCACCCTGGCGTAGAGATCCCAGCAATAGTAGTCAAAACGCACGGCCGGATCCGCCACCAGCGCCCGCACCTCCGCCACACTCTTCTTTTCGAGCTCGACGAAGCCAACCACCACATCAGCCACCTGCACTCCGGTGTTGTCGATGTAGTTCTGCACCTCCACGTTTCTTCCCGCGAACCGCAGCAGGCGGGCGAAGGTGTCGCCGAGTACGGAGTTACGCAGATGTCCCACATGTGCCGCTTTATTGGGATTGATGCTGGTGTGCTCTACCAGCACTTTGCCGCCACCCGCGCCCCCCTCGAACGCGCGCCGCGGACCGGCTCCCGTGCGCGATTCGAACACCGCCGCCGCCAGGGTTGCGCGATCGAGGTAAAGGTTCAGGAATCCCGCCCCAGCCGCGCTGACACGCTCCACGCCGTCCAGAGGCAACAAGCGTGCAGCAACGGCTTCGGCGATCTTGCGCGGAGGCTGGCGAAGCTGCTTCGCAAGCTCGAAGCAGGCCGTGATGGAGACGTCGCCGAGATCGACGTTCGGAGGGAAGCCGAGCCCAGGATTATCGAGCCGAGTGCCGAACTGTTCCTCCACCACCTGCGCGAAGCGCTCGCGAATCCGGCTGAGAATTTCGAGATACAAGAAGCCTCCGGTCTTACTTCCTCGCGGCACCTGGCTAGTTTAAAGTGATTTGCCGCCGCCCGTTAGAGTGGCCGGCGAGATGCACGCCGCCTGGCAGGAAAGATGATTATACAGCAGCGGCGTCCGAAGGAATCCGGGTACGTCCCGCCTGGATCGCTCCCGGGTGCCGCTCGGTGTCAGTGACATACATTTCGTCAAAACGGCGGCGAAGGTCAAAGTGGACGCGAGCACGCTCGCGAAAGAAGATGTCGCCGAACAAGATGTCGCCAAACAAGATTGCGGTACGCCCGGTCCGGGTATATGATTCTTCGGACGCAATTGCGTACAGGCCCAATCAAAACGAAAGGGACGAGGGAGGGAGGCCATGTTTCGGTCACTTAAGTTGATGTTGGTGTTGCTGGTTGTGTCTTCGATCGCCGCGGCGCAGGACAAAAAGCGCGTGGCTGTGCTGGACTTTGACTACGGGACCGTGAAGTCCGAGGTGCAGGCCTACTTTGGCACGGACCAGGACGTGGGCAAAGGCATTTCGCTGCTGCTTGAGCAAAAGCTTGTCCAGGACGGCAAGTATAGAGTGGTTGACCGTAACACGATGGACAAGATCCTGAAAGAGCAAAACTTCTCGAACAGCGACCGCGTTGACGCGAGTACCGCGGCCAAGATCGGTCAGATCCTGGGAGTGAGTTGCATCATCGTCGGGAGCATCACGCAATTTGGCCGCGACGACAAGCATATCGGCGGAGGCGCAGGCGGCTACGGCCTAGGAAAGATCGGCCTCGGCGGACTGCACAAGAACGATTCCAAGGCCGTGGTGAATGTCACAGCCAAGATGGTGGACGTGAACACCGCCGAAATTCTCGCCGTGGTTACGGGAAGCGGGGAGTCAAAGCGAAGCGGATTCGGAGTCGGCGGTGGTGGCGGTGGCTGGAGTGGAGGCGGAGGCGGCACCCTCGACATGGGCAGCAGCAATTTCGCCAACTCCATTCTCGGCGAGGCCGTGAACGCGGCTGTTGCCAACACGGGCCAGCAACTCGATGATAAGGCGTCGGCACTTCCCACAGTGAAGATCCAAGTGTCAGGCCTGGTGGCCGACGTTACGGGCAACACTCTGGTGTTGAACGTGGGGAGCAAGGGTGGAGTCAACGTGGGAGACCATTTGACCATCTCGCGGAAAGTCAAGGACGTGAAGGATCCCGCCACCGGGAAGGTCATCAAGACCATCACCAATCAGCTTGGGACCGCCACCGTGACTGAAGCGGACGATAGTTCCGCCACGGCAACTTTCAGTGGAAGCGGCGCTCCTCAGGTTGGAGATGTCGTCTCGAACCAATGATGGGCCCGGAGGTTGCCCCCGAAGGGCAGCTGACTCTTGAAACGCTTGACACTTGGCGCGAATGTGGCCTCCTCCGCATCGACGGCTTCGCCCGCATTGGGCATGCGAGCGCGGCCGTAAAACGTGCTCGGGCAATTGATGGCTTACGTCTGCGGCGCGGCGCTCACCGGAAGGTTCACTTATGAGCTCGGAGCAATACGGACAGCGAGTCGGCGACTACGAGATCCTGGGCGTGCTCGGCGCGGGCGGCATGGGCAAGGTGTACAAGGTCCGCAATGTTATATCGGACCGCATCGAGGCCATGAAGATTCTTCTGCCTGATCTCGCCGGCCAGAAGGAGCTGGCGGACCGCTTCCTGCGCGAGATCAAGCTGCTGGCGAGCCTGAATCATCCCAACATCGCGTCGCTCCGCACCGCACTGACCTCCGGCAATCAACTGGTCATGATCATGGAGTTTGTCGAGGGCACAACCTTGGCTGCGCGGCTGGCCCAGGGGCCTGTTCCTGCCGCCGACGCCGTCGACTATGTCGAGCAGGTGCTGTCGGCCCTGAATTATGCACACCACCAGCACATCATCCACCGCGACATCAAACCCGCGAACATGATGCTCACGCCGCAGGGGCTGGTGAAGCTGATGGATTTCGGAATCGCGCGCTCGTCGCAGGACACCGGCCTGACCATGACGGGCACCACGCTCGGATCGCTTTACTACATGTCCCCGGAACAGATCAGGGGCGAAGGCGCCGATGAGCGATCGGATTTGTATTCGCTGGGCGTCTCGCTCTATGAACTGGTTACGGGACGCCGGCCTTTTCAGGCGGAAAACAACTACGCGCTCATGGCTGGACATTTGCAGGAGGCACCAAAACCTCCCATCGAGTGGCAGCCCGACCTGCCCGGGCCGCTCAACCAGATCATCCTGATGGCGATGGCGAAAGACCCGGCCCAGCGTTTTCAATCTGCGGAAGCCTTTGACAACGCGCTCCGAAGCACGGCGGCGAGCCTGCCGAAGCGGACGGCCGGCGAAGCAGCGGCTGCGTTCCAAAAGCGTGCGCCCGGCGCTACCGCGGCTGAGCCACCCTCGCCGGTCGTCGCCGGATCCATATCACCGCCGGTTTCGCCGCGCGCCGAACCGATCGTATCGACGAGCGCGAGGACGGCGTCCGTCGCTCCGGCGCCCCAGTTACAGGCGCTGCCGGCTCCAGCGCCGCGCACTTATCGCGGATTGTACATGACGCTCGGCGCGCTATTGGTGGTGGCCGTCCTCGCGGTCGCCGCCCTTTATGTGCCCAAATGGGCGAAGACACGAGCGAGTGGGAGCGCGACCCCGGCGCCGCAGCCATCCAACCCGCCGCCATCAAATCCGCCCGCGATTCCGCCGGCAGCTTCGAGCAGCGGAGGATCGAGCCCGCAGGCAGGCCCGGAGTCAGTCACCGCCACCAGCCCTGATTCCGCGAAGGCCACGCCCGATGGAGGGGCCGCTCCGGCCGCGTCGACGAGTACAACGCCGGTGAGCCGTCCAGCACAAAATGGTCCTTCGGCCGGCGGCGTGGGTCGGCAGGCGACGGCTCCGGGCGTGCTCTCAGACGGATCCGCTGCCGGAGCCGGTGAGGGAGCCGCTGCTGCATCCGCTGGTGGTTCCGCGCAAGCCGCACCGCCGAACGGCAACGCCGCCGTCCCGCCGGCGGATCCGGCCACGCTCGACGACCTCGAGCACCGGATGGATCAGCTCTCAAGTCGTGCCGGCGCAGCGAAGGGAAGCATCGACAAACTGGGCAGCGAAATCGCCGCCCAAGGCGGCAACTTGCGCGGCGACATCAGCGCCTCGGAGCAGCGCATGGAGACGTATTTGAACCGGGCTCAGACCGCCTTTCAGAATCAGGACGCTAAGAAAACCAAGCAATATCTGGACGAGGCCGAGACCGAAGTGGAAACTCTGGAGAAGTTTCTCAACCAGCGATAGGCTACCTGGCCGCGGCTGGTCAGGCGCAAGCCAAGACGAGTGCACTTTTGCGGATATCGAGGGCCGGCGACACGGACAGCGCGAGTCACCGGCCAGATCACCAGTTGCCTGCCGGAACCCCCTGCTTTTCCCCATCTTGACAAGCCGGGTTGTTGCCACCTTCGGACCCTCCCCGGAGTATCTACAATGAGTGTAGGGTTCGGGATCGGCAGGCGAGGCGGATCGCCGCTTTGATGAGTCAAACAAAGGCCCGGCTGACTCGCACACCTGTGGCGAGCGTAGGTTAAAACGAAATGAGCCCCATGACGAGGAATTTTCGACGGACAGGCATTGCGCTCACGGTTATTGGGCTTATGACGTCTTGTTCGGTGCCGCTTGCGCGCGGCTACTCCGTGCTGGCGCATGAGGCGGTCGTTGATACCGCGTGGCCGACCAGCATCCAACCCCTGCTGCTGGCGCGCTTCCCCGGCCTGAGCCCCGAGCAACTGAAAGAAGCGCACGCCTACGCCTACGGCGGCTGCATCATTCAGGACATGGGCTACTCTACTACCCGTTCGGCAGCCACCTGTTCAGCGACCTGGTGCATTATGTCCGCACCGGCGATTTCGTGATGGAGTTGCTTGCCGAATCCCAGAACCCTGACGAGTACGCGTTCGCGTTGGGCGCTCTCGCGCATTACGCCGCCGACACTGAAGGACATCCTCTCGCCACCAATCGCGCCGTTCCCCTTCTCTATCCCAACCTGCGCGCCAAGTTCGGAAACAACGTCACCTACGAGGACGATCCCAAAATACACATCATGGTGGAGTTTTCCTTCGACGTGATCCAGGTGGCCGGTGGCGGATACCTGCCGGAATCCTACCATGACTTCATCGGATTCCAGGTTTCCAAAGATCTGCTGGGCCGGGCCTTCGAGAAGACTTACGGGATCAAACTCAGCGACCTTTTTCTGAACGAGGATCTCGCCATCGGCACGTATCGCCGCGCCGCCGGAAAGATTATCCCGCAAATGACCAAGCTGGCGTGGAAGAAACAGCGAGCCGACGTTCTGAAGGTCTCGCCGCACGTTACCCGGAAGCAGTTCATCTACCGGATTTCGCGTCGCGACTATGTGAAGGAGTACGGAACGCAATACGAAAGACCAGGTCTACTGGCGCGATTCATGGTGGCTCTCATGAGCGTTCTGCCGAGAGTGGGCGGAGCGCGAGATCTCTCTTTCAAGCCGCCGACTCCGCAGGTGGAGCGGATGTTCCTCGACAGCCTGATCGTCACGCGTGACCAATACCGTACCTACCTGGAAGAAGCCGGCGCGGGCAGGCTCGATCTGCCGGACCGCGACTTCGATACAGGCCGTCCGACCGAGCCCGGAGAGTATTCCCTGGCCGACCAAACGTACGGCGACCTTGTTGACAAGCTGAAGTCGAGCGGTTTCAAGAACACCAGCCCGCAGCTGCGTTACAACATCCTCACCTATTACCTCCACTACAAGCCGCCCTACGACACGCCCAAGCAACAGGCGGATTGGAACAAGACGGTCGCCGAGCTCTACGAACTCAAGAACGCCGCGCTCGAGGCTCCCCAAGCTGTTTCGGCGAACGGGAGCGGAGGATCAGGCCCGCCGTAACGCTTCGGATTCGGCTTCGAGGCCGTCGCCGGCGGGCGGGACGCGCTACCAGCTCCGGCTCGGAAAAGCGTGCTATTGTTGCGTCGAGCGCCCGTGCGATTCCTCGAGACACTCAGCGACTTCGTTCAAGCGGCAAGACGACATCCCAAAGGGGTGGCCGCCGTGATACGGCACTTGGGCGGCTTCGGCCTGTTTCTTCTCGCGGTCGCTGACAGCTCGCCCCTCCCAACCTTTGGCGGGCCGGATATTCTCACCGCCATCTTCGCGGCGCGGCAGCGCGAACCGTGGTACTACTACGCCGCGCTGGCCACGGCGGGCTCGGTCCTCGGCGCTTACCTGACGTTTCGAATGGCGCGCAAGGCCGGCTCGGAATTTCTTAGCCGCAAGTTTGGACATCGCAAGGTGGCCAGCCTGCTCTGCTACTTCAAGCGATGGGGTACTGGCGCGCTGGTAGTCTCCACCCTCGTACCATTGCCCTTCCCTACGAGCGCGTTTTTCGCGGCCGCAGGGGCGCTCGACTATCCTTTGCGGACGTTCATGGTTGTCGTAACCTTGGCGCGCGTGGGCCGTTACACCGCCATCGCGGTGATTGCGTCCTACTACGGCCGGCGCTTCGTGGTCGCTCTCCGGCATCTCGGGCAACATTCCCTTTGGTTGCTGATCATCGCTGCCGCAGCGGTGTGCTTGGTCATGGTGGTGATTCTGCTGAGGAAGCGACAGGGGGCTTCCCGCGGCGCAGTGATCGAGACGCGCTAAGCGCGAACGTCCGCGACTTCACACGCCCCGGCGGCGTGTCCTGCTGCAATATTTACACCGCAGAGTTGAATTGGCCGCAGGGCCTTCCTCGAGCGACACCTGCTTCCAAGACATTGAACGCTCGCGAGTTCCCATTTTGGGGCAAGACCTTAGACGCCTTGGCACACGACTTGCGCCTCGACAGGGCGCAGGCGAACGTACGGGTAGCCTTAAGGGGACAAGGAGGAATTGAGACTTATGAGGAAAATCGCTCTAACTCTGTTTGGTATGGCCACGCTGCTCGCATGGGCCGTGGCGCCGGCAAGGTCGCGGCCGATTGCGCAGGATCAGGACCGTCCTGCGGCCGATGCTGCCCAGGACCGGGATCGGGATAATGTACGGCCCGAACTGGCCAATTTCGATGTGTTCCTCGACGGCCATCCGGAGATCGCGAAGCAGCTTCAAAGCGATCCCAATCTCGTCAATGATCCGCAATACCTGGATAACCATCCGGAACTGCGGGATTATCTGCGGGATCATCCCAACGTCCGCGAGGACCTGAAAGAAAACCCGCGGGCCTTTATGAACGGCGAAAAGCGCTTCGATCGGGAACAGGACCGCCGTGACTCGGACATGAGGAGAGACGAGGTGGCGAGTTTCGACCGCTTCCTCGACAATCATCCCAGGATCGACCAGGAGCTTTCCAAGGATCCCTCGCTCGTTGACAATCCGGACTACCTGGCGAAGCACCCCGAGCTGCAGCAGTACCTGAGAGATCACCCGCAAGTGCAGGATGCGTTGAAAGACAATCCGCGCGCTTTCATGAACGCTGAACATCGCTGGGACCAGCGCGGCCAGGGCGCACCGCCTCCACGCGTTGAACCGGTGCCCGACAAGCACTGAGTGTCGGCCGATGAATGAAGAGCGGCACCGCAAGAGGGCCGGGCGACCGGCCCTCTTCGTCCCATAAAGCGTCGCCAGGAGGTTTGGACAATGAACGGGAAAACGGCAGGCGGTTGGGCAATCGTTTTGATCCTGACCGGTTCGCTCGCGGCCGGAGCCAGAAACAAGGAGCCGCTGCAACGAGGCATGCTCGTCAAAATGGACTCCATGGGCTGCGGCGTCCACGAAAAGGGCGTCACGGGCGTGGGAAGCGTTATGGCAACCGCAGGTGTAGAGCGCGTGACCACGGAAGACAAGCTCTGCGCGGATTACGTGCTCCGCACAGATACCATGGAGTACCACATCCGGCCCATGGACAAGAAACACCCGGTGCTGTTACCGGTCGGACACGAAGGACTCTTTCGGATAGCCAAGGACCGCATGTTTCTGAGAGTGTCCGACGAAGACAGCAATAAAATGCGCGAGTATCAGGTGATTTCTGCGTCTCCTCTGTCGGTTTCGGACAGCGATCACTCGCCGTCAGACAAGGGCAAGCCTCGAGATGATGATCGCGACCGCGCGGATCGGTGTCATTGAGTAACGCCGATCATGACTTCGCGGCGTGACGCCGGAGCGCCTCCTCAATGCGTGCTTTCACCGCGGAGGGACCGTCCGCGCGAGCGAGCCACGTGAGCGACCCCGGTTCAACTTCGGCGCCGGCGTCGAGCAGTACCTCGATGATCCGGACGTAGTCAACCGCGGCGCCACTGTTGACGGCAGACCAAAGCGCCTGACCGAGGGGCGGCGCGCCATAGGCGTTTCGCGTCACGAGCGAAGCGCCTCGCTTGAGAAGCAACTCGATCGTATCCAATTGTCCGCCGATCACGCCCCAGTGCAGGCCGGTTTGTCCCGTGCCCGCTTGTGCTCCGATATCGGCGCCATTTTCGAGCAGACACTCGACCACGCTGTTTCGACCGTACTCGCACGCCCACATGAAACCGAGTTCCATCTCCGCCCGGGTTGCATTCGATTTCAAGCTGCCGTCTCCGTCAAAGTAAGTCTTGACGACATCGAGCCGTCCGACTCCAGCGGCACCTTCGAGGTTTAGTCGGGCGCCGCGCCTGGCGAGAAACGCGGCAGCCTGCCCCCGGCCGTTGTGAAGAGCCGCGATCAACGGGGATCGCGCTCCCGGAACGCCGTCCACGCCGGCGCCGTAGTCGAGCAGGATCTCGAGCAGCGCCATCTGCACACCGGCTCGCTCCGGATGGATGCTGGTCGCCACGAGACCGAGAGTCGTACTTTCGCCGTAGATTTCGGCCAGCGCGTCAACCTCGGCTCCGGCCGTGAGCAGAATTTTCGCCACTTCGACCGCGTTCCTGGGAGTCTTCTGGCGGTAGTTCTCAAAGCCGTTGGCGCCGACGTAGTAAAGCAGCGTGGCCCGATGAACGCGCGTGGAACGATCGCGAATCAACTCCGGATTCTCGCGAAGCAAGCGCTCCAGCGTCGCAAGGTCGCCCGTAACGATCGCGTGAGCGGCCGATTCGAATTTGGAGACGGGTGAACTCTGACGCGCGAGGCCTTCCAGGTGTTTGGCAAACTTCGGCCAGCTCTCAAATCCGTGTTCGAGGGCGATCACCCATTGCGCGTCCGCCAGGGCAAACCTGGCACTCAGAGTTTCTGAATCGAATAGTTGACGCGCGCGGGGGTGGTATTTCTTCACGCGTTCGAGCACTGGGGAATCGCCTTCCCTAAAGGCTTTAGTGAGATCCTTCGCCTGTTTCCGGTATTGCTCGATGCTCGGGCGAGGCGGCAACGGGGTGAGATCGGTGGTACTCATTACGACCTTCCTTTCATAACTGCGCCTGGAGTCCGCCCGAGTCAGGCTGAAAGAAGATCGCAACCTTGGTTACGACTGAAGGTGGGCACGGCCCTTTCCGCGGACTGGATGCGCCCTTCGCGCTATCCAGGAACCTAGCGCGGGCCGGGCGCCGAAGTCAATCCGGCGCCCCTCTTGACAATTGTCCTGAGACCAAGCACTCTATGCATAGAACTCTAGGGTTCTTTATGGCCAAGGACGAACTGCAAGGCGCTCTCGATCTCCTGATTCTCAAAACCCTGGCTCGGGGTTCGGTGCACGGGTATGCGATCGCCCAGCGCATCCAGCAAGTCTCCGACGACGTGCTGCGCGTGGAAGAAGGGTCGCTTTACCCAGCCCTGCACCGCATGGAGCAAGCCGACTGGATCAGCGCGGAGTGGCGCGTGACAGGCACCGGACGCCGTGCCAAGTATTACAAACTGACGGCTGCCGGCCGCAAGCAACTCGTTCACGAGGAGGAAGCTTGGAGCCGCGTGGCTGGGGCGGTCGCCAAGGTGTTGCGATTCGCCTGAGGGTCAGTTTATGCGGCTTTGGAAACGACTGCGCTCGCTCGTCGGCCGTTCCGCACAGGAGAACGAACTCAACGATGAGCTGCGCTTCCACCTCGAAATGAAGATCGACCAGAACATCGCCGCGGGCATGAGTCCCGACGAGGCTCGATACGCGGCGCGGCGCGCCTTCGGCAATGCGGGCCTGAAACGCGAGGAGGCACGAACCATGTGGGGATGGAACTGGTTGGAGCATCTTGGTCAGGATCTGCGCTATGGCCTGCGTGCCATGCGCCAGAGTCCGGGCTTCACGGCCGTGGCCGTGCTCTCCCTCGCGCTCGGCATCGGCGCCAACACGGCGATTTTCAGCCTGGTCGACGCCGTGTTGCTCAAGACCCTTCCCGTGCAGGATCCTCAGCGCCTGGTGGCCTTGAGTTGGGCTTCGAAAGGTTGGCCTGAGGGGGTGCTCAACGGGCTCTCCGGCAGCATGTACCCGGACGGCGCCGGGCGAAACGTCAGTCCCTCCTTTTCCTACCCGCTCTACGAGCAGTTGCGCTCGCAGAACCACGTCTTCTCAAACGTGCTGGCAATGTCCGGCAACAGCAGCGAGTTGAATGTGGGCTACCGGGGGGAACCAGGACGCGCGAATGGGCAGCTGGTTTCCGGGACTTTTTTCGATACCCTCGGCGTGCTGCCTGCGCTCGGGCGAAGTTTGAGTCCCGATGACGATCGCGCAGACTCGAGCCCGGCGGCCGTGATCAGCTATGGTTACTGGGACCGGCGTTTCGGGCGCGATCCTGCCATTGTGGGCAAGACCATCACGTTGAACAGTGTTCCCTTCACGGTGATCGGCGTGTGTCCGCAGGAGTTTTTCGGCGTTCAGCCGGGAAAGGCGGTCGAGGTCTGGGTGCCCCTGCACCAGCAGCCGCGCGTGGAGCCGCGATGGTCGCCGCGGGCCGACCCAGGCAATGCGGCGTCGACGGCGCGAAGCTCGCTGTTTGAAGCGCGCAAACGGTGGTGGGTGGTAATGGTGGCGCGGCTCCGGCCCGGCGTCAGCGAGCAGCAGGCGCGCGCCGAAGCGGAAGTGATCCTGCAGCAGAGCATCGCTTCGGACGTAAAGGCGGGAACCAAGCCCGAAACCCTGCCGCACATCCAAGTGACGGCGGGAAGCAAGGGCCTCGACGACCTGCGCCGTCAGTTCTCAAAACCATTGGCCATCCTGATGGCCGTGGTCGGACTGGTGCTGCTGATCGCGTGCGCGAATGTCGCGAACCTTCTGCTCGCTCGCGGCACGTCGCGGCAGAAAGAGATGGCGGTGCGCCTCGCGATCGGCGCGCGGCGATCCCGCCTGATCCGGCAATTGCTCACCGAGACCGTCTTGCTGGCAGCGCTCGGCGGTTTGGTGGGTCTGGTGCTGGCCTTCTGGAGCACCGATCTGCTGGTGGCCTTCATGTCGAGTGGGAGCGATCCCGTCCATCTGACTGTTACGCCCGACCCCTGGGTGCTCGGCTTCACGGCCGCGGTGTCAATCCTCACCGGGATCCTGTTCGGACTCTCGCCCGCGTTGCGCAGCACACGGCTCGACCTCACACCTGCCCTCAAGGAAAGCAGCAGAGAGCCAGCAATGTCTTCGGGGCGGCGCGCGCGCCGGCTCGGAATCGGTAGGACCCTGGTCGTTGCTCAGGTTTCGCTATCGCTCTTGCTGCTGGTGGGCGCAGGCCTGTTCGTGCGCACGCTGACCAATCTGGAAGGCGTGAACGCTGGATTCAACGAGCGTAACCTGCTGCTGTTCGGCATCAATCCTACGCAGGATGGATACAAGGGCCAGCGCCTCGCGGAATTCTACCAGGAGCTCTTGCGTCGCGTGGCAGCGCAGCCAGGCACACGCTCGGTCAGCATGTCAGGAGCCACGCTGATTGGTGGCGGTTTTTCGAGCATGTCAACCTTCGTCCAGGGTTATCCGCCCAGCCAAGGCGACAAGGACGGCGGCGTCTCGGCGTATAACAACGACGTGGGTCCGAATTTCTTTGAGACTTTGGGCATTCCGCTGGTGCTCGGGCGCACCATCAACGACCGTGACACCTCAGCGGCGCCGAAAGTGGTGGTAGTGAACCAGGAGTTCGCCCGCCAGTTCCTGGGCGGAAGCCCGGTCGGCCGGCGGCTCGGTTTCGACGGTAAGAAGAGTAGTGGAGACTATGAGATTGTCGGCGTGGTGGCTGGGGCCAAATACGATGATCTGCGCCGCGACGTTCCACCCACCGTCTACATGGCTAGTCTTCAAGATCCCGACGGCCTGGGCACGATGCACTTCGAGGTGCGCACGGCCGGCGATCCGAACCAGATGATTCCAGCCATCCGCCGCGTGGCGCAAGACATGGACAGCAACCTGGCGCTCTTCGATGTCCGCAGCCAGGTGGAGCAGATCGGCGAGACTCTATTCCAGGAGCGTTTGTTCGCGCGTCTGACCGGATTCTTCGGCGTGCTGGCGCTGCTGCTCGGATGCATCGGCGTGTACGGCGTAATGGCCTTCGCGGTCACGCGGCGCACTCGCGAAATCGGTATCCGCATGGCGCTCGGCGCAAGCCGCCGCGAGATCCTGGACATGGTGCTGCGCGAGACGCTGCTGCTGGTGGCGATTGGTATCGCGCTCGGCGTGCTCGCAGCGCTCGAGGCATCGCGCCTGATCGCAAGCCTGCTGTTCGGGCTGAAACCGAACGATCCGCTGACCATCGCCGGAGCCGCGCTGCTGATGGTGGCTGCCGCAGTCTTTGCGGGATACGTACCGGCTCGCCGCGCGTCACGGGTCGACCCCATGGTGGCGTTGCGCTACGAGTGACCAGTGCCCGCGAAGATCCCCCGCTCGCTTCCGATGGCGGGTTGACGCTATCCTGAAGCCTCATGAATCCCGTCCTGAGGCTCTTTCTCGCCGCAACCGCATTCTCCCTCTCCTGGCTCAACCAGCCGGGCGGGTCCACCGCGTCGTTTCGCGGAATCTGCGCCGTCAGCGCGAAGGTCGCATGGGCGAGCGGCTCGGGCGGAACTTGCCTGCGCACGACGGACGGCGGCCGCAGCTGGCATTCCGAGCCTGTGCCGGGCGCGGAGGAGCTGGATTTTCGCGCCGTTTATGCCTTCGATGACAAGACGGCTTACTTGATGAGCGCCGGCCCGGGCGCGCAGTCGCAGATTTATCGAACTGTGGACGGAGGCGGGCACTGGAAACAAGTGCTGTCGAATCCCGATCCCGACGGCTTCTTTGACGCCCTGGCCTTCTGGGACCGCAAGCACGGAATGGCGCTCGGCGATCCTGTCGCCGGACGCTTCGTGGTCCTGACCACCGAAGACGGCGGCGCGACCTGGCAACGGCAGAGTCCGCCGCCGGCACTTAAGGGTGAAGGCGCGTTCGCGGCCAGCAATTCCTGCCTCACGCTGCTTGGCGACCATGAGCGGCGCGAAGCATGGTTCGCGACGGGTGGACCGGGCGCCGTGCGCGTGTTTCATTCCCTCGATGCCGGCCGCACGTGGTCCGTCGCGGCCACGCCGATCCGCAATGATGCAGCGAGCGCAGGGATCTTTTCGCTCGGATTTGCCGACGACCGGCACGGCGTTGCGGTCGGCGGCGACTACGCCAAGCCGGAGCAGGACCAGCACAACGTCGCCGTGACCACAGACGGCGGGCGAACGTGGTCGGAGCCGGCGGGCGCGCGTCCCAAGGGCTTCCGTTCAGCGGTGGCGTTCCTGCGCGATCGCAGAATGTGGATTGCCGTGGGAACGTCCGGCTCGGATGTCTCGTATGACGACGGCCTCACCTGGAGTGCGTTCGATTCCGGCGCGCTCAACGCGATCTCGCTTCTCTCGAGCGAGGCGAGTTGGGCGGTGGGACCAAACGGAAGAATCGCGCGCCTCGAAATCCGGTAGCGGGCTCTCGCGGGGCTCTGCCGCGCAAGCCACGGGTTTTCACAGACGCTCTTCAGTCCCGCTCTTAGTAACTCTTCGTTGCCCAATGCAGCCCGATGCCGCCCAGAATGTAGGCGCGCGCCTCCACGCGAGCGTATCCCATGCGCTTCAAAAGCGAGGAAAAGTCGCTGATGGAAACAAAGCTGCGCAGCGAGTCCGGAATGTAGGTGTAGACGCGGGGACGTCCGTGAAGCAGCATGCCCCAGAATCCGCCTTGCAGGTACAAGTAGCCGAGATAGAGCCGGCGCAGGACGCGATTCGCGGGCAGAAAGAAATCGAGGCTCACCATCAGGCCGCCCGGCATGGTCACGCGCGCGATCTCGCCGAGCGCGGCCTTCAGATCGGGAAAGTTGCGGAGTCCGTACCCCACGAAGACGCAGTGGAACGTGTTGTCCGCGAATGGCAAGGCGAGGGCGTCGGCGCACACCGCTTCGTTGAGGCCACGCTCGCGCGCGAGATGCACCATTTTCTCGGTAAGGTCGACGGCTACGGGCGTGGCGCGCGGCAGCCGTTGCCGCACGAGTTGGGAGAAGTCACCGGTGCCGGAGGCCAAGTCCAGCACCACGGCGTCGGGCGGGAGGGCCGCATTCTCAACGCCGCGGCGCTTCCACCGTCGATCCATGCCGAAAGAAAAAAGCCGGGTGACGAAGTCGTAGCGCGGCGCAATGGTGGTGAACATCGCGCGCATCAGGCGGGAATTCTGGCGCTCGTCCGGCGGTTTCATGATGCCGCGAATTCTACCATGCGTGCGGAGGTTCAAGAGGTTGGGATTTCCGCGGAGCGGAAATCCAGTTCGTATCTAAAGTGGATTCCCGCCTGCGCGGGAATGACTTGGGCTTGAGAAGACCGGAGTGGGCACTCAGCGGTCCGAGCCGTCGTACTCCTCGGGGACATCGTCTTCGAGGACTTCCCGCGTCCTGACCTCGCCCTGGTCCGGTTCAGGAGCGTTTTCAACGCCGCTGATCACGCCGGCCTCAAAGGACTGGCCTTCTTCGAGCAGTTCTTCGACGCTTTCGGAGTCGGCGTCGGCGACTTCCGACAGGCCTTGCAGGTCACCGGCTTGGCCCGCACTCTCGGAGGTTATCTCGTCACGTTCCTCCCGGGAACCGAAGCCCTCCTGGCGGCCCGCCACGTCGCCTTCGATGTCACTCCGATTGTGAGCGCGCTGTTTTGCCATATTTTTGACTATATCACGCTTGGGAGGCCACGAGCGTCGCGGCTCGTGAATCCCTCAGCATGCGCTTCGGTCACTCGTGCGGCGCGCTTGACTTGAGTTTCTGCGTGTATTCCTTCTGCTGGTCGTCCTGGATTTGCGCCGAGCGGGCGCGCTCCTCGGCTGCCTCCTCTGGATGCCCAAGCCGGGCGAGCGCGTTGCCGAGTTGGTAGTGGGCCTGGGCGTAGTTACCATCGACGCTGATGGCATGTCGCAAGGGGGTCAGCGCTTTCTCGGGGTGATCGAGCGCGAGTTCGGCCTGGCCGAGGCCAAGCAACGCCTCCTTGTAGTCGGGATTGGCAACGAGGGCTGCCTGAAAGAGCCTCTCCGCGTCGGCGGGCGCGCTCTCACGCAACGCAATCTGCCCGAGAAGGCAGTTCGATACCGCGTCCGAGGGAAAGCGCTTCAACTCCTCCCGGAATTCAGCCGCGGCAAGGTCGACTTTGTCCTCTTTCCGGTAAAACTGTCCAAGGCTCGAGTGGACGCCGGGAACAGTTGAACTGACGAACTGACAACCTGAACCACTGAGACTCTCGAGCTGGGTTCGGATGGCTTCGGTTGGGTTCGCCTTTTCCCGTTTTCTCCGCTGTTTTATTGATTACAAAGGACTTATTGGCTTCGCTTCCCTCATTTTCTATGGGGGGGGGTGGGGGTGCCCATTTTCTCGCCGCCGGTTGTCTCCGTTGCTCAGATTTGCTGATTCCGTTGGACTTATTCGGTCCGCGTCCCATCTTTCCCATCCGAAGGCCTGATTTCGAAGCGAGTCAGCTTTCGGCGCTGTAGCGCGGCTGTCCTTACCCGCACCAGGTCTCATTCCGACGCTCGAAGGCGTTCAGTCTCCCGAACACGCGGGTGGGGACACCCGCGCTACAGGCGTCTTCGATACCCGAGCGGTTCTCGTTGATGATACTGTCAGACATTACCCGGAAAAGTCGGGAGTCTGTGGAGGTCCATGTGGCAGCCAAGGGCAAACCGTTTGTGCTCATAGACGCGCTGCTCGAAATGTACGCCGCGAGCAACCGCATTACGCGCTACCTGATCGAGAACCTGCCCGAGGATGCCTGGCGTGCGCAGCCGCCGGAAGGCAAGGGCCGTACGGTGGCCGCGGTCGCGGCGCATATCCATAACGTCCGCGGCATGTGGCTGAAGGCGGCGGGTGGCGAACCCGTGGAGAAAATCGAGCCCCGGACCGCCACGCGCGCCGAAGTGCTCGAGGCCTTGGACCGCTCGCATGCCTCCCTCAGCAGGCTGCTCGCGGCGGCCCTCGCCGGCGACGGACGCATCAAGGGATTCAAGCCCGATGCCGCCGGATTCCTCGGATACCTGGTCTCCCATGACGCGCATCATCGAGGCCAGATGGCAATGCTCGCGCGCCAGTCCGGCAACCCGCTGACGCAAAAGGCGATGTTTGGAATGTGGGAATGGGGCCAGCGTTGACCAGCGTTAAATAGTGCTGCGCAACGGATGACCCGGCTTCCGGTATAATCCTTAGCTGGGCTACGGGCAATCTTCCGAAACCACAGGCCGGCTGGGGCAAGCCACGCCAGAATCGAATCGAGGTCTAAGAATGGCAGAGCGAATGGTTAAGTGCGTAAAATTGGGCCGGGAACTGCCTGGCCTGGATGAGCCGCCGTGGCCCGGCGAACTGGGACAGCGCATCTACGACAACGTCTCCGAACAGGCCTGGGATCTCTGGGTAGAGCAATTGAAGATGCTGATCAACGAGTTCCGGCTGAACCCCTCTACCCGCGAGGCCCAGGAGATGATCGCGAAGCAGATGGAGGCCTTTTTCTTCGGCGAGGGTGCGGCGCTGCCGCCGGGCTATGTTCCGGTGCAGCGGCACTGAGATTCGCCTCGCGGGCTTACAATTCCCTGTAAGATTCCCCTGCCGCCGGCGCCGGACCCCAAACATGGGTGCTACAGGTGCTATACTCCAGCCATGGGTGTTGAGGCGTCTTCTATCCTTCACGTAGTTCCGGTCTTAACCTGGAGTTGACCGTGCTTGCACCGTGAGAGTAGGAGACGCGGGGGGACTTCGTCGGCATCCGGCGGAGTTCAGGGGGAGAAAGCATGAAATGGGAAGTCTGGGTTGTACGGACGATGTTTGTGGCGGGCTTCGGCGCTGTCACTTACCATCTGCGTCCTTTTCACTGGCCCGCGCTACCGGCGACGGCGCTCGGCATGGCCGTCGGTCTGGCCTGCGTGGTCTTTGAGCTTCGGTTAGAGAGAGTAAGCCTCAAGCGGCTGATCGGCGCCGGCCTCGGAGCCACGCTCGGCATCCTGGGCTCGGTCATGATCGGCAATCTACTGAGCCTGACTTCGGTTGAGAAGCACTCCGCCTCCTTTTTTCAGCTGACCCTGCTGCTGGTAATGGCCTACACCGGATTTGTGCTGGGCGCGGTCAAAGGCGACGTGCTGAACCTCTCCGCGCTCGGCGGGCTGTTTTCGGGCGAGCGCCAGCGCCGCACGGCCAAGATCCTCGACACCAGCGTCATCATCGACGGCCGCATCACGGACATCTGCGAAGCCGGCTTCATCGAAGGCCAGGTGATCGTGCCCCAATTCGTGCTGCGCGAGCTGCAACTGGTGGCTGACAGCTCCGACTCACTCAAGCGCAATCGCGGCCGCCGCGGGCTCGACATCCTGCAGCGTATCCAGAAGATGAGCTCGGTGCACGTTCAGATCGTCGAGGACGATTTCCCCCAGGTGCGCTCTGTGGACTTGAAGTTGATTGAACTCGCAAAGCTCTATGAGGGGAAGATCATCACCAACGACTTCAATCTCAATAAAGTGGCGCAACTCCAGGGCATCGCGGTGTTGAACGTCAACGAACTGGCCAACGCTCTGCGGCCCGTGGTGCTGCCGGGCGAGGCCATGCGCGTTTTCATTCTCAAGGAAGGCAAGGAGTTCAACCAGGGCGTCGCCTACCTGGACGACGGCACCATGGTGGTGGTGGACAACGCCAAGAAGATGATGTCCAAGACAATCGACATTATCGTCACCAGCGTGCTGCAGACCACGGCAGGGCGCATGATTTTTGGCCGGTACGAAGAACGTCTGCGGCCGGTGGAACCCGTTCATCACGAGCCACGTCCGGCAGCGGTGATTGAAGCCAGGGAAGCGAAGTAGGCGGTTCAAGGTCTCCGGGGCAGTTCTCAATCGCACCCGATCCTGCGCTCGAATACGGCCAATAGTGATACCCTCGTCCCCATCATCCTTCCTATGAGCGTCCTCGCCATCATTCCGGCGGCTGGCACCGGCGTCCGCATGGGCGGCGACACGCCCAAGCAATTCCTCTCGCTCGAAGGCGTGCCCATTTTCATCCATACTCTGCGGAAGTTTGCGCGGTCCGGGGCGATTGACGCCATCGAATTGGGCGTGCGGCCCGACGATATGGAACGCGTCCGGCAGGACCTCGCGCGCGCGCGCATTGCCAAGCCGCTGACGGTGATGATCGGCGGCGCGACGCGGCAGGAGACCGTGGAGGGGGCACTGTTTGCGGCCCCGCCCGACACGGAGATCGTGGTGGTACACGACGCGGTGCGGCCTTTCGTCGAGCTCGATCTGATCACCCGCGTGGTGGAAGCCGCTCGTCGCGATGGTGCGGCCATCCTGGGAATCCCCAGTATCGACACCGTGAAACAGGTTGAGCGCCAGATGATTCTCGGTACCATTCCGCGCGAGCGCATCGTGCTGGCCCAGACGCCGCAGGCCTTCCGCTACCCGCTGCTCCGCGACGCTTTCTCAAACGCCCGCCAGGAGGGGTTCATGGGCACGGACGAATCGAGCCTGGTCGAGCGGCTGGGCGTGAGCGTGACCGTGCTGATGGGCTCCGACCGGAACATCAAGATCACCAAGCCTTCGGACCTGCCGCTCGCGCGACTTTACCTCGCGCAAGAGGCGGAGAAAGGCTGAATGCCGAAGCCCGCAGTCTTCACACTTCAGCCTTCCCAACGCATCGGCTTTGGGAACGACATTCATCGGCTGGTACCGCGCCGCAAGCTGATTCTGGGGGGCGTTCGCATTCCCTTCGACCGTGGACCGCTGGGACATTCCGACGGCGACGCGCTCGCGCACGCCATTTGCGACGCGTTGCTCGGCGCTGCGGCCCTGGGCGACATCGGACGCCACTTTCCGGACACTTCCCCGCGCTGGAAGAATGCGTCCAGCCTGGGTTTCCTGCGTCACGTGCGCGTGCTGCTGCGGGAGCGAGGCTTCGCGATCCTGAATGTGGATTCCACCGTCGAACTGGAGAAGCCGCGCCTGGCGCCGTTCATCGAGCAGATGCGCGTGAAGCTGGCGCACGCTCTCGGCCTCACGGCAGATCAAGTAAGCGTCAAAGCGAAGAGCGGTGAAGGGATCGGCGAGATCGGCCGGGGCGAAACCGTACGCTCCGAGGCCGTCGCCCTCATCGGCAGCGTGCGCAACCTCGAGGAAAAGGGCAGCGAGTCTCGACGGACACCGCACCGCGACCGCGGAGGCCGGGCGTAAGCCCGGGCCGGCCGGAGCAGATATGGAACGGTTGATCGAATTCGCCAATCGTGCCGGACACCGGCTGCGAGGCATGCTGCACCAGCCCGAGCAGGCCGGTGAGCATCGGCCGCCCGGAGTCGTGTTCCTGCACGGATTCACCGGCGATCGAATGGAATCGCACTGGCTCTTCGTCAAGTGCTCGCGGGTGCTGGAGCGGGCAGGAATCGCGTCGCTGCGCTTCGACTTCTTCGGGTCAGGCGAGTCTGAGGGCGAGCTTCGGGACGCCAGCATCGAAACCGAAATCGCTGACGCCCAGGATGCCGCCGCCTTTCTGCGCCGCGAGGGCGGCATCGATCCGAAGCGCCTGGGCGTCGTCGGACTCTCGCTTGGCGGCGCGGTAGCCGCCCTGGTTGCGGAGCCCGTCCGCGCGAAATCACTCGTGCTATTGTCGGCCGTCGCCCAGTTGCCCCTGATGCGCCGATTCGCCGACAGCCTCGCCCGTCCGCTGCCGGATGAGGACGGAGACCTGGAGTATGGCGGACATCGCGTCTCGCCAAACTTCCTGGCCGCCGCGGAGCGCCTCGATCCTTTGCGCGCGATCGCCTCATTCGCAGGACCCACGCTGATCGTCCATCCCGAGCGCGACGAACATCTGCCACTCACGCATCCCGCCGATTACATGCGAGCGTCGGGTGCGGCCATCAAAGAAAAGGTCATTGTCTCGTGCGCTGACCACACCTTCACGTCGGTGGCTTGGGAAGCGGAGGTCATCGGGCGAACGGTGGAGTGGTTCAGGCAGAATCTCTGATTGGGCGATCTGTGATTTGCGATCGCTGCTTGATCGACCGCGGAGGAGGGAGATTGAGCGAAGAGGGGCCACCACCAATCGTTCAATCGCCAATCCCCAATCGGCAATCACCAATCACTCGATCACCAATCGCCAATTTCTCTCACTCCCCGTCAATCTTCGCGTACTGCAACTGCTGCTCGCGGAAGTCGCGCGGATAGCTCATCTTCACCGTGTCTGGCTGGCCGTTCGCGCCTTTCTGCAACTCCAACTCGGGATAGATGCCCACCCAATAGGTCGGCAGGCCGAGCGTCTTGTAGCGCCTCACCACCTGATCGCGCCACGCCGTGTTGAAGTGAATGCCGTACTGGCCGATCAGGGCCTTGGCCGCGTCGTAGTCGCCTTCGGCCTTGATGCGCATGAGTTCGGCGAGCAGCATGCCCACGCCATCGCGCATCCGGGAGTAATTCGTCACCACCATGTAGACCTTGCCGTCGCGAGTGATGGGCTGGATGGCGCCGGTCTTGTCGCGGATGTAATTCACGATCAACTGCGTGCCGCGCCGGTGATCCTCTTCGATCGTGTCTCCGGTCGGCACCTCGCGCAGTTGCACCAGCGCGGCGCGCGCTTCCGCGTCGTAAGCCGCCCGGGCTACGTCGTAATCGGGCATCACGCCCATCTCGACGAGCTTCGGATCGAAGAAGTTCCAGAGCGCCATCAGGTCCGCCCGCGTCTCTTCGAGGGTGGAGTAGTATTCCTTGAGATAGGAAGCCGGCTCCGCGGTCAGCTTTGGATCCATTTTCCCTGAGCCGTGTCCGATCACTTCGTGCATGGCGGTGAAGAGATTCTCCGCGAGGTCGCCATACTTCTTGGCTCGATCGATCTCCGGCTGCGTGTTGGCAAACTCGTCCGCCACCTTGCTGCCCGTGGCACTATTCAGCGCGCGGATGGAGCCCGTGAAAATGAAGCTCTTGGATCCGTACTTTTCGTGGATTTCGTCTTCGTTGGGGAGATTGTCGCCGATGGTGGTGATGTCAAAATCGCCGCTTTCAATCAGCGTCTCGTCGGCATTTACGATGGGCGGATTCGGGTGCGGGTTCTTATACTTGTCGTCCCAGGGCGCCTTTTGCTCGAAATAGGAGGCGTTGGCGGCGAATCCGGTCATCATCTTGTTCATCTGCCCGTCCACCAAAGTCACGAATCCCTGGATGGAACCCTTCTGGCCGCGGGCGTCCTTGTAAACTTCGACAAAGCCGTTCGAAAAGTCGGGGTTGCTCCGGTCCTGCACCCAATCGATGCCGCACTGAATCCAGTCGGCGCGCTCGCCCGTCTGGTAGTAGCGGATCAGGTCGCTGATCACCTTCTTCTGCGAGTCTGGAGCGTAGGCGAGCGCGTTCTGCAGGTCCGCGATGGCCAAGCCGAGCTCGTGGGCGTAGCGGCCCGGCGGAACCTTCCCGTCCGGCGTGCCGGCCCGATAGACTTCTTCGATCAACTGCCCGTTGCGTTTCACCAGACGCGAATTGAGCGCGTAGTGCTCGGTAAAGCCCACGAGATCCTTGAGCGTCACGCCGGAGTAGTAGTTGTTGCCGCTCGCCTGTAAGGGGTCGGCGCCGGCCGGCGGATTCTTGAGGGTCACCATGGGCTGAAAATCCGGGTCGAAGATCGGCTTCTGGAGCACCTGGAGCACGGAACCGAGCACGGGGACGGAGCTCTGCTTGCCCCCCAGGGGCGCTCCATTCTTCAATGCCTGTTCCGCTGCCGCCTTCAATTCGTCGGGCGTAAACTCCGGCAGGAATTTGCGCGAGGTAAACGCGTTGTGGTTCCCATGATTACCCCAGTAGAGCATGGTGTAATCCGTGATCTTCGTGAGCACCGCAGGATCGATCCCGTCCGAATGGGTCACGATGTTTTCGAGGAGGTGCTTGAGGGGAATGCCGTAGCTCGAGTTCTGATCGTAGACGATGGGATGCACCGCGATGGCCGCCATCACCAGCCAATAGGCATCGAGCTTCTGGTCCGGCGAGAGATCGTTGAAGCTGTCGGCTTCGACTTGAATGAAACCGGTATCGCCCACGCGGGCCACTAGGCTCGAGGGCTCGGTCGTTCCCCCTGCCGCCTGTGCACGCAATCCGGAAATCCAGCAGCACTGCGCGGCCATGACCAGCGCAAAGCTGAGGATCACCGCGGGCCGTAATGTTGTTCGCACCATGCTGCCCCCTGTAGGGACGCTGCTTGCCGCGCCCCCGAACGTCGCAATCATTCCAGCGCGGGGCGCAGCAAGCAGCGCCCCTACAGGCTCACGCAGTGCTGCGCCGGGCCACGTCGAGCACGGTAACGCTCCCCGCCATCCGATCGACCTTGTAGATCAGGCGGTGGCTGCCCACATACAGGCGCCAGCCTTCCCGGCCGTCCAGCTTCTCGGCCCCGGGTGGAAGCGGATCGTCGCCAAGCCCGCGGATGCGGTCCCGCAACTCGGTGTAGCTTTCAAGGGGAAGGGCGGCGAGCTGCCGCGCCGCGGGGCGAAGAATCAGCAGGCTGTAGCTCACGAAAGTCCGCGCTCGATCTCGGAAACAGCCTGCTCAAACGGCACGGCGTCGCCGCCCGATGCCGTGGCTTCGTCGTAAGCGCGAGCGCACTGTTCGACTTCGAGCTCCGCCAGCAGATCGGCGCACTCGGTGAAGTCGAGGTGCACGCCGGCCGGCCGGCCCTCTTTGTTGAACACCACGCGCTCGCGAATCTTTGCCATCAGCGTATCGCTCTCGAGAAAAGGCTCCTTATCGAGGGTAGTCGAGCGGCAGGCGGATTTCAACCGGCGCTTTCGGGCGGGGCCTGAGCGGACTCCGCGGCCTCGAGCGCCACGCCGCAGTGCGGGCAGAAGCGGTCGCCGGGCCGGATCTCGCGGCGGCAGTGCGGGCAAATCGGGCGCAGGTTGCACTGGCAGCCCGGGCAGAAGTTGAATTGGGCGTTGACCGGGCGGCTGCAACGCGGGCACTCGAAGGGAAGTGGTTCGCGCAGTGCAAAGTAAAGGACCACACCGATCAGGTAGGGCACGAAGATGGCGATCAGCATCCACAGAACCGGGCTCATGCCCCGGCGCTTGGCGTCCCGCCTGATGTAGCCGATCAGGAGGATGTAAGCACAGCAGGGAATCGCGATCGCCGTCACGATTCCGAACATGGCCAGCAACTGGAGCAGCTCGGGCTTGTCCACCAACGGATCGGGCATAGCGCCCGGCACGGTGCGGCTGACGTACTCGACGATCACCACCGCCAGAACGTAGAGCGTGACCAGCAGGTTTATGAGCCACTGCGGGATCAGGCGAAACTCCGTCGCAAAGGTCGACTTCTCATGCGCACGCTGCCGCCAGTTGTCCTGTACACGTCCGAAAAATTGATCGCTTCCCGACATATGACACCTCCACGCTTCTCAGCGTCCATCCCATCCCGGGCCCAGCGGACCACCGGCCGATTCCCTCTCCGCGCTCCGGCGCTGCCAGAGGATCACCAGAAGCATCGCCGAGGCCGGCACGAACCACCAGGCTGCAAATCCCAACATCCACACCACGCGCGGCAGGTCGAGCGTCGCGCCCACCCAGGCGCAGATGCGCCACACCAGGGGCGCGCTGACCACTCCCACCACCCAGGACAGCGTGCAGCCGATCGCCAGGGCCACGTTGCGCGTATGTTGCGCGCGCAATTCCTCGGCCCGCCGCTGGACGCTGAACTGCGTCGACGCGGCGAGGCCGCGAGGCAGGTTCACGGGCGCCGCCCTCAGCGACCGCAACGTGGCATCAGTCGTCGCAGCCCGGCCGGCGCAGGCCTCGCAGGCCGCAAGATGATCCGCGAGCCAGCCCTGGTCCGGCACATCCAGTCCTTCCACGCGCTCCCTGTCGATCAGGCGTCGAGCGCGCTCGTGCAAATCGGCTTTCATACCGGCGTTCGAATCGGCGTTCATTCCCTCATCCTTGCGGGGTTTCATGACTGCTGTGCCTCCAACAATTCGCGCGCCGCGCTCAAGCCGCGATAAAGCCGTGACTTCACCGTGGAAAGCGGAACCTTGACCACGTCCGCGATCTCTTCGAGTGACAATTCCTCCTGAAAACGGAGCAGCAAGACCTCACGGTAGACCGGCAGCAACCGGTCGAGAGCCGCGCCCAGCCGCTCCGCCTGCTCGTGACCCGAGAATTGAGCGAGCGGCGAAGCGGCGTCCGAAGCCTGCGGCTCCCAGCCGGGACCGGTCTCACCCGGATCGAGCATCGAATCCAGGCTCGGCATCTGCTTGCGCCGGCGGAGATCGATGACCAGATGCCGGGCAATGGAGAACAGCCAGGCCTCGAAGCGGGTGACGCCGTCATACTGATGGCCGCGCGCCAGCACCCGCAGCCAGGTTTCCTGGAAAAGGTCGCGCGCCGTCTCGGGGCTGCCGCTCAGATAGAGCAGGTAGCGGTACAGGCGGTATTCGTACTGCGCGATCAGGCTTTCAAGCAGCTCCGGATCACGCCGGCGCAGGCCGCGCGCCACTGCCCTGGTCTCAGGTTCCATCGCGAGTGCGTAGAGATGAATTGCGCAGCCCATTCTACTCTGGTATACGCGCTACCCCCGCAAAAAGACCCCGGCCAGGATCGATCAGGAGACGTGACCCCATCCACGGCTCGCGCGCGGCACCCCCTTTTTGATACATTGGCTCGGCCCGCTTGGAGGCTTATCTGCTTGGTGGAGGATGCGTGACCAGATTCCCGCGCTCGGCAGGACGGAAGATCCTGACCGCATGCTTCGTATCGCTCCTGGCTTTTCTCGTGCCGCCGCTCAGGGGCCAGGAACTACCGCCGGCCCCCGGCGCCGCCGTACAGGTCGTTACGCCCAAAGCCGGATTCTTCACGGAGCCCGGCGTGGCCATCAATCCCGCCGACCCGCAGCAGGTGTCCGTGGCCTACCAGGACAACGCGCACGTAGCCTACTCATTCGACGCCGGTAAGACGTGGACCAACGCGGACAATACCGTCTCCAGGAATTACCGGGTCTCGGGCGACGTCTCGATCACCTACAACAAACAGGGTCACGCCTTCCTCTGCTACATCGCTTTCGACCGCCTCGGTACCACGAACTACTGGGCGCGCGGCGCAACGCGCAACGGCATCTTTGTTCGACGCTCGCTCGACGGCGGACGCACCTGGCAGGATGACGAGTTCATCGTGGCCAGCCAGAAAAGCGAGCCCGGCATTCCCTTCGAGGACAAGCCCTTCATCGTGGCGGACAACACGGACTCGCGCTACGCGGGCACGCTCTACGTGGGCTGGACCCGCTGGACGATCGCCGACTCCCAAATCCTGCTGTCGCGCTCGACCGACGACGGCAAGACGTGGTCCGAGCCCATTGAAATCGACAGCCATCGCGGCCTGCCCCGCGACGACAATGGCGCTAACGAGGGATTCTCCGGCGTCGTGGGCCCGGACGGCACGCTTTACGCGGTGTGGGGCGACGGCAACCACGTCGTGTTCACTTTCTCAAAGGACGGCGGGCGCACCTTCAAGAAGACCCGCAATGTGATCGATACCGCGCCCATTATGTTCGACGTGGAAGGCACGATGCGTTCCAACGGATTCCCCGTCCTCGACATGGACCGCAAGAGCGGTCGGCTCTACGTGGCCTGGAGCGATTACCGGGACGGCGGCGTGGACGTATTCTGCTCCACGTCGAGCGATCGCGGCAAGAAGTGGACCCCGGCCGTGCGCGTCAACTCCGATCCGCTTCACAACGGCGCCGACCACTTCTTCCAGTGGCTGGCCGTTGACCAGGATTCAGGTGCGGCCAACGTCGTCTTTTATGACCGCCGCCAGGATCCCCGCGACCGCAAGGCAGTCGTGGCGCTGGCCCGGTCCACGGACGGCGGGCGCTCGTTCCAGAATTACGCGTGGACGACCACGGCCTTCGACCCGGGCGGCATCTTCATGGGCGACTATACCGGACTCGCCGCGCTCGGCGGACGCGTCTACGGCGCCTGGACCGAGAAGCCGGACCCGAGATCGCACGACACCATCGTGCGCGTCGGTGTGGCGGACTTCAGCACGAAGGGCCCGCAGTAGGCGTAGGGCCGGGGCTTGCTCCGGCCCGGGCCGACCCAAGGGTCGGCCCTAGATGTCAGGGGGAAATGAGACGACTGAACATTGGAGCATTCCTGGCGAGCGCACTGCTCGGCATTTCGAAGATCGCAGGCGCGCAGACGGCGGCGGCTACCGCTGCCGCTGCGCTTCCTTCGGAAACTGACGTGAAGCAGATTCTCGTGCACGCGGTTGACAATGAGAAGCGCACCGTGGGAATCGTGGTGGGCCTCATCGATCCACAGGGCTCCAAGGTCGTCAGCTATGGACGGCTGGGCCTGAAAACGCCGGCGGCGCCCGGCCCCGATACCGTTTATGAGATTGGCTCCATCTCAAAGGTCTTCACCTCTCTGCTGCTCGCCGACGCGGTGAAGAGGGGCGAGGTGGCGCTCGACGATCCGGTTTCGAAATACCTGCCGAAATCGGTCAAAATGCCCAGCCGCAACGGCAAAGAAATCACGCTCGTTGACGTGGCCACGCACACCTCCGGCCTGCCGCGCCTTCCCTCAAACATGCATACCGCCAACGGCGAGAATCCGTACGCCGACTACACCGTCCAGAACATGTATGACTTCCTTTCGGGCTACCAACCCACGCGCGATCCGGGCGCGAAGTATGATTACTCGAACCTCGGCGGCGGTCTGCTCGGTCATGTTCTGGCCCTGCGTGCGGGAAAGGATTACGAGACCCTGCTGCGCGAGCGCGTGCTCACTCCGCTGCACATGACGAGCACGGGGATCCGCCTGAAGCCTGATGAACTGGCGCGTCTCGCCCCCGGACATACCGGGTCCCTCGAGCCGGCGGCGAATTGGGACCTTCCCACGTTGGCGGGGGCCGGCGGGCTGCGTTCAACCGCGCACGATATGCTGCTGTTCCTCTCCGCCAACCTGGGCTTCACCCAGACGCCGGTCGCCGCGGCCATGGAGTTCGAGCGCACGGCGGTACGCCGGCCCACCGACGTGCCCAATATGGAGGTCGCGCTCGCCTGGCACATCCTGAAGCGCGGGGACAACGAGATCGTGTGGCACAACGGCGGCACGGGCGGCTACCGTAGCTGGTTGGGATTCGATCTCAAGAAGCGAATCGGCGTGGTGGTGCTCTCGAATTCCGCGAACGGCGTGGATGACATCGGGCAGCACCTGCTCGACCCGAGCCTGCCCATCGTGCCCTTCGAGGCGCCCAAGCAGCGCACCGCCGTCACCATCGATCCCAAAGTGCTCGACGGCTATGTCGGCCGCTACCAGCTCACGCCCCAATTCAGCGTCACCGTCACCCACGAGCAGGGATCGCTCTACCTGCAAGCCACGGGGCAGCCGAAGTTCCAAATCTTCGCGGAATCGCTCACGGAGTTCTTCCTCAAGGTGGTGGACGCGCAGATCACCTTCGTGTCCGGGCCGGACGGCCGCGCCACGAAGTTGGTCCTGCACCAGGGCGGCGCCAACCAGCACCTCAAGAAAGTGGAGTAGCCATAACATCATGTAGGGCCCCAACCGCTCTTGAGCAGCACGTCGCCTGCGCGATCGAACTCGTCTGCGCAGGAATCGCGAAGTCGAGGGGCGTCGGTTCGTCGCCCGCTCGCGAGAAGTGTTATCATCTAATTTTGCATCTGCAAAGCAGTTGCTCCGTCGACCTCATGCGTAGGTTCGAGGTCGTTACCTCCCCCGGGGACGAAGCAAGCCAACCTGCCTTCGGTCTCCGCACGTCTTAATTGGAGGTCACGCCTGTTCTACCCCGGCGATGGAATCGAGCGCGGGGAACGGGTCTTGCTGCCGCGCCAGCCGCAGCGTTGCCGCGAAAGGAATCAAGTGATGAGTGAAATCGATCTTCAGCAGGCGCAAGCCGACATCGAGACCAAGGAGTGGCTGGAGTCGCTCGACTACGTCCTCTACAAGGATGGCGGACCGGACCGGGCCGGCCAGATTCTGCAGCGGCTCCGGCTGCACGCGGCCGAAGCCGGCGTCACGCTGCCGTTCCGCGCCACCACGCCCTACCTAAATACGATCCCGGCCGAGCAAGAGCCGCCGTTTCCCGGCAGCCGCGAAATCGAGCGCCGCATCAAGAGCCTGATCCGCTGGAATGCGATGTCTATGGTGGTGCGCGCCAACCGCGAGGAGAGCGGCATCGGCGGCCACATTTCCACCTATGCTTCGCAAGCCACCCTTTTTGAGGTGGCCTTCAACCATTTTCTGCGCGCCAAGGGTCCCGACCAGGACGGCGACGTGGCCTATTTTCAGGGACACGCGGCCCCCGGCGTCTACGCGCGCGCGTTTCTGGAAGGCCGCCTGCCGATCGAGCTTCTGCAAAACTTCCGGCGGGAGACGCGACCCGGCGGAGGACTTTCCTCGTACCCGCATCCCTGGCTGATGCCCGATTTCTGGCAGTTTCCCACGGTGTCGATGGGGCTCGCTTCCATCATGGCCATCTACCAGGCCCGCTTTGCGCGCTATCTCCAGGATCGCAAGCTCAAGCGGCCTTCCGACGCTAAGGTGTGGGCGTTTCTCGGCGACGGCGAGATGGATGAGCCGGAGTCGCTCGGCGCCGTGTCGCTTGCGGCGCGCGAGAAGCTCGACAACCTTATCTTCGTCATCAGTTGCAACCTGCAGCGGCTGGACGGACCGGTGCGCGGCAACGGCAACATCGTTCAGGAACTGGAAGGCGTCTTCCGCGGCGCGGGCTGGAACGTGATCAAAGTGCTGTGGGGCGCCGACTGGGACCCGCTGCTGGCGAAGGACCACGACGGCCTGCTGGCGGAGCGCATGGGCCAGGTGGTGGACGGGGAGCGCCAGAAATTCAGCATCTCTTCGGGCGCTTACGTGCGCCAGCACTTCTTCGGCACCGATCCGCAGCTCCTCGAAATGGTGCGGCATTACTCCGATGAGCAGTTGGCCAAAATGCGGTTGGGCGGACACGATCCGCAGAAGGTTTACGCCGCTTACAAAGCCGCGGTCGAGCACAGCGGAGCGCCCACGGTGATTCTGGCGCGCACCACCAAGGGTTACGGCCTGGGCGAGGCGGGCGAGGGCAAGAACATCACCCATCAGCAGAAGAAGCTCAACGAAGCCGAGTTGCGCTCGTTCCGCAGCCGCTTTGGCATTCCCCTGTCTGACGAAGCCGTGGCGGGAGCGCCCTTCTACCGGCCTTCGGAGTCGAGCCCCGAGATCGAGTACATGAGGGAACGCCGCAAGGCTCTGGGCGGCTACGTGCCCAGCCGCATCGTGCACGCGCAGCCCCTCGATCCTCCTGCGGACGCGCTCTTCGAAGAGCTCTACAAGGGCACCGACAATCGCGAAGTGTCCACCACCATGGCCTTCGTGCGCCTCCTGAGCAAGTTCCTGCGCGATCCCAAGATCGGCAAGCTGGTCGTGCCCATCATCCCGGATGAGGCGCGCACCTTCGGAATGGAGTCGCTCTTCCGCGAGGTGGGCATCTATTCGCACGTCGGCCAGCTCTATGAGCCGGTCGATCGCGACACGCTGCTCTACTACAAGGAAGCCACCGAAGGCCAGATCCTCGAAGAGGGAATCACGGAAGCGGGCAGCATCTCGTCTTTCATCGCCGCGGGCACGGCCTACGCCACGCACGGCGTGAACACGATCCCGTTTTTCATCTTCTACTCGATGTTCGGACTGCAGCGCGTCGGCGACCTGATCTGGGCGGCGGCGGATTCGCGCTGCCGCGGCTTCCTGCTGGGCGGCACGGCGGGCAGAACCACGCTCGCCGGCGAGGGGCTGCAGCATCAGGACGGCAACAGCCACCTGCTGGCCTACCCGGTTCCGAATCTGCTGGCCTATGATCCGGCCTTCGCTTACGAGATCGCGGTCATCATTCGCGACGGCATCCGCCGCATGTATTCCGAGGGCGAGAGCATCTTCTACTATCTGACGCTGATGAACGAACCCTATGCGCAACCGGCCATGCCGAACGAACCCGGCATCGAGGAGGGCATCCTGAAAGGGATGTACCGGTTCCGCGCCTCGGCGCATCCGCGGGCCAAACTGCGTGCGCAATTGTTCGGCAGCGGCTCAATCCTGAACGAAGCGCTGAAGGCGCAGGCTTTGCTCGATGAGAAATACAACGTGGCGGCGGATGTGTGGAGCGTGACCAGTTACAAACAGCTCTATCGCGACGGGCATGACACCGAGCGCTGGAACATGCTGCATCCGGGGGCGGAGCCACGCGCGCCTTACGTGAGATCGTGTCTCGCGGACGCACCCGGCGTGCTCGTGGCCGCGAGCGACTACGTGAAGGCATTGCCGGACTCAATTGCGCGCTGGTGCCCGTGTCCGCTGGTGTCGCTCGGAACCGACGGGTTCGGACGCAGCGACGGCCGTGCCGCGCTGCGCAACTTCTTTGAAGTGGATTCGCGCTTTATCGTCCTGGCCACCCTGTCGGCGCTCGCACGCGAAGGCAAGGTGCAGGCTAAAGTAGTCCAACAGGCGATGAAGGATATGGACATCAGCCCGGAGAAGCCAAACCCGGTGACTTCGTGACGGTGGTTAGTGGCTGGTGTTTACGCGTGAGCCCTATGTGGCAAATGCAGTTTCGAATGGTTCGACTGGCCACTAGCCACTGACCACCAGCTACGATTTTTGGGAGAGTCATGTCAACCGAACTCAGACTGCCCGAACTCGGGGAGAACGTTGCCAAAGGCGACCTGGTGAAGGTGCTGGTGTCGGTCGGCGACGTCATCAGCAAAGACCAGGCGGTGATCGAACTCGAGACGGAAAAAGCCACACTGGAAGTGCCTTCCTCGGTCAGCGGTAAGGTGGACTCCATCCTGGTGAAGCCCGGCGAACAGGTGAAGGTCGGCCAGGTGATCCTCACGGTTACTGACGGCGCTTCGTCGGACGGTGCAGTCAGCGAAACCAGGCCCGCTGCGGGCGCGCCGGCGGAGCAACCGAAGCCAGCGAAGGCGAACGGAGCGGAGCTTGCTGCGAGCGCCGGTCCCACTCCGAGCGCCAGCCCTGAGCCACGCGCGGCGCAAAAGGGCGCATCGCCGGCAGCGGGCGGGACCGTCGAATTCAGGCTACCGGAGCTGGGCGAAAACGTGGAGAAGGGCGATCTGCTCAAGATCATGGTTTCCGTCGGCGACGTTATAAGCCAGGAGCAGCCGGTACTGGAACTCGAGACGGAGAAGGCGACCCTCGAAGTGCCGTCGTCGGTCAGCGGCCGGGTGAAGGAGATCCACGTCAAGCCCGGCGAGAAAGTGAAAGTCGGCCAACTCATCTTCACGCTCGAAGGCGCTGCTTCGCCGGGCTCGTCCGCGGACGTGGCGACGCGTGACGGCGTGGCCAAGGGCCGCGTGATGCCTCCCGGGGCGCCGGCTAAGGCTTCTGCTGCCGTGCCCGCGGCGCTGCCGCAGTCGACAGCAACCGCGCCCGCTGCGACGACGCCGGTGACCCGGGCGTCCGCAGCGCACGCGGCGGAGCCAGGAGAAAAGCGCCTGGTACCGGCGGCGCCGTCGGTGCGACGGACGGCGCGCGAGCTAGGCGTGGACATCGCCCAGGTGCCGGGCACCGGTCCAGGCGGGAGGATCTCCGCAGCGGACGTCAAGGCATATATCCGAAATCTGAACACCGCTCGCCACGTGGCGGGTCCTCAGCTTGGCGGAACGGTCCCCATGCCTGATTTCACGCGCTGGGGAGCGGTGGAGCGCGAATCGATGCGTGCCGTGCGGCGCGCCACCGCGTCACGCCTGAGCCACGCCTGGGTCACGGTTCCGCGCGTCACGCAGCACGATCGGGCCGACATCACCCAAGTCGACCAGTTGCGCAAGCAGCACTCCCAGAAAGCGGAGGCGCGCGGCGGCAAGCTCACCGTCACGGCCATCGCGCTGAAGGTGGTGGCGTCCGCGCTCCACAAGTTCCCGCAGTTCGCGGCCAGCATCAATCCGCAGCGCGAGGAGATCATCTACAAGAAATATCGCCACATCGGAGTGGCCGTGGATACGGAGCGCGGGTTGCTTGTGCCCGTCATTCGCGACGTTGACAAGAAGAACATCGTGGAGCTTTCGGTGGAGCTGGCGCAGGTGGCCGAGAAGGCGCGCAACCGCAAGCTTGCGACCGAGGACATGGAAGGCGGCGTTTTCAGCATCAGCAACCTTGGCGGGATCGGCGGCACGTCCTTCACCCCGATCGTGAACTGGCCCGAGGTCGCAATCCTCGGCATGTCGCGGTCGAGCGTGGAGCCGGTTTACATCGACGGCCAGTTCCAGCCGCGGTTGATGCTGCCGCTCTCGCTCTCCTACGATCATCGGCTGATCGACGGGGCCGACGCCGCGCGGTTTCTGCGCTGGGTCGCGGAGGCCCTGGAGCAGCCGTTCCTGATTTCCTTCGAGGGCTGATGCTCCTTCCCGATCGCCAGGCCTGAACGAGCGCGCGGACGCGCATCCACCGAGGAGGCAACCGGACTCACCTATGGCTGACCAAGCGAGCACAACCCAACTCGTCGTGATCGGAGGCGGACCCGGAGGCTACGCCGCGGCGTTCCTGGCGGCCGACCTCGGCATGAAGGTGGCGCTGATCGACAACGAGGCGTATCCCGGCGGCGTCTGCCTATACCGCGGCTGCATTCCGTCGAAGGCCCTGCTGCATGCGGCGCGGGTGCTGACCGAGGCGCGTGAGGCGTCGCACTGGGGTATCGAGTTCCAACCGCCCAGGATTGACGTCGACCGGTTGCGCGCCTGGAAGCAGGAAGTGGTGGGCAAACTCACGGGCGGGCTCGGCCAGATCGCTAAGCAGCGGCACGTGGAATACATTCGCGGGACGGCGTCCCTGGTGGACGCGACCACACTCAGCATCGAGGCCGCGAAGGCCGAGCGCAAGCTCAGCTTCGAGCACGCCATCCTGGCCACAGGGTCATTCCCGGCGATGCTGCCGGGATTGCCGAAGAGCGAGAGGATTCTCGATTCCACCTCCGCGCTCGAGATCGCGAGCGTCCCCAAGACGCTGCTCGTGGTCGGCGGCGGGTATATCGGGCTCGAACTTGGGACCGTCTACGCGGCGCTCGGCACCGAAGTCTCGGTGGTGGAGATGCTCGACGGCTTGCTGCCTGGGGCCGATCGTGACCTCGTGGCGCCGCTCAGCAAACGAATCGAGAAGATATTCAAGAAGGTGATGCTCACCACCAAAGTGGCGGAGATGAAGGAAGCGAAGAACGGGATCAGTGTGAAGTTCGAGGGTCCGGGCGCTGAAGGCGGGGACCAGGTGTACGAAAAGGTGCTGGTGTCCGTCGGGCGCAAACCCAATTCCGCGATTCCCGGTCTCGAGAAAACGCGCGTGCAGAAGGACTCGAAAGGCTTCATCCAGATCGATCTGCAACGGCGCACTGCCGAGCCCACGATCTATGCCGTCGGCGACGTGGCCGGCGAGCCCATGCTGGCGCACAAGGCGTCGCACGAGGGCCGCACCGCGGTCGAAGCCATCGCGGGACACAAGGTGGCGTTCGAACCCCGCGCCATTCCCGCCGTGGTGTTCACCGATCCCGAGGTAGCCTGGTGCGGGCTCACCGAAAGCGAGGCGAGGCGCGAAAATCGCCCTGTAAAGATCGCTCGCTTTCCGTGGGGCGCGTCTGGGCGTGCCGTTACGGTGGACCGCGCTGACGGGGTCACCAAGCTGGTGATTGATCCCGAGACCGAGCGCGTGCTCGGCGTGGGGATTGCCGGAGTCGGCGCTGGAGACCTCATTTCGGAAGGCGTGCTCGCGGTTGAGATGGCGGCGCTCGCGTCTGATGTCGCGCTCACTATTCACCCGCACCCGACACTGTCCGAAACCGTGATGGAAGCAGCGGAAGTATTCTACGGGACGGCCACGGACATCTATCGGCCGAGGAAACCCTAAGGCTGATTCGAGACTCGCGCAGGGTGATCAGAGCCGGTCGATACGCGCCGCCAGAATGAAGTCGTTCTCGGTCAGCCCGTCCGCCGCGTGGGTCCAGAGGGTGATCTCAGCCCGCCCCCAGCCGAACGCGATGTCAGGATGATGGCCCTCGGATTCGGAGACCTCGCCCACGCGGTTGACGAACGCGAGCGCGGTGCGAAAGTCGGCAAACCTGTAGACCTTCCGCAGATGATGTCCGTCGACGACCTCCCAGCCCTCGACCTGCCTCCGCAGTGACTCGATCGCTTGCGCGTCGAGCGGCAGCGTTCCGCCCCGGCAAGCAACGCAATGCCGTTCGGCCAGGCTTGAACCGTGGTCGGAGTTCTGGATCTCAGCCATTCGAATTTGGATTCCGTTGACGCCGCGCACGGGTGCCGAGAATCGGCGGACGGCCGTTCGCCCGCGGACTTATTCCTGGCTCGAGCTCTCGCCGGCGCCGTTCTTGAGGTCGCTTTGCTTGTAGATGTAACGGATGCAGGTTTTGAAGATCAGCAGATTGGGCTCGCCGGCGCGATGCACTTTGATGCAGCTCCTGTCGTACCACTCGATGACCCCGCGAATGGTCTCGCCCGTGTCGAGCACCACGACCATCGGAGTGCGCGCCTGCATTTGCTTGACGTAGTAAAAGCTCTCGGCATTGGTCTGATCGGGAGGTGTGGGCTTGCGCCGCTGCATGCGCCCGCCCTGCATCTGATCCTGAATCTCCGACAGGCTAGGCCGGATAAGCTTACGATTCACGCTTACAACGTCTTTCATGGCGAGTTCCTCGGGCCGGGTCCGCCTCCGATCCTTTGTCGGAGAAACTGCGTTGCCGGTGCTCTGTGCGATGGCTAAGTCTAACTCCCCAGGCAGATCACAAACTCTGTGCAAGACCAAACCTGACTGCTAATCTAGCACGCATCCTGTTAGCGGGCAATATCCTTTAAGGCCGCATCGCGAGTCAAGCGGAATTTTGCCCGGCTCCCTGCGACCGCGTGCGGATAAGCGGCCGGACCCCGAGTCGCATCGTCCGGAGCGCTCGGGTCCGGAGCGCGGGCGCGCAGCCGGCTACGGACGGCCGGCGCGCGGAGCGTTCAAGCGGCCCCGCGACACCATCGCTATGGCAAGCGAGTCAAAACCGAGCTGCTGATTCACGTTTCGGATCTGAAGACGATGCGCTTCGTCGAGACCCTCTTTGAGCGCGACGATGCCCTGGAAACCCAGCGCGGAAGCCCAGACCTTCAGCCGCGGCACGATGTCCAGATGCGCCACCGGCGCGCCCTCCCCGCCTTCGAGCACCAGCAGCAGGTCGCGCAGCAGTTCCGATCCCGTGCTCAGCATTTCCTCGAAGTGATCGCGATCCGCCGTCAGCTTGCGCGTCGAGTCAAACAACTGCCCCCAGTCCGGCGTCCGCGCGCGCGGCCCGAGTCCACCGCTCAAGCTCTGAAAAAACTCCAGCCAGAGTTCCCGGCGCGCCAGGCACGCGGGCAAATCGAATTCCAGCGCGCGGCCCACGCTGCCGCCGGACAGGCGCGCCACCAGGCGCTGTTGAGCCTTCGGTATCGCGCCGCGTTGCTCGAGCAGCCGCAGCACCAACTCCTCGTCCACGGGCGAGAAGGCCACGCGCTGGCAGCGCGAACGAATGGTGGAGCGCAACTCTCCCGCGTTCGGACACACCAGGACGAACGTGGTGGTTTCGGGCGGCTCTTCCATGACTTTCAGCAGCAGATCGACGGCTTGCCAGTGAATGTCCTGCGCCTGGTCGATGATGAAGAAGCGGCGCGGCAGTTCGAAGGGACGCGTGTAAGCCACCTGGCGCAGCACGCGGATCTGTTCGCTCAGGATGTAGCGCGTGATGGGCGCAATTAGTTGAAGGTCAAAGTAGACCAGGCCTTCGACGCGCCGCCCGGACTCTTTCATCTCGCGCCGGCGCGCCAGATCTTCGCCGGCGGCCGCGATCATCTCAGCGGCGCGGCGGCAGCGTCCGCATTCACCGCAAGCGTCATCCTTCAGACGCTCGCAGACGGCGGCCTGCGCCAGCGTCAGCGCCAGCGTCTTCTTGCCCACGCCTTCCGGTCCCGTGAACAGCAGCGCGCCCGGCAAGCGATCCGCGCGCAGCATCTCGCGAATCGTCTGAACCGCGGCCGGATTTCCGAGGAATGAGTTAAAGGACATAAAAAAGCCGTTGTCGGTCGTCAGTCGTGTCAGCCGTCCGTTGTCCGTTGCCGTTACCGGGGCGTCGTAATCTTCAGCACCAGCCTTCGGGTCCACGATCTACGAACCACAAACCGCAAACTTCATCCACCCGCAACAGACGAGAGTCCTGCGAACGACGGACAACTGACAACCGACGACTGACCACGGAACTATCGTCCCTTCCGCAATCGTTCGTCGACCACGCGCCCGATTTCCGCCTCCACCTCGCGGAGCGGGCGTCCGGCGTCAATCAATCGTACGCGGTCGGGCTCGCGGCGCGCCAATGCGCGATATCCGGCGCGCGCGCGCTTTTGGAATTCGAGGCCGGCGGCTTCGAAGCGTGAACTGCCGGACTTCGCGTCGCGCCCGAGGGCCCTTTTGAGCGCCACGCCCGGGTCAAGGTCGAGCACCAGCGTAAGGTCGGGCTGCGTAGGACCGCAGATAGCACGATCGAGGAGCCGCACGGTGCGCGCGCCGAGTCCGCGCGCGTATCCTTGATACACGAAGCTGCAGTCGTTGAAGCGGTCGCTCACCACCACTTCGCCCCGTTCGAGCGCCGGCCGGATCACCTCTTGCAGGTGCTGAGCCCGCGCCGCATAAAACAGCGCCAACTCCGCGAGCGCGCCGAGTTCCTCTTTGTCGGCCATCAGGATGGCGCGCACTTTTTCGCCGACTTCCGTGCCGCCCGGTTCCCGCGTCGCGCGCACCGCGTATCCTTGCCGGCGCAAGTTCCGCACCAGGCGGCGAAACTGCGTGCTCTTGCCGGTTCCGTCGATGCCTTCCAGCGTGATGAAAAAGCCGCGCGGCTGCAAAGGGTCCTTTGTCTTCTGCGGAGTGGCAGGATTCGAAGGTAACATTCCCGGCACCGGCGTCACAAGTGGTCCGAGGCGAAGCAGGCGTCCCATTTGGCCGGCAATGCGAGGTTCTTAGCAGGTCCAGCCTATTATACCAATAGTAAGAAGCTGTCACAATTCAGAGAAGAAACGCTAAAATCGAATATTTGACCCAAGTGGTGAGCATCACGCGGGCCGCGCATCGTGGTGAAGTTTACGAGTGAGGTATGGGCGTGACGCAGACGTGAAAGGAAACGTCTTGCGCCAACCGGCCTATGCCGTCGCGGCCGCCAAGCGTCGTCACCCGCGAAGACTCGGCCTACCCGCTTCTCTGCATCCGGGCTTTTGCAACGGTTTTTACATTTTGATGACAACCGGCTAAGGGTTCTTTCGGTACAGTGTGGAGGCACCAACAACTTACGATTTCAAATTGGAGGTAGGAAGATGACCAGAAGCATTCGTCTATTCGTCGCAGCGGCGTTACCCATTATGGCCTTCGCGCTGACGCCCGGGACCGCCAGGGCGCAGAGCTACACCGGCGACTGGCCGGCGACCGTGAGCCATTCGAGAGGCTCCAATGGCACGTACTGCCTGTCGCTGACCGACAATGGTAGCGTCGGCTGGCCGCACAGCGGCCAAGTCACAATGGTTGAAGGGCGCTCCACACTTTACGGCACATTCCAAGTGATCGGCGGGCTCATTACGGTGACCGTTGAGTCACCGGGCGATTACGCAGACGCCGGCCTGGTGTTCGTCGCTCAAGCCAGCAACGGCACTATCGGCAAAGGCGTCTACGATGACGTTTACAGCGGGGAAGAGATTGACTCCGGCGCGTTAGCGTTCGGGGCGAAGAACGGCTGCTCCGACAGCGAATAAAAGAACGGGCTTGGCCGCGTAATGGCGCTATGCGAGGCTGAGTGGGGAGATCTCAATAGCAGTGGCTAGTCGCTAGTGGCGGGCGGCAAAGAGAAGCAAGTAGTCTTGTGGCATGAGAAATGTTTCGGAAGGCGGCAGGTGAATGGTGAGTAAGCGTCTGACCTTTGTTGTCTGTATTGTGCTTGCGTGCCGCGGGGCGAGGGCACAGACTCCTGCCTGGCAGCCGTCGCCGGGCCATACGCAGGTGCTGATATGGCCGGGCGCGGTCCCCGATGCGCAGCCTGTTCCCGGGTCGGAGTACGTGGAAAGGTCGAAAGAGTTGATTGGCGGTAGCCCGGTTGTAAGCGTATACAACGTGTCGCGGCCGACGATGACGGTTTATCCGCCAACCGCGAAAAACACGGGCGTTGCGGTTGTCGTGTTTCCCGGCGGGGGCTTTGAGGAATTGGCCATCGATCTGGAAGGCACGGAGGTTTGCGATTGGCTGACGTCCAAGGGGATCACGTGCGTGCTGCTGAAATATCGCGTGCCGAGCCTGCCTTATGACTGGCACTGCAAGTGCCGGCCCGACGGTTTTGTGACGTCGACACTGGCGCTCGAAGATGCGCAACGGACGATGGGACTCGTGCGCTTACACGCCGCAGAATTGCAGATCGATCCGCACAAGATTGGAGTGCTGGGATTCTCGGCGGGCGGGTATCTGGTGGCGGAGATCAGCACGAACTTCCAGCGCCGTTTGTATGCGCCGGGCGATGCGGCTGACAAGCAAAGCTGCCGTCCTGATTTTGCGGTGGGCGTCTATCCGGGGCACCTGTGGGTTGGCCGTGACGCTTACGGATTGAATCCGAATGTTCCCGTCACTCGCCGGACGCCGCCAACGTTTTTGGTGCAGGCGGAGGATGACAACGTGGACGGCGTCAACCAATCGGTGGCGTACTACATTGCGCTCGAGAACGCCGGCGTTCCCGTGGAGTTGCATTTGTATGCGCAGGGCGGGCATGCGTTCGGGCTGCGGCCCACGAAGCTTCCGATTACCGAGTGGCCCCATTTGGTGGAGACGTGGCTCGAGACGATCGGGATGATTTCGCAGTAGGTGATGCAAATAGAAGGAAGATCCCGCCTCAATAAGCATTGATTGAATACCCCGCCCCTTGGAATTGCAACGCGACGCCAGCAGCACAATCGGCGGAGTGTCGATGTTACAATGCTGGCTTTCGGATTCCGCCTGAGTCGTAGCTTTCGGACCGCGGCATGATCGACGAAATCGCGCGCAACGTCGCCCGGGTGCAAGAGCGGATCGCGGCGGCCTGCCGGCGCGCCGGACGCCGTCCGGAGGAAGTGCGGTTGGTGGCGGTCTCGAAGATTGTACCGCCTGAGCGCATCCGCGAGGCTTACGATTCGGGCCTCCGCGACTTCGGGGAGAACCGCGTGCAGGAGGCCGAAGCCAAGCGGCCGGCGCTAACCGGTCTCGACCCGACCTGGCACTTGATCGGCCACCTCCAGACGAACAAGGCCCGGACCGCGCGCGAACTATTCGGTTGGATCCATTCCGTAGATTCGCTGCGCCTGGCGGAAAAGCTCCATCGCGGCGCGGATGCGGGCACTGCCGAACTCGCGCCCCTGCCGGTGCTAATCGAGGTGAACATCGGCGGCGAGGGCGCAAAATCCGGGGTCGAGGAGGGAGCGGCGCTCGATCTCGCGCGCGGCATCAGCGCACTCGGAAGCCTGGCCCTGCTCGGGTTGATGGCGGTGCCCCCCTACTCGGACGATCCCGAAGCCGCGCGGCCCTATTTTTCCCGTCTGCGCCGGCTTGGAAAAGTGATAGACTCTGCGCGCTTGCCCAATGTGCGCATGGACGAGCTTTCCATGGGCATGAGCCATGATTTCGAAGTTGCCATCGAAGAAGGCGCCACCCTGGTGCGCATCGGCACCGCCATTTTTGGAGCGCGGCCGTGACAGGTTTCTACAAGGAGGTCCGGGCCGATGCCGCCATTCCGGATTGAGGGCTTGCGAGTAACGTTCCACGCCAAGGTGAGGCCGCGCGCCCCGCGCGACCGGCTGCACATCGACAGCACCGGACGCATCCGTATCGATCTGCGGGCCGCGCCCGCGGACGGCGAAGCCAACGAGGCCCTGGTCCGCTTCCTCGCCAAAGGGCTGCGCCTCTCCCAGGACGCGATCGACATCGCCTGGGGCTTGAACGCGCGCCAGAAGCTGGTCCGGATCACCGGCTACCCGCCCCCGCTCGTCACCGATCGCCTGATGGCGCTGTCGCTCGCGAAGTGACGGCGCACACGCTGGGCATCGCCATCGTTGCGATTCTCGCCCCCCGGGCCATGAACCGGCTTTAACCGGTTGCGGCCTGGCTCCGCTCAGGCTCCCGCGCCTGCCCGGGCTTGAAGACCCGGTCATAGATCAACATCAGGACGGTACCCGCGATTCCCACCGCGGTCACCACCCACCACATCTGCTGCGGCCGGTGCAGGACGTCGCCGAACTCGTGCAGCAGGTAGCCCCCCAGTGGGCCGGCGATGAAGTAGCCTATGGCAATCGGGAGAAATGCGTAGCCCATGTAGAGGCCCTGCTGGCCGGAGGGCGCAAGGCGCGAGATGTACTCGTAGTAGCGGGCCGACTGCGTGATCTCGCCGAGCGCCAGCACCACCAGGCACGCGATCAGGCCGACGGTCGACGGATGAATGGCGAGGATCAGCCAGGAGAGGCTCGAGATCAGCAAGCCCAGGGTCATGGCCGAGAAGGCAGGAATTTTGCGGGTGAGGAAGCTCACCAGGATCTGGAAGCAGATCACGGTGAGCGCATCGACGGAGAGAATCAAGTCGGCGTTGGCGTTGGGATCCACGTAGCCGCGCAGGAAGAGCGGCGCCGAAACGAATTCCTGCCAGAAGACGATGTAAAAGCTGGAAAAGATCACGAGAAAGAGGACGAAGCGCACGTTGCCGAGGACCACGAACATGTTCTTAAGGGCCGCGGCCACGGTCGGCACGCGCTCTTCGCCGGCCTGCGTAGGCTCGCGGAAGAAGAAGAACGTGACGAGAAACATCAGAAAGACACTCAAGGAGGCGACCCGGAAGACGTTGGCCATCCCGAGGCCCAGTTGTTTGCGGACGAACCAGGCCATGATGGGTCCGAGCGTGCCGCCGATATTGACGATGGTGTAGTAAATCGAATAGCCGATGGAGCGCACGTTTTCGGCCGAGGCGCGCGCCGTGGTTCCCGCCACGCAAGGCTTGACCACCGCCGGTCCGAGGGCAGGAATCATCAGGATGACGAGCACCAACCATTTGTCTCCGAGCGCCTGCCGGGCCGCCTGCATCCATGGCGCGGCGAGCGAGCCCAGCAGAAAGTAGCCCACCGTCATCACAAGGTAGGCGAACATCAGCGCCCGCCGGAACCCGAACCGGTCGGCGAGTGACCCGCCCAGCATAGGCAGAAACCACACCACGAACCCGAAGATGCCGATCATCCAGCCGGTGAGTTCTTTGGAGAAGTGGAGTTGCTCGCTCAGGTAGATCGCGAGCACGGCGCTGGCCCCGTAATACGCCAGGCGTTCGAAGAGCTCCGTGATGTTGGCGACCCAGAACGCGCGCGCGAATCCGACGCGAATCTCCTGCAATCGCTGGCTAAAGCCCACCTGAATCTCCTTGTGCCGGTCCGCAAATTACGCAGATCGCTGAGATAGCACGAGCGAATCTACGGACTCCTGAAGCGCTTGGATTGTAGCGTAACTCCGGGGTTCAGTGCGGTGATTCTCGGCGGCGGCGGAATCGCTCGCTTCTGGTAGGGCCGCCGTTCGGAATCCCTTGCAGACCAGTTCCCATTATGGGAACATAAGCAACGGAGGCGCGTGCACGTCATCAGCTACAAGGCGATCCGAGAATACAAAGCGGCCCGTCCGGATGCCGGGCCCGCCCTCGACAACTGGTATCGGGTTTCATCGAGCACCAAGTGGAAGAGCTTCGCGGAACTCAAGAAGGTCTTCAGCAGCGCCGAGTGGGTAACCCCATACGTCGTATTTAACATTGGCGGGAACCAGTATCGTCTCATCGCTGAGATTAATTTTCGCAGCCAGACGCTCTTCATGCGGCACATCCTGGCGCACCAGGAATACAAGCGAGGAAACTGGAGAAGCCCATGAGCACCCAAATCTTGAATCCTTCGACCTACGGAAGGCTCCTTGCGAAAGTTCAGCCCCGCGCCATCAAGGACGAAAGGGAGTATACCCGCCTGGTGGCCGAGGTTGGGCGGCTCGTTGAGCGGGGGGAAGACGACCTTTCTGCGGAAGAGACCTCGCTTCTGGAGATGATGTCGATCCTGATCGAGGACTACGATCGTGAGCATTATCCCCTGAAGCCTTCCGAGCCCCATCAGATGCTGGCGTTTCTGCTGCAACAGCGCGGGCTTACCTCACGCGATCTCTGGCCGGTCTTGGGTTCCAAGGCCAGGGTCTCCGAGATTCTCCATGGAAAGCGCAGCGTCAGCAAAGATCAGGCGAAGAAACTGGCGGCTTTCTTTCGCGTACCGGTTGGGCTTTTCATCTAATCCTTCCGCACCGCCCACGCCAGGCCGTCCGGTTCTCTGCCCGGCTCGATACGCCCGATCACTTCCAGGGTCTTCAAATCGACGACCGCCACGTAGTTGTCGGGACTGCAAGCCACGTAAGCGCGCAGGCCGTCGGGTTGCATCAGAATGCCGGCGGCGCCGTGTCCCAGCCTGATTCGCTTGACCTCCTTGCGGGAGGCCGAGTCGAAGACCACGAGGTCGGGTCCGCCCAGGGTGGACACCAGGACCAGGCGGCCGTCGAGCGTGAACTTCAAGCGGTTCGCGCCCCTGGCGTTCGCGTCCAGGGTCGCGACGACCTTCTTGCCCGCGACATCGATCACCGAGATCGTGCCGTCACCGGCGTTTCCCGTCCACAGTTCCTTGCCGTCGGGCGAGACGTCAAAACCTTCGGAGCCCCGGCCGACCGGGATCGCCGTCTCGTTCCAGTCCGGCGGCCGCGGAGGCATCGAGGCGCCCGGACCGCCCGGAGGCCCGGACGGCGGCGGTCCTCCCGGCCCGGAGGGTGGCGGCCCGCCGCGTGGAGGTCCGCCGGGTGGAGGTCCGAACCCACCGGCCGGAGCCGTCGTCTTCTCGATCACGCTGATGGTGCCTGAATTCACATTCGAGGTGAAAATGCGATTCAGGTCCGCGGAGACCAGAAATGTGGGTGCGATTCTGACCGGTGCCGAGCACCCAATCCACTTTGTGCGTGCCGGGATCGTAGCGGCCGATCACCTTGTTGGCTTCGGCCGTGAAATACAGCTCGCCGCCGGCAAACCATAGGCCGTGCGGCCCGTGCAATGGTCCGAGATCAATCGCCGTGAGGCGTCGCGCGGCCTCGAGATCGATCACCGAGATGGTGTTGTACGTTCCAAAACCGTAGTTGGAAACGTAAGCGAGTTTGCCGTCCGGCGAGGCGACCACTTCGTGCGGATCGGGACCGGCAGGCACCCGTCCCACGACCTTCAGGGTCGCCGGATCGACAATTGCGAGCGAAGTATCCCGCTTGGCCAGCACGAGCAGCGCGGGCGATGGCGTGGCCTGCGCCTGCAGAACGCCGGCGGCGCCTCCCGTCAGCATCGTTGTGAGCAGAGCAACTTTGATCACAGGCGGGCTCCTTGACGGCCTTTGGGACAGC
>Ga0210398_10000004_pt1:0-72500 | contig 341551 bp, 267 predicted proteins | sample IncBWC4OmetaG_FD_161047 | JGI IMG/M metagenome (GOLD analysis project Ga0210398, IMG submission 161047) | Forest soil microbial communities from Barre Woods Harvard Forest LTER site, Petersham, Massachusetts, United States - Inc-BW-C-4-O | ecosystem: Environmental > Terrestrial > Soil... | reverse complement strand
TCGTGACAATCTCGACCTCGTGAAGGAGCGGCTCTCGCAACGCGGCCTTCCTGCCAGCGTACTCGGCGACTTCGAGCGCCTGGACCGCGAGCGCCGGAAGCTGCTGGTTGAAGTCGAGGGCCTGAAGGCGCGGCGCAACAAGGTTACCGACGAAATCGCGGCCCTCAAGAAGCAGAAGCAGGACGCCACCGATCTGATCGCGGAAATGCGTCAGGCCGGCGATCGTATCGCCGAACTCGACAAGCAAGCCAAGGCCAGCGACGAGGAATTGCGCGAGATGTTGCGCAATGTCCCCAACATCCCGCACGCGAGCGTGCCTGTCGGCAGCACCTCTGCAGACAACCAGGAGGTACGCCGCTGGGGAACGCCGCGCAGTTTCGACTTCGAGCCCAAGGCGCACTGGGATCTTGGACCCGCGCTCGGCATCCTCGACTTCGAACGCGCCGCCAAGATCACGGGTGCGCGATTCGCGGTCTACTTCGGCGTCGGCGCCAGGCTCGAGCGCGCTCTCGCCAACTTCATGCTCGACGTGCACACGCGAGAGCATGGCTACGCCGAAGTGCTTCCGCCTTTTCTGGTGAACTCAGCAAGCCTTTACGGAACCGGAAATCTGCCGAAGTTTGCGGGCGACCTCTTCAAGCTGGAAGGCACGGACTACTGGCTGATTCCGACGGCGGAAGTGCCGGTAACGAATCTGTATCGCGATGAGGTGCTCGAAGCCGACGCGCTGCCGGTGAAGCACTGCGCGTGGACGGCGTGTTTCCGCAGCGAAGCCGGGGCGGCCGGGAAGGATACGCGGGGCATCATCCGGCAGCACCAGTTTCAGAAGGTCGAGCTCGTGAAGTTCACGTTGCCCGAGAAGTCCTACGACGAGCTTGAGAGCCTCACGCGCGACGCCGAAATGATCCTGCAGGAACTTCACCTGCCCTATCGCGTGATGGCCCTTTGCACGGGCGATCTCGGCTTCAGTTCCGCCAAGACCTACGACCTTGAAGTGTGGCTGCCTTCGAGCGCCGACTACAAGGAAATCTCCTCCTGCTCAAACTTCGAGGCCTTCCAGGCGCGGCGCGCCAATCTGCGTTTCCGGCGGGCGAAACAAGGAAAAAGCGAGTTCCTGCACACGCTGAACGGCAGCGCGCTTGCGATCGGGCGGACCTGGCTCGCCATCATCGAGAACTACCAGCAGGCCGACGGCTCCGTGATTGTGCCCGAAGCCTTGCGCCCCTACCTCGACGGGTTGGACCGAATCAAGCCTCCGCAGCCGTGACGGGACGTCGCGTTCTTCATCGATACAGCCAACGTACGGATGCGGATCGCGGGCAGTGCTGCGTCGAGGGATATCGGGGTTACTTCGGCAACTGATTGAGAACGGAGCCGAGGAAGAGCATTCCCGCCAGATTGATCAGGAGGAACAGCAGCACGATCCTCAAAAGGGATCGCGCTCCGGATTCCACAAACGGGCAGGCGGTATTCAATTGGCGCCGGCGGGCGAGATACCACGGAAACACGATCACCCAAAGAAGCATGGTGCCGACGCCCCATTGCAGCGGCTGCGGGATTCTCTTGCTGTTCGCGTCAAACACCACCCAGAGCGCAGTGACCAGTTGAACCAGGCCAAAACCGTAGGCGGTCGCTGTTAGTCCGAACCTTTTTTCTGCAAGGCCGGAGAGCACAACCAATCCAACCAGCACAGCGAGGAAGATTGCCCAGGGAAAGGGTGTATTCCTCGGCTTCTCGGGCGCTTTCGCATGAAGGACCGGAGCCGGCGACTTGACCTCGGGCAGGCGAATCTGTCCGGGGTCGATCGCCTGGCGGCAGACCGCGCACACGCGCACCCCTGGTCCCAACATCTGGCCACAGTGGGGACAAGCAAAAGCCTCGGCTGGAAAGCCGGGCTGCGCCGCCGCCAAGGCCCCGCTCTGCGGTTCGGCAGAGGCGGCCAAGCCCGGGTCGACGGCCAACTTCGCGGTGTCTTCGCTCATGAATCAGCCTGTAGGCAGCCACATACTAAGGCTGCCCGGCGGGCACTGGCTCCTTTTCGTTCCAGCCTTCGAACTCATTCCAGTTTACCACTTCGCGGTAGCGTTGTTCGCGTCTCAGGTCGCCGAAGTCAACGAAATTACCCTCGGCGTGGTTGCCCCCTTGCGACTGGTAGTACCAGCCGGACTCCTGGGCCAGCGCCGCGGCCTCACCGGAAATCTCGAAGGCTCGCTCGACGTACTGATAAGGCGTCGCGGGATGCTCCTTGGGCACGTAGATGCGATCCACCAGCACCTTGACGCCCGGCGGCGCGGCGCCCCGGCGCGAAAGCTCGTGCAGAGCCTTCACAGTGAAAAAGTTGGCCACAATATGATCGATGTGCCCTTCCGCGGGCGGGTGCGGCGTGACGATCACCTCCGGGTTGAAGCGCTCGATCAGCTTGGCAGCAGCCTCCACCACGGAATCGCGCGCGTAAGGCAGATTCGGGAACGCGATCTGCTCGTAGGGCGCGTGATCGCTCGCAAGCAGCGGAGCGAGATACGGGTCGCGCGCGCCCGGATGCCGGTACCAGATCTCGCCCGATCCGCCGTCCGGCAGGCCCAGGAACAGGATATCGTCAGCCGGCACGCCCAGGTGTCCGAGCACGGCGCGCGTCTCTTGCATGCGGATGTAGCCATAGTTCAGCGCCTCCCCCGGACCGCAACTGTGTTCGTAATAGCGGTCGCAAGCGCCCGCGTCGCCGCTCGTGAAGTAAACGAAGTGGATGGGAATGTGATTTTCGACCGCCGCGCGGATCATGCCGTACCATCCGCCTTCGTCGTCCTCATGCGCCGCGAAGAAGAGCAGCGACTTCGGCAAAGGATTGACGGCCAGTTCGAGATCGTTCTGCGCCAGGATCTGACCAGAGCTCGCTACGACACGCACTTCCAGCCGATAAACGCCTTGCTCGCGCGGCAGCTTGAGCTGGCCGCGGCTGACCACCGGCTGGCTTCCGCCCGGCGTTGAAGGTTCCAGATCCACGTTCTCTTTGGCCACAGCTTCCGCAACCACATGGTCCCCTTGCAGCAGACGCTCTTCGATGCGAACGCCGTGCCAGGCATTTGGGCCAGGGTCGCTCACGCGGTAGCCCACCGCCGCCGCGTCCTCGGGGGAGAACATGGTGTGATCGTGGTCGAATGAGACCGCGGCAGAGTCCGCGCCCACAGGGTAGAAATGCCGGTAGCTGGTGACGTTCACGGACTTGAGATCGGAGTAGACATACTGGCCGGGATAAGGCCGCGGGCCGGTGAAGCCCGGCGGATTCACAAAAAGCAAGCGGCTGAAAGCGATGTCGAGCACCTGCTTGCGCGCGTGATCCCACACCACCACGCCGTATTGATGCGTGGCGGATTGCTTCACGTCTGGAGCGACCGCGACTGCGGCCTTGCGCAGGCTGTAGGCTCCGGCGGGTGCGAGGCTCGCCGAAGGCGCGAGCAGCACGATGCTCGCCTTCGCCTGCTCGGCGGGTCCCGCGATCCAGGGCCAGTAGCGGTCGGAGAACTCGATGCGCAGTCCATTGAGGGCCTGAGCGCTCAGATTCTTGAGCGACACCGTAACGCTCACCGGATCGCCTGCAGTGTAGATCTCCTTGTCGACCTCGATGCGGTCGATGCGCACGACCTTGTGATGGACGCCGAACCTGGCGGCTTGCGTCTTGGTGGCGAGCACGCGGTCGGACGCCGCTTCCACAAGCTGCACGTCAACGTCATAGCGGCCGGTGGCGGCGGCAGGCGGGATAGACCACAGGGTCAGGTAACCGGCCGGCAGCTTGGGGCCGGTGTAAAAGACGCCGTGCCACGCGGGCTTTGCCGAAGACGCCTCCGCCGCCTCGTAGCGGATGGTGGCGGCGGCGCGCACGGGCGCGCGCAATCCCGCACCGGCGAGCCCGGCCCCTTCCGGAAGGCTCACGCGGATTCTGACCGCGTCGCCCGCGTTGTAAGTGATCCGATCCGTGACGGCCTGAAGCGAAGCGGGTTCCTGCGCGAAGGCGCAGGTGAGCGGCAGGCCGAACGCGAGAGCGGCGAGCGCTGCTCCGATCCTGCGCTGACAGGAATGGGATGCGATTCTCACAAGTACGATGGCGGGGCACGCGAGAAGCGTGCCGTGCAGTCTAATGGGCCCGGGCGCGCCTGGCCTGCCGCCGCTCTTCAATTCCGTCGAGCGCGCCCCACAGGCTCCGGGCCGCGCTTTCAGCGGCTTCGAGAGCTTCGCCGGCGGATTCGGGGTTCGTCTGCAACTCCCGTGCAAGCCGGCCGGCCCACACTCGCGAGTGGTGAACGTCCGCCGTTTCGTGCACGGTGAAGTACCGGCAGGCACGCTCGTCAGCCCCGTAGTGCGCGCGCAGGCCCTCGGCCTTGACCTTGGCAATCTCGGGCACTTGCGATTCGTAGGCGTAAAGGGCGGCGAGCACCGCCGCAGCCGGCTGCTCGCGCGCGGCCGCACGGAAGCCCCCGATCAACGCCTCCACCTGCGGGATCGGCTTTGCGTCCTTGACGGCGTCGCGCCCGTTGCCCATGCCCTCGGCGAAGTCCAGCCACAACTCGGAGTGCGCTACACCGTCGATCTCTTCTTCCCAGAGGTTATGCAGCACCGCGCGGCGCAGCGCACCGTCGGGCAGCCGCGAATGGAACGCGCTCAGGTAGGTGGGAAACGCAGCCACGTGATGGTAGTAAGCAGCGGCGTAGTGGCCGAGATCGTCACGGGTCAACTCGCCCGACGTCCAGGCGCGATAGAAGGGATGGCACAACAGGCTGTATTTTGCGATGCGGCGGTCCAGTTCTTCAAAGAAGTTCTGCTCGTCCATAAGGTCACTCGCTCCCGATTCAGTCAGGAGACGAGTATACACGACTCGGGCGTTGCCGACCGGCCCCGGCGGGTCGGCAACACCTGGCTTTCACCTCGGGTTTTAACCCTGGATTCTCTCCGCCGCACACCGCGGGACTTCAGCGCTCCTCGCTTCCTGCCTTTTTCGAGCCTTTCCGCGGCTTCTTCGGTTTGGGCTCCTTGGCCGGCCCGGCGCTCGACCCCGACCCACTGCCGGATCCCGATCCCGAACCCGCACCGGGCCCCGTGCCCGAGCCCGATCCAGACACAGGCCCTGAACTGGCGCCTGATCCCGAGCCTGACGCGGAGCCCGGACCGGCGAGGGCCGCAGCCAGGGCGGCGCCGTTGGGGCTGCCCCATCCGGTGCAGGCATCCCAACCTGGCCCAGCGTTGTAGCCTCCGATCTGCCCCGTGATATCGTTGCTGCCCGAGGTGATGTCGTGGAAGCCGGGGCCCGAGACCCCGGACGCGTAGATCAGCGGGTTCAGGAAGCCGGCAGGTTTGCCGAGCTGCTGGTTGATGCACGCCACCAGGCCCGCCCAGAGCGGAGCCGCCGCGCTGGTGCCGCCCACCACGCCCTGCACACCGTCCGACAGCACCTGGTAGCCCGTATCGGGGTCGGCATTCGCGGCCACGTCCGGCACCCCGCGTCCCACGCGGTTCCCGGGGTTCACCGAGGGCGGAACGTTGGCGTTCTGCTGCCAGGTGGGAAGCGCGATGTCATCGCTGATGCCGCCCCCCGTCGCGCCCCCGTTCGTACCGTCATTCCAGACCACCTCGCTCGAAATCTGAGTGCCGGATGATTCGAGCGTGGTGCCGCCGCAGCCGAGCACGTACGCGCTCGACGCTGGATAGTCGACGTGGGCCAGGCCGTCGTCGATTTCGTCGCGTGAACCGTCGTCCCCGGATGCCGCGCACACCGTCACGCCCATGGCGGCTGCGGATTGGAAAGCCTGATCCACCGCTTGAATGGCCTGCGTGGTCCAGATGTCGTTCCCTTCCGCATAGCCCCAACTGACCGAAATCACGGAAGGCTTGTTCACACTGTCATTCACGGCGGTGTTGACGACATCCACCCAGCCCTGCTCGGTGAAGGGGGCGAAATAGACCGCGATGCGCGCGCCGGACGCCACCGACCCCGCCATCTCGATATCGAGGTCCACCTCGACGTCGGGGCTGTCATTGCCCGGAGCCGGCTGATTCGAGACTCCGTCCACCGAAACGGCGGTGACCTGCGGCGTGGCGATGCCGAGCTGCTGGAAGTAGCTGTCGAGGTCGGTCGAAGTGTAGCCACCCCCAAATTCCAGGATGCCGATGCATTCGCCGGCGCCGTTAACGCCGGATGGGAAGTTGTAGAGCTGCGCCACCTGGGGAGGAGTGTAGACCGTCTGACCTGCGGCCAGCGCCTGATCGACAGGTCTGAAGCCGCGTCCGCGCGGACTCGCCTGGGGCCGGTTGTCGAATCCGAAAACCCCCTGGACCACGCCCACCAGTTCCGGTGAGATGAAAATGGCGCCGGTGCGCCCGCGAAAGTCGCCGTCCGGATGCCGGTAATTCACAAGATTCACGTTGAAGGCCGCGCTCAAGCTCGCGATCGTTCCGGAAAGAACGACCGTGCGCCGGGCGGGGTCCGCCTCCACCACCGTGAGGTTGTTCTGGCGCGCGAACGCCTCCACATTGGCCACGTCCTCCGGATTCGCCCCGTAACGGGCGGCGAATTCCTCGCGGCTCAGGTACTGGCGGTCCTTCGGCCGGCTCGGGCCGAGTTCCTTGCTCGACCGTAGTTCGTCGAGGGATCTGCGCGGACGCAGCAGGACGCTGATTCGAATGACTTCGTTCGGGTCAGGCGCGCCGGCTTCCTGGGCGCCGGGGCGGAGGTACCGTTCGCTGCCCGGAAGGGGAACGAGATTGCTGTTCTGGTTTGTCGCCACCGTCTTATTCCTCCAGTTGAGTTAGCTGCCTCCTTCCAGCGTGGCGCCGGAAGTCCTCCCCTGTTGAAATTTACCACGGAGGACCCGGAGAAAAAACTCCGTGCGCCTCTGTGGCCTCGGTTGTGAGCTTCTGTTTGGTTGGGCTCGTCGGGCGGAAGCGGTTATGCTTAATATGAACAGTGATGGACGGATGGAAACAATTCGCAGGGGTCAACGCCGGGTACGCCCTGGAGCTCTACGAACGGTACCGGCGGGACCCTTCCTCGCTTGACGGCGCCACGCGCGCCTTCTTCGAGCGCAACGGCCCGCCCCCGGGGATCGAGGCGTCCTCGGAGACTTCGGTTTCCCGTATGGCGGAAGTGGCGAACGTCCCAATCGCCAGGATTGTGGGCGCGGTGAACCTTGCGGAGTCGATTCGCAAGTTCGGCCACCTGGCCGCGCAGCTTGACCCGCTCGGCAACCCGCCGCCAGGCGACCCCTCGCTCGAGCCCGCGTATCACGGCGTGACGGAGCAGGATCTGCGGGCGCTGCCGGCCTCGCTGTTTGCGACCACGTTTGCCGCGGAGACACGATCGCCGGGCGCGGAGGTACGTGGCACCGCGAGCGCCTGGGACGTCATCGAGTGGCTGCGCAGCGTTTATTGTGGCGTGAGCGGCTTCGACTACGGCCACGTGCGCGATCCCGAGGAGCGGCGCTGGCTGCTGGACGCGATGGAGTCGAGGCGCTTTCGCCCGCCTGCCGATCCCATCGATCAAGTTGCGCTTCTCGATCGCATCACTCAGGAAGGCGCCTTCGAGCTTTTCATTCATCGGGCGTTCCCGGGCAAGACGCGCTTCTCGATCGAAGGCCTCGGGATTCTCGTGCCCATGCTCGACGAGATCATCGTGCGTGCGGCGCGCGCACGGTTCCGCAATGTATTGCTCGGCATGGCGCATCGTGGCCGGTTGAATATCCTGGCCCATGTTTTGAACAAGCCCTACGAGCAGATTCTGGCGGAGTTCAAGGATCCTATAGGCGCGAGCCGCTTCCGCAGCGATCTCGGCTGGACCGGAGACGTGAAGTACCACTCGGGCGCGGTGCGGCAGCTTGCCGAATCGACCGACACAACCCTGACGGTCGCGCTCGCGCCCAATCCCTCGCATCTCGAGGCCGTGAACCCGGTGGTGGAAGGCATGGCGCGCGCGGCGGGCACCACGACCGATGAGCGAGGCCCGGCCCGCTTCGACCCCACCCGCACCCTGCCGCTGCTGATCCACGGTGACGCGGCCTTCCCCGCGCAAGGCGTGGTGGCCGAGACCCTGAACCTCTACCGTCTGAACGGTTACTCGACGGGTGGCACGCTGCACATCATTGCCAACAATCAGCTCGGATTCACCACCGAGCCGGCCGATGGCCGTAGCACGCCCTTTTCAAGCGATCTGGCGCGCGGATTCCGCATTCCGCTGGCGCGCGTCAATGCCGACCATCCCGAGGCTTGCATCGAGGCCGCGCGGCTTGCCTTCGCCTACCGCGATCGCTTTCGCAAGGACTTTGTGATCGACCTCGTCGGCTACCGGCGCTACGGGCACAACGAAGGCGACGACCCGAGCGTCACGCAACCCGTGATGTACCGCAAGATCGCCGGGCATCCCACCGTGCGGCAACTCTGGGCCAAAACCCTGCTCGCGCGCGGTGTGATCCGCGAGGGGGACGCCGAAGCACTGGTCAAAAAGCATTTCGGCCGCCTCGAAAGCGTGATGGCGTCGCTCCAGCCCGAGCGCGAGCTCGTGGAACCGCGTCCCGAGGAGCCGCCCCCAGGCGCGGCGCGCTACACGAGCACCGCCTTCCCGGCTGAAACCTTGCGCGAGCTAAACGAATCGTTGCTCCAGGTGCCGGAGGGCTTCACCCTCAATCGCAAGCTCGAACGCCCGCGGGCGCGGCGGCGGGATATGCTAAGTACCATGGACGATCGCATGATCGAGTGGGCGGCGGCCGAGGAGCTGGCTTTCGCCTCAATCCTGTCCGAGGGTACGCCGATCCGGCTGACCGGCCAGGACACCGAACGCGGCACCTTCAACCAGCGGCACGCCGTCCTGTTTGACGCCAACACCGGCGCGCCCTTCGTGCCACTGCAGGCGCTGGCGCAGGCCCGGGCATCGTTCGAGGTGCACAACAGCCCGCTCAGCGAGAATGCTGCGCTCGGCTTCGAGTACGGCTACAACGTGCAGGAGCCGGGACGCCTGGTGATCTGGGAAGCGCAGTACGGCGACTTCTTCAACGGCGCCCAGACCATGATCGATGAGTTCGTTCTGTCGGCCCGGTCTAAGTGGGGCCTGACGCCTTCGCTCGTGATGCTTTTACCGCACGGCCTGGAAGGCCAGGGACCCGATCATGCCAGCGGCCGGCCGGAGCGCTTCCTGCAACTCGCCGCCGCCATCAACGTGCGGATCGCCAACTGCACCACGGCGGCGCAGTACTTCCACCTGCTGCGGCTGCAGGCGGCGTTGCTCAAAACCGATCCGCTGCCGCTCGTCGTCTTTACGCCCAAGAGCCTGCTGCGCCACCCGCGCGTGGCGTCGTCACTGCGGGAACTGGCCGAGGGCCGCTTCCACCGTGTACTCGATGACCCCGAGGCTCGGCGCGAGCCGGAGCGCGTGCGACGGCTGGTCCTGGCCAGCGGTAAGATCGCCATAGAGTTGCTCGCCGCCCGCGAGCGCGAGCCGAACGCCGCCCTGGCTGTCTGCCGGGTAGAACAGCTCTACCCTTTTCCCGAGGCCGACCTGCGCCCGCTCCTCGACTCCTACCCGCACCTCGAAGACGTGGTGTGGCTGCAAGAGGAGCCGCGCAACATGGGAGCCTGGGAATTCATGCGGCTGCAACTCCAGCGGCTGATCGAAAATCGCTGGCCGCTGACCTACGTGGGCCGGCCGCGCAGTTCGAGCCCGGCTGAGGGCTCGTCCGCCTGGCACGCGGCCAATCAGGCCGCGCTCCTCCGGCAAGCCGGTGAGCTGACCGAAGCCGGGGTGGAAGAAAAGCTCGGCGCCCGAAACTAGGACTTGCTGCCCGCACAAAGAGGTGCAAAACCCATGCCCGCCAAAATCGTCGTGCCCGAACTCGGAGAGTCCGTGCTCGAAGCCACGGTCGGACGCTGGCTGAAGCACGAAGGCGACCCCGTGAATGCGGGCGAGGTGCTGGTCTCGCTCGAAACCGACAAGGTCGACCTTGAGGTGGGCGCGGAGCGTAGCGGCGTGCTGGCGAAGATCGAGCGCCAGGAAGGTGAAGACGTGAAGATTGGCGACGTGCTGGGCGTGATTGACGAAGCCTTGGCTTCCGCCACCGTCAAGCCTGCGGAACCGCAGCCGAAGGCTGCCGCCGCCGTCGGCGCCCCCGTCGGCGCGGTCGATGCGGAACAAGAAGAGCAACCAGCGGCCACGCCCTCCGCGCGACGCCTGGCGCGCGAGCGCAGCGTCACCCTGAGCGACGTATCACCGGCAGAGGGCAGCCGCGTGACCAAGAACGACGTGGAGCGTCACCTCGCCGCAAAGTCAGCCCGCGACGCGACGCCGTCGCCCGCTCCCGTTGTTTCCGAAGCGCCCCCTGCGGCTCCCAAGTCGCCGCCCGAGGCGGAACCGGCGGCTACGGCACAGGCTCCGGTCCCGGCAACGAATGCGCCTGCGAGCGGGCCTGCCACGGCCATGGCGGGCGCGGCGCGTAGCGAGGAACGCGTCCGCATGTCACGCCGCCGGCAGACCATCGCCCGCCGATTGGTCGAGGCGCAGCACGCGGCCGCAATGCTCACCACCTTCAACGAGGCGGACATGAGCGCGGTCCTCGATCTGCGCAAACGCCACAAGGAGAGCTTTCAGGAACGCCACGGCGTCGGCCTCGGCATCGTGTCCTTCTTCGTCAAGGCGTGCGTGGCCGTGCTGCGGGATTTCCCGCGACTCAATGCGGAAGTGGACGGCGACGAGATCATTCTGAAGCATTACTACGATATCAGCATCGCGGTAGGAGCGGCCGAGGGCCTGGTGGTCCCGGTGCTGCGCGACGCGGACCGCCTGAGCTTCGCTGGGATCGAGCGCGGCGTCAAGGACTTCGCGCGCAAGGCCCAGGATCATACTCTGACCCTTGACGACTTGCGCGGCGGCACCTTCAGCATCACCAACGGCGGCGTCTTCGGGTCGCTGATGAGCACGCCGATTCTCAATCCGCCGCAGGTGGGCATCCTCGGGCTGCACAAGATCCAGGAGCGGCCGGTCAGCCTCGGCGGTCAGATCGTGAGCCGGCCCATGATGTACCTGGCGCTAAGCTACGACCATCGCATCGTCGACGGGCTCGAGGCCGTGCAGTTCCTGGTGCGCGTGAAGCAGCTTGTGGAGGAGCCGGCGAGCTTGCTGCTGGAAGGCTGAGGGGCAGGCCGATCGGCCTGCCCCCGACGCTGTCAGAGAGGGAACACCGCGACGCAACAACTGTCCGCGCCTGGCCCCACAGGGGAATCGGGCCTATGTCCTCCCGGGTCGGAGGGTCTGAAAGGACCAGGCGCGCCCCTGTGAAGCGCAGGCTGGGATCACCGCGACGAGCGCCGGAGGTATTCCCCCTGACCACTCAACGCGCCTAAGCCAGACAATACGCGCATCGACGCCGGCCGTATACGAAGATGTGACGGAGCAGCCGGGCGTTGTGATCAGTGACCGTGCCAGCGGGACGAACCGCACCCCGAAGGCCTGTGGACCGGGCCCTCAAACCCGTTCGCTGAAGACCTCGTCAAACCGGTGACGGTAGCCGCGGCTCATCAACAGCCGGGAGCCGTCGTGCAGCACCACCACGTGCTCGCCTTCGAAGGACGACTGCAGTTCCTTAACGCAGTCCAACTGCACGATGGTGGAGCGGTGGATGCGCACGAACTTCGCCGGATCGAGCTGGCTCTCGAGGGCATTCATCGTGCCGCGAAGCATGTGGGTCTCCTTGCCCACGTGCAGCCGCACGTAGTTCGCGCATGCTTCCAGCCACTGCACGTCGACCGTGCGCAAAAAGACCACGCGCCCGGCAGAGCGAATCACCAGGCGGTCGAGGTATCGCGACGGAGCGTGCATCAGCTTCAGCAGCGCCGCCAGCCGCTCATCCACGCGGTCGCGCTGTTCGCGCGCGATCTGGGTGCGCGCCCGCTGCAGAGCCTTCTGGAATCGCGCCCGGTTGAACGGCTTCAGCAGATAATCGAGGGCCAGGGCGTCAAAGGCGCGCAGGGCGTAGCGATCGTAGGCCGTGACGAAAATCACCACCGGCCGCTGCTGCTCACCGACCATCTCCAGCACCCGGAAGCCGTCCACCTCAGGCATCTGCACGTCGAGCAACAGCAGGTCTGGCCGGTGCCGCCGGATGGCAGCCACCGCCGCATGGCCGTCAGCGCATTCGGTCACGACCTCGATATCGGGCTCGGGCTTGAGAAGGTTCCGGATCCTGCTGCGGGCCAGCTCTTCGTCATCCACGATGATGGTTCGAATGGGCAATCGTATTTCTCCAGGCGCCGCAAGACCGGGCCGTCAGTCGGAAAGCATGGCCGGGCTTGCCGCTTCTTCACTCTTCAACCGGAAAGGAATCTCCAGCGTCACCAGGGTGCCTCCCTGGTCCGGCCGGCAGAGGCTGAAGCGGTGCGCGTCGCCATAGAGCTGCTGCAGCCGCGCCTTGGTGTTGCTCAGTCCGACGCCCGCGCCGGACCCGTCAACGACACCAAGATCGTCGGCAGGGCCGGGGCCATCATCGAGCACTTCCAACCGGAGTGTGCCGTTCTCGAGCGAGGACCGCACGTCGAGATGACCGGCGCCGGACCGCGAAGCGATGCCATGCCGGACCGCATTCTCCACCAGTGGTTGCAGGATCATGTTCGGGACCAGGGCGTCGAGCGACCGCGGGTCGATGTGCACCCGAACCTTGAAGCGATCGCGGAAGCGCATCTGCTGGATGGCGAGGTAACCGTCGAGAAATTCCATCTCGCGCTTGAGCGTGACCTCCTGCTCGTCAACGTCCTCGAGACTCATGCGCAGCAGATCGCTCAAGCGGGCCAGCACATCGTCGGCGGCTTCCACGTCCTCGTGCATCAGGCTGGAGATGGAATGCAACGTGTTAAACAGGAAGTGAGGGTCGAGCTGCATCTTGAGGACCTTGAGCTGCGCCTGGGCGAGCTGCGCTTCCAGCCGCGACGCGCGCAGTTCGCGTTCGCGATACTTGTTGTAGTAATCCCAAAGCTGGCCCGCGATCACAATGGCGCCGTACATCCACGCGACGTCGGAGGGATAGCGAAGGAGCAGTCTGCGGTAGAACATCCAGGACGGTTGACCCTCCTTGCCGGTTGTGAAATCGACAATCTGTCCGAGCGGCATGCGGAGGGCGACAAAAGAGACCCAATAGGTGGCCGCGCCCAACACGTGCGCCACCACCGTGATCGAGACGTTGCGGCGCCCGAGCGGATATCGCGACGCGATCCAGAGCACCATCGGCGTCAGGACGGCGCTGACCATCGAATCCTTGAAGGCGTAAGAAAGTTCGTATCCAAAAGTGGTGTCGCGGGAGCTATCGAGAAACCCGAAATAGTACTGGAACGCCTCAATCAGCGCCAACCCCGTCCAAACGGCGAGGATCACACCGAATTGCCGCGCTCGCTTGCGGATGAGTTCCTTGGACATGCGGAGTCTCGAGCCGGACGGCATGGCGTGGGCTCCAGCCCAGCATACACGCGCTCCCGGACTCTTCGGAAGCGCGTTTGTCACCGGCAAACGTCGGTTCGTCCCTGAAAACGCCGGTCACAACACCGTCGAAGAGGGTAGAATCGCAAAACACAGCATTGGAAAGGGGAGGGCGCATGGCGATCACATGGCGAGAACGAGAGCTGGACCGGAGGGATACACGGTCGATTCACCGCATTTTGGCGAAGGCCTGTGCGGCTTCAGCACTGCTCGCCTGGCTCGCGGGAATCGGCGCGGCCCAACAAACCCCGACGGCTCCCGTGCCGGTTGACGAGGAGCCTCATCATCATGTGGTGTTGAAGAATGACGACGTAGAGGTCATCCACGTCGTGCTGCCGGCGGGCGAGAGCACGCTTTTCCATACGCATGCGCGCGACCGCGTGTCCGTCGCCCTGACCAGCACCACGCTGGCCCAGCAGGAGCTGAATAAGCCCGAGGGTAAGCCGGGCGCAACCCATCCCGGAGACCTATCTGCGCTCACCACGACCGGACCGTATACGCACCGGCTTCGCAACCTGGGTCCGGCGACATTTGAAGTGGTGGACGTCGAGTTTTTCCATCGTCCGGAGCATCCCTCGCCGAGCGCCGCAGCGGCAGTTGCCGCCGAGAATCCAAGCGCGCGCGTCTACAAGTGGGCCCTGGCGCCCGGAGCCACAACTCCGATGCACACCCATGAGCGCCCCTACCTGATTCTCGCCGTCACGCCCATGCAACTGAAGATGACCGCTCCGGACGGCGGCTCGATGACGCATGAGATCAAGGCTGGAGACTTTCACTGGGTCGATGCCAAGGTCACCCACACATTGGCAAACGCGGGAACCGCCGAGGGGCAGATCGTCGAGATTGAGCTGAAATAGGTAGGCGGCCGCACACACGGCACCGCACTACGTAGGCTACATTGGGGGCCTCGACGTGACCCTTGACAGCGAAGGCCGAGCCTGCTAAAGTTGGCATCTGTGCATCCACCAGGAGGCGCGTGTGATGTCCCTCCGCCACTCTCCCTTGACGATTGACGATTCCCCTCCCAAGCAAACGATGTTTTCTGATTGCAGGTTGCGCCGCTTGGCGAGGCGCGTGGCCACCGGCAAATTCCGGCGTTGCGAGTGAAAAGTACTATACAAACCAAGCTGGAATGTCTCACAGAATCAATCAGATACGCAGAATCGGCCTCGGGGCGCGTTCGCTGCGCTGCCCGCCTCCTTGCTGTTGCTCGTTTGCGGCGGGTAAAATCTCCCATCATGCCTATGCCGCGTCTGTTTCCGCATCTTTCTCGAGGATTGCTGATGATCTCCGCTCTCGCCTTGCCCCTGCACGCGCAAACCGCGGCCGAACTGCTCGACCGGACGCAGGCGCGCTCCATGACGATCACGCGCCAGGGCATCGTGGCCACCAGCCAGACGCTCGCTTCGCAGGCGGGTGCGCAGATTCTCGAGCGCGGCGGCTCGGCGGCGGACGCGGCCATTGCCGCCAACGCCACGCTCGGCGTTGTGGAATGCATGATGAATGGCATGGGCGGCGACCTGTTCGCGATCGAGTGGGACGCGAAGTCCGGCAAGCTTACCGGGCTCAACGCCAGCGGTTGGGCGCCCGAGAAGCTGACGCCCGACCTCCTGAAGCAGAAGGGCTTCAATCGGATGCCTGGATCGGGGATCTACTCCGTAACCGTGCCTGGCGCTGTGCGCGGATGGGATGCGCTCCACCGCAAGTTCGGCCGCCTGCCCTGGGCGACTCTCTTCGAACCGGCGATTTACTACGCCCAGAACGGCTTTCCCGTTACCGAGTTTATCCACGCCTACTGGAAGGCAAGCGAAAGCGAGCTTGCGGCCGACCCCGGCGCGAGCGCGGCCTTTCTCATCAAGGGCCAGGCGCCCGCCGTGGGCGAGGTGTTTCGCAATCCCGCGTACGCGCATGCTTTGCAAGTCGTCGCCCGGCAGGGTCCGGACGCGTTCTATCGAGGCGACATCGCCCGCGCCATCGTGAAGACTTCCACGAAGCTGGGCGGCGTGATGAGTGCGGCCGACCTCGCAGAGTTCAAGCCCGAGTGGGTGGAACCCGTTTCGACGACGTATCGCGGCTGGACCGTCTACGAGTTGCCCCCGAACGGCCAGGGGATGGCGGCGCTCGAGATGCTGAACATCTTTGAGAAGTTCCTGCTGCCGCAGTGGGGCTTCGCGAGCGCTGACGCCTTTCACGTCAAAATCGAGGCGCAGAAGCTGGCGTACGCCGATCTCTATCGGTACAACGCCGATCCCCGTTTCGCCAAGGTGCCGGTGGAGGGGATTCTCTCCAAGACCTACGCCGCCGAGCGCGCCTCCACGATCGATCTCAAGCAAGCCCACTGCGACGTCGCGTTCGGCGATCCCACCAAAGTCGGCCACGATACCATCTATCTCTCGGTGGTCGATCGGGACGGCAACATCGTATCGTTGATTCAGAGTCTCTATTCGGCTTGGGGCTCAGGCGTGGTGGTGGACGGATACGGCTTCGCGCTGCAGAATCGCGGCGCGCTCTTCCGCCTTGACCCTGACCACCCGGACGTGCTGGCGCCCCGCAAGCGGCCATTTCACACCATCATTCCGGGGTTTATGGAAAAGGGGAACGTCCACATCGGCTTCGGCATCATGGGCGGGGCGAATCAGGCCCAGGCGCACGCGCAATTTGTCTCGGACGTGGTCGACTACGGCATGAATATTCAGGCCGCGCTCGAAGCGCCGCGATTCACCAAGCCGGCGCCCGGAGGGTGCAACCTCCTGATCGAGCGGCGCGTACCCGCCGCCGTTCTGGATAGCCTGCGCGAGCGAGGGCACGTCCTCGAGGTCCGCGGCGATTACTCGACCGAGATGGGCGGGGGCCAGGCGGTGCTCTTCGATTCGTCCACCGGAGTGAAGTTCGGCGCCTCTGATCCCCGCAAGGATGGCGCCGCCGCGCCCGAGCCCGACCCGTACTTCCGGCCGAGGCGGCAATAGGCTGCCTGTGGAGAGTGTGTGTGAAAGCCCGTGGCCTGCAGGGCAGCGGCCTCATGGCGCGGCTGTTCCCTGCCCCACGAGGTACCGATCCATCCAGGCCAGTATCTCGCGGCGCATCTCCGGCAGTTCCTGGTGCGCGCAGTCGAAAAGCTCGATGCGGCAATCCTCGGCGCAGCCGTAACGCGCATAGAGCGGCAGCAGTTTGTCACGCACGCGCTCGACGCCTGCGGGCGGGGTCAGCGGATCGCGGCGGCCGTTCACGCTCAGGTGTGGTCGCGGCACAATCAGCTCATTGACCTGGAAGGTGTCGAAGTGCTTCAGCAGCGACGGCACAAAATAGTAAGGGCCGTGCCCTTTCAGCCCGTTCGCCTGGATCAGCGAATCGTAATCCGTCAGGCAGCAGACGTCCATAACCGCCGAGACCCGCGGCTCAAGGGCGCCCAGCCACCAGGCCTTGGTCGAGCCCATGGACATGCCGAACACGCCGATGCGGCTCGGGTCAACATCGGGGTGCGCCGCGAGGAAACTCAAAGCGCGAAACTCGTCGAACATCATCATTCCCCACAGGACCTGTCCGCGCCAGAGCATCAGCTTGAAAGCGTCCTCCTCGCCGGTGTGACCATCGGGCTCATGCTTGCGCTCGCCGAAGCACCAGCTATCGATCGCCAGGGTCACCAATCCTTTCTCGACGCACACCGGAGCGTAGGCAGGCTGCACGCTCACGCCCCGAAGCAACTGCTCCTTGCCGAGATCGTACATCCCGGCGTGCCAGTGGATGAACAGCAGCCCCGGGGCCGGGTGCGGGCGCCGGTCAGGAATCAGAAGCAAGGCTGGCACAGGCTCAACGCCATTCAGATCGAGCACCAGCCGCTGGAGGGTGTAGTTCGGATGCTTCTCGGTGCTCACCACGCGCGGGGGCGCCGGCTGGTGCAGCCAGGGCAGATCTCCCAGCAGACCCCAGAGCTCGCGGCGCCGGCTCTCCTGATAGGCAGCGAATTCGTTCGCCCCGTCGTGCGAGGTCATGGCTTCACCCTGGCGCGAGGATGAGGAAGCCCCCAGTGCCAGCATCGCGGCGCATTGTGCAAGAAACTGCCGCCGGCGGACCTGAGGACTTGATCGCGACATCTTTGAGATCGCCCCTGGAGACGCACGTCGCGCCGCCAGCCCGCGTCGGGGGCCGCCAAACGGGAATCTTTCATCCCCGCCCGCACCCGAAACAGTTCCACGTCGGCAGATGCCGGCAGTGCCGCCACGGCGAAGTATAACGCAACTTCGAACTGGCATGCCTTGAACCCTGCACGGCCGGGCGGTATGATGACGGGCAGTATGCGAGCCACGAGACGGACGGAGCGTCGCGCCGGTCAAGGCCCTGACCGCGGGACGGGTAGGCGCGTCTTGCGCGTCTTGATTACCGCCCTGGCCGTGTGTGTCGCAGGCGCCGCCTTCGCTTTCTTGCGCGTAGTGTCCACGCTGGTTTTTGCCCGAGCTTTGCAAGCCGCGCCGCCCTCCTCCATCGACTTCAATCGCGACATCGAACCGGTCTTCAAAGCCAACTGCCTCAAGTGCCATGGCCCCGACAACGTCCAAGCCGGACTGCGGCTTGATTCGGAGGCGGGCATCCTGAAGGGCGGCGTCTCCGGCGCGGAGATTGCGCCCGGGCACAGCGCGGACAGCCTGCTCGTCAAGCGTCTGCTCGGCGCGACGGACGCCCCGCGCATGCCTTTCGGCGGCGACCCGCTCCCGGCCAACAAGATCAACCTGATTCGCGCCTGGATCGACTACGGGACGTTCCCTTCCCCGGGCTCGCAAGGCAGTCCTACGGCCACAGGAAATGCAGGGGGTTCTTCGTCGCCCCCGGCTCCTCAGAATGACAACGTGGGGCGAGCGAGTGCGGGGACCGGTCCTGGCCCTCTGTTCGCCACTGAGATTCGCCCGATTCTGGCCGCGCGATGCTATCAGTGCCACGGCCCCGAAGTGCAGCAGAACGGACTGCGCCTGGATTCTCTCGACGCCATCCTCGCTGGCAGCGAGACGGGCAAGGTGGTGACGCCGGGGTCAAGTGAAAAGAGCCGCCTCGTGCGGCGCCTGCTCGCCCTCGATCGTCCGCAGATGCCTTACGGCGGTCCGCCGCTCCCCGCCGATCAACTAGACGTCATCCGCCGCTGGATCGACGCCGGCGCTCCAGGGCCTGATTCCACCGCGCCGCTCGCGGCCACGCCGCCGGTGAAGCACTGGGCCTACGCTCCGCCCGTGCAACCGGCGTTGCCCGACGTGAAGAATGCCGCCTGGTGCCGGAATCCCATCGACCGCTTCGTGCTGGCACGGCTCGAGAAAGAGGGACTATCACCCTCGCCCGAAGCGGACAAGGAAACGCTGCTGCGCCGTTTGAGCCTGGACCTGATCGGACTGCCTCCGACAATCCCGGAAATCGACGCGTTCCTGGCCGACAAGCGTCCCGACGCGTACGAAAAGCAGGTGGATCGCCTGTTGGCCTCGCCGCATTACGGCGAGCGCTGGGCGCGTCCCTGGCTTGACCTCGCGCGCTATGCGGATACGGACGGCTACGAAAAGGACTTGCGGCGCACCGCCTGGGAATACCGAGACTGGGTGATTAACGCGCTCAACCAGGACATGAGCTACAAGGAATTCACCATCGAGCAGATCGCCGGCGACATGCTGCCCAATCCCACCAAGGCCCAGCTCATCGCCACTGGGTTCAACCGCAACACGCTGCTGAACCGCGAAGGCGGCATCGATGCCGAGGAGTATCGCTGGTACGATTTGATCGATCGCGTCGACACCACAGCATCGGTGTGGCTCGGGGTTACGCTCGGCTGCGCGCAGTGCCACAACCACAAGTTCGATCCATTCACCCAGAAGGATTACTACCGCTTCCTCGCCTTCTTCGATAATGCGGATTACAAGCTGCTGAGTCTCGGCCAGGGCGAAAGCCACGTGGACGAGCCGGAGCTCGAACTGCCTACCCCCGCGCAGGGCGCCGATAGCGCGAAGCTGCGCGCCGGGATAGCGGGGCTCGAAACCGCGCTGAACACTTCGACGCCGGAGCTCGAGGCGGCGCAGACGCAGTGGGAAGCGAAGGTCAAGGCGGCGGCCGCTGACTGGACTGTGCTGCGGCCAAGCCAATACGCCTCCGCAGGCGGCGCCACGCTGACACTTCTCGACGACGGTTCCGTGCTCGCCTCGGGCAAGAATCCCCAGGCGGACACCTACCAGTTGACGGCAAGCACAAACCAGACGGGAATCACCGGCATCCGCATCGAAGTCCTTCCCGACCCGAAGCTGCCCAAGGGCGGACCGGGACGCGATCCCGACGGCAACTTCTTCCTCAGCGCCTTTGAGGTGGAAGCCGGGCCCGCCGGCGGCGCTGCGGCGGCGCAGAAAGTCGTGTTCAACGACGGCATCGCGGACGAGTCGCAGGGCGGCTACGAAATCCAGAACGTCTTCAAGGGTAGCAAGGAAGGGCCCGTCGGATGGGCCATCGATCCCACGTCGTCCAGCTCGCCCCTGGCGCGCCAGGCAGTGCTGGTTCCCGAAAAGCCCTTCGGACTCGAGGGCGGAACGGTACTCACCATCCGCCTCAAGCACGAGATGAGATTCGCCTCGCGCAATCTGGGGCGCTTCCGCTTGTCGCTGACATCCTCTGCGCAACCGAAGTTCATCGCGGAGATTCCCGCTCGGGTGCGGCCTATCCTGGATATGCCGCCGGCCCGGCGTGCAGCCGATCAAGCCAAGGAGCTGGCGGCGGCTTATCGCAAGATCTCGCCGCTGCTTCAACCGGATCGCGACCAGATCGCGAAACTCCAAAAGCAACTCGACGATCTCGGCATCGTCACGGCCATGGTCATGGGCGAGAAGCAGTCTTACGAGCGTCCCGCCACCTTCGTCCACATGCGGGGCGCGTACCTGAGTCCGTCAGACAAAGTGTACGCCGACGTGCCAGGCGCGCTCGGGCATCTGCCGGCAGAACAGATGCCAAATCGCCTCGGCCTCGCCTACTGGCTGGTCGATGACAGCAATCCCCTCACGGCGCGCGTTGAGGTGAATCGCACCTGGGAGGCGCTGTTCGGGCAGGGAATCGTGGAGACCAGCGAGGATTTCGGCAGCCAGGGCGATGCGCCTACCCACCCTCAGCTGCTCGACTGGATGGCCACTGAATTCATGCGCGACGGCTGGAGCATGAAGAAGACTCTGCGACTGATGGTGACATCGGCCACCTACCGCCAGTCATCGCGCATCACGCCCGAACTCGAGGAGCGCGACCCCTACAACAAGCTGCTGGCGCGCGGGCCGCGTTTCCGCGTGGAAGCGGAGATGGTGCGTGACATCGCGCTCGCATCGAGCGGCCTGATGAGCCCGAAGGTCGGCGGGCCGAGTGTATTCCCCTATCAGCCCGAAGGCGTCTGGGACCTCGTCTACAACGACGACAAGTGGGTGCTGAGCACGGGCGAGGATCGCTACCGGCGCGGCCTATACACTTTTATGCGGCGTTCGGCTCCCTACCCGAGCCTCGCTACGTTTGACGCGCCCAGCCGGGAGTTCTGCGTGGTGCGGCGCGTGCGGACCAACACCCCGCTCGAGGCCCTGACCACGCTCAACGATCCGGCGTTCTTTGAGGCGGCGCAGTCGCTCGCAGTCAGAATGATGGAAGACGTGAGCGGCGAGCGCCCCGCCGGCAACGGCGGTTCGGCGCGCGGTGGTCCCCGGGTGGAGGGTGATTCCTCGGCCGGCGACGATCCGTCGGCTCGCGCCGTCTACGGCTTCCGGCGTTGCACCTCGCGCCCACCGACGGCGGAGGAACTGGGCCGGATCACCGAGTTCTACAGCGCTGAACTCGCCCGCTTCCGCAAGGATCCCACCGCTGCGGCCAAAGTGATCAAGGGCTACGAAAAAACGTCCCTCGACCCCGCCGAGCAGGCAGCCTGGACGATGGTTGCGAACGTCATGCTGAATCTCGACGAGACGATCACGAAGGAATGAAGGCGTCTTGCAATTCCGGGCCGCTTGCCGGCTCGCTCGTACAGTCTTATCGACCACACCGAAAAAAGACCCGGAGTCCTGTCGATCTCGCTCGCTCCGATTCGACGTCTCAGTAGAGCCTGGGTTGGGCCGATTGAGACCGTCAGGACCCCAGCTCTGAATTGAAACCAAACTAAGGAGCTATGACCATGCGAGTGATGGTGATCGTTAAAGCCAACGAGGAGTCAGAGGCGGGCATTCTCCCGGGCCGGGATATTCTGGCTGCCATGGGAAAGTACAACGAAGAACTGGCGAAAGCAGGCGTGATGCTGGCCGCGGAGGGATTACGCCCGACCTCGAAGGGTAAGCGCATGAGGTTTTCCGGAGCTGAGCGGACCGTCATCGACGGACCGTTCACCGAAACCAAGGAATTGATTGCCGGGTTCTGGCTGTGGCAGGTGAGGTCGATGGACGAAGCGGTCGAATGGCTCAAGCGCGCTCCGTTCGGCGGCGGTGTAGAGATCGAGCTTCGCCCGGTATTCGAGGCCGAGGACTTCGGCGCCGAGCTTACTCCCGAGCTCAAGGAGCAGAAGGAGCGCGTGCGTGCCCGGATGGCCGAGCAGCGATAGCGGGCCTGCGCCGGCCGAAGGGACGGACTCGACCTGTCGATTTCGCAGCCGCTGCTTCGACAAGTAAATGGAGGGCGGTCGAGCGAACCCGGAACGTCCGGAGACCGGCTCTCCATCGATTTTCGATTGAGAAACATCTGGAGGACGTTATGCAATGCGGAACTGAAACAGCGGTCGCGAACAAAAAGCTCCGGGCCGCGCGTATCCTGTGCGCCCTGGCGGTGTTGGTTTTGATATCGAGCAGCGCCGGACAGTGCATGATACCGGCTTCGGTCGCGAAAACGTTCGTCCGGTTCGGCTATCCTGCGAGCCTCGGTCTGGGCGTCGGGATGTTCGATCTTGCGTGTATCTTGATCCATCTTGTTCCACACGCCCCAGTTCTCGGAGTGCTCTCGCTGATCCCATCCGGTGCGCCTCTGCTGGACACGTTTTTTCCGATCATTTTGGGCGTGGTTGTATGGGCCGTGATTTTCTTGCGCTAGAGCCGGGCCGCATGTCGATTCGGCCCGGCTTCGTTCGACGTGAAATTAGAGCCCCGGATCCGCCGGCAGCGTCCGGAATCCTGGGTGGATTCCAAACCAAAGGAGACAAGATGATGCGATTCATGATGCTGGTCAAGCACGCGGAACCCTCGGGACCTCCGCCCAAGCCCTTGGCAGACGCCATTGCGAAGCTGGTTGAGGAGGATCGCAAGGCCGGTAGGGCGATCCTGGACACGGGGGCGCTCGCCTCGACCGCTCAGAGCGCCCGCGTCCGCCTTTCGAAGGGCCAAATCGCCGTGGTCGACGGCCCTTTCACCGAGACCAAGGAGGTTATCGGCGGGTACGCGGTCATTGCGTATGAGTCGAAGGAAGAAGCGATCCGAGGGGCCGCGAGTTTCATGGAACTTCACAAGGAACACTGGCCGGGATGGGAGGGTGAGACCGAGGTTCGCCAGATATTCGGGCCGGAGGACTTTGTTTGCGGCGGATAGCAGCCGATGATGACTTTGCCGATTACGTTAATTCCGTATGTACTCGCTGGTCAGAGAATTCTTTGCGGTGAGCAGTTGCCTGGGCGTGCCTTCGAACATGACCTTGCCGCCCTTCGTGCCGCCTTCGGGGCCCATATCGATGACCCAGTCTGCATTCTTGATCACGCTGGTGCTGTGCTCGATCACAATAACGGTGTTGCCGGCGTCCACGAGGCGGTTCATGATCTCGAGCAGGTGACTAAGATCCGACATGTGTAAACCGGTTGTGGGCTCATCCAGCACATAGATGCTGCCCTGTTTGTGCAGTTCGCTCGCCAGTTTGATGCGCTGGCATTCGCCGCCGGAAAGCGTGCTCAAAGGCTGACCCAGGGTCAGGTAATCGAGGCCCACGTCGCTCATGGCCTGTAGCTTGCTCGTGATCTTGTCGATCGTGAAGTATTCGAGCGCCTGACTGACCGTCATTTCCAGTACATCGTTGATCGATTTCCCGTTGAGTTTGTATTCCAGCACTTCATCCTTGAATCGCTTGCCTTCGCAGATCTCACACGGCGACTTGACCTCGCCCATGGCGGGAATGTCCGTGTAGATCACTCCCAGTCCCTGGCAGTTCTCGCAGGCGCCTTCCGAATTGAAGCTGAACAGGGATGGGCTTACCTTGTTCGCGGCCGCGAAGGCCTTTCGCACCTCGTCCATGATGCCGGTATAGGTGCCGGGATTGGATCGGCTCGAAACGCCCACCGGGGATTGGTCGATCACAATGGAGTCCGGGTGTTGACGCAGAAAGGTCTGATGAATTAGCGAGCTCTTCCCCGAACCTGCCACACCGGTGATCACCGTAAGTACACCCTTCGGGATGTCCACGCTCACGTTCTTCAAGTTGTTGGCTTTGGCATTCCTGATCGGCAGTTTGCCGCTGGGGGAACGGAAATCGCTCTTGATCGAAACCGGCTGTTTCAGATATTTGCCGGTCAGCGTGTCCGCGCTCAACAGGTTCTTGAACGAGCCTTCGTACATGACCTGGCCGCCCTGGCTCCCGGCGTGCGGACCCAGGTCCACGATATGGTCAGCCACTTTGATAACATCGGGATCGTGCTCTACCACCAGAACCGTATTTCCTCGATCACGCAATTGTTGAAGAAGTTCATTCAAACGGTGCACATCGCGCGGGTGAAGGCCCACGCTGGGCTCGTCGAACACATACATCACGTCCACGAGGCTGCTGCTCAGGTGTTTGACGATCTTCACGCGCTGTGATTCGCCGCCGGAGAGCGTGTCGGTTTCACGATTTAGGGTGAGATACTCGAGGCCGATATCCACGAGATATTGCAGGCGCTGGATCAGTGTTTTCAGGATGGGTGCGGCTTTCGGTTCCCTGATCGTCTTGATCACACCGATCAATTGGCCCACTTCCGTCGAGGCCAGCTCAGCGATGTTGTGCCCGTCGATCTTGCACTTGAGCACTTCCTGACTTAAGCGCGCGCCCTTGCACACCGTGCACGGCGCCATCGTGATGTAAGGCGCCACGGCCTTTTGTGTACGCTCCGACATGGTCTTCACGTCGCGCGTGATGTACTTGGCGATGAATTTGCTGACGATGCCTTCGCACGTTATATTGACGTCCTTGCCTCCGAACTTGTGTTTCATTTTATAGGGTTTGCTGTATAAGAGCAGTTCCATTTCCTTTTCGCTGAACTTCGAGAGCTTCTTGTCCATGTCGAACATTCCCGACTGGCTGAGAAAGTTCCAGCCCCAACTGTCGACGGCGTATTCATTGAACAGAATCGCGCCTTCATTTAGTGTCTTGGACTTATCGAGGAACAGATCCACGTCCACGCCCATCTTGCGGCCCAGGCCGTTGCAGTTCGGGCACATGCCCTTGGGGTCGTTGAAGGAAAAGACATTCGCATGTCCCACATGCGGCTTGCCGAAGTGGGAACACAACCGGCGCAGGACCGGGTAGATGTCGGTGATCGTGCCCATCGTCGAATGGGACCCGCCTCCGAGCCGTTTCTGGTCCACGACGATCGGCATGCTCAGGTTCTCAATGGCGTCGGCATCCGGCTGGGAGTAGCGCGGCAGGAAGCTGCGGACGAACATGCTGAAATTCTCGTTCATCTGGCGTTGGGCCTCGGTCGCGACGGTGTCGAAGACGATCGACGATTTGCCGGAACCCGACACGCCGGTGAAGATCGTGATCTTGCGCTTGGGGATCCGCAGCGAGACGTTCTTGAGATTATTCTCGCGCGCCCCGCGGATCTCAATGTATTCCTGTGACATTGGTTTCCTCTAGGGTTTGATATTCTGACTCAAGCGGAACAGGTCGGTTGGACGACGATGAGAACGGAATTGCTGCGATTCAACGGCGCAGTCGAGCGAGATCCCGCCATCGATGTGTGGATGAAAGAGCATGCAGGTGAATTGGGAGCCATCGCGCATCGGTGGTTTGAGGTGATGCGCAAGTGCGGAGACGAAGTCCGGGAGCTTTTGCATGATGGCTGTCCGGTGGCATGCTTGGGAGATGCGCCCTTCGGCTACGTCAATGTATTCAGCTCGCATGTAAACGTGGGCTTCTTTCACGGCGCAGCGCTGCCGGACCCTGCCCGCCTGTTGCAGGGCACCGGCAAGTTCATGCGGCATGTGAAACTGAGACCCGGAACGGCTACAAGCGCCGCAGCGCTAAGCCGGCTTATCGAGACGGCGCACGCGGATATAAAGGCGCGCGTCGAAAACGGCTAGATACCTAATCCTGTTGTGTTCTTGAGCGCGGTTGGCACAGTGTGTTGCGATCCACCTGATGTTCCATCACCTGCTACGGTTCTGTGCTTTCGCCCGAGTGCCCCGCGGCGCCTTCGTCTTCAATTTGATCTGATTGTACTCAACGGCGGCACGGACAAGATTCTTTAGGGCACGCTCGTTAATCTTGTCGCCCTCGAACAAATCGATCGCCCGCCAGACCTTGCCTTCGAGGCCCGCGTTGAAGAGCTTGTCGGGATCTGGCAGGGTCGCCCCGTGAGCAAAGGTAAGCTTCACCTTATCTTTGTGGGCGTTGCCGACCGCGATTATTCCGTCGCGAGACCACACTGGGCTTCCCATCCACTTCCATTCTTCGATGATCTCCGGGTCTGCGGCCTGTATGGCCTGGCGCACTCTCGCGAGCGTCTTCCCGCGCCAGTCCCCAAGTTCCTCGATCATCTCGTCGATTAATGCCGAGGCAGTTTCCGTCGGGACGGGCCTTTTCATCGACACCTCCAACTCCGGACCTATGTTAGCGGAGTTTACCCAGAGCCGTTCCCTGCGCTAAGGGCCGTCCGCGGCGGAAAGGCGAACGGGCTCACCTGCAACCCTTGCGTGTTCATCGCTCATCTGTGTGTAGCGGCTCATACCGCTTCACCTGTGCCCGTAATCCGTGAAAACGTAGTCTCTTGTCTTCACCGTTGTGTGGCACGCAAACCCGCACTTGGCGTCGTTCCCCTGCGGCGGCTTGTCGGCCATGGTGCCGGGCGTGAATGCATTGGATGCAGTGTCATAGTCGAACACACCGTATCCCCACCCGCCGCTGTCCGCGAATCTCTTGCTGTCCTTCACCATGAAGTCGACATCATGCTGGGTGCCTGGCACCGTCGCTGTGGGGAATGTATCCATCTTTTTGGGGTTCCAATGGATCTTGGCCAACTTGGCGCCGTCGGGAAAAGGCTTGCCGTTGCCGGGAATGCCGGCCTGGTAGGCCTTGATCATCACAGGGTTAGCCAGGATCGCAGCAATAAGAGGTCCGTCTTGACTGATGGAGACAACCTGCCACGACTCGTATCCTCTGAACTCAGAGAAAGCGAGGCCATTCGTTACTTTCAGCGTGTACTTGTCCTGCGCGGCCACGGCCCATCCACCCACAACGGCGAACCCTCCCATAAGAATCGCAATCGTCAGTATCCTTTCGCCCTTCATCGCCGGCCCCTCCCTTATCAAGCAGGTAACGCGGACCGCCGGTTTTGCGATTCGCGTCTCTCGCTAACCATCAATCCTCGCGGTGTCGTACCCTCGCGTCGTGTCGAAGCTGTAGCCTGCTTTTCTTTAGAGTCGACATTTCTTCATTAGGGTACGACGAAAATGAAACCTCACTCACTCGCCTTCTTCGTGCGCAGCCCGGGCTCTTGTCGCGTTGTTTCTTGCTTTGTTTCTTTCATGCCCACCTCATGTGCACCTGGCGGCGATCAGCGTGATGTCGTCGGCCTGTTCATGAGGGCTGAACTTTCGAGCCTGATCTGCCACTGCTGCCAGCAACTCCGGCAGGGATAGCTCGCGATGTTGCCGGGCGGCTTCCAGCAGACGATCTTCGCCAAATTCCTCTCCTTCACCATTCGAAGCTTCCGTAACACCATCGGTGTAAAGCAAGACGGCGTCGCCTGGAGCCAGTGTGCGTTCTTCCATCGCGCAGTCCCATTTCTCAAACAAGCCCACCACCGTGCAGGTTGCCCCCAGACGTTCCAAATTGCGGTCGCCGCGCAGGAGCAAAGCAGGCGGATGGCCGCAATTCGAGTAGCGCAGCTTGCGCGTGTCATCGTCGTATTCAGCAAAGAAGAGGGTGGCGTAATCCCCCTCGGCCGTGTTTTCGTAAAGCAAGTGATTGACCGACCGCAGAAAACGTTCGGGCTGTTCACCGGCCGTCGCGCACTGGCTGCGCAGAGCTGCCTGGAGATTCGCCATGAGCAGAGCGGCTCCGATGCCTTTGCCCGCTATATCCGCCAACACCAGGCCGAGCCTTCGGTTGCCGAGATCGAGAAAGTCGTAATAGTCTCCGCCGACGGTCCGGGCGGGACGGCAAATCCCCGCATAGGCAAGCGTTCGAATCGGCGGCTGGCGCTGTGGAAACAGACGGGTCTGCACTTGCTTGGCGATTGCCAGGTCGTGCGCGGACTGGCGCTCTGCTTCCAACCTGGCGGCCTGGGCACGGCGCTCCGCTTCCAGCCTGCGCGTCGCCTCGTCAAACTCAATCAGAGAGAAACTGTTTCCATCCACGTCTTCAAAAACCGCGTATCTCGCCTGGCCGGTTCCCCAGGAAGGCTCCATGGGCGGGAGCGGAAAACGGACCCCGCGCCTGGACCATTCTTCGAACACGCTGCGCACGTCTTCGGTAAGAAAGCTAAATCCTGTGCTGTGGCCGATGCGTTGGTGCTCCGCGGATCCTTCGGGCGGAACAGCGAGGGCCATCCCAGGCAGGCCCGCGCCTGCTGTTGCAGGGAGCCAACCAGCAGCCGGCGGAGCGACAACGATCCACCGGCCTCCCTCGAGAGTCTGCTCGTCCACAATAGGCTCGAAACATAGCTTTTCCACGAAGAACTGCCGGCTCCTCTCCTGATCCCGGACCCAGAGCGTCACAAAGTTCAATCGTAGAAAAGGCTGCGAGAGTGCGGCCCGGAGCGCCGCGGCGTACGGACCAAGCACTCCTCCGGGATGCGCCGACGATTCCATCGCGACTCATTATTCCACAGAGTCCGATAGAAGTCCTGATGGCCGCGCGATTGCCCCGGCTCTGGCGAAGAGCCCGGTACCACGAAAGGCCGCGCCGCAGAGCGCGGGCGGCACCGTCCGTTCAGTCGATCCCTTCGTGTGCCGGTCCACTTTGCTGGCATGCGGCAGCACAAACAAGTACGATTGCTTTCATTCCATTCTATGCCATGCTAAGCTATTTCAGGCGGGACGACATCGCACCGAAACGACCATACAAAGGAGGAGAGAAACTATGAGTGATGCCGATCAAATTCGAATGCATGCTAGAGAGAAGTATGTCTTGCCCGCGCGGCAACGGAAACAAAAACGATTCTCGATCAACGTGGGCAGTGTTGTCCGCGAACTCAAAATGGCCGGCCGGGCGCCGGCGGTCTGCAGCGCGCTGAAGACGCACCAGTTTCTGCTCAGCAATGGCCTTGGGCTTGTTGCTACCGACGGCCCACCTTCCGGACAGAGCACGACGGTTACCTACACCTACGAGTTTGTTGACGAGGATCGTTCCTCTCTCGAACATGACGATTCTTGGAAGCGGCTGCGGGGCGCGCTGAAGGACGTCTTTCGAGAGCTAGGTGGAGGCGAGGCATATCTTCGGGCCGAACGGGGCGCTTTTTACTCGAAGAAGGAGGGTGTGTGAGCCGAGTCTATTGGGATACCATGCTCTTCATCTACTGGCTTGAAGAACATCCCGTTTTTGCAAAAAGAGTGGACGAGATACACCATCGGATGGAAGAGCGTCGCGATCAGTTGATTACAGGCGCCTTTACCGTGGGGGAAGTGCTTGCCGGGCCTTACCGAAAGGCTCCCGCACAAAGGCTGGATGATGTGCGTCGCCGGCTGCGAAGCGTCGTTGCGGAGATCATCCCATTCACGCTCGAAACTGCCGACCGCTACGCGCGAATCCGGGGAACCCTTCGCGTTAGCCCGGCAGATGCAATACACCTCGCGTCGGCCGCTCAGGCCGGTACGGACCTCTTTTTGACCAATGACAAGCAATTGCTTGGAAAGATTGTGCCGGGAATTCAATTCATTGCCACGATTGACACACCGCTATTCTGAGGAACGATGAGCACCGGCAACCGCCGTTCTCCGCGGAACCGGATCGTGGCCGCACTCATCCAATGCCGTCAGGAGGCGATAAAGAATGCATCACGTGCGGCAAGAGAATTTGCCTTTTGTCGGCAGTTCGCATGAGTTTGTTGGAGCTGAGCAGGGCGACACTAGCGTTTCGGTGTTCCTGTTCCGCGGCAAGCCCGGTTCGGGACCGCGGCCGCACCGGCACCCTTATGACGAGATCCAGTTCATCCGTGAAGGTCGAGGCGTGTGGACGGTCAACGGCAAAACGTTCGAGGGCGGCGCGGGAGACATCTTTGTCATCAAGGCCGGTGAAGTCCATAGCTTCAAGGCTGTCGGCGATTCACCGCTCATACAACTCGACGTTCACATCAGTCCTCGCTTCATCCAAGAGGACCTGTAAACTCGAGAGCCCTTCTCAACGACAAGGAAGCCCTCTGAAGCAATGTAGGCCCGCCTGACGCATCCCCACGGTATCAACGTGCCGCCGTTCCGAAAGAGAAGGACTCAGATCGCATCGAGCGTGCTCTCTGCAAGTGTCGGACTGTCACCGGCTCCGAACTTCAATTGCCGAACTGCTTGGCGTACTCCGCGGTCAATCGCTGCCAGCCGGGGGACTGCCTCGCGTCGGCGCCCACGACGCGGCCAATCGGCTCACCCGCGAGCAGCCGATCCAGGACGTCGAAGCTGATGTGCCAGCCCGCGGCGCCCCACGAGACGAAGCGGCGATCGATGGTGTGCCAGAGCGTCAGGCGCGTGCCGCCACCGAAGGCTTCGAGTTCCCACCGGGTATCGTTGTACTCGAGCACCTTGGGAGGGTCCGCCCGCGTCACGGTTGTTTCGATCGGCGTGGGCGTTCCCACCCAGGTGAGCTTCACGGTTCCGACCGTACCCAGGCTCCCATCGGCGTCGAAGGGCGCCCACTCGCGCAGATGCGCCGGATCGGTCAGCGCCTCCCAGACTTTTTCCGGCGGGTGTCGCAGTTCTCTGACGAGAATGAGCGTCCACCTCTCTCCGTCCTTTCGTACCTGCGCCCCGCTGGCGGGACCCGGTGTGTACTGCTCGTAAGCGCCCATGTTTTCCTCCTCCTCTTTGTTGGTCTCGATCAGCCCCTGCTGTCGAGGCGCCGTTCGAGAGCGTCTCGCGAGGCGCTAATGCCCGCCAGCGCCCGCCGGGTCGCTAGCGTGACAGAGCGGCCGCCCTTACCAGCGTGCCAACTGGGTGAGCTGAATCAGATTGCCGCACGTGTCCTTCACCATGGCGATCTTGGAGGCCGTCACATCAGTTGGCGGCATGGTGAATTCGCCTCCGTGCCCTTTTATACGCTCGTAATCGGCCTGCAGATCGTCGGTGAAGAACATGACCGCGGGCTGGCTCTGTTCAAAAATCGCCTGCTGATACGCCTTGGCCGCGGGGTTGTTGTTCAGCGCCAGTTGCAGCTCCGTGCCGTCCGGCTCCTCGGGCGAGGCCACGGTCAGCCAGCGATAGGGGCCGTTACTGAAATCGTTCTTCTTGGTAAAGCCCAGTACGTCCGTATAGAAGCGCAGGGCTTTCTCCTGGTCGTCCACGTACACACTGGTCACTTTGATTTTCATTTCGTCTCTCCTTTGTCATGTTCGCGGTTTGGGCCGCGTCGTTTCTTCCTTGTCTTCCCTTTCGTCGATGCTGACTGGTCCATGCGGTCGAGATGACGTTCGAGAGCATCTACGTGAGCGGACCAGAACCGGCGGAACTGAGCGAGCCACACGTCCACCTCCTGAAACGGTTCGGGCTTCAGCCGGTAGAGACGGCGCTGTGCGTCCACCCTGGCTTCCACGAAACCGGCCTCACGCAGCACCCGCAGGTGCTTGGAAACGGTCGGCTGCGACATACGAAGCTGACGCTCGATCTCTCCCACCGACTGTTGGGACGAGACCAGGAGGCTCAAGATCGCCCGGCGGTTCGGCTCCGCAATGACTTCGAATACGGATCCCACTCCCTTGATATACCCCACAGAGCATATACGTGTCAAGACATATTTGAGGTAGGGAGACGAGGCAGCGGTTTCTTGCGCCAGGGCCGCCTGCGCATGTCGATTCGGCCCGCCCTCGTTCGATGTGAAATTAGAGCCCCGGATCACCCGGCCGGCAGCGTCCGGAAACCGGGGCCAGGCAAGGAGAGATCACGATGCGATTCCTGAGCGTCTACAGAACCGAGGAACGGAGCGTTTCCCCTTCACAGTAGGAAATCGGCAGAATAACCGGCCTCGTCGACCGCGCAATCGTAACCGCTCCATCTCGACCGCAGGGCGACGATCGTCTAATCTGTCCGTGTGACGGATACGGATACGCATGGCGCCATCGACGCGATCTGGAGGATCGAGTCGGCCAGGCTCATCGCCGGGCTCACGCGCATCGTGCGCGACGTCGGTCTTGCCGAGGATCTCGCGCAGGACGCCCTTGTTGCCGCCCTCGAGCAGTGGCCCGAGTCGGGCGTCCCGGAGAGGCCGGGCGCCTGGCTCATGGCCACCGCAAAACACCGCGCCATCGATCTGCTGCGCAGGCGAACGCTGCACGAACGCAAAGAGGGCGATCTCACTCGCGACATCGAGGAAAGGCAAGCGAGGACGAGCATGGATCTTGAGGCCGCCATCGACGATGACATCGGCGACGATCTCCTGCGCCTCATCTTCACGGCCTGTCATCCGGTTCTCTCCACCGAGGCCCGCGTGGCGCTCACGCTCCGCCTGCTCGGCAGCTTGACGACCGGAGAGATCGCGCGGGCATTCCTTGTTCCCGAGCCCACCATCGCCCAGCGCATCGTCCGCGCCAAGCGCACCCTGGCGGACGCCCGCGTGCCCTTCGAGGTTCCGTGCGGCGCGGATCGCGGCGCCCGCCTGTCGTCTGTTCTCGAGGTCGTCTACCTGATCTTTAACGAGGGCTACACCGCGACCGCCGGTGACGACTGGATGCGGCCCGGGCTCTGCGAAGACGCGCTCCGTCTCGGGCGCATCCTGGCCGGGCTGGTTCCGCAGGAGCCCGAAGTGCACGGACTTGTCGCCCTTATGGAGATCCAGGCGTCGCGCTCCCGGGCCCGAATCGGCCCGGCGGGAGAGCCCGTGCTGCTGCTCGATCAGGATCGGGCGCGCTGGGATCAGCTCCTGATCCGGCGCGGTCTCGCGGCGCTTGAGCGTGCCGGGGAGCTGAGCGGCGCGCCCGGGCCTTACGCCTTGCAGGCCGCGATTGCCGCCTGTCACGCGCGGGCCCGCACCCCTGCCGAGACCGACTGGGGACGCATCGCCGCGCTCTATGGGGCCCTGGCCCGGCTCAATCCATCCCCCATCGTCGACCTGAATCGCGCCGTGGCCGTCGCCATGGCCTTCGGACCGGCCGCCGGCCTCGAACTCGTCGACAGGCTGGCCGGAGAGCCGGCGCTCAAGGATTATCATCTCTTGCCGAGCGTGCGGGGCGACTTTCTGGCCAAGCTCGGACGCCTCCGTGAGGCCCGCGCGGAGTTCGAGCGCGCGGCATCGCTTACGCGCAACACCCGGGAACGCGATCTCCTGCTCGACCGCGCCCGATCGTGCGGCAACGCGTGACCCTTTGGGTTGGGACCGCCAAACGCGGATTTCAGTCCTTACAGGTGGGGTTCAATTCGCCGATCAGCTCGTCGCGGCGGGCAAGCCGCTCGTCGCCGAGCACGACCTCGAATTGAAACTCGTCCGGCGGATACTGGCCAACGCAGGGATTATCGTGGCCCTTTAGGCATCGCATCAACTCAGCCTTCAGATCCTTGCTGGTCCCCACATAGACGCAGGCCTGGCGAGAATAAAGGGCATAGACGCCATAGCCGGCGGGGACCTCTTCCTGAATCGTTGCGGCGTTAAAGGGATACCACGGCAGGTGATAAATCATCTTTGATTTTGTCCTGATTGAATTTTCGATTTGAATCCCTGGTGAATTGGAATCATATCCTCAACCGGTTGCTGAACGCAAACGGGCCCGGAACCGCAGCGCCTTCGCTTCGTATTTGACCTGGACGGGGCCGTGGGTTTAAATTGCTGCTGCGTCTTGCGGAGGGAGAAAACGATGTTGACTCGTCGCCAGTTTCTCGAAAGATCAGTCCAGGGGGCCTGTGCCGGCGCGGCCATGATGGCGTCGGATGCCTGGGCCGCGGGCCAACTCGCCTGGGCCAAGCCCATCGGCCTCGAGATGTACACCGTACGCGACGAGTTTCCCAAGGACCCGGCCGGCACGTTGAAGAAAATCGGCGCCGTGGGATATCGCGAAGTGGAAGTCTCCACCGAGATTCCGGCCGAGACGCTCAAGGCTTACCTGCGCGCCGCAAACCTGACGGCACCCAGCACCTATCCGGGTGCGCCCAAGGACGTGGAGAGCTGGAAGAAGACCCTCGACCACGTGCAGCCCTACGGCTTCCACTACGTCGTGGTGGGCGACAACCCGCAGATGGACGCCGACGCCTGGAAGAGCCGGGCCGATTTATTCAACCAATGCGGAACCCTCGCGCACAGCGCCGGAATGCAGTTCTGCTACCACGCCCACTACCACGAGTTTGCACCGCTCGGCGACACGACTGGCTACGACATCATGCTGACGCGCTGCGACCCCAAGCTTCTGAAAATCGAGATGGACGTTTTCTGGGCCACTTATGCGGGTCAGGATCCCGTGGCCTACTTCCAGAAATACCCGGGACGCTTTCCGCTGCTGCATATCAAGGATTTCAAGCCCGGCTTCCCGACGAGCACCGCCAGCTTCCCCTACGACAGCGGGCCCAACCCGTTCGCTCCCGCCGGCCAGGGCCGCATCGACTGGGCAAAAATCTTCACTCACGCGCCCGAGGCCGGGGTCCAGCACATTTTCGTTGAGCAGGACCGCTGCGATACGGATCCCTTCGAAGCCATCGCGACCAGCTTCAAATATTTGAAGAATCTGCGCCTGAGCTGATGCCCCACCGCAGCCGCGCCGACCTTGGCCGAGGCGCATTTTATCCGGCGAGACCACCCATAACGCTTCGCCATGCAATGCGCTAAGCTGTAAGCCGCAGCTCGCGAGTTTGACTGTCGAATGCGAGGTGAACCGTGCAACAAGTGAAGATTATTGTCGAGAAGCACCCCGACCGTTACGTGGCTTACCCGCTGGGGTTAAAGGGGGTGGTTGTTGGCGAAGGGAACTCCTATGAGGAAGCTCTGGCCGACGCTGTTTCGGCCATCCGCTTTCACGTGCAGACCTTCGGTCCGGAGGTCCTGGACGCCGATCCGCCGGTTCTCGAAGCGTTTGTCGCCGAGGCTCGGGTCGAGCGCTCATGGCCAGGTTCCCGGTAGATGCTTCCAAACGAAACGTCATTCGAGCCCTGGAGCACCTCGGCTTTCGGGTACTGCGCGAAAAAGAGCACATTTCCAATGGTAAGGGAGAACCCCGACGGGTCGAACACTCCGCTCACCATGCCGAACCACCCGCGAATCAAGTCCTCAACTCTCAGGACAATCTGCACTCAAGCCGGAATTTCACGGGAGGAGTTCCTCGCCGCCTACGAGAGCCGGTAACCACCGATCGGAGCCTCGACTTGTCTCGCTCCACCGCGGGATTGCCTTGCGCGCCAGCCTCACCTAACATGGATTCAAGGTTTCCGGCACTGGCCCCTCAGGACCTCGTTGCGCGGAGCCGACGACCTGGAGAGACCGGTTATGCCAATCCCAAATCCCCGGCGGCAAGCGCGTGTGAGGGTCTTGCTGCCCGTCAGCGGAGTTCTCGTTTTTTCGCTGTTGCTCTCGAACGGGCGCGCAATCTGCTCGCCTGAAGCGCGAGCGGACGGGGATTCGGCCCAGCAGTTGGCGGGGCCGCCACAGTTCCCCAAGCCGCCTCAATCGCAGACCCCTTCGGGCCAACCCGACGGTAGCCCTTCGCCCCTCACGCCGAAGCAGCAGCGCGCCGTCCTGAAGGCAAACTATGCCAAGATGAAGCAAGACGCCGACGAACTGGCTGCCCTTGCCAAATCCCTTCAGGATGAGCTCGATAAGTCCAATGAGAATGTGCTGTCGTTCGGGGTAGTCGAAAAGGCGGACAAGATTGACAAGCTGGCGAAGAGGATCAAGAGTGCGGCGATCCAATAGACCGAACCCGGCGCGCGGACGGCCCCGCCCTGGTGAGAAAGCTGGGACTGCTGCAACCGCTGGCGGCGGCAACCCGGCTTCTGCGCTGGCGGATTGCCAGGCGGGCCATCATTCAATCAATGGCTCCGCCGATGGCTCCGCGTTCCGGGAATGGCTCCGCGGTCCGGCGGTCGTCGCAGAATCGGGGCCAAGGCGGCACCCCCTCCCCCCCCATCAAAAATGTAGGAAGCGAACCCAATTAAGTCATTTGTAATCAACACAGCAGCGAGAAATCGGCGAGGACGCGAACCCAACCGAAGCCAACCGAACCGAACGCCCGACCACGTAAGTCTTTTAGAATTGAAATCCAGCGCCGGCCGGCGCGAAGGTCGGGATGCCGGGATCAGCGGGCCTCAAAGCCAAAGGCCCGCTTCCCAGGTCTGCCCGCCGAAAACTGCGGAGTTCGCAAAGAGACCCACGACGGTCACAAAAAAGGGAGCTATTGACCACGTGTGTACTTGACTCAGACTACGAACCAGCTAACATACACCTACTAGTCTTCGGGGAGAAGATGGTGGGAGCCAGTACGCTGCGCCAAGGAGTCAAAGCCGCAACTCGCCAGTTTGGGGGGGAATCGGATGGCTCCTTGGCCGCGGGATTGGCGTACCTTCCCGATTCCCAGGTTATTCAAGCTTACAACGGAGGCAAGTGATGAGGGCACTGGGCAGAGTAGGTGCAACGGTGGTTCTGATAGCCTGGCTTGGAGCGGGCGCGGTGCAAGCGCGGGCCGCCGAAAAGCGAATAAGGCCGGAGGCGGGCGGGTGGAATGGCATCTGGATTGTGGAGACCGTTCCGAGCTTATCCCGGCTGCCCGGTGATTGGATGGCGCGGCGGGCCGGCCGCGCTCTGGCCAGCCCGTGGAGTCCAAATGATGGGGCGCGGCTCGTCAACGCCGCGGGCGAGAACCTGATTCCGGGCACCATCAATTCGAGCTGGAACAACGCCTCGGGGGGAAACTGGAGTACGGGAACAAACTGGACTCCGAGCGGTGAGCCCAACAACGGCGGCGGAAATGTCTACAACGTCACGCTTCCCACGCTCTCCAGCGGCTACACGACTACGCTCGACGTGAGCGTCAGCGTCGACAGCCTTACGCTCGACTCGGGCTCGACCCTGGCAGCGAATTCGGGCGAAACTCTGACGACTACGTCGCTGGCCGACGGCGGAACCATCAACTTCGACACGGCCAATACCCTGACGGTGAACGGCGCCAGCACGATTTCGAGCGGCGCGCAGTTTAATCTCGAGGGCGGCAGCACGACTCGGCTGAACGGCACCGTCAGCAACTCGGGCACTCTCACTACCGGTTTTTCGGGCGGCAACAACACCGTCACGGTCACGGGAGCATTCACCAACAACTCCGGGGCGACTTTGCAGCTCGAGGGAACCGGAGACGTCATGAGTGTCGCCAGCCTGACAAATTCCGGAACCGTGACCATCGATTCAGGCACGACGCTGAACCTGACGAGTCAACCGAACGGAATCACGGATGTGCCGGCCGCTTCTACCCTGACCGTGGCGGGGACACTCAAGGCCGGAACGGCGAACGGCCTGGCGAAGCTGACGAGCGTCGAGGGAACGCTCGACATTGAGAATGGAACGACGAACGCCGTCACGCCGACCGGTGGAACGCTGACGGTCGCCAGTGGCGGATTGCTGGAACTATCGGGCAACGTCGGTTCGACGACAACCCTGTCGATCACCGGGGCTGTGAATAATTCGGGCCAGTTCACCACCGGCTTCGCCGGCGGCGCCAACACGGTCAACGTGAGTGGAGCCTTCACGAACAACGCCGGGGCGAGCCTGGACCTGGAGGGTTCAAGTGATGTGGTCAGCGTAGGCAGCTTGACCAATTCCGGGGCGGTCAGCATTGGAACGGGCGATACGCTCAAGCTCACAAACCAGCCCAACGGGATTACGGACATTCCCCAAGGTTCCAGTCTCATGATTGACGGCAGTCTGAAGGCGGGGACTGCCAACGGTCTGGCGAAGCTGACGACGGTGGAGGGAACGCTCGACCTGAACAACGGGCAGACGAACGCCGTGACGCCGAGCGGCGGTACCCTGACCATCAGCAACACCGGAAGCGTGAATCTGTCCGACCCGCTGGCCTCGACCACGACGCTCTCGATCACCGGCGCTGTGAACAATTCGGGTAATTTCACCACAGGATTTTCGGGCGGCACCAATACGGTCAACGTAAGCGGAGCCTTCACGAATAACGCCGGGGCGAACCTGGATCTGTACGGTTCGAGTGACGTGGTCAGCGTGGGCAGTTTGACCAATTCCGGGACGGTCAGCATTGCAACCGGCGATACGCTCGACCTGACGAACCAGTCCAACGGGATTACCGACGTTCCTCAAGGCTCCACTCTCATAATTGACGGCAGTCTGAAGGCGGGAACTGCCAACGGACTGGCGAAACTGACCACGGTGGAAGGAACGATCGACCTGAACAACGGACAGACCAACGCCGTGACGCCGAGCGGCGGCACGCTGACCATCAGCAGTTCGGGTAGCGTGAATCTGTCCGACCCGATAGCCACGACCACGACGCTCTCGATCACCGGCGGCGTGAATAATTCGGGAAACGTCAGCACGGGATTTTCGGGTGGCGCCAACACCGTTAACGTGAGCGGAGCTTTTACGAACAATGCCGCGGCCAACTTGTCCGTTGACGGTTCGTCCGACGTCGTCAACGTCGGCACCTTGACGAATTCCGGGAACATCACGATTGACGCGGGCGCTAAGCTGAACATGACCAACCAGCCCAACGGCATCACCGACATCGTGGCGGGTTCGAGCATCACGCTCGACGGGAGCCTTACGGCCGGCTCGGCGAACGGCCTCGGGAAACTCGCCAGCGTGGAGGGCATACTCGAACTGCAGAACGGTCAGACGACTTCGGTGACGCCGGGCGGCGGCACGCTGACCATCAGCAGCAGCGGGCAAATCAATCTGTCTGACAGCATCGGAACCACCACCACCCTGTCGGTGACCGGCAACGTGAACAATTCCGGCAGCATCACAACCGGCTTCTCCGGTGGGACCAATACGGTGAACGTGAGCGGATCGTTTACGAACAATTCCTTGGCCGTCCTGACCGTGGGCGACGGTCCCAGCACAAACGATTCGGCCAGTGTGGGCACTTTAAGCAACTCGGGAACCGTGAACATCGGAACAGAAAACGGGTCTACAGGCGCTCTGCTCGATCTGACAGCCTCGGGAACCTCGACCAACTCCGGGACGATTAATGTCGGAACCACCACGGCGAGTGGCACCAGCACGGGCACTTTGGAGATCAGCGCCGCCGCCGTGACGCTCTCCGGCGCCGGCAAGGTCGTTATGTCGAACCTGGCGGGCAATTTGATTACGGCCGCCGCTCCCACCGACATCCTGACCAGCGCCAACACCATAGAAGGCTCGGGCAACATCGGCAACGGCAACATGGGCTTCGTCAACACCGGCACCGTGGAGGCCAATCAGAGCACGGCCCTGATCATCGATCCTTCCTCGAGCGGCTTCAACAACAAGGGGACGGTCAACGTGAGCACGGGCGATACGCTGGAGATTACCGGCCCGGCCAACTCGTTCCTCAACTACTCGAGCACCAGCAAGACCCTGACGGGCGGCACGTACCTGGTCTCCGGGACGCTTCAATTCGGCGCCACCGGGAACACCATCACCACCGACGCGGCCAAGATCACGCTGACGGGGGCGGCGGCGAAGATCGTTGATCCTTCGGGCGGCGACATCATCGCTCCACTCGCCACCATCGCCAGCGCCAGCCTGTTCGATATCACGAGCGGCGCCAATTTCACGACCGTCGGGAACTTCACCAACAACGGCACCTTGACGGTGGGCAGCGGCAGCAAGTTCGTGGTGAAAAGCGGCAGCAGCCTGACCAACTTCTCCGGCACCACGCTGACGGGAGGCATTTACAATGTGACCGGCCAGCTGCAATTTGGCCCCACCGGAACCAGCCTGGTGACCAACGCCGCCAGCATCACGCTGACGGGAACCCACGCGAAGATCGTCGACACCACCAATCAGAATATTCTGACCGCTTTTGCCACCAACAACGCCGGCGCCACCTTCGACATCACCAGCGGCTACAATTTCACCACCGCCGGCAACTTCACCAATAACGGATCGCTGGTCGTGGGCACCAGCAGCACGTTCGACGTCAACGGCAATCTCACGAACTTCAACAGCACCACCGACACGTTGACCAACGGAACTTACAGCGTCACGGGAACGCTGCAGTTCAACAACGCCGACATCGTGACCAACACGGCCAACCTGACGCTGAACGGCAGCGCGTATAAGATCATCAACCAGAGCTCGGTGAACGCCCTGACCAACTTCGCCACCAATTCTTCCCCGGGCAGCTTCACCCTGGCCAGCAGCGCCAACTTCACCACCGCGAGCACGTTCACGAATTCGGGAACGGTGAAGGTGTCGAAGGGCAGCACGCTCGCGATCGGCGGCAGCGGCAACTACAGCCAGACCGCCGGCCAGACGACCGTGGACGGAACTTTGACCACGACGGGCGCGGGAATCATCCAGATCAGCAGCGGCAGCGTGTTCGGCAACGGCGGCAATCTAAACGGCAATACCTCGAACAGCGGAACGCTCAATATCGGCGACGCCGTCAAACAGGCGGGCGCGGAGACGGTCACCGGCACGTACACGCAGAACACGGCCGGAGCCCTTGCCATCGACATCGGCGGGACGACCGCGGGAACCCAGTTCGATCAGTTGACCATCACCGGCGCCGCCAGCCTGAACGGCACTTTGAATCTCGATTTGATCAACGGCTTCGTGCCCACGATGTCGGATACCTTCGACATCATCAACTTCGCCTCCCTGACGGGAACATTTGCCACCGTCAACGGCACCATGATCAATAGCAACGAGCATTTCGGCGTAGTCTACGGCGCCACCAGCGTCACCCTGGACGTGCTGACCGGCCCGACCGGCGCACCGGCCTGGGGAGGTTCGCCGCTCGATCCGCCGGGCGGCACGCCGAGCACCCCCGAACCGGGCAGCCTGTTGTTGCTCGGTACGGGTCTCGCCGGAGTGGCGGGTTATCTGCGCCGAAGGAAGTAATCCCCGGCAGAGTGGAGGCGGCAGACCGGCGTGCTCAGGGATTCCGGCCGGCAGCGAGCCGGCCCTCGCGAGATCGTCGTCAAGGTTCGAGCTTGCACCCGGCAGTCTTGAGCTGGATGCAGTCCAGATTCTTCTGGTAGCGTTTTACTCGGGGGTCGAGCCGGCGCGCCAGTTTGATCTCCGCAGTTGCCCGAGCGCTGTCTCCCGTGACCGCGAGCGCCACGCCCAGGCCGTTGTGGACATCCGCGTTGCCCGGGATCAAGTTGGCCGCGCGCGTGAATGCGGCCAGTGCGTCGCTATACTGATCCTTGTTGAAGTAGTCGTACCCAAGCTGGTAGTAGGCTCCCGGCATGTCGGGCTGCCTGGCGAGCACCTTCCGCAGCGCGGTCACCGACTCATCGTAGCGGCCAAGATGCCGCAGAACGATGGCGTAGTCGAATTGGGTGGCTACGTCCTCAGAATCGATCGCGAGCGCCTGGTTGATCCTGGCGAGCGCTTCCTGATTGTGGCCGTGTCCGGCCAGAAAGACCGCCTGGTCGCCATAAGCAACCAGCAGAGGGGCCTGCTTTTCCTTCTGGCCGAGGCGCTCGGCCAGCGCCGTCTGCGCTTCCGCCTCCTGCGCGTCACCGGCCCGGCGAAGCGCCTGGCTTAGCATGTAGTGAATCGCGCTATCGGCCGGCATCAGCTGTGCGGCCCGCCGGAATTCCAGAATGGCGTCGGGCAACTTGCTCTGGTCGCGCAACGCTAGTCCCAGATCGCGATGCGCGGGACCGAGGGACGCGTCCAGCCCGACTGCGAGCCGCAACTCCTGTTCTGCGCCGGCCGGATTGCCGGCCTTCAGAAGCGCGCTGCCGAGGTCCTGATGAAGGAGCGCGCTTCGGGGGTCGAGCGCCAGGGCGGCGCGAAACTCGCTCTCGGCCGCGGAGTAGTCACCGCCCGCAGCGTGAAGCTCGCCGAGTTCGCGGTGCGCGTCGGCTTGGCGGGGATTGAGGCGGAGCGAGGCCTGATAGTTGTCGATAGCCTCGCCGCGGCGATCCTCTTTGACGTAGAGACGCGCCAGTGAGAGCCGGGCGTCCGGACTTTTCGGGTCGAGGCTCACGGCGCGCCGAAGTTGCTTCTCGGCGCCCGGTCGATCGCTCGCTTCCGACAGCATGTCGCCGAGGTAGCGCACGTAGACCGCGTTGCGAGGATCAAGGTCGCAGGCCTGCGCCATTTGGGCCGCGGCATCGTGCGGCCGTCCGGTGCGGACGTAGGCTTGGGCGAGGTTATTGTGCACGGTCGCGTCCCGTGGCCGGGCGGCGGCTGCTTGCTCGAACCAGGGAATGCTCTGAGCGAATCGGCCTTGCCGGAAGATTGCCACGCCCAAATTGACCATGGCATCGACGTTGCCGGGGTCCGTCTCGACGGCCTGGTGAAACTTGGCCTCGGCGTCCGCCAGGCGTCCGGCCTGGACGAGCGCCGCGCCCTCGGCAGTCAACTGCCGGGCGCGGTAGGCAGGAGTTACTTGCCAAAAGGCGAGTGTTCCGAGCAAAATCAATAACAGTGTCATGCGTTTGTTTTGCTGATCTTACCATGCACTGGCAAAGCGGTTGAAGCCGGATGCGTCCGCGGCAACACTGGGCGCGCATATAACATGGAGGGGATGATGACGGAAAAAGAGAAGGGGTTGGGCTTACTGCAAATCATCTGGACCGTGGCGGCCCTGGTGGTCATCGCGGCGGGCTCAGTTTATCTGATGGGCCGCAGCAGAAGTTCGGAGGTGAAATTCCTGACCCCGTACCAGGCTGTGCTTCTTACCAACGGCTCGGTTTACTTCGGGCAACTCCAACACTACGGAGGGCCGAATCCAGAGTTGGACAAGGTCTATTACATCGTGACCCAAACCAATCCCGAGACTAAGCAGTCGAGCAATGTATTGGTAAGGCGCGGCCAGGAGCTGCACAAGCCCGACCGGATGTACCTGAATCCGAGGCAAATCCTGTTCGTGGAGCCCGTCGGGACGGACTCTCAGGTGGCGCAAAAGATCAAGGAACAGGGTGGCCAGTAGCCTTCGTCGACGCCGGGGGCGCGCTACTTCATCTCGAGAATTTCGCGCTCCTTCGTTTTGCCCTGCGCATCCAGCTTGGCGATGAAGTCATCGGTCGCTTTCTGGATCTCATCGAGGCCCCGCTTCTCGTCATCTTCGGAGATCTTCTTGTCTTTCAGGAGCTTCTTCAGGGCGTCGTTGGAATCGCGGCGGATGTTGCGGATGGCCGTGCGGTGATTCTCCAGCACCTTGTGCAGGTGTTTCACCAGGTCTTTGCGGCGCTCCTCGGTGAGCGCCGGGATGGGGACGCGCAGCATCTTGCCGTCGCTCATGGGATTCAGACCGAGGTCTGACGATCGGATCGCCTTCTCGATCGCCGCGATCAGCGACGCATCCCAGGGCTGGACGGTCAGTAAGGCCGGTTCCGGGATGCCGATGGTGGCCACCTGGCTGATGGGGGTCGGCGTTCCGTAGTAGTCGACGCGGATCGGATCGAGCATCGACACCGAAGCGCGCCCCGTGCGGATACCCGCCAGCTCGTGACGGCAATCCTCAAGCGCCTTGGTCATGCGCGTCTTGGCCTGGGTCAGGTCATCGCGCACGGCAGGGTTTTCTATGGTTGGCATGATTCCTCCCTTCAGGCTTCCGGAGCATTCACAACCAGCGAGCCGACTTTCTCGCCCAGTACGATTCGTTTGAGATTGCCGGGGACGTTCAGATTGAAAACGATGATCGGCAGACTGTTGTCCATACAGAGTGAGATGGCCGTGGTGTCCATGACGGCCAGGCGCTTCGAGAGCACTTCCAGGTAGGTGATCTCCGGGAAGAATTTGGCATCGGCCACTTTGTTGGGATCGGCATCGTAGATGCCATCCACCTTGGTGGCCTTCAGAATCAGCTCCGCCTTGATTTCCATCCCGCGCAACGCGGCCGCCGTGTCCGTCGAGAAAAATGGGTTGCCCGTCCCTCCAGCGAGGATCACCACCCTTCCCTTCTCCAGGTGACGAATCACTCGGCGCCGGATGAAAGGCTCGGCGATCTCGCGCATTTCGATGGCGGTGACCACGCGGGTGGGCGAACCGCACTTCTCAAGAGCATCCTGCAGCGCCAGAGCGTTAATGACCGTGGCGAGCATGCCCATGTTGTCGCCGACCACGCGGTCGATCCCCATCGCCGACGCCGCCACGCCGCGAATAAAGTTTCCGCCGCCCACCACCACCGCGACCTCGACGCCCAGTTCGCGGATCTCGTGCAGTTCCTGGGCGATGCGCGCCGCCACTTCGGCATCCACGCCAAAGCCCTGTGTGCCCAGCAGAGCCTCGCCGCTGAGCTTCACCAGGATGCGATGGAACACCGGTTCCGCCATAGATTTATTCGCAGACCGTCTTCGCCAGGCCGTCACCCACTTTGAAGCGCGAAAAACGCCGCACGCCGATGTTCTCGCCGAGCTTCGCGACCGCAGCCTCGATCAACTCGCGAATGGTAACATTGCTGCTCTGGTCCTTGATGAAGTGCTGCTCGTAGAGGCAATTCTCCTCGTAGAATTTGCCGAGGCGCCCTTCCACAATGCGCTCCGCCACCGCCGCCGGCTTGCCGGATTCCACCACCTGCGCCCGCAGAATCTCCTTCTCGCGTTCCAGCGTCTCGGCCGGCACATCTTCCTTGCGGATGAATCGCGGATCGGTGGCGCAGATCTGCATGGCGATGTCGTGCACCAGTTGAATGAAATCCGGCGTGCGCGCCACAAAATCGCTTTCGCAGTTCACTTCCACGATCACGCCGATCTGCGCGCCCGGGTGAACGTACGAACCCACGAGGCCCTCGGTGGCGCTCCGGCCGGCCTTCTTGGCGGCAGTGGCCTGCCCGCGCTTGCGCAGATAGAGGATCGCCGCCTCAAAGTCTCCGCCACCCTCTTCGAGGGCCCGCTTGCACTCCATCATCGGAGCGCCGGTCACCTCGCGCAGTCTCTTGACGTCTTCCGCTCTTACCGCCATTCGAATACCTTCCTTCCGACATGAAAAAGGCAGGCCTGGTATGCGCTGCCGCCTGCCCTGGGCCTGCCCCGATTCCTCCAGATTGCAGCAATCGCGCCTTTACATCCTCCCCGGAGTTCCCTCGCGCCGGCGAGCCGGTTTGCCGCCGCCGCCCGGACGCCGCCGGGAGGGGCCGGGCCGTTGCGATCCGTCCTCCGGTTCATCCTGGGTCAACACCCCGGGATCCGCGACCAGATCGTCGGGATAATAGCCCTCAACCGCTTCCGGGGCGCCTTCGGCGGCCAGTGGCGCACCCTCAGCGTCCAGGTGCAACGCACCGGCTTCGCGGGCGCGCTCCAGTTGCTCCGCCGCCTGTTCAGCGGCGATCTTTTCCTCTTCGAGCTGGCGCTCGGCCGCCGCCGTCCGGCCTTCGAGCGCGGCATCCGCCACGCGCGACGTGAAGAGGCGAATGGAACGCAAGGCGTCATCGTTGCCGGGGATCACGTAGTCCACATAATCCGGATCGCAGTTCGTGTCCACAATCGCAACCACCGGAATCCCGAGCTTGTGCGCTTCGAGCACCGCGATGTGCTCTTTATTCGAGTCGACCACGAACAGCGCGTCGGGCAGGCCGGGCATATCCTTGATGCCCGCCAGGTTGCGATCAAGCTGCGTGCGCTCCCGCTCGAGTTTCAGCACTTCCTTCTTGGGCAGCAACTCATAACGCCCGTCCCGCCCCATCTCCTCGATCTCTTTCATCCGTGTGATGGACTTTTGGATGGTCGCGTTGTTGGTCAGCAGCCCGCCCAGCCACCGGTGATTGACGTAAAACATGCCGCAACGGGTGGCTTCCTCGGCGATCGCCTCCTGCGCTTGCCGCTTCGTGCCCACAAACAGCAGCGATCGCCCTTCCTGCGCGAGGTCCGAGACGAACTTGGCCGCGTCCTTGAAGAGCTTCAGCGTCTTCTGCAGGTCGATGATGTAGATTCCGTTGCGCTCCCCGTAGATGTACTCCTTCATCTTCGGATTCCAACGCCGGGTCTGGTGGCCGAAATGAACGCCAGCCTCCAGAAATTCCTTCATGGTGATGCTCGCCAAAATTCCTCCTACCGGTTATCGGTCGCCGGTTGTTAGTTGCCGGTTGCCTGTCGCCCCTTGGCAGAACCCGTTTTGCCGCCCCTCAAGGATCGCACAACCGACTAACGTTTCGAGAATTGGAACCGCTTGCGCGCGCCCTTCTGCCCGTATTTCTTGCGTTCCTTGGCGCGCGGATCGCGCGTGAGAAAACCGCCCTGCCGGAGCTTCGGCCGCAGTTCGGGATTGAAGACGAGCAACGCCCGTGCTATGCCGTGCCGGGCTGCGCCAGCCTGCCCGTGAATACCGCCGCCGTGCGCGAGGACGAAGATGTCAAACTGACCCTCGGTCTCGGTGGCCGCGAAAGGCTGCCGCACTTCCATCCGCAAAGCTTCGGATGGAAAGTAGCCCTCGAAGTCCCGGCGGTTCACCGTCATCTTGCCCGAACCCGGTCTCAATATGACCCGCGCCACTGAAGTTTTGCGCCGGCCCGTGGCCCGATATTGAACGCTATCCGTCACACGAACTCCTCAAAGCAGAAATAATCGCATGGATTCTGATGGGTCTAACGGCTAAGGGCGAGAGCGGCCGGACGCTGTCCGGCGTGCGGGTGCGCGGACCCCACATACACCTTCAGGCGCGTGCGCAAACGCTCGCCGAGCCGCGTTCTCGGCAGCATTCCGGAAATCGCCTCCTGAACCAGTCGCTCGGGATGCACCTCAAGAACCTGCCGCGCGGAAATCTCTTTCAGCCCGCCCGGATAACCCGTGTGGTGACGATAGAACTTGTCGTCCCACTTCTTGCCCGTCAGGCGGATCTTCTCCGCGTTGACGACAATCACGCCGTCGCGATGGTCCGCGTGCGGCGTAAAATCCGGTGAAGTCTTGCCCATCAGTACCCGCGCGGCGCGCGACGCCAGCCGTCCCAACACCTGTCCTTCGGCGTCAATCAGAGTCCAGCGCACGCCACCCCGGCGGGCTTTTTGAAGATACGTACCCACAGTCGTCTCCGTCAGAATCGCTTGGAGCTTCTATTACAACCGGAGGTGACGCCTTTTGTCAACTACTTGATGCGCAAATTGCGTGGTGGGACTGGTTCGGATCGTGACCAACCACCCCGGCCTCGCACGGTTTCATTAGGAGGGCAGCGGCCATCGCCCGGCGTCGCGCAGCATTTTGATCAGCCCGCGGCACAGGCCCACCAACCCCGGATGATGATTGCCATGGCGATCGAGAGCGTGCCGCAGCCTCTCCTCGAGCGTCGGACGTGTGAGGCGGTAAATCCTGCACCGCACCTCATTCTCCCAGACCGCGCCCGGCGGATGCTCCGGCACGGCGTCGTCCGGCAGGTCATCGTCAGCCAACAGCACCGCCCGCAGACGGTCCGAGGTCCAAAAGCGGCGGCGCTGCACCCAGAATGTCAGGCCGATCCCGCGCGGGCAGGAGCGAATCGCGACGCTCCCCACGCGGCGGCGCGGCGCTCCGGAATCTCCACGCCTCACGCTGCTCTCCGCAGGGCCCTCCGCAGGCGCGCCCCGCCTCTCCGGACGGCCGCCCAATTCATTGACGTCCTCCGCGGACCGCAGGGGATTTCCTTCTGAATCCAAAGGACATTCCAGCTTTGTTCCGCTGGGCCTCCGGAAGCCACCAAATTGGCACCAGGCCTGGGCTGCCATGCGCTCGCAATCACGGTATTGGACCGGATCGGTGGGCACGAAGGCGTCGACGACGGCGGAGCGGAGCCGGCGGTAAAGGGCGGCGCCCTCCCAGTCGCCGGCGCGCAGCAGGCGTGGATGCAGCCGGCGGGCGTAGCGTCCGTGCTTCAAGGCGTTCAGGGCCACGCGCGCCTTGCCGGGGACGGTGCGCGGGCCGGTGGATTTGAGAGCGTTGGCGCGGCGCGCAAGAAGCGACGCGGGAGTAAGGCAGGACGAGCGGCGGAGAGACATGGGGCGCCCCTAGGGACCGGCCTCAATTCGAGGTTGCCGGGCCGTCCCCTTCGAGGAAGCAGCGAGCCTAGCACACTCGGCCGCCATCGTCAAGGGCCTGCGAGAAGTTCGCGAGGCCCTGTATCTAGCCTACACCTCATTCGCCCGCGGGCTTGTTCACTGGCACGTCAGTCGAAAGACCCCACTGGGTGGTGACCGTCGCTCCCGTGGTGCTGAAGACCACCCACCACACGCCCGTCGATGGCCGCCAGATGGCGTAGTCCGTCTTGTTGTCCCCGTCGTAATCCCGCGCTACCGGGATATCCGTGCTCAGGCCCCACTGCTTGGTGATGTGCTGGCCTGTGCTGCTGTAGATCACGTACCAGGTGCCGCTCGATGGGCGCCACGTGGCGAAGTCCGTTTTGCCGTCGCCATCGTAGTCCCCGGTTACCGGAATGTCGGTGCTCAGTCCCCACTGCTGGGTCACGTGCGCGCCCGTGCTGCTCAGGATCACGTACCAGGTCCCATTCGACGGGCGCCACGTGGCGTAGTCCGTCTTGCCGTCGCCGTCGAAATCGCCCACTACCGGCAGGTCCGTGCTCAGGCCCCACGGCTCGGTGACGATCTGGCCCGTGCTGCTGTACACCACCCACCACGTGCCCGTGGACGGGCGCCAGATGGCATAGTCGGTCTTACCGTCGCCATCGTAATCGCCGGGCACCGGAATGTCGGTGCTCAGGCCCCAGACATAGGTAACGGTCTGGCCCGTGCTGCTGAGAATCACGGACCAGGTGCCGTTCGATGGCTGCCACACGGCGTAGTCGGTGATGCCGTCGCCGTCGTAATCGCCCGGCACCACGACATCGCCGCTCTGACCCAACACAGTCTCGATGGACGTTCCGCCGGAGGTCGGAAGCACGTACCAGGTGTCACTGGACGGCCGCCAGATGCTGTAATCGGCTCCGTTATCGCCGTCAAAGTCGAAGTGCAGACCAAGCGACAGCGGCCGGATCACCGAGAAGGGCACGTTGCTCGAAAGCGTGCCCCCCGGTGTTACCACCTGGACGGTGCCGCTGTTCGGGAAAGCCGGGAAAGCGGGTACGGTAGTCGCGATCTCAGTATTCGAGACGACGGTGAACGTGGCTGCCGTGCCGTTAAAGGTCACACTGGTTGCGCCCGTCAGACTCGTTCCCAGGATGGCGACGTTCGATCCCCTCTTACCGGAAGTGGGCTCGGTTACTACAAACGACGCAAACCCCACAGCCAGGCTGAAGACGGAGCCATAGTTGTTGGCCCCACCGAAGGTGGTGGTCCCGTAGAAGCCCCCGTTGGTATCCTGAATCAACGCCGCCACGGGCAACTGGCCGTCCGTGCAGCCGCTCTTGGCGCAAAAGCTGTAAAGCGTTTCCAGCGTGCCGTTTTTCGTGATTCTGAAGATCGTGCCGTCCGCGTTGGTCCCTCCGCCGTCCGTGGTCCCGTAAAAGTTTCCGTCGCTGGCCTGGTCTAACGCGGCCTTGGGGACGGATCCGTCGGTGCCGGCGAAACTGTGCAACGTCGTCAACGTGCCGGTTTGGGTGATCGTGAAGACCGTGCCATCATCGTTGGCGCCGCCGGTGGATGCTGTCCCGAAAAAGTTTCCATTCAGGCCCTGCACCAACCCTGCGAGGGGGGAGGAACCGTCCGCGCAACTGCTCTGGGAGCAGAATGAATACAGCGTGGTGAAGATACCGGACGGGGTGACCCTGAAAACCGTTCCCACGTCGGCGGCCCCGCCAGTGCCCGTGGTGCCGTAGAAGTTCCCGTCCGTGCCCTGGATGAGGGCGCCCTGGGGGCCGGATCCATCCGTACAGCCGGTCTTGGAGCAGAAATTGTAAAGCGTCGTGAGCACGCCGCCTGGGGTAATTTTGAAGACCGTCCCGCCGAGGCCGGCGCCGCCACCGGAGGTTGTGCCGTAGAGGTTTCCATCGAGGCCCAAGACCGGCGTTGCCGTGGGTTGCTCGCCATCGGCGCAGCCGCTCACGGCGCAGAAGCTGTACAGCGTAGCCAGGGTACCGCTTGCGGTCATTTTAAAGACGGTGCCGTCGTTGCTGGCCCCGCCCGCGGAGGTTGCACCGTAGAGTTCCCCATCGATCGATTGAACGAGGCCCCCGAGTGGCGAGGAGCCGTCCGTGCAATTGCTCAGCGAGCAGAAGCTGTGAAGCGTCGTCAGAGCGCCGGCCGGGGTGATCTTGAAGACTGTGCCGCCGCTGCCGGCGCCGCCCGCATTCGTCGTCCCATACAAGTCCCCATTCAGGGCCTGGATCATCCCCGACGCGGGGTCGGACCCGTCGGTGGAGTCGAAGCTGTGGATCGTGGTGAACATAGCCTGTGCAGGCAAAATAGTCGCCGTCGCGGAACACAGGATCAGGGCTGCGCAGGCCCTCGCGCACCAGTTCGTTTCCGCACCACCCGCTCGGCGCGACCTCCCTCCGTGAAACAGAGTCCGGTACTGTGCATCACGAGTCATAAAGCCTCCTTGTGGGTCAGCGACGCCGGCGCCGATTTCTCGGGCGACGTAGCGGTCCAACCGATTACTCGAATTCCGAGCACGACATAAAGTACCCGCAGCGCGGGCAGACCATCTTGCAACGCCGCGACTTGAGCCGCGACGAACACACAGGACAGAAATCGACCGGGAGTTCGATCGCGCCGCCATCCGCCGCAGGCACGCTTGCCGGAGTATCCCGCGCAGTTTCGTGTTCCGGCCCGGTCACGGTTGCCGATTCGGGCGAGTCGTCTTTGGCGGCTTTTGCGGACATCATGGCTTCGTTCACGCGTAATGTTCCCGCAGATAGTCGGCAATGGCCTGATAAGCCCGGCTCAGCGTGGCCTCATCCGGGAGGAAGACGATGCGAAAGTGCCGGGTGCCGGGCGCCTGCCCGAAGCCGCTGCCGTGCACCAGAAGCACGTGTTTTTCGCGCAGCAGGCCGTGCACGAACTGCTCGTCTTCGTCGGCGATGTCGAGGCGCGGGAAGGCATAGAACGCGCCCTGCGGCGCCACGCAACTCAAGCGCGGCGTGGAGTTGGCAAACTGCATGGTCAGGTCGCGCCGCCGGCGCAGCTTGCTCAGAACCTCGGGCAGATGGTCCTGCGGACCCGTAAGCGCCGGCCCGATGGCGTATTGTTCCGGATGATTGGCGCTCAGGCGGCTGCGCAGCAGCTTGCAAATGCCCTCGATGTAAGGCCCGAGCGCCCCCGCGTCGCCGCTTACGATGGCCCAGCCCACGCGCCAGCCGGGCGCGAGGTAAGCCTTGGAAAGCCCGCCGAAGGTGATGACCGGAACGTCCGGAGCGAGCGCCGCCAGCGAAACATGCTCGCCCTCGAAGGTGAGTTTGTCGTAGATCTCGTCGGCGAAAACCACCAGGTTGTGGCGGCGCGCGATGTCGGCGAGCCCTTCAAGCGTGCGCCGCGAGTAGATGTTCCCGGTCGGGTTGTTCGGGTTGATCACCACCAGGGCACGGGTGCGCGGCGTAACGCGCCGGGCGACCTCGTCGAGGTCCGGCTCCCAGCCCGCCGACTCATCGAGCGCGTAGGTGTTCAGCTCCGCGCCGAGCTTGGCCAGCACCGCCCAGTAAAGAGGATATTCGGGACGCGGCGTCAGGACGTTCTCGCCCGGATTCACCAGGGCCGCAAAACACAGGTCCACCGCCTCACTCACGCCCTGGGTTACGAAGACGCTCTGCAGGTTGCGAATCCCCTTGCGATGCGCCTCGCCACGGATGGCTTCGAGCGCCTCGGGGACGCCGAGGGAGGGGGCATAGCCGCCGAAACCATCGCGCATGGCTTTGGCCACGGCGTCAATCAGGGCTGGCGGCGTCGCAAAGTCAAACTGCAGCGGGTCGCCGATATTGAGCGGGAGAATCTTGTGTCCCTGGCGTGCGACTTCCTCGGCCAGCACGGCGACGTCGCGGATGGCGTAGCGAACGTGCTCCAGACGCGCGGCCGGAGCGATCTCGCGGACTTGCGCAGATGGTGTCGGCACCCTATGGTTCTAGCAGAAAGAGAGCGAAGGGTCAATTCAGTACATGGGATCGAGACTATATACTGAATGGATAACAGTGGAGACGGACGGAACGGCATGGTCACCCTTTTCGATTTCGCCTGCGCTCGATCCCGTACAGTGTCAAGGCAAAGACCGCCGCCGTCGCCACGCCGGCGACCTCAAACCCCAGTCGAAATGCCTCCGCCGGAGCCGGTGGAACGTGCCGGAAGGTCTTCACGGTGGTATAGACATTCACGGTGACGATCCAAGCCGCGAGCGCCGAAAGCAGCGCCGCCAAAGCCGACAACAGAATGCTCTTGACCGCTCGCACGGAAAGGAACGCTAACACTGAAGCGGCTGGCAGAGCAAGGGCTTGGGCGTTTGTGGCGGAGGTTACCGATCGGCCACCTTCTGTGATAAGCTGCCTTCGCCCGCCATGGCCCACACGCGCGACCCCAAGCACCAGATTCGCGAGATTTGCCGCACTGCCGCCCGGGTGTTCTACGACAAGGGTTACGATGGCGCTTCCATGCAGGACATCGCCGATGCAGTCGGGCTCACGAAGGCCGGACTGTATCACCACGTCGGCAGCAAGGACCGCCTCCTGTTCGAAATCATGAACTATGGGATGGATATCCTCGATGAGACGGTCGTCTCGAAGGTGCGCGGCATCGCGGAACCACGCGAGCGCTTGCGCCAGATCATCGCCGGCCACATTGACCTGATCGTGCGCACGCGCAACCTGGAGATCACGGTGATCCTCCACGAAAACCGCTCGCTGGAGGGTCCCCTGCGCTCGAGGATCAACGCGCGAAAGCTCGATTACATCCGCTTCCTCGAGACGACCATCATAGAAGTCCAGGGCGCCGCGACTTCCCCGCCCCCCATCAGCCCCCGGCTCGCCGCCTTCGCCCTGCTCGGCATGATCAACTGGCTCTATCAGTGGTACCGGCTCGACGGCCCGGTGAAGGAAGAAGAACTGGTGCAGGCTTACACGGCCTTCTTCCTGCGGGGCTTCCTCGGCGAAGCCTGAACCCGCAATTTGTCAGGGGACAATCTTCTTCAGGAAATGGAACTTGCCCTTCTTCTTGGTACTGGACGTCTGTTTCGGATCAGAGTCGCTGGAAGAGCTGCTGGAAGTGCTGCTGGACGTCTTGGCTGCCGGCGCGTCTTTCGCCGTGTGATTGCCGGGCGATGCCGCCGCGGTATCGCCCTCAGGCGGAGCGGCGCTGCTCGGTGCGGAATCCGTCGTCGGCGGGGTCGTCGCCGGCGGAGCTGCGGGCGACGGATTCGTTGCCGGGGGGCCGGCGGCCGGCGTCGTCTCCGGCGGGTTGGCTGCCGGCGGGCTTGCACTCGCCGCGGCAGGTGAAGAGCCATCCGACAGCGGCTGCACGGCAATCTGGGAGTTGGCCGTGCCGGATTGCCCCTGCGCTGCCTCCACCCCGCCCGCCGGTGGCGGACCCAGGCGTACAGGTCCGTGCCGCGTGGCGGAGACATCCGGCGCGCCCGTAAGCTCCCCCTTGGCCTTTGCCATCAAGCTGGTATGCACCCGGGTTGCGTTCATGCGATCCGCACGCGCGCGCGCCAGGGTAGCCTTGGTGGCTTTGGGCACCGGCTTGTGCATGGCCACCAGCCGATCTTTGGCAGGCTTTGCCTGTAAGCTGAGCGGATAATCAGTCAGGATGTGCCCGTAGGCGCTCGCAGCCTCGGCGGGCTTGCGCAAACGCTCATCCGCCTGGCCGAGATACCAGAGGGCCTGGTCCGCCTGGCTGAAGTCGGGATAGCTGTCGGCAATTTCCTTAAAGCGCGAAGCCGCAGCCCGGTTCACACCCCTTCTGAAGTACAGCACTGCGGTCTCATAATCGCCTTCGGCAAGCACTTCCTGGACCTCGCGCAGCTTCCCCTTTACGACCGGCGCGAGCGGGTTATCCGGATACTTGTCGAGGAACTCCTTGAACTCCACCTGGGCGGCCTTGGCTTCCGAAAGGTCGCGATCCGGCTTCGCCATCAGCCGGTAGTGGGACATCCCGGCGCGGTACTTGGCCTCCGGCGCCTCGGGCGCGGTAGGGAAGAAGGTGATAAAGTCGTTGTACTCGGCCTCCGCCTGGGTCAAACCCGAGATGCCGCCTTCCTTGTAGTAGGAGTCCGCCGTCAGCAGTTTGGCCTTGGAAAGAAGCTCGCTGTCCGGATAAGTGTTGATCATGGTTTGCAGCGTGAGACGGCCCACGTCGTACCGGCCCCCGTCAATCTCCGCCTTCGCCTTTTCAAACAGTACTTTATCCGGCTGGCTTCCCGGAGCCACGTTGGCTCCGAGGTCCGTATTGCGATTGTGATGCAGTAAAATGCAGCCCGGGAGCAGCAACGCGGCCGCCGCAGTTGCGGCGAGCGCCAGCGCCTCGCGACTCCACGTTTTCTTCTGGGGTTCGACGGCAGACTTCATGAATCCTACGGATTGCTCCCTGTTTTCAGGTTCCTCGAGGCTTCCCCGGAGGAGCAGGCTTCGGCGCGCCGAATCAGGTCCTTCAGTCTGGCCGCCGGGTCATCAGTATCAAAGATGGCGAAACCACCTACCAGGATGTCCGCCCCGGCGGCGGCCCATTCCTGCAAATGCTCAACCCGCAGACCGCCTTCGACTTGTATTTCGAACCCCAGCCCGCGATCCTCACGCATGCGGGCCGCCTGCCGCACTTTGCGCAGGCCGAGCAAGCTCGGGCCAAGCGATGCCCGCCGCTGGGAGGGATCGCGAGCGCCTGCCGCAAGGTCGGGTACATCCTCAAAGCCCGGCTCAAAATCCGGCCCAAACACTGGATCGGCAGCGAGGACACTGACGAAATCAACCTCGTCGAGCACGTCCGCAACCGAGTCGAGCGGCGTGCCGGGCATAAGGCTCACCCCCGGCTGAATTCCCTGCCGCCGGACCACATCGAGCACGCGATGGATCTGCGGCGTGGACTCAGGGTGCACCGCGATCCGTTTGGCGCCGGCAAAATCACTGACGTAGCGCTCCGGACGCTCGATCAGCAGGTGCAGATCCAATTCCAGCCGCGTCGCCTTGCGGATCGATTCAAACACCGGCTGGCCCACGGTCAATTCCTGCGCAAAGTGGCCGTCCGCCACGTCGATGTGGATCCGGCGTGCGCCCGCCGCCTCAACGATCCGCAGGGCCTCGCCCAGGCGCGCAAAATCAGCCGCCAGCAGCGCCGGCGCAATCAAAGCCATAAAGCCCCGGGAGGTCCCGCGAGATGACCTGGCGCCAAACCTTACCGCTGTAGGTTAGCACAGTTCACGCCATCGATTCACGTTCCGGTGCCGCTTAACTTTACCGTCTGCGGGCTGCCTCCGCCGCTGTCGGTGAAGCTCAAGATCGCCGTCCGCTCCCCTGTCGCTGCAGGCTTAAAGGTCAGGGTCGCCACGCAACTGCCGCCTGCCGCCAGGGTCTGTCGACACGTATCGGATACGACGCTGAAATCCGCCCTATCGGCTCCGGCTTTGTTGATCCCGGTGATGCTGACCGCGGTGGCGCCCGTGTTGGTGACGGTAACGGTCTGCGGCGAGCTCACGCTGCCCACGTTCACCGATCCGAAGCTCAGGCTGCCCGGCACGAACTGCATCACCGTTCCGGTCCCGGCCAGCGGCACGGATTGCGGGCTGCCTGGGGCGTTGTCTGAAACCGAGACGTCCGCCGAGCGGCTCCCCGGGGCGACGGGATCGAAGGTGACGGTGATGGTGCAACTGGCGCCCGCATTCAAGCCCGATCCGCACGTGTTGCTCTGGCTGAAGTCCCCCGCGTTCGAGCCGCCGATGCTGATGCTGGTGATGGTCAACCCCGTTACGCCGCTGTTCGTGAGGGTCACAGCCTCGCCGGGACTGGCGCTGTTCACCAACTGCGTGGCAAACGTCAGGCTTAAGGGCGAGAATTGAACCGCCGGCGCGCCCGCCCCGCTCTGCAGCAGCACCGAAACGGTGTTCGCTGCGTTATTCGTCACCACCACATCCGGCCGGCCGTCACCGTTGAAGTCTGCGACCGCCAGCCCCGCCGGGCCGGCGCCGGTCGGGAAGTCAGTGTGAGCACCAAAGGTTCCGGCGCCCCCGCCGAGCAACAGGGAAATCGTGCTCGCCGTCGCGTTGGCCGTTACGAGATCGGGCACACCGTCCCCGTTCAGGTCCGCGGCCGCAATCGCGCTCGGGCCCGCGCCCGTGGCGTACGTCTGGCCGGCTTGGAACGCGCCGTCTCCATTGCCGAGAAAGACCGAAATCGTGCTGTCGATCTGGTTGGCCACCGACACGTCGAGAAACCCGTCGCCGTTGAAGTCGCCGGCCGTCATCGCGATCGGATTCCTGCCCGTCTCCGCCGGCGTCCCGTTGACCGTGTGGAAGGTCCCATCGCCGTTCCCGAGTATCGCCGCCAGTGTCAGATCAGCGTTGTTCACCTCGGCCACGTCCAGGTAGCCGTCCTCATTGAAGTCGCCGAGCACTGCCGCCGATGGATCACTGCCGGCGCCCGGCGGCGTGGTGGTGTTTGCCAGGGTCCCGTCTCCCGCTCCCAGCAAGATCGAAATCGTCGGCTCCAGGTCGTTCGCCACAGCTACGTCGAGATTACCGTCCTGATTGAAGTCACCGGCTGCAATCGACACCGGCCACACCGTGCTCGCGACGGACGCCGCGGCCGTAAAGGTCCCGTTGCCGTTTCCGAGCAGGATTTCCACCGTGTTGTCCATCAGGTTGCCGACCGCCACGTCCAACTTGCCGTCATTGTTGAAGTCCCCGGCAGCGAGCGACACCGGTTCCCGTCCCGTGGTCGGGCTTGGTTGCGCTGTAAACGTCCCACCTCCGTTACCGAGGAAGACCGAAAGCGTGTTGGCCCCGCTGTCCGCAATCGCCAGGTCCTCGATGCCGTCCCCGTTGAAGTCTCCCACCACAATCCCTTGCGGCGCCGTCCCCACAGAGACGTCCGTGCGGTTAAACGCCACCGAACTCTCGGGGTTCACGACGGAGAAGAACCGGACGCTGGACCCTCCGCCGCCGGGTGTGACGTTCACCGCGGTCACCTGCGCAGTGCCGGCCCCGGCCAACAACGATGCCGGCACCGTCGCAGTCAGGGAATGAGTGCTTTGGTATGTCGTGGAGAGCGGCGTGCCGTTCCAATCCACCGTAGCGCCGGCCACGAAGGCCGCCCCATTCACCGCCAATTGCAACGATGGCGAGCCCGGCGCCGCACTCACAGGCGCGAGAGACTGAACGAAAGGAACCGCATTGCGCAGCGGGGCCGTTCCCGTCCCGGTCAATGTCACCTGCTGAGGGCTGTCACCAAAGCTGTCGTTGATGTTCAGGTCGACGTCGCGCGCGTGCAGCCCGGTGGGGTCGAAAACCACCATGATGGTGCATTTGCCGCCCGGACTCACCGTTGAGCCGCAGTTGTTGGTCTGGGAAAAGTCCTCGGTCGCCTCGCCCGGGACTTTGCCCGTGTCGCCGACGAACGAGATGCTCGAAATCTCGAGCGGCGTGCTGCCGTCGTTGGTCAGCATCACGTTCCGGGGAGCGCTCGGCGAGCCCACGGGTTGATTGCCGAAGTTGAGGCTGGTGGGATCGAGGGACACTGCCGTCCCCACGCCGGTCAGGTTCACAATCTGGGGGCTGCCGGCATCGCTGGTCGTCACCGTAAGCGGACCGTAGCGCTTCCCGGTGGCGGTCGGCGAAAAGGCCACCGTAATCGTACACATCCCCTGCGCGGGAACCGTAGAGCCGCAGTTGCTGCTTGCCGGATAGTCAGCAGTGCCGGTAATGCTGTCGATGGTCACCGGCGCGCTGCCGCTGTTGGTGAGCGTTGCCATCTTTGGCGCACTCGTCGCGCCCACCATCTCAATGCCGAAGCTCAGCAGCGACGGTGAAAGCTCGATATTCGTGCCCGTGCCGGAGAGTTGAACAACCTGTGGGCTGCCCGAAGCGCTGTCTGTGATGGTGAGCGTTCCGGTCTGTGGACCGGCAGCGGTAGGGCTGAACGTTACGTTGATGGTGCAATAAGGCGGGACTCCCGCGCCTTCATACGACTTAATGGTGCCGCCACAGTTATTCGTCTGGCCAAACTCGCCGTTGGTTGTGATGCTGTGGATTATGAGTGTCTCCGGGGTGAAATTCGTCACCAGGATGCTGCGGGAGGGACTGGTGGCGCCGACTTGCTCGGGCAGGAACGAAGTCGAGGTTTGTGAGGCCACGGGGCAGGTTCGCGCAGTCAGCGTCAAGGGAGGCAAAGGGGACTGGGTGAAGTCGAAGCTGTCGAGCATGTCATTGGCGTTGGCGTCGCGGTTGGTCAGGTACGGCAGGTTGAACCGCTCCTCGATGAACTTCAGGATCGAAGAAGGCTCATAGACGGTGTGCGAGATGTAGCCGCCAGGGGCGTACTGGGCGTACGGTGAGATGATGAGCAGGGGCACGCGGGGTCCGAGGCCATACTCATCTTCTACTGGAGGCGGAACGTGATCGTAAAGTCCGTCGGAATCGTCCCAGGTGACGAAAATCGCGGTGTTACTCCAATAAGGAGAATTCATGATGGCGTTGATCTGCTGGACCGTCCAATTCTCGCCCCAGCAGACGCCGTTGATCGGATGTTCGGATTGAATATTGTCCGCGATGAGCCAACTTACTGCGGGAAGCTGACCCGTTGCAATGTCGGTCCCAAAATCTGAAGACTTCACGATATTGTTGGTCCAATCCGACGAGTGCCGGATGTGGCTGATGCTCAAGAATCCGTTCCAGTTCGATTCGATGTCAGTGTAAGACTTCCACTGGATGCCGGCGGCGTCGAGCGTGTCCCCGAGCGTTTGCATGTCGTAGCAGGGATATTGATAGTAAGTGTTGCCGACTGTGTTGAGCATCTCAACGACGAAGCCGGGCGGCGCATCGCAGCCGGGGCTGTCACCGGTCGGAATCACCGGGTCGCCGATCACCCCGCCCGAAGAAGCCGCAATCGCGAAGATATGCTGCGGGTAGCTCGGACCCGATTCGGCGGAGAACGTCTCGTCCCCGAGCACGTAGTTCTGCGCGTAGGCCCAGTAATTTGGTATGTCCTGCTGGTACACCTGCGAGTAGCAGAGATAGTCGCCGTTGATCGTGCAGGGATACTGGGTAGGGAGGTCGAAGTCGTCCATCCGGCCGTAATCGATTGACTGAACCGTCGCATCCCAACTGTGATTGAAGTCGCGCGGATAGCGGTCGCCCGCATGAAGCAGCGGGATGGTTTCGCCGGTGGAGATTACGCCGCTTGTGGCTCCATCGGCGTTCGGATAAGTGCCAAAATAGCTGTCAAAACTCCGGTTCTCCTTGATGATGAAGACGATGTGCTGGATGGACGAGTTGAAGTCGAGCTGCTTCGCGCCGGCGGAGGCACGCTCACCGGGCCGGCCACGGTGGGTGGAATCCTCCTGGGCGCGCGCGCGCGCGTGAATCAGCGCAACCACGATGGCCAGAGCCGCCAGAATTCTCCTGAGAACGCTTGAGCTGAGCGTGCACATACCTCCAATTCCCCCTTGCGATTTCGCCAAGACTTTGATCTTGCCGGGCAACACCTGCCAGTAGCCGGATCTATGGCTTGAGCCCGGGCAGGCGCAGGCCCCCGTTCTGAAGCAGAATCGAGATCAGCCCCGCCGTCTGGGCCGCCACAGCCGCGTCCAGCCCGCCATCGTCGTTGAAGTCACCGGAGACGAGAGAGGCAGGACCGGTGTCCGTCGGGAAGGCAACGTAGGTTTGGAATGTGCCGTCCCCGTCGCCGTACAAGAGAGACACGCTGCCGGCGGTCTCGTTGGCCACCACCAGGTCCAGCTTGCCGTCGCCATTGTAATCCCCGGCCGTGAGCGCCACGGGATCCGCAGCGGTGCCATAGGACGTTTGGGCCTCAAAGGTGCCGTCTCCGTTCCCGAGGAGGATCGAAACACTATTGCCGGCGGAATTGGCAACGGCCAGATCCAGCTTGCCGTCGCCGTTGAAGTCCGCTGTCAAAATGGCCAGCGGATCCTTTCCGGTCGCCGGCTGCGTGGGAAGAGCGCTGAACATGCCATTCCCACTTCCCGGCAGGATACCAACCGTGCCCTCGGTGGCATTGAGCTGCGCAATGTCCAACTCTCCGTCGCCGTTGAAGTCGCCAATGGCCAGCGCGATGGCTCCGGCGCCGGCGCCGGGCAGCACCGAGGTCTCGAAGAAGGTCCCATCGCCGTTTCCGAGAAAAATCTCGGTGGCGCTATCGGCACGGCTCACCAATGCGAGGTCAAGCTTGCCGTCGCCGTTGAAGTCCGCCACGCCCAGAGCCGACGGAGCCGTCGTGTCCATACCGATCGTTTCCTTGAGCGTCAAGGTTCCGTTGCCGTTTCCGATGAAGATCGAGACCGTGCTGTCGATTTGGTTCGCTACCGCCAAGCCGAGCATCCCAGCGCCGTTGAAATCCCCGACCGCCAGCGCGATCGGGCCACGCCCAGTCGTTATTGTCTGCGGGCTGCCAAAGGTCCCGTTGCCGGTACTGAGATAGATCGAAACGGTGTTGTCAGCGTAATTGGCAACCGCCAGGTCCGCCGCGCCGTCGCCGTTGAAGTCACCGCTGACGATTGCCTGTGGACTATCGCCCGCCGCCAGACTTGACTTTGTAAACGTCACCGAGCCCGCCGACACCGTAACCGGGAACAGCAGGAAGTTCGAGGGCCCCCCACCCGGGCTGGGATTAGAGACCGTTACCATTGCCGATCCGGCCGAGGCGATGTTCGCCGTGGGCACCGCCGCCGTCAGTACCGAACTCGTCTCGAACGTTGTTGCCAACGCGTCGCCGTTCCAATCGACGGTCGCACCACCGACGAACCCCGCCCCGTGCACAGTCAAGGTAAAACCACTTCCGCCCGGGGCGGTGCTGGACGGAGCCAGGGGCTGGTCGAGGAACGGTACCGGATTGGCCGGCGGCTCCTCGCCCGTGCCGGTAAGCGGTACTGACTGCGGACTGTCGGCTTCGCTGTCGAAGACCAGGAGTTGTGCGCCCGCGGCACCGGGTATAACCGGGGTGAAAGAGAGTGTGATCGTGCAAGTGGCCCCCGGCCCGAGGGTGCTGGTGCAGGTCGTGCCTTGCTCCGCAAATGCCTGCGTGACGAGTCCCACGAACTTATCGTCGGTCCCGGTCACGGTTATCCCCGTGATCGTCACGGGGCTCTGGCTCTTATTCTTCAGTGTGACGACGCCCGTCTTGGCCGTGCCGATCGTGACATCGCCGAAACTGAAGGAAGACGGCCAAAGACCGACGCCCGTCCCGGCTCCGGTCAGGTTAATCGTTTGGGAATCGCTGCCATCGCTGTCCGTCACGGTCACCGTGCCGAAGCGGGTACCCGACGTGGAAGGGGTGAAGGTCACGGTAATTTTGCAGCTCGCGCCGGGGCCAAGGCTGCCGCGGCAATTGTTCGTCTGGCTATAGTCCCCGCTCGTGAGGATGCTGCTGATGGTAAGGGCTGAGGTGCCGAGATTTTTGATGGTCGCGCTTTGCGGAGCGCTGCTAACGCCGACCACCACTGTTCCGAAGCTGAGCAGCGACGAAGACCGCTTCACCTCGGTTCCCGTCCCAGTCAGGCTTATCGTTTGCGGGCTGCTGGAGTCGCTATCGGTCAGAGTGAGCGTGCCCGTGCGCGTGCCGCTCGTCGACGGCGTGAAGTTGACCGTTATCGTGCAATATGGGGCTGAAGAACCGGGATGGTAGGCTGCCAGACTCTGGGGACAGGAGTTGACCTGCGAAAAGTCGCCTCCGGTGGTAATGCTCGATACCGTCATCGGGATCGAGTTGAAGTTGGTCAGAAACGCGGTCACGCCCGGGCTTGTCGTGCCCACTGCCTGTGGAATCGCGAAATTCAGAGCCGTCGTCGAAGCCGGAGAGCAATGGGTCGTTTGAAGCGTCAGAGGCGGAAGCGGCGTCTGTAGGAAGTCAAAGCTGTCGAGCATGTCGTTCGCGTTGGCATCCCGAGAGGTGAGCGGCGGCAGGTCAAAGCGCTCCTCCACGAACTTGAGAAATGAGGCAAACTCGTAGGTTGTGCTGGAGATGTTGGCGGGCTTGGCGAAAGGCGAGATGATGACTAGCGGCACGCGCAAACCCAGGCCATACTGATCGGCCGCCGGCGGCGGAACATGGTCATAGAATCCGCCGAAGTCGTCCCAGGCGAGGAAGATCGCCGTCGAGCCCCAGTCCGATCCCTGCATCACGGAGTTGATCCGGTCGACCGTCCAATTCTGTCCGTCACAGGTGCTGGCCTCCGGATGCTCGCTCTCATCCTCGGGTGCGACCAGCCAGCTTACGGCGGGTAACTGACCGTTCTCGGCATCGGTGGCGAAATGGGTCTCCGGCGCGAAATTCGTCGTCCATAATGACATGTTCCGAATATGGTTGATGGCGTTGTAGGCGTTCCATATCGATCCGCTTTGGGCATAGTACTTCCACGAGATTCCAGCGCCTTCCAGCAGATCGGCGAGCGTCTGGAAATCGAAGCAGGGATACTGATTGGTGAGATTCCCCGAGGTGTCGATAACCGGCACCGTGATTCCGGGCGCTGCGTCGCAGCCCCACATCGTTGTGGTGGGCGGATTGTCCACCACTCCGCCGCTCTGCGCGGCAATGGTGTAAAGGTGGTTGGGGAAGCTTGGGCCTTGCAGGGACGAAAACATGCCCTCTGCCAGCGTGAAATAACTGGCGTAGGAAAAATAGTTCTGGACATCGGTCTGGCTGAACTGCGTCAGACAGAGGTAGTCACCATTGACGGAACACTGATTCCCGAAATCGTCAATCAGGTTGAATCCGTCCATTTTCCCGTTGTCGATGGCTGTCGAAGCGTCCCAGAAGTGGTGTCCAAGATCGCGCGGGACGCGGTCCGGGGTATGCCCCAGCATCACCACCTGACCGGTTGAGAGGGTCGCGGTGTTGGTACCGGTCGCGCCCGGAAAATTTCCGAAAACCTCATCGAAAGTCCGGTTTTCCTTGATGATGAAAACAATGTGCTGGATGGCAGAATTGAAGTCCAGCTGTCTCGCGCCCGCCGAAGCAGGCTGAGCAAGCTGATGACGATCGGTGGAGTTCTCCTGGGCGCGCGCGCTCGGAGCAGCAAGCGCCAGGACCAAGACTGCTGCGACAAGCGCAGCGAAACCTTCGCGCAAACTGAGAACCTGCATTGCGGCGAATCCCCCCTTCTTGAAGCTGTGACGCGCCGGTCGCCTAAACCTCTCCGCCCCGGAATAGACAGCTAATCCGTGGGCCCAGTGGTGTAACTTGACCTATTCGATAGAAATATCGTCTGGGATCAGGGACGGTCTCAGGGAAACCGAGACGAGTAGAAGGGCCGTGCCGTTCCGCAGAGGTTTACCGAACATGAACTCGGTTGTCGATTCCAGACCAGGATAACCTACCCTAAAACAGCCCGTAAAGCAACTCTCTGTTCGGTTTGGCCCCTGCTCGGTTTGGTAATGTCCGGTCGGACATTGTCTTTGGTTCTTGTCTCCGTTCAGTTTTCAGAGCAGGTGGTCTTAGGAACCACCTTGCTCCTTCGGAGGTGTCAGCAGGAGGATCGCAAGTTCCACGTCTCGCGATCCGGTTTCGGACTCTTCGCGGAGATTCACCTGCACGGCGCAGTTTCCCACATCGTCAGCCACCACGGCGGGCAAGCGCTTGTACGCCGGATTGACGGGTACCAGGCTCATCAAAGCGGGATGGCCCGTTCCGGTAGCCCTCGAGCTCAGCCGGGCCGCTTCTTCGAAACTGAGCGTCTTCGTCACCTCTGAATCAGCACCCATGGCGCTCAACAGCAGAAAGTCCAGATACTGCGAAGAGCCTGCCTCGCTGCTGTCCGGCGGCAGTTGCGCGTATCGCATGGTGTAAAATCCCGGCTTCAACTTCTGATCCCGGGAGTCCTCAGCGTCGGAAGTGAGAAAGCGCAGCAGGCCTACGAGAGCTCCGGTTTGGAGCTCGCCGTAGAGGACGCCGGACGCTTTCGCACCGGGCTTCTTCGCCACGGCCGCCTTCACCCACCAAATGTCGCAGACCGGAACATTGCCGCCGCCCGCAGTCCGTACCAGGCGCGAGCCTGTGGTCTGCAGACGATCGGCCAGGGCCGCAGGCACGTTGAGTGACGACAGGGGCGGCGATGCCTCAAGCGTGAAGTCGGCTTGAGCCTTGGAGAGCGAACCGAGCGCGAGCAGGCTGACCGCGAGAAGCACCGCCGCCCGCACTGGTTTCCGATGATCACGCATGTCGTTCAACTCCCATAAGGATTCCGCCCGGCATCTCAACCAATTGCCGCGGGCTGCGGTCGCCGTTCTCCACAGCCGGGACGCGCACCAACCGTCACGGCAAATACTTCCCCGCCACCTTGCGAAACATGGCGGCGTGGCGCTCCACGGACTCCAGGTCATCACGAAGCGTCACGCCGAAACCCGAACTGAGACCGGGGTCGGACACTCCGATGCTGATGTTGAGCGAGCGCTCGAGCAGGGCGTCCGTTCGCGGCAGCATACCCTGCCAGTAGCGAATCTCCCGGTCGTCACCGGCATGGTTCCGGAAACAAGTGAAGGGACATTGTACCGCCGTGGCCGTTCGCAGTTTCATCAGTTGCTCCATGTTGTTGTAAACGTGCCAGCCGGCCCGCGCCACGACCTTCGTTCCCAAATCCGAGGCGACGCTTTGCGCGATCTCCGCACTCGGCAGAATCAAAGTGAGCATCGTGGCGCACTCGCCCCGCTCATCCGTGATCTCACGGAACCGGAGCCCCGGCAGGTCGCTGATCAATTCCTTGTAGCGCTTCTTATTTGTGCGCAGGCGTTCGAGTAATTGCGGAAGCTTGCGGAACTGCGCGATCAGCACGGCGGCCTGCAGCTCCGTGAAGCGAAAGTCGAGGCCGAAGAACGGACGCTCCCCGATCTCGACCCCGGTACGAAGCGGGGAGTGCCCCTGATCGTGGAAGGCAAACGAGCGCCGGTAGACCTGCTCGTCACCGGTCACCACCATGCCGCCGTCGCCCGAGGTGATCGTCTTATAGACGTTGAAACTATACGTGCCTGCCTTTCCGATGGAGCCCACAGGCCGCCCTTTGTAGGTGGCGCCGAATGCCTGGGCGCAATCCTCGAGCAGCGGGATGCCATGATCGTCGGCAATCTTCTTGAGTTCATCCAGCCGGGCGGGATTACCCATCATGTGCACGGCCATGATGGCCTTCGTGTGCCGGGTTATCTTCTTCTTCACGTCCTCGGGATCGAGATTGAAGGTCTCGTCGATTTCAGCCAAAACGGGAATCGCCTTTGAATAGACGATGGAGGAAATACTGGCGATATAGGTGAACCCAGGAACGATCACCTCGTCTCCGGGGCCAATCCCGAGCCCGACCAGAGCGGTCAGCAGGGCCGACGTTCCAGAATTGACCGCCACGGCATATTGGACTCCGGCGTAACTCGCGATTTCCTGCTCGCACTGGTAGACCTTGCCCTTGAACCTCGGGTCCGCGTCCGTGCCCACGGATACGCCGTATCGAAACAGGTAGCCGCCCCGCAGAACTTCGAGGACTTCCTGAATTTCTTCTTCTCCAATCAATTCCATTCCGGGACCTGGCATCTCGCGTCTCTCCTCTCGTATCTTCCGCGACTGGATTTCCCAATTGCTCGGTACTGGCGTCCCTTGCCCTGTGGAATCCCTCTCGCGCACCGTCCTGAGGTTCCGCAAAAGACGCCACTACCAATTACCTTGCTGCCAGCTTGTATGTGCCGGCCTTATTCAAGTCAATCAGCAGCCGACTTCCGCCTTCCGCCGGACTCGCCGTCAGGGCCTGGCCGTTCACCAAAATCGACGTGGCTCCCGCCGGCGCCGGCATGGAAACTTCCGCATCGACCCCATCCGGCAGGTCCAGCGTGGCTTCGAGACCGTCCGTGCCGGAGCGCAGATCGACTTTGATCGGGCCGTGCGGTGTGGGCTCTGCGCCTCGCGCCCACTCGATGCCGGCGAGGTCGGGGCGAATGCTGACCTTGCTGAAGCCCGCGGCCTGCGGCTGGATACCCAGGACCTGCTCTGTAAGCCAGGACGTGGGCCCGCTCGACCAGCCGTGGCAGAGCGACACGTAATAGCCCTGGCCGTTGTCCGCCTGCAGGGATTCGTGGAAATTCCCCTTCGGCCAATCCGGGTCGTACGCCTCCCAGAAGCTGGTGGCGCCTTCCTGGATCATGCCGCCCCAGAACTCTCGAATCCAGTCGAGCGCCTCCTTGCGATGCCCGGATTCGGCCATCGCGGTGATCACATAAGCGTTGTAATAGGGCGTGATCATGAAGCCGCGGGGCTTGGAAAGCACTTTGTCCCAGATCGCGCTGGTTTCGGCGGCGTCCGCCACGCCGGAGAAGATCGCCATGGCGTTCGTCTCCCAGCGCGTGCCGAAGGTGCCGCTCGAAGAATCGAGCAGATACTGCTGCGCGGCCCGTTTCAGGCTTGCCGCTTCATCACGGAACTTGGACGCCCCAGCGCTGTCGCCAGCCTCGCCGAGCAGCCACGCTCCTTCCGCGAATGCTTTGGCGAATTCCAGGGTGGTCGCGCGACGCGCCTCGGGTGTGTCGCCGTTCAAATCGGGCGACCAGTCCACGAACGGCCAGCTTTTGTGGGTGTTGGCGAACACCGGGCGATTGTCGAGCTCGGTTTCCATGTAGTCGAGCAATTCACTGAGCGGCTCGCGAATCGACTCGAGGTAGGCGCGGTCGCCGATGTGACGGTAGTAATCCGCCTGGCCCATCACCCAAAAGGCGGAGTAGCCGGGGATGCCGTTCACGTCGCCGTGCACCGGCTTGCCCGCGTCGGCCATTAAGCGGTTCATGGTGTCCTGCATCAGGAAATGGTCGGCAAACACCGTGTCGATCACGCGTCCGCTCACGTCCAGGTCGCCCATCCAGCGCCCGCGATCGCGCTTGGGCGCGTCCCAGATGTCGTCCTGCATCGAAAGATGGCTGGTGTAAGCGCCGACCTGCCAGATGCGGTTGAGCAAAGGATCGGAAGACTCGAACGATCCCGAGTACTGGACGGGATAATAGGTCGAGTCGAGGCGGATGGCCTTGAAGCGCAGTGGCGATGTTCCTGCGATGAAGCGCACCACGGCATAGCGGAAGGCGCTCTTGGGACCATACACCGTAGCCATGGGCGGAACAACGATAGGATCGGCGCCGAGATAAGGCTCGTTGATCGCCTCCTCGCGCGACTCGCCAAATTGAAGCTCGAGTTTCATCGGCGCGGCCGAATCGGAGACAATCTCCAGGCGCCCGTCGGACTCGCGTCCGAGATCGAGGACCAGGAAGGGATCCTCGTCTCGCAAGCTCCCGGGCGGCGGCAGCGTCACGCTAAACTCGCCGCCTGTTGCGGACCCGGCCTTGCCGGCTTCGCCTTGCGCTCCGGCGTTCGGCGCGAGCGTCGCGATGGCCCCGGCGTTCTCAAACCGGCCCAGGCCTTCAAAGGCGTAGAGGACACGGTCCACGGGCGCGGGTACGTGAGCGAGAAAAGGCGAGAGGCCGTCGTAGCCCGGCCACTGATACATCCCCGCGTCGTTGTTCCACTGGTAGAACTCGATGTCGCTCTCGATTCCGCCGAGCGACCTGACCGGCTTCCATGCGCCGGCGGTGCTCGCCGGTTGCTGCCAGCCTGCCGCGCCTTGATCGGTATACTGCCACGTCGCGTCGCTCATCACGAGCGCCGGTCCCGGAACCCCGGACTCACGGGAGACGATCTTCACCACCAGGCGGTCCCCGCCCGAGACTTGAAATGCCAGAGTGTTCGACCCCGGATGCAAGGCGTGGACGACGGGGAGAGCGAGCACCAGCCTCAACTTCGATCTCTGATCGCGCTCGGCATTGGCTTGGAGCCGGCCATTCATATACACGCGGATGCGATCGGGTCCGGCCACGTAGAGGGTGGCTGCGGCCGGGGCTGCCTTCAGGATGAAGGTGCGCCGAAAGTAAAAGGTGTGGTCCCAGTCGGAGTCTTTCGTGCCCGGCGCCCACATGTATTCCTCCGGCAGCGGATGATGGACGGCCGATTCCAATCGGGGCGAGCCGATGTCAGCGGTGAGGTCGAGCCTGACGGGAAGATAGTGCTGCTGCGCAAAGGCCGCCGGGACGCCGGCAGCAATCAGGCTGATGAACAGCAGGAACGAAGACGGTCGCGGCACGGTCCCTCCCGGACTTGGCAAAACCAGACAGAGCGCGGCGCCCGGCTGCAACCGGGTATCACGCGCCGCTAAAATCTATTCCGAACTGAGGTCCGAGGCAAGACCCAATTACACCCAATTAGACGAAGTCGCGACCGATCAGCCGTTCGATGCGCTTCGCGATCGGCGGATGGGTGGAGAAAAGGCCCGAGAACACCTGGCCTGTCGTCAGCGGCTGGGCGCAGTAAATGTGGGCCATGGAAGGTGCCACCCGCATGGGAAGCCGCTTCGAATACTTGTCGATCTTGTCGAGGGCGCGCGCCAGGCCCATGGGATTCCCCGTGATCTCGGCGCCGGTGTGGTCCGCTTCGTATTCGCGCGAGCGCGAGATCGCGAGCTGGATCAAAGTGGCGGCCAGCGGGGCGAGAATCATCATGGCCAGCGCCGAGAAGATGCCGCCTCCCTGGTCGCGATCGCGGCCGCCGTAGCCCGTGAACAGTTCGCCCCAGTAAATCATGCGCGCGAGCAGGGTGATGGCGCCGGCCACTGTCGCCACGACGGCGCTGATCAGAATGTCGCGGTTGCGCACGTGTCCGAGTTCGTGCGCCAGCACCCCTTCGATCTCCTCGTCGTCGCAGAGTTCGAGAATGCCGCGCGTTACCGCCACGGAAGCGTGATTCGGATTGCGGCCCGTCGCGAAAGCATTTGGCGAGTCCGTGGGAATCCAGTAGATCTTGGGCACCGGGACGTTGGCCTTGGCCGCCAGACGCTCAACGATCTGATAGATGCGCGGGTTCTCCTCGCGCGAGATGGGCTGCGCCCCGCTCGAGCGCAGCGCGATCTTGTCGGAGAAGAAATAGCTGCCGATATTCATCACGGCGGCGATAATCAGGGCCAATTCCATGCCGCTCTGCCCCCGCCACAAGTCGCCGATGGCCAGCAGAATTCCGGTGAGGGCGGCGAGCAGAACGGTCGTCTTGAGATTGTTCAGCATGAACGCTTGCTCCTGTCAGGGATCACTCTCTTTAGATGCGCCATTCGACGGTCAGCTCACGGGGCGGGCTGCCATTTACGGTCGCGCAAAGCGGGAGCCGCGCGAGGACGGATCGTGAGCCCGGCGACGGATCGTGAGAAGGGCACTCCGGCATTCTATTACAAGAACAGCCTCTTCACAGGATTGTCTCCTTCATGGTCGGCGCGCAGCAAGAGTTTGGCTTTGAATCGGCAAAACGAAGTCACGCCGCGAGGGGCTGACAGATTCCAAATGACTTACGCCGAGCCTCAGTGGCTTCGTTTGGCTTCGTTTTGACCCATTTTTGAGGCTGTTTCGTTGATTCCATTGGGCTTAGTGGCTTCGTTTTGCAAAATTTTAGATTCTTTTTTTTCGGCTTTTGGAGCGTTTTGTCGGGGGCTAGTCTCAGGGCTACACAGTCCCAGTTTTCTCTCGCCGCAGAGCGGCCGGCCATTGAGGTGAATGCAGGTTTCAAGGTACATTCCAAGCGGGTAACCACAGCCTATGGCTCTGATCGTTTTTCTGCGCGGTGTAAACGTTGGCGGCCACAGGACATTTCGCCCAAGCATCCTGGCGAAAGAGTTGCATGACTACGATGTGGTCAACGTGGGCGCTGCAGGCACGTTTATCGTTCGGAAACCTGGGCCGCAAGCAGAGTTCCGTGCTGAACTGCTCCGGAGGCTGCCCTTCGAGGCGCACGTTGTGCTCTGCGAGGGCCGCAATCTGACCCGCCTGGAGACGGAGAATCCTTTTGGAACCGAGCCGGCACGCCCCGATATCGTTCGATTCGTGAGCATCCTCTCGAAAGCCGGTGCCCTCCGCACCACTCTGCCCATTGCATTCCCTCCCGACGGGGAATGGCTGGTGCGAGTCATCGCCTCGAACAAGCAATTCGTGTTCGGAATGTACCGCCGGCACATGAAGACCATCGGCTACCTCGGCCAGATCGATAAGCTATTCGGCGTGCCGGCGACGACACGCAACTGGAACACAATCCTCGCGATCCTGCGGCTCTTGAAAGACGACAAGAAAGAGGCCACCGATTCACCGCGGACAACATAACCACAAACACGGAGCGTAGTAGATCGGCAACCACCCCGGCCTTCGGCCACCCCTCCTCAACCGAGGAGGGGACTCTTATTCGCGAGCCGATGCTCCTCAATTGATACTGCCTCAGTCGATGCGTGTTCAGGGCGGCGGTACCCTCCTGCGGCGGCCCCCCCCTCCTCTGGTTGCGAGTTCCCTTGGTTGCGAGTTCCCCTCCTCAGTTGAGGAGGGGTGGCCGAAGGCCGGGGTGGTTGGCCTGAACTCAAAGTGGCCCACCAGCCAATGGCCCGATGATTTCAATGGCTCCAGAATTTCCGGCGCCGCAGAGCGGGACCGTGGGTGCGGCCGATCATCGAGAAAGCTACTTGCTCAATGATTTCAATGGGTTTGCTATCGGTCTGGGCGCCCGGAACATCTAAGCGTCATCAGAGATTAGCGCGCATGCAAATGCGCAAAGGAGAATGAGCAATGCCATACGTTACTGTCGGCAAGGAAAACTCCGGCAACATTGAGCTCCACTATGAAGACCACGGCACGGGTAAACCGATTGTGCTGATCCACGGTTATCCGCTGAACGGGGCCTCGTGGGAGAAGCAGGTGCCGGCCCTTTTGGACGCAGGTCACCGGGTGATCGTTTACGACCGCCGCGGGTTCGGCAGGTCAAGCCAGCCCACCACCGGGTACAACTACGATACTTTCGCCTCGGACTTGCACCACCTTGTGACGAAGCTCGAATTGCGCGATTTCGCGCTGGCCGGATTTTCGATGGGCGGCGGCGAAGTGGCCCGCTACATCGGGAAGTATGGATCGCAGGGAGTGAGCAAGGCGGTCATCCTCTCCGGCGTTCCGCCCTTCCTGCTGAAAACGGCGGACAATCCGGAGGGCGTGGACGCCAGCGTCTTCGAGGGAATCGAGAAGGCGGTCGCGGCCGACCGTTACGCGTTCTTCACCGAGTTCTTCAAGAACTTCTACAACACCGACGTGCTGCTCGGCAAGCGCGTCAGCGATCAGGCGGTGCATGCCAGTTGGAACGTCGCGGCCGGCGCGTCGGCCACGGCGAGCCTCGCCTGCGTGCCCACGTGGCATGAAGATTTCCGCAACGACCTCGCGCGCATCGACGTGCCCACCCTGCTGATGCACGGCGATGCCGACCGCATCCTGCCCATCAGCGCTTCCGGACAGCGCACCGCCAAGCTCATCAAAGGGGCCCGCATGGTGGTGGTTGAAGGCGGACCCCACTGCATCACGTGGACGCACTCGGAGATCGTGAACAAGGAGCTCGTGGCCTTTCTCGGCCAAACCTCGGGTCATAAAACCGCTTCGGCGAACTAGCCCAACGCCTGCTGTAGCGCCGGTGGGGTTCGGCACGACTGTTCTCACCCAAGACGCCGGTGGAGACGCCGGCGCTACAGCGGTCTTCAATCAATTCCCGCTCAATCAATTCCCGGGCTGTCCGGCCCCAGTTCCCGGCCCGGTAGTGGCGTCATTTGCGGAACCTCAGGACACCGTCATTCCCGCGAAGGCGGGAATGACGGTGCGCGAAAGGGATTCCACATTGGCAAGTGACGCCAGTACCCCCGGCCCCCTTGACATTCTACAAGAAGAGGCGTCACACTCTTGTCGGATGTCTAGGAGAGACCGTGGATAAGAAGACCGATCTTTTGCAGGGCACCCTCGATCTGCTCATCCTCAGGACCATCGCGCTCGAGCCCATGCACGGCTGGGCGATCGGCCAGCGCATCCAGCAAATCTCGAAAGACGTGCTTCAGGTGCAGCAGGGGTCGCTTTATCCGGCGCTGCACCGCCTCGAGCACAGGGGCCTGGTGAAGACCGAGTGGGGCCCGTCGGATAACAATCGCCGCGCCAAGTTCTACAGTCTGACGAGAGCCGGAAGGAAGCAACTGGAGGCGGAACGCGCGAGCTGGCAGCGATTGGCGGCCGCCGTCGCCGAGGTTCTGGAGACCGCTTGAGGGGCGGCGCCTCGAGTGCGAGGCCCGAGCCCGATCTCTCGGTCCGTTTTTCGGTTCGTCGTCACAGTCAACCGGAGGGCAGGAGGCTGTATGCAGTGGTTGAACGCCATGGTGGATTCCGCCCGCTCGCTTCTTCGGCGGCGAAGCAAGGAACAGGGGCTCGACGAGGAGTTGCGATTTCATCTCGACCGGCAGATTGAGCAGAACCTCGGGGCCGGCATGACGCCCGCGGAGGCTCGCTATGCGGCGATGCGATCGTTTGGCAACGCCGCCCTGCTGCGCGAGGAGACGCGCGAAGCCTGGGGCCTTGGGACGCTCGACGTGTGGCGCCAGGATCTGAAATACGGACTGCGGATGCTCGGGAAAAATCCGGCGCTGGCCGTAATCGCCACCCTGACGCTTGGGCTCGGCATCGGA